>Ga0180009_10000387_pt1 | contig 63138 bp, 59 predicted proteins | sample OS_PC_MetaG_FD_123537 | JGI IMG/M metagenome (GOLD analysis project Ga0180009, IMG submission 123537) | Groundwater microbial communities from the Aspo Hard Rock Laboratory (HRL) deep subsurface site, Sweden - OS_PC_MetaG | ecosystem: Environmental > Aquatic > Deep subsurface > Groundwater... | reverse complement strand
TCAGGGTTTCCCCCATTGCGCAAAATTCCTCACTGCTGCCTCCCGTAGGAGTCTGGACCGTGTTTCAGTTCCAGTGTGGCTGATCATCCTCTCAGACCAGCTAACCATCGTCGCCTTGGTAGGCCATTACCCCACCAACAAGCTAATGGTGCGCAGGCCCCTCCCTGAACGGCAACTTTCATGAAGAAGTCACCTTTCATTTCGACAACCATAGTTATCGGAACGATATCAGGTATTAGCAACGCTTTCGCGAAGTTATCCCTGTTTCAGGGGCAGGTTACCTACGTGTTACTCACCCGTTCGCCACTTTACTCTCTACCGCAAGCGGTAAATTTCTCGTTCGACTTGCATGTGTTAGGCACGCCGCCAGCGTTCACTCTGAGCCAGGATCAAACTCTCCACTTAAACTATGTGGGTCAAAGACCCTTCTCTCTTATTAAAGGACCTATAGCGGCATCACTATTTAGTTTTCAAAGAGCAAAATACATCTATATTTTAACTTTCCCTTCAATTTATGTCAATAACTTTTTCTGCACAAATTGAGAAGGAAATAGTAATTTAATTATCTTTCCATTACATGTCAAGCAATTTTTGAATCTTCCCACCTCTTAAATGAAGATATCTCCTATAAAACATTAAAAAAATAATTGAGAGTTATTTGAAATTAATTCAGTATTATCATGAATATACCATATATTCTTTATATTTAACTTTATATTATTTATCAATTTTCAGGTTCTTTGATTAATTCGAGATTTAAAAATTTAGCTCACTAATTTTGAAGCAGGGACCGTTTCCACCTGGTTTTTAAATCTCTGAAGATAATCCTTCAATATGATTAATGTCTCTTTATGGGGGTGGCCAATACCGATGGCCGAGCCTGAATGTCTTGCTATACCCAGAAGACGTTCCATCTGGTACTTTATGGCCTTTGGGGAGAGATCGTTATCAAGAAAAACACTCCTGTTAGCTACAGAAACGCCTGCCTTTTTTGCCATTTTAAAAGCGACGGTCTGACTGGTAGTCCTGCTATCTATGTAGAATAGGTTCCTTCTCTTTAATTCACTCAAAACAACACGCATCTTATCCTCCTCTACCGTAAAATAGGACCCCATATGATTATTCACGCCTCGAACTCCTGGAATCCCATTTAGATGATCATTCATGATCCGCCTTACATCCTTTTCATCCATGTCTATCAAGAGAGCGCCAGGACCGGGATTTAGATCTGGATAACCTTTGGGCTCCATGGGCAGATGGAGAATTAGCTCAAACCCCATTCTGTTTGCCTGAAACACAATATTCTGTGTGTATGGAGCTAACGGGAGGACTGATAAGCTGAGGGGCAAATTAGACTGGATAAAAGAGGTTGCCATATCACGGTCATAACCCAGATCGTCAATAATGATTGCGATTTTAGGTAACCCTTTACGAATAGCTTTTTGATATTCTTTAGGGATGAATCGTATTTTGTGAGTAAAGAACCCTAAAGCGAAAATACTGCAAACTATTTCACCATTAGCCTTTCCCTTTTTAAAGCTTACTGATGGTTTTAAATGGGATAACTCAGTATCTATTATTTTTTCAAACTGAAGAACTGAATTGTTGTCGGATAAATATACTAATAGTTCCGTGAAATCCCAATCATACCCATCCCCATGCCTCGGGTTTACGGCTAAGAAAAGGATATTCCTCTCATGTATTCCTCTCTGATATAGAGACTCGTAAATGGCATTGTCAATCTTTCCTATCTCCCTGTTAAGATCAGGGGTTTTCGAATAGATCTCTTCATACACGGGGGGAGAAATTTTGTTGGTGGAATTTGAGAGGACTAAGAATAATCCTAGGATAGTGATACTAAAGATAAGAATGGAAAACAGAAGAAGGAAGCCTTTAGGATCAATTTTTTTTGTTTTACTCTTCCTCCTTTGCTTTTTGGTTACCATCAATACACTTTAAATGGGTGTTCTCGGCACGAGGGAGTTATTAAGTAACAATCTTTGGCAATCCAATTCACATTCCTGTCTTTATTTGTGAAAAGATATTCCAGGATTGAAGTAACTGAAGGGAGTGACGAACCTGATTATCTTTTTCAAGAAGCATCTTGACCCTTTTGTCTTTTGTTTCCTGTTTTTCCCCTCTATTTATCTCTTTTTCTTGGAATTTTTCATTGGGTATATGGCCTGTTAAGTCTTCTTCCCTTATAAAATCACTTCTCTTCTCCTCCTCCTTCTTCTCTGGTGGAATATACTTTAGTTGAATATCGGGAGTGATACCACTAAGCTGAATAGATCTTCCACTAGGAGTATAGTACTTTGCTGTAGTCAAACGCAGACCCGATCCATCTGAAAGGGGTAGTATTGTCTGGACAGATCCTTTTCCAAAAGTTCTTGTACCCAGCACTAGTGCTCTTTTATTATCCTGCAAGGCCCCCGCAACGATCTCTGCAGCACTTGCACTCCCCTCATTAACCAAAACAATTATGGGGTAGTTTCTCTTTTTTTTGTTTTTATGGGCTGATACCTCTATATTCTGAGAAGGATCCCTACCCTTTGTGCTGACAATTAATCCTGAATCAAGAAACAGGTCTGAGACCTTAATGGCCTGGGTGAGCAACCCTCCTGGATTATTCCTTAAATCCAGGATTAAACCTTCCAATTTACGGTTTTTTTCCAGTTTTTCCAAAGCCGAAACTAAATCATCGGCTGTCTTGCTCTGAAAATTTGAAATACGGATATATCCTATCTTGGGTGTAAGTAGATAGTTCCGAACACTTATCAAAGGTATCACATCTCGAGTTATGGTAAATTCGAGTGGTTTCCCTACTCCTTCACGGTAAATCGTTAATTTCACATCAGTACCCTTGGGACCTCTTATTAATTTAACAGCATCAATGAGAGTCATCTCAGTGGAAGGTTTGTTACCTATTCGGATGATCTTATCGCCTGCTTGTATTCCTGCATTGTAGGCTGGCGTCCCTTCTATGGGTGAGACCACTGTAAGAATATTGTCCCGGATGGTAATCTCAATGCCAATACCGGAAAAACTTCCCTTTGTTTCAATAAGCAGTTCCTTGTGCTCATCTTTTGTTAAAAATGATGAATGGGGATCAAGGCTTTGAACCATTCCTTTTATAGCACCATAGATCAGCGTCTTAGAGTCTTGAGGTTCAACATAATTTTTCTCTATCTGTCGAAGAACTTCTGTAAAAACCTCTATATTCTTATAAAGATCATTCGTATCCGCATTAACATCACGACCACTTCCATGAAAGAAGAGTATACAGGCCATCAAAAGGGATACGATAGTAATATCCAAGAATAATCTTTTATTAGGAAATACCATAATAATGCCCCTATATTTTTCTATAAATTATCTTACCCCACTATTTCAGATAAGGTCAATTAACTTTTAGCCACTTCAAGGGATCAAGATTTTTCCCTGCCTCCCTTAACTCAAAATAGAGCCTTGGCCCCATTAAAGACCCACTTTGACCCAACAGACCGATCACATCTCCTTTATTTACCATATCTCCCTCTTCCTTGTTCCTTTGTAACAGGTGGGCTGATATGGTAAAAAAACGAGAACCATGGTTAATAACAACAACCTGCCCATAGCCTTTGAGTAGCCCAGAAAAGCCTACTCTGCCAGGAAAGACAGCTTTTACCCCTGCACCTAAAGGACCTCCAATATATATTCCTTTACGTATGTGAAGAGTTTCTGTCCCTATACGGCTTCTATCTTTTATTATGTTCCCATAAAAGGGGAGTGGCAATTTGCCTTTTGAGGCTGCAAAACCTGTGGGTAACGCCATTCTTCTCTCTCGATCTCTATCTAGATTTAAGAGGGTCTCTTTTAATTTATGTGCGGCCAGTTTCAACTCTTTTACGACGGTTTCATAAAACTCTTTTTCCTGATGAATCTTCATTAAAAGTATCACCTTTTTCTCCATCTCTCTCTTTACAGATTGCAACTGTTTATTCTGCATTTTCTCCATCTCATCTATTACGGCTAATTTTTCCTTTATGCTTGATAACTCCCGTTTGTACTTCATCTGTTTGTCAGCCATCTCCTGTAATGCACTTCGGTCCTCATTCATAATAAACTTGAGATATCTCATTTTTTTTCTTAGCTGATCTAGATCTCCTGAGGTAGCCAGAATCTGAACATACCCTCGTTTTGCATATCTATAAAAAGCCACCATCCTTTTTCCAAATCTTTTTTCTGTCTGAATTAAAGCTTGCTCCAATTGCTTCAATCTCTTCTGCTGTATCTTTAATTCATCTCTCCTAAGGCGTATCTTTTCCCTCAACTCTTTTATCAATCTATTTTTTTCAGCAACAGCCTCTTCAATGCTGGATAGCTGTTCTAAGAGGCTCTTTTCCTTGAATTTAAACTTTAAGAGCTGCTCCTTTTCCCTTGATAGGTCTGACTCAATCTTTTTTATTTGACTCTCTTTCTTATCCGACTCGGATGTTGAAAATGCAGGGGAAAATAGAGAGCAAACAATAGAGAAAAGCAATGCGGGGTAGATGAGAAGGGTTTGGAGGGGAAAAAACCGATATCTATATGTTAATTTTATGGCGTGAGATCTAATCCCCCTCTCAAAGATTAAATTTCTAAATACAGAACGCCTATAAACAGAATACACTAGTAAAAATAATTTAGACAATAGATTAATGATAACATTTCCTCGACGTGAACAGTATTATTGGAACAAGAAAATGGAGAAGTCTATAGATTAAAAAACCTTCCGATGGCAATAAAACCACCCAACAATCCTAAAATGAGACTTAAAAGAATAATAGAAATTGTATACTCGTTTGGCAAAAAAATAATATTCAACGCTGGGAGGCCAAATAGATGAACTGTCTTCATGGCAAAAAGTGAATAAACCCCGAAGAGAATCAGAAGAGCAATCAAACCGCTGAATATTCCCTGTAAAGCTCCTTCAATCAAAAAAGGTATCTTAATAAACCAATCGGTAGCCCCCACGAGTTTGAATATCTCTACTTCATTCCGGCGAGAATATATGGTTAACTTTATTGTATTGGTAGTAATAAACAAAACGCCTATACAAAAAAGGCATCCAATGACGAAACCCAAAAGTTTTACTACATGCATCAGGCCCTTTATTCGTTCAGTCCATTGCTCGCTGTATTGCACTTCGTTTACGCCCTTTATCTTTTCTAAAGATTTTTTTATCTTTTTTGGATCTATCTGATGATTTCTCACTTCTTTAAAAACGACCTCAAAGGAGGCCGGGAGTGGATTTTCTTTTAGACCATCCAAAAGTCCGGTCTGATCACCGAGTCCTTTCTTTAAAAGAACCATAGCCTGCTCTTTTGATATAAACCCTTTTATCTCAGCGCCTTTAAGATGAATCAATGTTGACTCTATCCTTTTTTTTGCCTTTTCATCTATTCCGTCTTCCAAATAGACCGACATGGAGAGAGATTCTCCCCACTCTTTTATCCAGTTGTTAATATTGACGGATAACAGTATCAATGATCCTAAAAGAAGTATGGATATGGTTATGGTACCCATACTGATCATATGAATTAGGCGATTATTCAAGATGTTTATGAATGCATATTTAAAAAAATATATCCAGGTCCGTAAACTCATCAAGCTATCTCATCCACTATTCTACCCTTGTTCAAAACAACGATTCTTTGCTCTGTATCCTTTAATAGTTCTCTGCTGTGTGTAGCGATCAATACAGTGGTTCCTCGTAGGTTGATGCTTCTGAAAAGGACCATAATCTCTCTGGTTATATCTGGATCAAGGTTCCCGGTGGGCTCATCGGCAATAAGGATTAAAGGATCGTTAATAATGGCCCGGGCAATGGCCACTCTTTGCTGTTCTCCACCAGAAAGTTGAAGTGGAAAGGCTTTCTCTTGTTTTGACAAGTCAACAGCCCTGAGTGCCTGATGAGTCTTTTTTCGTATAATCCCCGGACTTTCTCCTGTCACTTCCAGGGCTAAGGCAACATTTTGGTAAACTGTTCTGTTTTGCAATAATTTAAAGTCCTGAAATACAAAACCTATTCTCCTACGCAGTAGGTCAAGTTTTAATTGATTAATACGTGTTAAATTAATTCCATTGATCAATATCTGTCCTTCAGTAGGTCTTTCAGCACCGAAGATCAGTCTCAAGAGAGTCGTCTTCCCTGCTCCGCTTGGACCCGTGATAAAAACAAACTCACCTCTACGAATATTCAGACCAATATTTTCTACCGCTAATTTTGTCCCATAGCGTTTGGAAACTTGAAAGAGCTGGATCATGCTAATCGTATATGAGATCTTTCTCTATTTTAATATTCACCCATTGCCCGCTGTAATCTCGCCTTTGCCAGATTACGATCATAGAGGGCTCTATAATAATTAACCCCGGCTTCGGTTAAAAGGGTCTGGGCATCAAGGACCTCTGTGGATGTTGTCACCTGGGCCTTATAGCGTTCCTGGCTGACCCGTAAGTTTTCTTCAGCCTGCTCAATGGCCTTCTTGGTAGTTGGGATATTTTTCTCTTCCTGCTCAAGATCCAACATGGCCTGTCTAATTTCAAAACTAACATTATCGATTAATGCTAATCGGGTTTTCATTAATTGAGTTTTTACACTCTCTGCCTCTCCGACAGCATTGCGGGTTTTGCCCCATTCCCAGAATGTCCACGATAAAACTGCAGTGACTTGCCAACTGTTTCCATCGTGAAAATTGCTACCTGATACATCAGGATGATCACCTGCTTTTATATAGTCATAAGTCAGTGCCGCTTCCGGATAGTACTTGCTTTTGGCAAGCCTTACCTGCTGGTCTGTTTGTAGCATATTGACATCAATGAGCTTTATTTCCGGCCGTTTCTGGAGAGATCTCCCCAGATAGGCTTCAAAATCACCTTCCTTGGGTGTATATGATACGATATCCTCTACTTCAACGGGTTCGTTGACGGGTCTTGATAAGGTCGTATTAAAGGCAGCGCGTGCAAGTTTTGAAGCATTCTGAGCCTTTACTAGATTATACTGTGCATTGGCCAACTCAACCTCCGCTTTTAAGAGATCATTAATAGGTATCATGCCCACCTTGTAAAAACTACTGGCCACTTTAACGTGAGACGCCAATGCTTCGACTGCTTTCTCCACCACTTGCACAGCCTTATCTGCCTTGAGAATGTTGAAATAGACCTCCTTGACCCGTAGGGCCAGTTCCAGTTTTCCCAGTTCAAGTTCCATCTCAGATAGATCGATGCCCAGCTTTGCCAATTCATAAGCGCTTTTGAGGGCAAAACCAGTAAAGAGCGGTTGAGTTATGGTCCCTTTCCATTGGTAATTGTCTTGCGTGTTCAATTCTCTACCGGGAATTGTAAACCCTCCAAAAGAGGTCGGAGCACTCCTCCCCACATCATCCAGTCTGGTATAACCGTATGTGGTGCTGAACTTTGGGAAAAAATCAGCCCTAGCTTTCTTCTTCCCATAAATCGTCTCCTCTATCTTCTCCTGCTTTGCCTTAATTGACCAATTATTGGACAATGCCTCTTTAATACTCTCATCCAATGTATAAACCTTGCTTTTTCCTTCATCGGCACTAACATTTTGGAAAATAATGAAAAGCAAGAGGATAAAAAACTGCCATGTAAAAAATAGTGTTCTTGATCTCATGATTAAATGCCTCCGCCCTGTTTTTGAAAATTATGTTTAATTCATTTAAAACAGGCCGAAGAATATGTCAATCTTAATAAGACGATAAAGATAAAGCAGCCTTTACCAGATAAACCGGCATGCTTGACATATCAGGGGTGAGCAAATATAGAATGGAGATGGAGAATGTCTTTTAGAATCTCAAACAAAAAATCAGGTAACTTTTTATCTCTTTGAAAGTGATTCAAGTCCGGCAGTGGAGGTCTCTTTCAAAAGCCGCCTCACAAAAATACTTCCGGTGCTCGTGGAACGCCCCCAGGCATTTAATAAAACTATGGAAAAGGCAGAGAAGATGTGGGGGAAGAATTTCAACACTAATCTGCCGTCCCATGGAATGAGGGAGGGTTAGGCGGCTTTTGAAAGAGACCTCCACTCCGGATCAAACGCGGATTTTTTTCAAAGAGCTAAAACGTTACAAAATCGGATATCATGGTAATGGTTCATGAATAACAAGATTAGCAGATACCTGTGGCTGGTTCTTATCATCCTTATGGTTCTCATTTGGGGTAATAGGAAAAATATCTACAGAGTCTTCCAAACAAGATCGAGTGCTGAATCACTGGAATTTAATAGAGTTCAGAATCTTACAGAAAAAAGGCCGACTGTAGTCTCCAGAGATGAAAACATCAATATTGAGGTATTTAAAAATGTTCACCCCGCTGTGGTGAACATCGTGGCAACCACTTTGGGTGTAAATTTTTGGATGGAAATAATCCCCAAAGAGGGTCAAGGCTCTGGTTTTATAATCGATAGTAAGGGCTATATATTGACCAATAACCATGTGGTGGCAAAAGCCCAGAAAATAATTGTGACATTGGCCGACGGTAGGAAACTATCTGCATCACTGGTGGGTCGTGATCCCACTTCTGATCTCGCTGTCATAAAGATCCCCTCTGGTAGTATCCAAGTAGTCGCTCCGTTGGGGGATTCGGACCAGGTTAGAGTGGGACAGAAGGCCATCGCCATTGGCAATCCCTTTGGTCTATCCCATACACTCACAACAGGTATCATCAGTGCCCTAGAAAGATCCATAAGAACTCAGGAGAGCCTACAGATTGATCACTTGATCCAAACAGATGCAGCCATCAACCCGGGCAATTCTGGGGGTCCTCTGCTTAACTCAAACGGGGAGGTAATAGGGATCAATACTGCCATTTTCAGCCTATCTGGTGGATATCAGGGAATCGGTTTTGCCATTCCCATTAATCAGGCAAAAGAAGTGGCGACCCAACTCATAACATCCGGCAAAGTAGCCAGACCCTGGCTTGGAATTACCGGTATATCCTTAACCAGGGATATCTCCAAAGAGTTAGAACTCGATGTGAATAATGGCGTACTCGTAGCGGAAGTCTTACCCGGGAGCCCCGCTGATCAGGCTGGTCTGAGGGGTGGTTCCAGGGCCATAATCGTGGGTAGTATGAAGCTTCCATTAGGAGGAGATATTATAACATCACTGAATGAGAAAAAGATCTCCGACATGAAAGAACTTATTAGTCTTCTAAATTATCTGAAAGTGGGTCAAACGGTAACATTGAGGATATATAGAGATCATCGTCATCTGGAACTCCAAGTCCTATTGGCAGAAAGACCTTAATTGATTTACCATTGAAAATGGTTCATGGGAGAATTCTGTGGTTTTTTATTCAATGTTTAATTTTCAATAGAAAAACTTCAATCCTCAAGGTTCTTCATGCCCCAACAGGATCATTCTTTCCCTGGCGGCATCCTTCCTTTTCTCTCCCCATTCTCTCCACTCTTCCTTAAGCTGTTCCATCTCTCCCTCCAACTCCAAAATCTTCTCAGCATTCTCATCTCCATTTAAGAAAGAGATCTCGGATAATCTCTTTTTTACTCCCTTAGAGCGGTCTTTTATAGTTCTCATGGCATTAAGGGCCACCAGTTCATCCTCAGTGGGCACCTGTATGGGTTTACAGCTCTTGGAATCACAGCTATTGTTAATATTCTCTTTTTTATTCATAAACCCCTCCACTTGAATCGTCATTTATAATTATATCTTGAAATCCTGTAATTTCCTGTTTCTTTAATATACTTTAGATACTCATTTCCCATTGTCAACCACCTAAGCTGGCGAAAAGAGAGTGAAAATGCTTGACTTTTTTAACTATACTTACATAGTATAAATCATTAATAAAACAGATTGTTCTATCTATTTGGTAACTTTCTGTATTTACCTCTTATAAGAAAATTCTCATCTAGATTTAAGCAATATTTCATAAACTAACTCCAGGCAGAGGCTATTATGAAGCTATCAAGTCGAGGAAGATATGGAACACGGCTTATGCTGGAACTGGCGAAAAATTACGGAAAAGGCCCTATAAGTATGTCGGAGATCTCCAGTAATCAGAATATACCAATAAAATATCTGGAACAACTGATTATCCCACTTAAAAAGGCCAAATTGGTGACCAGCGTCAGAGGACCAAAGGGTGGGCACATGCTTTCCAGGTCCCCGAAAAAGATTAACTTATGGGATGTTCTAAATCTTCTGGAACCCAAACTCTCCATTGTTGATTGCGTCGGAGACGAAAGCATCTGCAAGAATTCAAGAGACTGTGTGATACGACCTGTCTGGGGAGAGGCCTTTCAAGCCATTATGAAAATCTTCAAACAGAAAAATCTGGAAGATATCCTCCATAATACTTGAAAATCCTGTAACATTTTAGCTCTTTGAAAGCTATTTAAGTCCGGCCGTGGAGGTCTCTTTCAAAAGCCGCCTCATAAAAATACTTCCGAAGCTCGTGGAACGCCCCCAAGCATTTAATAAAACTATGGAAAAGGCAGAGAGGCTGTGGGGAGCAAATGAGGATGTCCTCTGGGGCTTTCCCGGGAAGAATTTCAACACTAATCTGCCGTCCCATGGAATGAGGGAGGGTTAGGAGGCTTTTGAAAGAGACCTCCAGGCCGGATCAAACGCGGATTTTTTTTAAAGAGCTAAAATGTTACAAAACCATTAAATTAAGATTAAAAAACCGTTATTTCAATAAGGCGGATAGAGTTAAATGAAAATCACGGAAAATCTTTACGCTTTTTTATGGGTCAATCCCACCGCAAACAATTGTAACTCATATCTTATAACCGGGGATAAAAATATACTTATTGATCCGGGCCATGATCATCTTTTCCAACATGTTCATGAAGCACTTGCCAATATCTCCATCTCCCCTCACGATATCGATCTTGTCATCATTACCCATGCTCACCCTGACCATATGGAGGGAGTGAGAAGGTTTGTTGGATCCTCTACCATGATCGCAATGTCCCAAGAGGAAATGGATTTCATCAGGAACGTTGCCCCGCACTACGGAAATGCCCTTGGTATCTCTGGTTTCGAACCAGATATTCTGCTCCAAGAAGGGTCTTTGAAGATCGGAGATATGAACTTTCAGGTTATACACTCCCCGGGCCACTCACCCGGATCCCTGTGCCTCCATTGGCTTGATAAAAAAGCCCTTTTTACCGGTGATGTGGTCTTTTATAATGGAGTGGGAAGAACTGATATCCCCGGTGGGAATGGAAAAACCTTAAAGGAGAGCATAAAAAAGATCTCCCGTTTTGATCTGAATTATCTTCTACCGGGTCACGGTGAAGTTGTATCGGGCAGTAACCAAGTGAAAGCAAATTTCGAAGGGATTAAGAACTTCTGGTTTTCCTATCTCTGATCTACCTAAAAGGCCCCCTAATCACACTCATAGTCTCATTTCTACTTGACCCTATCCTTTTTTTATTCTAAATTATTTTGAGCTTTAATATGTAAAAACTACTATCATTTTACTACATCTTGAAATCACGTGGATAAGTTTCCTTATGCCCATTGAACCAGTCCAGATGGATCTGTTTAGTTCCGTTCAGGTTCATAGTCCCCCAAAGGAAAGGATCAGTCCTTCTCATTATAGAGAGACCTTAAGGAGCCTATTATCTGAGGATCTTGACTTTCACGGGGAAAACAGCAGCTATGCTACTCACAATTTTCACGCGTTCCCTGCCAAATTTCCACCTCAATTGCCGAAAAAATTCATAAATGGCTTAACCCTGCCCTGTGAAATAGTTCTCGATCCCATGTCCGGTTCGGGCACAGCCGTTCTTGAAGCCTTGCTCCTTGGGCGACATGGCATCGGCGCAGACATCGATCCTATCGCCCTGAATCTGGCTAAAGTGAAGGTTACTCACCTTGATCCTGGAGAACTAATCAGGAACGCAGAATCGATCATTAAACGAGCCGAACATACATTGCAAAATGGAAAAGAGGCGCTTCAGTCTGCTCTAAATACTCGCTTTGATCCATCCACAAAAAAATTTGTGGACTATTGGTTTCTTAAAGAAACCCAACTGGAACTCTTGTCCTTGATAAAGCCAATTGAGGAGCTTGCTGATCCTGATCTGCGCAGGTTTTTTCAGATAGCTTTCTCATCGATCGTCATCACCAAGTCAGGAGGGGTCTCGCTGGCATATGACCTTGCCCATACCAGACCCCATAAAATAATGGAAAAGATTCCTCGCCCAGCTTTAGATGAGTTTCAAAAGCGCTTGAATAAGAACCTTAAGAACATTGGCAAACTAAATTGGAGCATGGGCCGGGCTGACATCCTGTGCGGAGATGCTCAGGCAATGGGGTTAGCCGATTATTCCATAGATCTTGTCATTACATCCCCGCCTTACGCCTCTAATGCCATAGACTACATGCGTGCCCATAAATTTTCTCTTGTGTGGTGTGGACACTCCATTGATTCCTTATCAAAAAAGCGTGCAGACTATATTGGAGGAGAACGGACCCGCGATTTTGCGATGCGCGATCTGCCTGATTATTCAGAGAGAATTATCTCAAAGCTTAATGAAAAAGACCCCAAAAAAGGGAGTGTCCTGAGGCGGTACTATACAGAGATGTCTTTATGTCTTTCTGAGATGTTTAGGGTTTTGAAATCCGGAAAGGCGGCCATCATAGTTGTGGGATCTTCCACTATGCGAGGGATTGACACGGAAACGGCAAAATGCCTGGGGGAGATAGGCAAAACCGTTGGGTTTGAACTCGTTGATATTGCGGAACGGAAATTGGACCGCAATAAACGGATGATGCCTGCAAGAAAGCATGGAGAATCAGGCTCCCAGATAGAAGAGAGGATGCACAAGGAACATATTCTGGGATTTCTTAAGCCGCATCATTAGCCCTTTTAGAAGCCATTATCTTATACCATGACCATAACCAAACTACGCAGAGACTATCATAAAGAGATTTGCCAGCGTATTCTCGGCCTAAAATCTGGTGTACCCAATTTGGCGGATGTGAGCAGCAAAACCAGCAAGACACTTGCAAATGGAATGGTCAAAAAGTTGGGTTTTCCGCTTTGTGATAGCCCACCGGTGGGTCAAACGGTAGGCACCGTTTTTGCCGAGCTAACCATGGATTTTCTCAACAAATCTTTCCGGTTGCTTCAACACATCCGACCAGGCAAATGGATTTTTTCTGCCAGTCAGGCATCCATTGGCATTGCTGCCTTTGACCAATATGAGCATCTGGCTGCCCTTGATAGCGTGCTAAAGGCTCATAAGGAACTAGCAGCAGCCTTTGGCGGGGACTATATTATCACACCTGATATTGTCATAGGCAGGGAACCTCTCTCCGATTCTGAGATCAATCAAAAGAATTCTGTTTTAGGTAAGGGAGAGATTTCAACTCTTACAACATTGCGTAAGGAAAACTACCAGAGCCCGAAACCCATTCTTCATGCCAGTATTTCATGTAAATGGACGATTCGAAGCGACCGATCCCAGAATACCCGAACAGAAGCGTTAAACTTGATCAGGAACCGTAAAGGAAAAACACCCCACATCTCTCTTGTGTCACCGCCGAACCGATGCCGACCAGGCTGGCATCTCTAGCAATGGGAACCGGTGATATTGACTGCGTTTACCATATGGCCCTCCGTGAACTAATTGCTTCAGTGAAAGAGAGTGGAAATGAGGACCAGGGAGATATACTCGATACGCTGGTAAACGGGAAACGGATGCGCGATATCAGTGATCTACCATTTGATTTGGTCTCATAACAAAAACCCTGCGGACAAAATAAAACTATTATCGATATAAGAAAAGTCATCTAAAAAGGATCAGGCAAAACATGGAAAACTTTTGGTTTGATTGATTATAATAATGGCGAGGGTTATGAGTAAGGATCAAAAAAGTTTTTTTAATTATGTCATATCTTTTTCTACATACGCCCTGCTCTATTCATCTTCATCTCATGGAAGGAAGAAACCTCGATTTTTTCTGAGGTGAACTAATACAATCCGATGACTTCCATCGATTTTGATCTCCGCCAACTTGAAATTTTCTGTAAGGTTGTTGAACTGGAGAGCTTTTCAAAAGCCGCCGATGCGGTCGATTTGGCACAGGCTTCTGTCAGCGAAAGAATAGCGACCCTTGAAAAAATGATCGGAACCAGGCTCCTGGATCGCTTGGGTAGACAGATTGTTCCAACAAAAGCTGGTGAACTCCTCTACAAGCATGCCATCTTACTCCTTGAAATGAAAAGGACAGCCTGCCTTGAAATGGAGAATTTTCTCGGTCTAAAACAAGGGGAAATTCATATTGGGGGTAGTACTATTCCCGGCGAATATATCCTTCCGGAAATCATAGGACGTTTTCATGAGAAGAATCCTCTGGTATCGGTCATCTTAAATATTGCCGACAGCAGTGAGATTGAAACCCGTGTATTGGAGGGTGATCTTGAACTGGGGATTATAGGATTCAAGAGCTCAGACAAGAACCTCAAGAGTTATGAACTGTGGCAGGATGAATTGGTACTGGCCGTGCCTTCCAATCATCGATGGGCCAAAAAGAAGGTGGTTTCCATTCAAGAGATCTCCCATGAACCGTTTATCTTGAGGGAGATCGGCTCCGGAACATTAAAGATCATGGAAGAATACCTTAAAGGTTCCACGGTAAAAGATTTAGGTGCTTTTCATGTTGTGGCACGTTTCGGATCATCTACGGCAGTAAAAAGAGGAATAATGTCGGGACTTGGGATCTCGATACTATCATCCCGAGCCATTGACATTGAAGTCAAAGCTGGACTCATTCAGTCTTTAAGAATTAAGGGATTACAAATGCTTCGCAAGTTCTATCTAATAAGAGATAGAAGAAGGATCGCCTCTCCCCTGTGTCAAACATTGTTTGATTTTCTTGTTGCCAGCTCAAAATGAAACGAAAGATGATCAAAGGAGAATCCATTTATTCCGGTCCTATCTCACACACCTTAATTAACCACTGGACATATTAAACCCTATCGGATTTCCCTTCATTGATATTTTAAACTATCGGAATTTCCAGATTGACAAATCGGATTTATCTGTATATAGTATCATCCCAAATCTGTTTATCCCCACCAGGAGCATTTACATGCATCGATCTTTTGGCTTTACCTGAGGAAGTTCCGTTACATCTACCCGGGTTCGGTAGGCCAGGGTAAGGCTGAAGAATCGACTTCCTTCATAAGAAAATCAAAACATCCTTCTCCTTTTCTCTGGTCATTACAGATTAAAGGGTTTTTTGGGGGGCAATGGTGCTGGGCGCCACACGGTTTTCAAAATCGTTGTCCCGGTCTGCAAAACCGGGAGGAGGTTCGATTCCCCTTGCCCCCTCCAAAAAAATCAATGCAGATTTCAAAATATTTACGGATTCATTGATGGAAAAGCACATTACTGTCGGAATTGCCGGGCATGTGGACCATGGGAAGACCTCCCTTGTGAGAGCCCTGACCGGCATCGATACGGATCGTCTGGAGGAAGAGAAACGCCGCGGCCTCTCCATCGAGTCGGGCATCGCCCCCTTTGAGCTGGAGTCCGGAAAACAGATTGCGCTGGTTGACGTCCCCGGACACACCGATTTTCTCAAAAATACCATTCGGGGCCTGAGCAGCGTGGACATGGCGCTTCTGGTTGTTGCGGCCGATGACGGGATTATGCCCCAGACCCTTGAGCACATCCAGATTTTGGAATTTTTCAACGCCAAAGACGGATTCGTTGTTCTGAGCAAGGTTGACCTGATGGATGATGAGGGTCTTGAATTAGCGGAACTTGAAATCAGCGAGACCCTGGAAAATAGCTTTCTTGAGGGAAAGCAGGTAATCCCTTTTTCAGTTTTGGATCGGCAGGGCCTGGGTGAAATTCGACGAAATATTGAAGAGATAGCCCGAAAGATCCCTGGAAAGCGTCTTGAGGTCCCTTTCCGTCTCTGGATTGATCAGGTGAAGGGTTTTTCCGGCTATGGAACCGTTGTAAGCGGAACAATCCTTTCTGGAAAGCTCCGTCAGGATGATCCTCTTCATCTCCTGCCATCCGGCATCGAAACCCGGGGCCGATCCCTGGAAACCCATCATAAAAATGCCGCGGAGGCATTTGCAGGCCAGCGGGTTGGTATCAATCTCCATAAGGTCCCCCTTAAAGATGTTCAGCGCGGTATGGTCCTGGCCGAACCTGGAACCGTTAAAGCGACCTACCTCCTCAATATGGATCTCCAGGTCCTTCCGGGCGCTACAAAGCCCATCAAGAACCGTCAAAGGGTAAAGCTCTACCTGGGGACCTCTGTCACCAACACCCTGGTTATCCTCATGGACAGGGAACAACTTGAGCCGGGGGAGAGTGGTCTCGCCCAGCTCAGATTAATGAAACCCATTGGAGCCCTCCCAGGCGATCCCTTTGTTGTTTGCCCGCTCAATATCCAGACAACCATTGCAGGCGGAAAGATATTGGAGATCCCTCATCAAAAATACAGAAAGGGCAAGGCATCCATGATGATTTTATACCTCAATGCCCTTCAGGATAATAATCTCAAGGATTATATGAAGCATGCCCTGAAATCTAACCCAAACCATCTTGTCAAGACCAGCGAGCTTGCCCGAAATACGGGATTTTCTGTGAAAGAGATTGATACAGGAATCAAGGAGATGGCCTGGAACGGCGAAGTCCTTTCTTTTAAAGGCAGCGGGTTTTTCGGAAAAGAGCAGTACCAGGAACTGAAAGATGGCGTGCATGAGGCGGTTGAAAAGATCCTAAAGCAAGATCCTTTAAAAACCAACGTAAAAGCAGATGAGATAAGATTCCAGGTAGCGCCATCCCTTGATGACCTGCCCTTTCAGAGGATGCTTGCAGAGCTCTGCAACGAGGGGAAATTATTAAAAATGGATGGCGGGTTTCGAAGCCAGAATCATTCTGTAGACCTTCCCCTTGAAAAAAAGAGGATCGTCTCTCTTATCCTGGATTACGCCCTACAATCGGGTTTTCGGCCTTTTAGTGCAGATACCATATGGAAGCTTCATAACAAAAAGTACGACAAGAAAGAGATCATAAAGCTTGTCGGTTACCTCAGTAATCAGAAAATTCTCGTTCGGCTCAATGACGGTCGTTTTCTCTCCACGGATCATGTGGAGCGGATCAAAGAAAGGGTGAAGGCGGTCATCCTGAAAAAGGGTATTTTCAGACTTCCCGACATCCCTGAAACCCTCGGATATGGGAGACTGATAGGGGTCACCGTTCTCGAATACCTGGATTCGATTGGATTTACTCAAAGACTCGAAAATGGAAGGGTCCTAAAGGAAATACACTTAACAATTAAGGAGGATAAAGATGAGCGATCAATACAGAAGCATGTGGGAAACACTGGGGCTGGACCTGGCGGCCCATGATGCGCTGATGGAGGTTCTAGGAAAGGGATATCAGGATATCTACCTGACACAGAAGAACCGGCCCGAAGGCATGGGATATTTCGACTTCGTCATGAGCGAGGTGCATGGCCTGCGCATCAAGGAATTGATGGATGAAAAGGCGGCCGGCCGCAAGGTCATCGGGTCTTTCTGCGTGTTCGTACCCGAAGAGATCGTGAGGGCCGCTGATGCCACGCTCGTGGGTCTGTGTACGGGCGCGGATTTTGCCACCGAAGAGGTGGAAAAGCTCCTGCCCCGCAATACCTGCTCTTTAATCAAGTCGGCCTTTGGGTTCAAGCTGGGCAAGGTGTGCCCCTATATTGAATCGGCGGACATGATCGTGGGGGAAAATACCTGTGACGGGAAGAAAAAATCCTATGAGATCCTCAATGACCTTGTCCCGAATCTCTACGTCATGGATTTGCCCCAGATGAACTCGGATGAGGGAAGGACTCTACTGAAAGCTGAATATCTGCGATTCAAGGAAGCGGTAGAAAAACTTACCGGCGTGAACATCGATGCCGAGAGGCTCAAGAAAGGGATTGGAATTGTCAACAACAAGCGAAAGGCCATTCACAGGCTGTCCGGTCTGCGAAAGGCCGATCCGGCCCCTATATCGGGCCTGGATGCGCTCCTGGCCAACCAGGTCTTTTTCTATGATGATCCGGTTCGCTTCACGGATTCTGTGAACAAGATCTGCGACGAACTTGAAAAGAGAATAGAAAAGGCGGAGGGGGTATTTCCCGAGGGCACGCCGAGAATCCTGCTTTCAGGGTGTCCCATGGCGGTCCCCAACTGGAAGGTGCCCTTGATCATCGAGACATCCGGCGCCGTGATTGTAGGAGAAGAATCCTGTGTTGGGGAGCGGGGCATCCGCAACCTGACCGATGATACCGGCAACACGGTGGAAGAACTCATGGAGGCCATCGTGGACCGGTACTATAAGGTGGACTGCGCCATATTTACGCCAAACCCAGACCGCCTCGGTCATGTTGAGGAGATGTTCAGGGAGTATAAAGCGGACGGGGTCATTCATTACGGTCTCCAGTTCTGCCAGCCTTATATCATGGAATCCATGTCCATAGAAAAGGCCCTTGAGGGGAAAGGCATTCCCACGCTTCGTATTGAAACCGACTATAGCCAGGAGGATATGGGTCAACTCAAGACGAGGGTGGAGGCCTTTGTGGAACAACTCAAATAGGCAAGGGATTAACCATGCTATCTGCGGGTATTGATATTGGATCCAGAACCATTGAACTGGTAGTGTTGGAAGATCAAGAGGTTATCGAGACAAAACAGGTGGATTCCGGTTTTAATCCGATGCAACAGGTCACCAAATTACTTGATGGCGTGGCACACGATCACATCATAGCCACCGGTTATGGGCGACACCTTTTTGAGCTCTCTTATGATGCGCCCACTGTGACAGAGATCAAAGCCTATGCCGTAGGCGCCCGGTTCCTGTTTCCTGAAGTGAGGACCATTCTGGACATCGGCGGGCAGGATTCCAAGGCCATTGCCGTCAATGAGGAGGGCAAAGTGGCCAAGTTCGAAATGAACGACCGGTGCGCGGCAGGGACAGGCAAATTCCTCGAGATCATGGCCCAGACCTTAGGCTACAGCCTGGATGAGTTCGGTCAAGAAGCCCTCAAGGCGGGCAAGGAGATTCAGATCAGCAGCATGTGCACCGTTTTTGCGGAATCCGAAGTCACCTCTCTGGTTGCCAAGGGAAAGGACCGACGAGCCATCGCCCTCGGTTTACATCGTTCCGTGGTGCGACGAGCATCGAGCATGTTGAAGCGGGTCTTCGTGGAGGGAGATATCGTTTTTGCAGGAGGCGTTGCTCGAAATCCCTGCATTGTGCAAATCCTGCAAGAAGCCACAGGCAAGGAGATCCTGGTTCCTGAGGAACCTCAAATGGTGGGGGCCTTGGGCGCAGCGCTTATAGCATCGGGACAATAGAAGAGGAGCGCAAGAGGTTTTGAAGATGGCAGTCTTTGTTCATCGAGAAACCCAGTTCAACAAGCTTTTGGGTAACCTTCGTAAGGCTGGCGGAAAAGCTGCCCTAGCCGCCATTCGGGCCGAGGAGATTATGGAAAGGCTCGCTACTAAAAGTGAATTTCAGCCTTCACACATTCACAAGCTCACCAGGCATGGAGAGACAAGAATACAAGGATGCAGGAAGTTCGACCTAGGTGGGGGTTACAGGCTTGTGTATCTCAAAAAGAGAGATCATATCTTCTTCTCATACATCGGAACCCATGATGACTGTGATCTCTGGATCAAGAATAACCGTGGCCTTCAGCCTGGAAACAATACCGGGTCCTGTCAGGTCGCTGTCGAAGAGGAATATAAAAAGGTTGGTGAAGGTGAGGAGCAGGAATGTGAACCGGAACCGGACTATGACGACTTTTTGATGGGAAAGATCGATGACAAGCTTCTCAGGCGGATTTTCAAGGGTCTTGGCAATACCTAGTATACGGAAAATCTGATCATGGACCGTGAAACATTAAATAAAATGTGACGAAAAGAGTACTTTTTACACTAAAGAGATATCTACTTATCGTAATTTCCTATAGGTTTTAAAGATTTCATCGTTTTTTCTTGTTGGACAAAATGATTACTGAACAATTATTTTAGTATCCACTAGAGACATGTGAGAAACCGATTAAGGCAGAGGCATGTTTTCCAAATACCCGTGTAAAACATGGATTAAAAACCAGGGAGGATTAAGATATGAAATCAATTGATTGCCGGGGTCTTGCCTGTCCTGCCCCCGTTCTAACTACCAAGGAAACCATCGAGAAGGAGACCCTCCATGAACTAGCCGTCCTGGTGGATAATGAAGCAGCAAAACAGAACGTAAGTCGATTTCTGGAGTCTCAGAATTTTGAAGTTACCGTGGAGGAGGATGGAACGGATTTTAGGGTGATTGGTATGATGGGCGAAGCCGCCACAACTGAATCAGAAAAGACAGAATCTGAGACTTCGGAGAAAAAAAAGATCATGGTTACGGTTGCAACGGATCGTTTCGGGCGGGGAGATGATGAGTTGGGTGGAAAACTCATGGTGAACTTCATCAAAACCCTCAAGGAGATGGGTGATGATTTATGGCGTCTCGTGTTGGTCAATAACGGTGTCAAACTCACCACAGATGAATCACCTGTCCTCGGTGATCTCAAAGATTTGGTGGAGTGCGGTGTCATGATCCTGGTCTGTGGTACATGCCTGGACCATTTTAAGCTTCTGGATAAAAAACAGGTGGGAGAGACCACAAACATGCTGGATATTGTTACGGCCATGCAGATTGCAGACAAGGTGATCAACATCTGACCATGGGCAAGCCTTAAGTGCCTGCATAAAATTAATATACATTAAGGAAGTGAAAATCTGTTAAGGGGAAAGGAGGAATGAGATGGCACAATTAAAGAGCATCTTCGCAACAAAATGGGGGATTATTTCGGTAGGAGCGTTTATCGGCGTATTTGCAGCCTTACTCCAGAAGTGGGGCAATCCCGGCAATATGGGAATTTGTGTGGCCTGTTTTGAGAGGGATATCTCGGGCGCCCTTGGCCTTCACCGGGCGGCCGTGGTGCAGTACATCCGGCCTGAGATCATAGGCTTTGTGCTCGGGTCGCTCATTGCCGCTTATATTTTCAAGGAGTTTCGCCCGAGGGTTGGATCGGCGCCCATCGTGAGATTTGTCCTTGGTGCCTTTGCCATGATCGGGGCACTGGTCTTTCTTGGATGCCCCTGGAGGGCGCTTTTACGGCTTGCGGGCGGTGACGGAAACACCATCCTGGGACTGGCCGGTCTTGCATTCGGAATCTGGATCGGGACCTTGTTCCTTAAAGGGGGTTACAACCTGGGACGCACGGAAAAGACCTATACTTCCGTAGCGTGGTTACTACCCCTCATCATGCTGGGCTTTCTGGTTCTGAGGATCATTTTTCCGCAGGTGGAGGGACAAGCGCAAAGCGGGGTATTGTTTTATAGCCTCAAGGGTCCCGGCGCCATGCATGCTTCCCTAGCTGTTTCCCTCATCATCGGGCTGGCAATCGGTTTCCTGGCCCAGCGAAGCCGCTTCTGCACCATGGGCGCTCTACGGGATCTGATCCTTTTTCGTCAGACCCATCTGTTCATGGGATTCATAACCCTTGTCGTGTTCGCCTTTCTCACCAATCTGGTCCTGAAGCAATTTCATCCGGGATTTGCAGGTCAACCGGTAGCCCATACCATGCACGTCTGGAACTTCGGGGGCATGGTTCTGGCAGGGCTGGCCTTCGCCCTGGCAGGGGGGTGCCCCGGGCGTCAGCTCTTCCTGGCCGGTGAAGGGGATGGAGACGCGGCGGTATTTGTGCTGGGGATGATTGTCGGAGCAGGTTTTGCCCATAATTTTGTTTTGGCGAGTTCGCCAAAAGGGGTCGGACCCCATGGTATCGCCGCCGTCATCATCGGGCTTCTTGTCTGCCTGTTCATCGGTTTTACCATGAGAAAAAAGAGTGCATAAGGAGGTGCTATCATGAGTACCATCGTAGACGCAAGAGGACTGAGCTGCCCGCAGCCCGTCCTGATGACCCTGGAAGAGATCAAGAAGATGACCAAGGGAGAGATCGAAATCCTGGTGGATACGGACACATCCAAAGAGAACGTGAGCCGTGCTGCCGAGAGCCAGCAATGGCAGGTGCAGGAGATTCAAGAAGAAGGGGTAGGTTACCGAATAAAAATCAAAAAGGATTGAGACTGACCATGGCCAAGTTCTTCAAGAAAAAAAGATCCCGGAGCTTAGCCGGGATGGAGAATCAGGACCGGGGGATACTGGTCTTCGAGAATACCAGCGAGGTGATCCGTGGAGAAAACGTCCTGAAGTCAAAGGGATGGAAGATTCGGGTCATGGGGCCTCCACCGGAAATAAGGAGTGGTTGCGACCTGGTCATTGAGTTCCCCCTCATTGAGGAGCTGAATATCCTGAGGACGCTCCGGGAGGTGGACGTATCCCCCCTTCAAGTGGTCCCGGTGAACAGCCCATTGCTTCAACCTGTGGATCTTTTCCAGACCAAGGACTTTGGCCGCTATCTCATGGTGAGAGCGGCTAATATGAAGCTGACCGTTGACAAGGAAACGCAAACGATCGTCAACATCTCCGGCGGTGGATGCCCAGACGTCCCTTACCTCGCCCGGGAGATGGTGGGGAAATCTTTGGTTGATGCGCCCAGCCCGAGGGAGATCGGCCATACACTCTGCGGGTATGCCCTGCAACTGGCCTATGAGGAGATGAAACTCCGATGCTTGCAGTCATAGGGACCATACCGGAAGAGGATTTCCCCCTGGTGGCTGGAGAGGTCCGTCTCGAAACAGATTCTATCCGTATCGGTGAAAGGCGGGTGCCGGTGAACCGCGGGACGCCGGCCCTGCTGGCTGCGGCCATCAAGGCCGGATATTTCCTGGATCTGCCCCTCCCTTACGCTTATCTGGTGGGCGACATTGGTCTCGGGGATGGAAGCAGGCGCCTATACGAACACCTTGTCAAGAACCTCCCCCGTTCTGTTTTTTCAGTAATCACCTTTCATTATCTCCAACCTGATGTGGACTGGCATAATAAGGTCCTTTTCGCCGTGGAGGAAATGAGTCCCCATCCCGTCCTGATTGCCGATGCCGGGTTCATGTAAGCGGCCAAGATGAGCGGGCAGTCGGAGACCTACGAGCTTTTCACACCGGACGCGGGGGAACTGGCTTTTCTCGCGGATGAAGAGGCCCCCCATCCCTTTTATACCAGGGGTTTCATCCTTCACGAAGAAAACCGAATTCCCGATCTCATCACTCGTGCCTATGAGCACGGAAACGCGGCGCGTTATCTCCTGGTGAAGGGGAGACAGGATCATGTTGCATCAAGGGAAGGAATCCATGCTGTTATCGAAAGCCCGGTGGATGAAGCCCTGGAGGCCATGGGGGGCACGGGAGACACCCTCACGGGGATTGTTTCGACCCTCATTGCCTCGGGCATGGAGACTTTGAAGGCAGCAATTCTGGCAGCCCGTATTAACAGGCTCGCCGGGCACTATGCATGCCCAAACCCGGCCTCTCAAGTGATGGAGATGATAGCGTATATCCCCAGGGCCATGGAGGATGTCCTGGAGAGCTTGGAGAAACGGCATGAGTCAAGACACCTCTGATGAAAAACCAACCATCAACCCTGATATGACCATCCTGGATGTTGTATCCAGATATCAGCAGACCGAGGCCGTCTTCAAGCAGTATGACGAGAAGGCTGGAGTGTGCCTCTGCTGTCAGGCCCTTTTCGAATTGTTACAGGACATAGCAGAGAAGTATTGTTTAGACCTGAAAAGGCTTCTGGCCGACCTGGAGGCCGCAGCAAAGACATATTAAGATCCCTCCTCACCTCCTTATCCCCTTTTTCCCCTTCCCTTTATGCCGATATTCATTCAGAAGACGTATCCTGGTAACTCAATTTCACAGGGATGATCGATAGAGAGTTAAATTTCTGCTTGACTGTACATTCTAAATAATATATTCAGTCTGTGAATATTCAGAATTTGAATACACTAAAAGGGGCGGATGATGAGCAGGCATCCTCAAGAGCATGTTATCTTAGGGCTTTTGATGAAAGAAGAGAGACACGGTTATGAAATTCACCACTATTTCTCATCCGGGCTGGGGCGTGTGTGGTATGCCGGAAGGAGTCAGATATACGCGCTTCTTAAGGGACTTGAAATGACAGGAAAAGTGGCATCCGTGGTCGAAATACAGGATAACCGCCCGGCCAAAAAAGTCTATTCAATTACCCCCGAAGGACGTGAGACCCTCCTCTCCTGGGTTTATGGACCAGTCCAAAAGATTCGGGATCTGAGGCTCGAGTTTCTGGCCAAGCTCTTTTTTATGAGGGAACTTGAACCTTCCGGCATTGCTGAACTCATCGCAAAACAGATCAAGGTGTGCCAGAAACATCTGGAAGATATAAAGCAACTGGATAAGGTCTGCCACGATGAATTTGACCACCTGGTCTTCCAATTCAAAATCTGCCAGACCGAGGCCATTCTAACTTGGCTTCAAGCCTGTAAAAAATACTTTGCCCATTAAAGGGAGGGGGTTCAGATGAAAAAGATGTTGTTTTGTTTGGTGATGGCACTTTTCTTCTTCATCTTGGTTGGCAGTGTGAGGGCTGCTGACAAGAGGATTGCCGCTTTTTGCGGTTCGGCCAGCAAACCGGCCATGGAACAAGCGGCCAAGGCCTTTGAAAAGGAGAGGGGTATAAGGGTTGATCTCCACTTCAGCGGCTCCGGGACAATGCTTTCGCAGATGAAAATGGCCCATAGAGGGGATCTCTACATCCCGGGTACACCTGATTATATGCTCAAGGCCGAAAGGGAGGGTGTTGTCGACCCCAAGACCGTCAAAATCATCGCCTATCTCGTCATGAGCATTGATGTACAACGCGGTAATCCTAAAAATATCCGAACCCTTTCAGACCTTGCCGGGCCGGGGATCAGGGTGGGGATAGGGAATCCCGAAGCCGTCTGTGTCGGCCTCTATGCCGTGGAGGTGCTGGAGCAAAACGGGCTTTTGAAACAGGTGCAGAAAAATATCGTCACCAATGCACCCAGCTGTTCCGCAACGGCCGCTCTCTTGGTCATGAAGAAAGTAGATGCCATTATGGGATGGAGGGTCTTTTCCAAATGGCGCCCTGACAAGATCGATGCGGTCTTTCTGAAACCGGATGAGGTTCCCAGGCTGGCCTATATCCCCGCAGCTATATCCACTTATAGCAATGATAAGGAGAATGCTCAAAAGTTCATAGATTTTCTGACCTCCCCGGAAGGCCAAAAAATATTTGCCAGGTGGGGATACATAGCCACCGAAAAAGAGGCGCGAAAGTTTGCACCCAGGGCTGAGATCGGCGGAGAGTACCATCTCCCTGAGGCCTACAACGCCCTGCTGGGAAAATAGGAGCCGGAGCAAGTGATAAGCACGTCTCACGTTGTAAGGAGAGTCAGCGGCGAGAGGGCGTTCAGGGCAGCTACTCTCAGTGCACTCGCCCTCCTGAGCCTCTTCTTTACGGGAATTGTGGTATCCCTGGCTGCCTATACGGACTGGGATACCCTGTTCTCCACCCTTGTATCACGGGAGATTCTCTTCGCCATCAAATTAAGTGTGGTCACCGCTACCATAACCACCCTGCTCTCCGTTACCATTGCCATTCCGGTCGCCTACGCCATCTCTCAAACGGAGTTCCCGGGGAAGAGCATAGTGGATACCATCCTCGACCTGCCCATAGTCATCTCGCCCATTGCCTTAGGGGCGGCCCTGCTGGTCTTCTTCAACACCCCTATAGGGGCCGGGATAGAGAACAACGTTTTGAGATTCGTCTTCGAAGTGCCCGGGATTGTTTTGGCCCAATTCACGGTGGTCAGCGCCTTGGCGGTCAGATTGTTAAAGTCCACCTTTGATAGTATCGATCCCAGATATGAGCAGGTGGGAAGGACACTGGGGTGCAGTAAACTGAGGGTATTTTTCAGAGTAACCTTTCCTCTGGCCAGGAATGGACTGATCACCTCCGGCATCCTCACGTGGGCCAGAGCACTGGGGGAATTCGGGGCCACGGTAACCCTGGTCGGGGCAACGGAGATGAAGACGGAGACATTGCCCATCGCTATTTTCCTGAGCCTGGCTGGCGCCGACATAGAAAAGGCCGTAGCAGTTATCTTTATTCTCATCACCATTGCGGCAGTGGCCTTGATCACCCTCCGAAAAATCAGCGGTAAGGCCTATCCGATATGATCGAGATCAAATCCCTTTCATTGCAGTTAGGTCCTTTCTCTTTAAACGATGTAAACCTTGCTGTTGATGACAAGGAATACTTTGTCATCCTTGGACCGACTGGGGCCGGAAAGACCGTTATTATCGAATGCATTGCCGGTCTGCACTCGCTCCGGAAGGGAGAGATATGGGTAGATGGAAATAATGTGACATCCTTGCCTCCGGAAAAAAGGAAGATCGGTTATTTACCCCAGGATTACGCTCTCTTTCCCTTCCTGGATGTCAAAGAGAACATCATGTTCGGACTGCGGGAAAAAGATTTTCCCAAAAAAGAGATGAAAGGAAAAGTTGAGCCCCTAGCCGGTCTGTTGGGCATCTCCCATTTACTGAATCGGCATGTACAGACCTTGAGCGGTGGAGAAAAACAACGGGTAGCCCTGGCCAGGGCCCTCGCCATCTCTCCGAAGATTTTGCTCTTAGATGAACCGCTGAGTAGTTTAGATGTCAGGACCTCTAAATATCTGAGGCTTGAGTTAAGGCGGTTTCACGAAGAGTTAGGGGTCACCACCATTCATGTTACCCATAACCTGATGGAGGCTGAGGAGATGGCAGATAGAATAGCCATTCTGGACATGGGCAGATTGGAACAGGTAGGCACGCCTGACGAGGTATTCTTTTACCCCCGGACTGAAACCGTCTCAGAATTTATAGGGACACCAAACATCCTGGATTGCGAGCATTACAAGACCCTGGGCCATGGATTAATGGAGGCCGTTTGCGGAGGAATCTCTATCATTCTTCCCTATCAAGGTAATGGGGTAAAAAAAATCGCCTTCTTCCCCAGAGACATCCATGTCTCCATAAACAAACCAATAGGGCCAGAGGTAAAATATCTTAGAGGGGTTGTCGTAAAAATTGAGCCCTTCTCCTCGCTCGTAAGGCTAAGAGTCAAGGCAGGGGAAAATATACTGCTAGCGGAATTACCGGGAGATACATTCCAATCTATGGACATAGGTGTAGGTCAGGAGGTTTTTTTGGTATTGAAAATGAGAACGTTAAGGATCCATTGCTGATTGCCCATAGCCCATGCGTTATCAGGCACCATATCTATCCCAACAAATCCTCTCGTAGGACTTCTACCAATGTGTCTGCCTTGAGATCTTCGATCCTGAAATATCTGGCACCCATTTGGACAGATAATTGATGAGCCAGTCCAAAGGAGATCAGCCCCGATTTCTCAACGTCAACTACGGCTGTATTGACTCGGGTGTCATTTCCTATCTCCTCAGCCATTTCCATAGCCTCGGAAAGAGGTTTTCCACCATATAGACTCACATTGGCCTTTCCATCGGAGATAAGTATAAGCAATGGATAGATATTTGGGTCTTTATGGAAATAGCTCTGAATAATCTGGTAACCGAGAGTTATTCCATGGCAGAGTGGGGTCTTCCCCCCAACGTGAAGCTCTTCTAAAAGTTTATAGGTAAGCTCTATGCTGTTCGTTGGGGGAAGGAGTACCTCGGCATGGTCCCCCTTAAAAGCCACCATGGCGATTTTATCCCTTTTCTGATAGGCATCGAGAAGAAGAGAGAGGATAGCCCCCTTTGTCTCGATCATCCGTTTTCCGGCCCCCATAGAGCCGCTGGCATCCACAACAAAAACGATAAAATTTCCGATTCGTTTCTCCCTTATCTTTTCCCGGATGTCGGTTTCTTCAATGGCAATGGCCACATCCTGCCTTTTCCTCCGTTGCTGATACGGAGCAGCTGCCCTTATCGTGGCATCGAGGGCCAGGTCATTGGTCTTTCTCTGCATTGTACTCATGATATACCTGCCTGCCTTCGATGATGTCCTTGTCCGGCTTCTCCTCCCCGAACCTTTTCGGAGAATCCGGTCCCGTTCCGTTTGAATTCTCTTTACCTTAAAGGTATCTCCCGCAGGGAAGACGATCTCAGACATCGGAATACCGGACATACTTCTCTCCGATTCCTCCTTATCTTTTTCTTCTCCCTCTTCTTCGTCTATCGCCTCGCTATTTTTTTGGTTCTGAGTCTCTGGTTTTTCCTCCTCCGGAGGAGATGGCGGCTCTTCTTCCTTTTCTTCGGGTCTATGCTGTGGGGGAGGGGGAGGCATCCTTACACGGTGAAGGAGCACAAGGTCTGCAGCCTCTTTTACATCCTTTTCGTTTACCTCTTCTTTTCCCTTATAACATGCGATGCAAAGGGCCGTTTTTCGCATAATGATATCTGCACGGTGCCCTGCCACAAATGCATTGAGTGCCAGTTCGGAGCAGAGTTGAATCATTTCATCTGAGATTTTGACATCTGCAAGTCGCTTCCTTGCACGCATAATTTCTTGTGAAAGATTATACTCATGGTTTTGATAATCTCTGATAAAGTCAGTACTATCTTGATCAAAACATTCTCTGAGTTTAATGAGTCGAATTCTTTCATCCGAATCTTGTATACCTTCAATCTCAATACAGATCCCGAACCTATCAAGGAGTTGTGGACGCAACTCACCTTCCTCAGGGTTCATCGTTCCAATCAGGATGAATTCGGCCCGATGCGTATAAGAGATACCTTCCCGCTCAATAATATTTAGACCCATACCAGCCGCATCGAGAATGACATCCACAATGTGGTCATCAAGCAGATTGACTTCATCTATATACAGGATTCCCCTGTGGGCTGCTGCAAGCAGTCCGGGCTCGAAACGCGTTTTCCCCTCCTTTATGGCATATTCCAGATCAAGGCTCCCCACCACCCGATCCTCAGTGGACCCAAGAGGAAGATCGATCACCTTTACCCGTCTCTTTATGACAGGTAAAGAAATGCCCTGTTTTATTTTTGTCTTGCATTCCGGACATAACCTTTCATATTGATGAGGGTCACAATTAAAGGGACAGCCCGCAACCACATCGATCTCAGGGAGGATAGCGGCCAGTGCCCGGACTGCCGTTGATTTTGCTGTGCCCTTTTCGCCCCTGATCAAAACTCCTCCGATCGATGGGCAGATGGCGTTCAAAATAAGTGCGAGTTTCATCTTTTCCTGTCCGACAATCGCCGAAAAGGGATAGACCTGTCTTTTTGTCCAATCCAAGCGAGTTACCTCTTAAAAAGTGCCTAAAGTTTGAAGTGAGCTAAAGTGCCTAAAGTTGAAGAATTTAATCATTTAACTTTAGGCACTTATAACTTTAGCTCACTTTAGGCACTTTAGTATGTTCATGCCCGCGTGAGTGCGAATATTCATGTTTATGCGGATGGCTGTGGGAGATGATCCCCGCTATCTTTTCTTCTTCTACACCCGGCTTCTGGAACGGTTTTCTCCGCATCCTGTGCTGAAGGGCCATGTCCGCTGCACCTTGCACATCCTCTTTTAAGACTTCTTTTCGTCCATTGAATGCGGCCAGGGTTTTCGATGCCTTCATCATCATAATATCTGCCCTGTGGCCATCCACATTCATATCAATGGCAATACGAGCAATCAAATACAGCATATCATCGGAAAGAGTAACCCCCTGCAAGAATTCTTTGGCCTTAACAATAGCTTCCCGGAGTTTGGCATCCTCTTCTTTCCAGGTTTTTTGAAATCCAGCAGGGTCTTGCTCGTAAAATGCCCTTCTTTTGACGACCTCAACTCTTTGGTCAAGGTCTGCTATCCCTTCAATATGAACACACAGTCCGAAACGGTCAAGGAGCTGGGGCCTGAGCTCTCCCTCTTCAGGGTTCATGGTGCCGATAAGGATAAACTCCGCAGGATGTGAGTAAGAGACGCCTTCCCTCTCCACTGTGTTGACCCCCATAGCTGCAGAATCGAGGAGCACATCGACTATGTGGTCATCAAGGAGATTAACCTCATCCACATATAGGATTCCCCGGTTCGCTTCTGCAAGGAGACCTGGTTCAAAGCGCTTTTCCCCCTTTTTGATGGCATGTTCTATATCGAGGGTACCGACAACCCTATCTTCTGTTGAGCCCACCGGAAGTTCGACCACCCGTATCCTTCTCTTTTCGACGGGAAGCTCTTCCCCGCCTCCAAGACGATCTATACATTCGTGACACATGCCCGCTCTTTCCTCCGGATTACAGCCGAACTTACAATCGGCAACCACCTCTATCTCAGGCAAAAGGGCGGCCAGAGACCTCACTGCCGTCGATTTGGCTGTACCCTTTTCGCCCCTGATCAAGACACCGCCGAGTTTCGGGTTGATCGCGTTTAAGATCAAAGCATTCTTCATCTTTTCCTGGCCGACGATGGCGGTAAAAGGATAAATTAGATTATTGTTTTTCATTTCCTCTCCATAACAATATACTAAAAGAACTCAAAAAATGTTCATTTTTTTCAACGCTCATGAGATCTGTGGCCAATCATGGGGTGATGTGGGGCTGGATGATCCCCGCTACTGGAAAAGTCAAAGGTCGTTTTTAAAGGCGAAAATACCCGGTCAAAGGTATTTCCGAATTCAGTATTGATGCGAGAATGCCAGCAACATCCCCAATCTGTCAAAGAAAGAACGTCGCCTTGTAGGCGTAAAAGGTCTCTCTCTTGGAAGTCTTCGATTAAATTCTCGAAGATTTTCCGGGTGTCTTTTTGAAACAGGCGGTCAATTTTATCAATATCGCAGCAACCGGTAAGAATCTGACCATTCAAGTAATCCATATAGACAGCATTTTCATCTTTGACGATTCCGCCCACAGCCGGTGGATCCCCCGCAGAAACCATCTTTTCATATTGGTTGAAGTCGAGTGTATTGAAAAAGGAGAGGCGATCAATCTTCCCCCCTGCCCCCATCCCAAAAGGAGATATATCAAAATTGTGATAGATGGCAAGAAGGTACTCGTTACGTTCTCGGTTGCGGCCAAAATGATCAACCCCGATCTGTCGAAAGCCGTTTTGGAGCAGATACTCACGCGCCCAGAGAAACATCTCCATTTTTTCAGGCAGTCCAACAATCGGGGGATTTTGCCCTGAATCAATCTCTTTCTTAAGAGGAGACTGGGGAAAAATACGTAGTCCATAAGGGCTTATACCATCAATCCCCAGCTCGACAAAATATTTGACATCTTCTTGCCACAACTCCATAGTCTGCCCGGGAAGACCATAAAGAAGGTCAATGGCTACTGTAAATCCGTTCTTCCAGAGCTTTCTTAAAAAAGAAACCATCTGATTGACGGGGACCCTCCTTCCCAGATAGCGGCGAATCCCTTCATTGAAAGTCTGAACACCTATACTCAGGCGCTGTACTCCGTGAGCCTTAAACAGGGCAATTTTATCGTCATCCAGATCCTGGACCGAACTCTCAATGGTGATTTCCCGATTATCAGCAAAAGCATAGCTGTCATTTAATATGGTCAATATCCGGTCGAGTTGAGAAACAGTAAGGGCAGTGGGAGTACCACCGCCGAAATAAAACCCTTTGAATGGTTCAAGTCGGGTATAGGAAAAATCGGCCACTTTCTTAAGCTGAACACACAGTAATTCAACAAAAAGATCGGTATGTTCGGCAGTGATCGGATATTTGTAAAAACCGCAGTATTTGCAGCGTGTCGAGCAATAGGGGATGTGTACATAACCAAAACGATCGAATCGTGCTTCCTGCCTTTGCATAACCTCGTGATACATGGCAGCCAAAGGAGGCCCCTCGATTTTTTCTCTGCCTCCACCTCCACCTCCATGAACCATACCGATATCATGATCAGGGAAACAATCGTATACGTGTGTCGGTTTTTTTACTACATTACTCATAAAGACCTCTCCAATTATTATTTTTTGCCGGTTTTATCAATAAATTTTGCCTGCCAACTTTTCCCGTATCTTCTCTGCAAAATTCCATACCTCCTCTTTATTCATCTCTGTTCGGTAAGGGATGGATGTGTAGTTCCGCTTGAGTATTTTGTTGTAAAAAATCATCAGTCTCTTTTCATCATCAAGGGTGAGTTTGGATGGATTTATCTCTCCATGCAAAAGACCTGCATGTATAGGCGGATTCTGGAAATTCTCTATTATGGGCCTGATATACTCCCATCCTCCGCCAATTTTTCCATTTACATAAAAACCATTGGTATCCAGGCATACCGCGAAGATCGCCTTTTTCTTTTCTTCGAGTATCTTGATGTTTTTATCAATATAGTTTGATAGCTCGGGCAAAACACGGTCTTCGTAAATGCCGGAGCCGAGGATCACCAAATCAAACCCATCCAGACCCGGAGCCACTTTCACGTCTGTTACAACATGATCAAATCCGAGCCTTTCGGCAATCCATTCTCCAATAACCTTTGTTGAACCGTACTTGCTGGCACAAACAATGAGTGTCTTCATAACCATTTACACCTCGTATTAAGTGATTTAGATCCAGTCGTTCCTCAATGATTACTGCTTTTAAAACTCTCTTCAAGATAATCTTTCTTCAATGAAACCTTCCAATTCAAGATAGGCATTCTGTAACTTCTCCATTTCCTCATCCGATGCATCCCAATATCCACGCTTGTTTGTCTCAAGCAATCTGCCAATAATTTCAGCCGTGGCATATCGGTTGTTCTCCGTCATTCTGGCAAACATTTCCTGATCAAATATATAACGGTCGGCGATCTCAGACCAGATCCAGTTATCAACCCTATTGGTTGTGGCTGCATGTCCGAGTAAGTATTCCACCCGCTGGGCTATTTTCTGCGCGCCGTGATAATCATGCTTTAGCAGTTCTTCGATAAACTTGGGATTAAGGAGGCGCGTACGTACGCTACGGCGCAAAGCATGCTCCACGCTCTCTGTAAGGATCTGCTCCTTTGCGGTATCGGTTATGAGCATTTCCGGTTTTTTCCCGCTAACGGTCTCTACTGATTTGGACAGCCCCCCAAAAAATTCATAATAATGGTCAAGGTCACCTATTTCATACTCATGTGTATCCCTCACCTGTGAAACAAGATCAACCACAGATAACCTTTTTTTGTAAATGCCATCAACACGCTTCCCATGGATATTATCCGTATAGACATGGTTCATACTCTGAATAAAGGCATCGGCAAGTTCTGATTCGTCCTCCCAGTTGGAAGTCTCGATCAGGTTGGTCACCCGGGTTCCGTACTCCCCTGGTTTTGGGCCAAAGATTCTGGCATTGGCAAATTTTCGGGCTGTTTTTTCATCCTCAAGACCTTTAATCTCTTCATAGAGACGTCTGGTATTCGCCTTGACAAAGTTCATCTCGTCCGGCTCATCCAGAGCGGAAACAATTTCAAATGCCTGGTCTATTAACTGCATGACATTGGGGAACATATCCCGGAAAAATCCGCAGATATTGATCATTACGTCAACACGAGGACGTCCAAGCTTTTCTAATGGGATTACTTCAATGCCAGGCGCCCACAAATTCTGTTTACGAACGACGCGAACCCCGATATATGACAGCACCTGACCTACAGTTTCCCCTCTGGTCTTTGCCGTCTCAAATCCCCACAGGATAACAGCAGTGCTTTTAGGATAGGCGCCGTGCTGTTCATGATAGTATCTTAAGGTGTTTTCAGCAATCTCGGCGCCTCTGGCATATGCCACCTCACTTGGTACAAGCCGGGGATCAAATTGATAGGAATTGCAGCCCGTGGGCAGGACATCAGGCTCTCTGATCGGGTCTCCCCCCAGATTAGGTGGTATATACTCCCCGCACATCCCTCGAAGCAGGTTGCCGATTTCCTGACTTCGCTCTAATTTGTCGAGCACATTGAGTCCATATTGTAATGTTTTGGAAAGCTCCGGATCATCCAAATCATCTGGCAAATTCCCAGATTTTACAGCATGTTCGATCAGGGAGCAGCCTCCTTTTTCAATTTCTTCCAATAACTTGGCATAAGTCCTTCCGTTATGACTTCTTGATGGGCTGCGCAAGGCCTCATCATAGTCAATCCCCTCTCTTTCGCAAAGTATCCGGTTTATCGATTTTATATCCCCCCGATCATATCTTAGAATAAACCGAATGAAATTAATTCTGTCTTCCCCGTCATAATGTTCACCGAGGACATGAAGTCCTTTGGGGATAATCGATCTTTTCACCTGAATAAGTTCATCATAAATCTGATCAACATCCTTACTTTCAAAGTTGGCTGCTTTTGCCTTTTCCAGCAATCGGTCTTTCACCCTTTCTGCCCGGCCGGCATCCTGTAAAACTGCCTCATTATATTCTCCAAAGAGGTCCTCAAGCTCAGCTAATCGGTCATAGAGGTCTGACTGAGTAAAAGGGGGAGAATTATAGTTGACCAGTACTGCCTGGCTGCGGCGTTTTGCGATCATCGCTTCCGAAGGATTAACTACATGGTAGATATAGAGGTGAGGCATGGTTCCGATCAGAATATCCGGAAAACAATATCTTGACATTCCCACTTCTTTTCCCTTCAAAAACTCTAAAGTACCATGCGTGCCTACATGGACACAAACGTCCGCCTTCCACTCGTGTTCCAGCCATTTATAAAAGGCCACGTACTGATGATGGGGGGGTAGTGTCTTGTCATGGACAGCCTTATCAGGTTCTTCATGGATGCCCCGTGAAGGCTGCAAGCCGATAAAGACATTACCCAGTTCAATCCCGGGAATGAGAAATTTATCTTCATAAGACATGATTCGCCCCGGGGCAGCGCCCCATTGCCTGGTCATTACCTCCTGATCAGGAAGCTGCTCGAACCAATCCTGGTAACGGTCTTTAGCAACATGGAAGCATTTCTTGATTGTCTTTTCATAAGATGTCCACTTGCCCGAATTTACCACCCCTGTATTGAGAAAGACATCATGGAATTTTTCTTCCGGGATCTGTCCTACCCTGTATCCTTCTTCTCCCATTACCTCCAGGACCTTTTTCAGGCTGGCGAAAACATCGAGATAAGCGCCCCCTCCAAGATTGTCCTCGCCGGGAGGATAATTGTAGAGGATGAAGGCCACCCTTTTTTGATGATTGGGAAGGGTTTGAAGTCTTAACCAGTTGAGCAGGCGACGGGCAAGTTTCTCTGCACGCTCACCAATAGCTACTGACACCTTCATGTTTTTTCCGTCATATCCCCGATCTTCAAGCCCGATTATCGGGATACACTGGCTGAAACCATCCATCTCCGGCATAATTACAGTGGCCATGACCTCAATAGGGGAAAGCCCCATATCTGATTCCTGCCATTTTTCCACCTCTCGCCCATACATGGGGGTGGCATGTATCAGTGGAACGTTGAGTTTTTTGAAAAGCTCCACTGCCTCTTCGGGATCTTTTGACCCAAAGGTATTTGCACGAAACCAGTGAAAGCTGACAACAGCGTTGACTACAGGAAGTTCTCCGTCAAAAAAAAGGCTCTTGATCGTCTCCATATTTCTTCGGCCTGAGGAAAAAACGGGCATCACGTTGACATGGGGCTCAAGCTGCTCAATCATCGCTTTGACTCCTACAATGGAAGAGTCAAAGTGCATCCCTCCGTAAAAGAATAATCCCACTGATTGTTTGTTCATATCAAATCCATAGTCTTTGAAATATTCCTCTTTTTCTTTGTAAATCTTTTTCAGGCGGGGATGGTAAATGCCATAATCAGGAAACTCGATCGGCGGGGCTGGTTTGGAAACCTTTAGTTTGCCATACTCATGGGCAATCATAAGCAAAAGATTTTTAAGATTTTCTTTTCCGCCGTTCATCCAGTATTTAATAGCATGCACCCAATTTCTTGCGTGCTTGACAATGCCCACAGGAATGATACTTCCAGCCCTTTCAACCATATTCATGATTCTCTCAGCCTTATTCCAGTCAAACTCGCCTTGTTTTTTCTTTCCCTCCCTTTCTTTCATAAAGCGTTCTGTCTTAAATGAGCCCATCCTGGTAAGGCCCATAATCCCGGGACTTGCCCCTACCAGTACAATCACCGTATTTTTCAGGCCAGGCAGTACAGACCGCACTATACCTGCCGCCTTCCCATCGCCCCTCAAATCGATCAATACCGCATCCGCAGTCTTAAGATTTTCCCGTACCTTAAGGCTGTCGCACTCTTCTTCTTCAATAGAATGGGAGTAGTAATATATAAGATCGAGGATATCTCCTTGTTCTTTCCTTATCTCCTCTAAGGCCTGCATCATCGATTCCGAAGCTAAGGCCAGAGATACAATCACTATCTTCATCTTTTTCATTGCTTTCCCTCTCTTCAAATCAGGTCAGAACTCTGAAAAATATCGTTTCACAAGTTCCGATCCACCCTGCTCCAGGATACGCCCGTCTCCCATGTGCCACACCACCTGACCAAGCGCCCGGCCAGCATGGTAATCGTGTGTTGCACTCAAGAGACATCCTCCCTCGCTGACAAATCGGTGCAGGGCAATCAGCATTAGTTTCAGGCTTTCCGGATCCTGTCCCACAGTTGGCTCGTCGAGCAACAAGACACGGGGTCTTTGAGCAAGTATTGCGGCCAGGGCCAGACGGCGTTTTTGCCCTCGGGAAAGACTCTGAGGATGTCTCGCAGCGAATGGATCAAGGTGTAACTCTTCCAGCAACTGACCAGCCAGGCTTTTCTGCCTGGCAAAGGTCTGAACTTCTTCTGCAACGGTGGGCATAAACAACTGATGATCCGGGTTCTGGAGCACCAGACCCACCCCCTGAAAAGGCCCTTTGCCTTTTGATTTTGAGGCTACAAGTTCCACGGAACCCATTAAGGGATTGATCAGGCCAGCCAAAACCTTCAGCAAGGTGGTCTTACCGCATCCATTGTCGCCCAGCAGGACGTGACTGATCCCCTGACGCAGGGTCAGAGTGCAGCCTTTTAAAACAGAGACCTCGTATTTCGGGAAACGGTAAGAAGCTTCCTGTGCACGCATGACCTCTGGCCCTCCAGGACCATAACAGAAAAAGTTATTGGCGGAGGCAGGGGGCGATCCGGGAAGCACCTCGCCGTTTGAAAGATGGAGAACCCGATCCGCCACCGCCTTCACCAGGTCCGTGCGGTGCTCGATGAGCAGGACACCAATTCGCTGCTTTATTTGTCCAAGCAGGTTCACCAGACTTTGGCCTGCCGAACGATCCAGGAAGGCGAGGGGCTCATCCAGAATCAGATAACCCTGTCCCATAGCGATCATGCCGGCCATAGCTACCCTCTGTCGATATCCTCCGGAAAGTGTGGAGATCTCGCGATCACGATATGAGCACAGGTCAAAGCGGGACAACTCTCTCTCCAGGCAGATCGATACGGATTCCGGTGAGAACCCCAGATTCTCAGGGCCAAAAGCGATATCTTCGGTCACCCGGTCGTGGAACAGTTGCAGGTCAACGTTTTGAAACAGGATTCCCAACTCCCGGGCAAGGTCCCTGGGGATTATGGAAGTAACATCTCTTCCTCCAAGAGTGATAGAGCCGTGGCAAAGGCCCTGGCCGTGCCGCTGCAAGATGCCGGCAGCCAACAATGCCATGGTAGACTTGCCTGAGCCTGTAGGGCCGGATAGGAGCACAATTTCGCCCTGTTTTAATTCCAGGTTGGCCTGGTCCAAAACCTTTGATCCTGTGCCGGAATACTCATAAGAGATATTGTCTACCCGAAGCATAAAATCCGCTCACCCACTAACACCGCAAGTGGTAAAAACACCGTTAGAATCATGAACAATATGTCCTCCCATCGAATACCAGGACCTGGCATTATAGACGGGGAATGTTGCAGGCTGAAGCCGCGCACCTCAAGCGCCACTGTTATATGGTCGGCAAATGAAACCGACTGAAAACAGAGAGGCATAACCACGGAACGAAAGGCCAGTCGTAACTGCCCGGGTACCAATCGCAGCCCACGGAGCCGGGCCGCCTCCTGGATTTGTCTGGCTTCGCGCAACAAAACAGGGATAAAACGCCAGATGACTAATAAAGCAATATTTAGACCGTCTGGAAGGGGACTCCGGCGCAGGCTTTGCACAAGCTTTCTAGGTGAGACCGTGAGGGTAAAAACCGGTCCGGTCAAAAATAGCACTGCCAGACGTAGCAGGTTGCGAAGAATATCCATGGGTTGCGTACCAAAGGCCATGTTGACCAGACCAAAGCTAAGCAGCATAATCACTATACCGACCCCCATCCTCCTGGAAGGTCGCAGCCCTCCCTGCCACCCCAGAAACAGAACAATAATCACCAATATCGCCAGGCTGCCTGGTCTGCGCAGTAACACACCGACCGCAGTCAACAAGGCAGCAGCCAGAATCTTGACCAGAGGATGGACTTCTCGCACCCACACTGATTTCATCCTTACTTCAACTGAGGAAATTTTCCGGCCCGTCTGAGTTCCACCACCAGACGATTGCCGGCCCAAACGCCGAGCACGGCAAGAGCCACTACCACCAGGGTCATGCCTGCGATGGGCCACGGCCGGATCAGTGTGCGGGCGTAATCCCCCCCGATAAACAGGGTGCCAAGAAGGATGCCTATGAACACATGGCCCCCAAAGTAGATAGCCCCCGCCACAACACGGGAGGCTGCCGTCCGGTAGCTGCGAAACACAACACCGATCACCATGTCAGCGGCCACTCCTCCGATTACAATCATCGCGGCAAGGATGATAGAGATCATGGAATAGACTATGGCCATCAAGACAGCAATCAATGTGGCGGTACCCACCTTTTCCACCCGGGCCAGAGCCAGGGCAAAGAATACAGCCATAAAAGGGGCAGAAACAAGCGAACGGATACCAGGAATTGGGATATGGATTACTAAGGGCACGGTAAGGTACCCGACGATGACCATCACCGAGGCCATCAACGCTACAAAAATGTAATCTCTTAAGCTGAAGTATGAATTCATTTGTCTCTTTTCATAGGCAAGCTAAAAGGTGTATTTAAACGACAGTTCTACCAATACGTTCCTTTCTTGGACATAATAGTCAATATTCTTTTTGGAGCGATCGTTGAACAGGTTAAAACCATCCACCTTCAGGCTGACCATATCCTTCCAGGAAACACCCAGCGAAGCACAACTCAGGCCGTAGCCGTCCATTTTTTCCGTAACCGGAGGATTTCCCCAGCTTGTCTCCGTATAAGGACCATAATAACGGAAAGAATAGTAGCCCATGAGTGTCCAATCTTCGGCAACGGTCTTTCTTGCCCTGGCTCCGAGGGTATAACTGTAACGACTGTAGCCGTCCAATATTTCGTCTGTGTTATCATCCCTTGTTTCGTTGTAGTTGTAGTTTGTAAAGAGTGTGATAAAATCCAGGACTTTCCAAGAACACTCTACATCTACACCCCTGATGTCCACCTCATCAACATTTTCCGGTCGCATGATCAGACCACCCGGATTGACAGGGTCTGCTTCTCTGACATGCGTAATAAAGTCATCTGCCTTAGAATAGTAGGGGCTTATTCGGAAGAAGAGCCGATTCTCAAGGGCGTATTGTTCCAGGGATAATTCATACGAAATCATCTTCTCAGCCTCAAGGTCTTCATCTCCTGTATAGACGATAAACGGAGCTATGGACCATGGCGTCGTATAGAGATCACTGAGACTTGGGGCCTTGAATCCCTTACCAACAGAGAACTTCAGATTACCCCCTTTATCATAATGCCACCGCACGGTTCCCTTGGGGGATAATTCACTGCCGTAACTCTCAAAATGGTCATAGCGAGCGCCAAGCACTACTTCAAACCGTTCTCCGAACATCGCATCGTGCTGCGCATAAAAAGAGTAAGACGTATCATCCTTGTCCAGCTTTTCTCCCGGTCGTCCCTGTACCTCCATAAGCGCGCCAGTATTCCGGTCAATGACAGTTTTTTCCACTTCCGTATATACAACTTCACTGCCCAAAGTAAGTATCTGCTCGGAGGTAAAACTGTAGTTGGCACTCACATCTGAACGGTAACGATCGTTTTTGGTGTGGTTTTTAGACGACTTGTAATTAAATGTGGGGATTGGCGGACCAAAAGGGGGATAGGTAACATTCTCCAGGGTCTCGCCGTAATAGTCATCTTCACGTCCCAGCCAGTTGACACGAGCCATCAGCTCAAGCTTATCCGAAATCTGACTGGTTATCCCCAGATTCAGATAGGCGCTTTCCAGATCCATGTGGTTGTCAACTCCCAGATAATCACCGATGCCAAAACTGGCTTTCCCATCAATGGCGCCGCCGCTGAGAGAATAGATGGTGTTAGAACCCAAAGCGCCGGTCAACTTGGCATGGAATCGATCGTGTTTATGCTCCCGGTTTCTGTCATCCAATCCCTTGTCGTCATAAAGTAAATAATTGCCCACCTTCTTGTGATCATAAAAGATTCCCAGGGAAAGTTTATCGGTGACTATACCGGAGTTAACGCCATAGTCATACCTATCAAAGTCACCCACCTGTCCAAAAGTCTCTGCATAGGATTTTTTGCCGCCATCTTTGGTAATGATATTGATAATACCCCCGCTGGCACAGGACCCGTACAGGGCTGAGAAAGGCCCTCTGATGACCTCGACACGCTCCACAGCCCTGAGAGGTATCAGGGTAAGATAGGCAAAATCGGTAAAACTGTTGTTCATGGGCTGGCCGTCCAGCATGATCATGACATGTCCTGGAAAGCCGATCCCCCGCATTCGAACCTTCTGTGGAGTCACCACTCCGACACCCTGGGGTTCATACGCCTGAACGCCCGGCAAATCCGCCAACAGATCGCCCACCGTGCGGGCCGGCATGGCCTCAATCTCCTCGGTGCCAATGATCGTTACTGTAGCCGGTACGTTTGCCAGGTCTTTTGGGGTCTTAGTAGCCGTAACCACAATCTGGTCAAGCTTGACTACCCCGGTTTGCTCTTTCTCCTCTGCCCAACTCACCTGGGACAAAACAAGACTAATAATCCATACTAAAATACCAATCAATTTCAAACGTTTCATCAGATACCCCTCCATAACTTTGGTAATACATATAAAATCTAACCCTCGAAATTGACGGAAGGATGCCGCGATGCTATAAGTAAATCGAAGCATTCCTCACCCCGAGGGGGCTTCACCCTGGAAGGCAGTCCGAAAACCTTGGCAGGAAAAAGGCTGCCTTCCTTTGTTTGCCACATCTATGATCCTTCTTGTGTATTGACCTCCTTTCAACCCATTACTCAATAAAAAAGCCAAGAAAGCTCATCTGGATTCCGATCCAGTCCTGCCTTCTTGGCTTTTTCTCTTAGTTTAAATTTAGATAAGTTCTTCTTTTTGGGAGCGCAACTTCCTATTGCGCATTTATCAATTTATATAGATGACCGGTTTATCTTTGTCAATAGAAATTTCTCACGAATATCAGGTTTGAGCAGCGCAGTCTTTCTGTGTTATCTGTTGATCATCTCTCTTATCACATCTACGGCCTGATCTACAAGGTGAGGCAGAGGCTCGCTGCTGATGCCCACTATGTTTACATTTTCCTGCGTCAGGGGGATCAGGATCTTATGGGCTCCGCTGGAACTGATGGCCTCTGCCATTTTAGGAGTAAGTTCCCCCATCATGGAATTGGCCATAATGATAGCGAAGGGACCGATGATCACATCTATTTCAGAGCATGTGAAGACAATGGCATTTTCGCCCGTTGCCCCTCTGTTGGCACCTGCCTTCAACATCCGGGAGGTGGCAATGGAATTCGTGCCAAAGGCCAGGATCTCCGGTTCATGACCGATGATATCCCTCAGACGTTTGATAATGGTGGCTCCAATGCCGCCACCCTGTCCGTCCACAACCATTAGAATCACAGATTCACCTCTAACCTCCTAGAGCGGTTCAAATAGAATCTTTCTCTTGGTATTATCATAGAGCTTGAACCTTGCGCTGATGGTCTTTTGATCTCCAAAGATGCTGAGGAGCTTAACCTCATCCCCCTCAAGTTCCACGAGATCAACACTTTCGAGAACCTTTTCTTCCTTCCCGTCTTCCAAGATATATGCATGCGTTTCACACATGGAAAACCCCCTTGTTGAAAAACAGCCATCGAACTACTCGAGGGCCCTTAATGCTTTTCGTAAAAATTCGTTGCTTTTTGCCGTCAACTCTATCATTTCCCGGACATGTTGCGAACTCGCATTCTTTCCCGCATCCTCCAGTTGTTCGGCAAACTCCTCATACTCTTCCCGGTGATGATCATTGTGGCTGATCCAGTTCTCCAGCCTGATTCTTGCCTTTTCAATAAAGTCCATATCTAAAGCTTTCTTGTTTTTTCGATTCGTCATTTTTTGCCTTTGCATATGTAGCATCTATCTTTATCTATAATCGAAACTTCCCAAAATCCGGTCGTGGTCATCATCTCCCTCATTTCAGGCTCTTCCAGGAGCGCATCATTGGCTATTGGAGATGAACCTTTATGATGGCCTCAGTCTTCCCTCACAAGTAAGATACGATGATCAACCAGATTCATCTCCTTGATACGGGCCTTGATCTTTAAACGTTCTCCAAAGATATTCTCAAGGTAGATACCATCATCCTCTGGCCTTAAAATATCAACACTTTCCATGATAACCTTTTCAATCCCATCTTTTATAAGATACGCATTAGCCTCACACATCTTTCACCCCCTCCTTTCAATGTAGATTTTGTTTCGGGCCGGGGCCGTCAAGCCCTTGAAAACATGGAATACAATAAATCTTGTCCTGAAATTCGATGGTCCGGCTTTTTAAGACCTGTTGCCCGCAGCCACAACATGACAGGTAAATTGTCGGCATTTCCTTGCTCTGCCGAATCGGCCCAATCCGCTCTACGCTAAAAAGATCTTCAGGGGGAGAAGCAAGCAATTGCTTTATGCGACTGTCTAAAAGCTTTTGAAAATTCACTACATCATCCAGTTTGGCCTGATCTTTCATGATTTTTTCCTCAAGCGCCCTGTATTCATCCTCATCACCATAGCACCGCTCCCTCAATGACAGACTGAAACCATTCCGTCCGTTTTTAAATGAGAACGTATAGTTGTGCTTGCCGAAGTCCAGGATTTTCAAACGTTGATTGCCCACTGTCGCTCCAAGCAGGGTCTGAATGGAATCCAGGGCAGGGGTGCTATTTTCTGCAATTATCGATATCCCCCCATCCAGATCCTTGTTCTTAGAGAATAGTTTCTTGGCATATTCACAGGCCTTACAGCCGATCACCAGTTCAGGGCACAGGTGACCGTGGAAATCAATGACTTTTTTGAGCGTCATATTGACAAGCATCTTTCTATCCTCCCGATAAAAGGCCATCAATTCTCTATCGCTTAAAATCCGAAAGCTAAGGACCCAAAAACCCCTATTGAAAGGACTCCTTTGATTCATGTTGCACCACTGGAAGTAGAGAAAATAGACTTCATCACTTTCCACGCTCACCAGAAAAGCATTGACATGGCGTTCTGCCTGAGTCCTGAAACGACCAAGGACCTCATGAACAATGTGCTTTTCCCCTCCAAAGGTAAAACAAACCGGAATTTGCATCACATTGTCGAAATCCACCCTTACCCTTTTCTGGATATATTCCAGTAGATCATACCTGATAGACCGTAAAGCTTCTGAACTCTTCATACCCACCTTCCAATAATCAGGCCACCGTCCGAAGGACTTCGCGGCGGTAAATTTGTGAAATCTCGGCAGCGGTTTCAGATAAAAAACCTCTATCAAAGAGGTTCTTTTTTATGATCTGAACTGCTGTTCGCAACGCGTTATGCGCCTCACTGGAGATCCCAAGACCTTCTGTCACTTTTGGATCGATCCACAAGAATAAAAAATCCCATGAAAATCCTCCGGCAAGCACGGTCCAGCCCAGAGCATTGATAAGAAATCCGATTGTCTGAAATTCATTTACAAGCCAAGCTGCATTTTGTTGGAAAGTTCTGCAATCCCAACAATGAACCATCCCTGCAGGCCCTCCCATGCTCAGTGCTCGGACAATTACAGCAAAGTCCGCATCATAGAGCAGACCACCGGCATACCTCGGGTCAGCACCAAGGTACGAGAGATGAACTGAATCGCCCAGTCGCTCCTGGGAGAGGGCATCCAGGATGTAACAGCCGACGCCAGAGTCCCCCTCTAAGATATTACCCAGACCAATAATTGAAGCCTTTTTCATTTATCCTCCAGCTTTTTTTGCACACTCATCTTTTCTCAACATTATTCTCAACAAAAAACCAAGAATACCCCCTCTGGATTTCGATCCAGTTTTCGCCTTCTTGGCTTATTGTTCAACAGCTAATTTTTAATTGAGTTCTTGGCAAAAAGCACAATTCCTTATTGCGCAATAGATTCCTTAAAAACCGCTTAGATAATTATTGCGTCCCTTAATACCTCTCAAGGCCACAAGTATGGATGATACCACCATGGATAATACCGATCCTTATCCTCTCCCTTGTCTTCAGGTGAGTTCAAACACGATCGTAATCTCCAGGGGGATCTCTCCTTTAAAAAAATGCGGAGGCGGTTTTGGAAAGGGAGCAGCATCCTTTACGGCCTTAAGAGCCGCTGTATCCAGTATCCTGTGCCTGGAAGTTTTTACCACTTCAGTGGATCTCACCTCTCCCGCTGGTGTGATCACAAAACGTATGGTCACAGATCCCTCTATATGTCTGATCCTGGCTCTGTCAGGATATTCTTTGTTTCTTTCTATCCTGAGTCTCACCATCTCCAGATAGCTGTTTGATGTTAGGTAATCACCAGGAATTTCCTCCATTTTTACGGGAGTCCATTTGGCGATATTCAGACCGGGGGTGGCAGGAATATCCGGCAAGCTTATTCTCTCCACAAGGCCGTCCGGCAGATTGCTTTCAGCAGGCTCAACCTTTATAGGCTTAAATGTAGGTACTGGCCGCTTCGTTACCTTAAGCATCTTCACATCCTGTGGCTTGAGGGGCTCTTTTGACCTGTGACGTGGCCTTGGGATACTCCTTACGGTCGGTTTGGATACATCTTTTAAGGTTAACTCAATGTAGGTCAGCGCATTTGACCTATAAATCCCGGCGATATGCATAAAGATCACAAGGTGTATCCCAAGAGAAACACCTATCAAACCATGCAGAAGCCAGTTGGGTTTTCCTTTCAAAAATCCTTCTCCGTAGCCAGGCATAGCCGCCCCGCCCCGGCTGCCCTGGCAATATCCATGACCTTGACCGCTTTATTAAGGATGACTGACCGGTCAGCCCTAACGACAACCAGCCTGTTTTCCCTGCCCCCGATCATCTCCTTTAGCCTATCAAAAAGCCTGGCAAGGGAGACCTCCTGGGTTCCAAGAAAGGCACTTCCTTGTTTATCTACATAGATTGTAATTACTTCCTCTGTCTGGGGTGCAGAGGCCTTGGCCTGGGGAAGCTTGATCTTGATCCCCTCCTCCACCAGAAAATTGGTGGTCAGCAGGAAATAGATCAAGAGCAAAAAAACGATGTCGATCAGGGCCGTCAAAGGCGCCTGAACCTGAAGCCTGTCCCTCTTTTTTCTGTGAACCAGCATACCTGCTCCCCATCAATCCCGCTTGCGCAACGCTTTAATGAAAGAAACGGTTCCGCTCTGAAGCCGCGCCTCATACACGTCGATCCTGGCGATCAAGTAGCTGTGGGCCACCATGGTGGGAAGCGCCACAGCCAGTCCCAGGGCCGTTGTCAGCATTGCTTCCCAGATGCCGCCGGCCAGCACAGAGGCATTAACCTTGCCGCCCATCTGTTGGATCACCATGAAGGCCTTGATCATTCCGATCACGGTTCCCAGGAGACCCAGGAGGGGTGCGATATTGCCGATGGTGGCCAGGGCCTGAAGGTATCTGGAAAGGTTCCGTACCTCTTCATCCGTGGCCTGTACAAGCACGGTCTCCAGGGTTTCAAGGTTCTGGTCTTTCACTTCCATGCCCTGTATCAAAATACGCCCCATGGGCGTGCGGCTGCTGCATGCCAACTCATAAGCCTGCTGGTCTTCGCCGTCCTTTAAATGCAGGACCATCTCTTCCAAAAATCCGTCCCCGCCTATGCGAGTCCGGGCAAAGCGGATGATTCTTTCCAGAAAAATAGCCAAAGCCAAAACCGAACAGAAAAGAATGGGCACTACAAGAACGCCCCCCTTTGCAAGAAACGCCGTCATTTTTATTTCCCTTCCTTGATTACATCGGGTTTGCCGTCAAGATTGATATCTCTGGCGCTTTTGATCAGCGCCTCGGATGCATCATACTCCTCCCACAGATCGGGCCTGCCGTCGCCGTTCGTGTCCTCTTCCACACGCACCAGCCTGTCATTCTGGTAAAAAAGCCAGACATCCGTCCGTCCATCTCCATCCTTGTCCCTTTCCGCACGCACGGCTTTCTCTTCCCCATTAAAAAACCATGTAATATCCAGGCGATCCTCGGCCTCGAACCGCTCCTGGCTCTGTATCAATTTACCTGCATCGTTGTAGCATTCCTTGAGATCTATCCGGCCGTCACCATCTTCATCGACCTCTTTCCGTTTCAGGACATTGGCCTGATAAAAACAGATCAGTTCGGGCTTACCGTCCCTATTCGCATCAATTTCCGTTACAATGGACCAGGGTGCACTGTTAAACCACTGGGTCATCTCGAAATGGCCGTCACCATCACCGTCCCTGATCATTTTATGCTTTTCTCCGGATTGATAATATACTTTTAGATCGACTTTTCCACGATGGTTTTCGTCTTTCTCAACACGCACGAGCCGTTCGTTCTCATAAAACTCCCATGTATCCACCCGGCCGTTTAGATTCGTATCGGTTTCGGTCCGGATTTTTTCACCTCTGGTATTAAAAAAGATCCGGGTGTCCGGTTTGCCGTCGCGATTATTGTCCTGTGTCTGGAGGGACGGTCTTCCTTTTTTAAAAAAAGTGACGGTTTCCCGAAACCCGTCGTCGTCCCCGTCATAGGACACTTCAAGCAACTCCCCGTTGCGGTAAGTCCGGATCCTGTCTATTCGTCCCCGGTAGCGTGTATCCTCTTCAATCTTTGCCGGATTGCCTTTTTCATCAAATCTACAAAAAAAATCATATCCTCCGTCAAAATTGGTATCTTTCTCCTGGGATGAAGGTTGTCCGTTTTGATATCGGGTCACGATGTCGAACCGGCCGTCCCCGTTCGTATCCTTTTTTTGTTCGAGCGGATGCCCGTCTTCAAATCTTGTCACGGATTCAAAGCGGCCATCCCGGTTTTGGTCCTGCTTTTGTTCGACAAGCCGCCCTTTCAGGTAAGTCCGTACCGTTTCCAGGTTACCATCCCTGTCCAGGTCGTGGCGGCTCTCCCTGGGGAAACCCTCCCCATCATAATAGACAACCCTCTCGACCTTACCGTCGCCGTCTTCGTCCGTTCTTCTCTCGACCGGTTTTTCATGCCGGTAAATCTCCGTGACATTCACCCTGCCGTCCCCGTTCATGTCCTTTGTGGATTGCACGAGATTGCCTTTCTCATAATAATAAACCGTATCGAATCGCCGGTCTCCGGTTGAGTCTTTCTGAATTTTCAGAGGGCGCTCCTTATCGTCGAATTGAATGACCTCATGGACATGGCCGCTCCCCGGAAATATCTTTTCAAGCCGGATCCTTTCCCCGTTCTCAAAATAGTCCTGCTGATCGATTTTGCCATCATGGTCGGCATCTCTTTCCAGCCTTACGATTTGCTCATTAACATAATACTGAAAAATGTCCATCCGGCCATCCCCGTTACTGTCGATTTCCAGGGCTCTGATTTTGCCGTCTTCCCCGAACCGCGCGATCCGGTCAATTTTTCCGTCGCCCTTCGTATCACGCTCCAGAACCTTCTCCCGGGCCGAACAGTCTGTCCCCAAAAGTGTCAGGGCCATGATCAATAACCCGATTAGGAACATCAACGGACTCACAGATAGATACCTCCATAAAAAAAGCCACGAAGAATTTCCCATGAAACCTCATGGATAAACCTTCGTGGCTTTGTTTAAATGAAAAACGCTTTTCCTGCTGCTCTTTCACTTAGCAACGCAACAGGCTTTAATTTCTATTTTGGACTATAAAATAATCAATTGCTTTATCCGATTAATATCAAAAGCAGCGTAAAAAATATTGTGCCTTCATGGCATAGGTACTCAAATCTACTATCGAAACGACGTTAAAAAGATACGCCTCCTTTGACGTTCAGCAATCTCATATTGTTAATGACTGCAAGGTTCTTAAAACACTACTTCCCGGTTGTCAAGGAAAAAACAATTCGGTACCATTTGAATCAATAATGACAAACAGCCACTCTACCAAAACAGTTTAAAAATTATCATGTATTTTGGTAGAGATCTACCAAAGGGTCCTTTCCCTCCGGAAACATGGCGATGAAGGGTTCGTAATGGGCCAAATCCTTCAGCGTGCAGAAATGCAACAGATTGTTTTTCAGCAAACCGATGATGCGTTATTTGCATCTGCACGGGTGCCGGATGCGATTTCCAGGATCATCGGGGTTAGTGTGAAAAAAATGACACCTTCGGCGCTCGCTATTATTCCTCGAAGATGATCCTGTGATTCACTAGGTTCATTCCCTTGATACGGCCCTTGACGGTCTTCTGGTCTCCGAAAATGTCCACCAAGCGCCAGGCATCATCTCCCTCCGACTCAACAATATCAACTGATTCCATTATCAGTTGTTCTTTGCCTTCTTTGACTAAAAATGCATTCGCTTCACACATCTTTCAAAATCTCCTTTACATATTGATCCAACAAGGTTTCAACCAGATGGGGTAAGCGTTCCCTGCCTGCACCAACCAGAAAGATGTTTTCCTGGTGTAAAGGGATGAGGGCCTTTGGAGCCCGGTTGGACGTGACCGCTTCGGACATGCGGGGGGTAACCTCCCCCAGCATGGCATTCGGCCATGTGATGGCAACAGGGCCGAGGATCAGATTGCCCTTGCCAAAGGTGCAGGCCGTCAGGTTCTGAACTCCTGAGATTGTATTGGTACAGGTTGAGGTTGAGGTTTTGATAAAATGTTACAGATTTTTTTATAAGTTAAAGTTTCTAACGGCATAATAAGGCCAAATCCCCATTATTTAGCTAAAGAGGTTTTTTCGGTACGAACGCAACCTTTCTTCGAACTCTTTGCTCATCTCTGATATCTTATTAACCCAATCTGGGTCTGCATTAAGGTTGGGAATAACCGCCGAACCGGATATTCCCTTATTTTTTAAACTTTTCATCAATTCCTTTTCATGAACGGCTCTTTCTTTTGCAAGCCTTTTTTCAAAATCCGCTAAAATTTCCTTGATGGGGGTTGTATCGATTCCCTCTCTGGTATCGAGGATCTGTAAAAAGAGAGTATTATCCTCGTCAGGACTGATTCTTGGCAACAACTCGTCAATAACAAGAAGGGTCACCATATCCCGGTTATCTTTTTCCAAAGCAGCAATCTCTATCTTAAACCTGTTCAAATCTAAGATACCGTCCAAAAACTTTTGAATAACCCCCTTGATCTTTCCAGCCATATCCTTATGTTTGAACTCTTTTTTTTCCTCTTCAGTCAAAGTAAGATCTTTGGTTTTTTCCATGATTATCTCGAGGGTGCTTTTTATCTCGCTCATAATATTATTCTCCTTCGATTAACGGTCTTTAGTCATCCACTATTATAGCTCAACTCTTTCACCCACTCCATTGATCTACCAAGTGCAATTTTCTAAGGGCACCTGAGGGACTCCCCCCACCCTGCCCTCCCCCTCGAGAGGGAGGGCTTCGGCGTGAGCTCAGCCGAACGGTTTGGGTAGGGGTGAATGCTGCTTCCGTGTATCACCCTCAAGCGAAGCCCCAGGGTCATCTGCTAAATGAGGCTAAATTGTTCCATTATAATATTGTGAAGTTTCGGCCTGAATTCTCTTATCTTTTCGTTATTTCGTGTTGGGTGTACTCTATTGGTGAGAAAAACCACGATGATATCCCGGTCCAGATCCATCCATATGGATGTCCCCGTAAAGCCAAGATGTCCAACACTATTGGGGGAGAAATAATTTCCGGAACTGGAATCCTGTGGTGAAGGCGTATCCCATCCGAGTGCCCAGGTGCAACCCTCCACCCTATTCTGCCTTCTGAAAAATTCTCTCACCGTTTCGGGTTTAAGATAATCATCTCTTACGCCTTGGTAGTGTTCCTTGAGGAGATTAACAATCCCATATACCTCATCCACTACTCCGAAAAGGCCTGCATGACCCGAATAACCCCCAAGGGCAAAGGCGTTTTCATCATGTACCTCGCCCTGTATGACTCTTTTCCGCCATGGGCAGTCTTCGGTTGGGGCAAACATCCTCTTCTCAAATGATTTCAAGGAAGATCTTTGGGCGAGAAAAGTCCTTTCCAATAAAAGAGGGCGGTAAAAATGGTCCTCAACAAAGTGGTGCATCAGGTTCCCTGAGGCTTCTTCAATAAGCCATTCCAGGAACATGAATCCCAAATCACTGTAAATGCAGCCCTCTCCAGGTTGATATATTAATGGGGTTTCCACAAGCCATTCTCTCAGTACTCTTTTTCTATCCTCCATTCTGCAATGAATGAGATCATGATAAAAAGGTCTCCAATCCTCAAAACCCGCAGAATGGTTCAGCAATTGGCGGGGGGTCATATCCCCTTTATTCTTTAACGGGGAAGAAGTGATTTGCTCTGATAGCGGTTGATCCAACCTGATTATATTCTGATCCACCAATTTCATGAGGCACAGGGCAGTGGTCAGGGGTTTTGTTAATGAAGCCAGATCGAAGATTGTATCCTTTCTCATTGGTAAAGATCTTGAGCTTAATGAGAGGCATCCAACCTCATGGGGAAAAACGATCTGACTGTTTTTAGTAACAAGAAGTACAGATCCAGGATAGACTCCTTCCGTCACCCCCTGCTTCAAAAATTCTACGATCTTATTATCATCGTCACGAACTCTTTTCATTGAGCCTATCCGGAATTCTTCCAAATAATCCGTATCTGCTTGAATGACTTTTAAAAAATGTTACAGGCAGGAGAATCTTATCCCTAAAGGAATAGAATCCCATTCAATATGAATTATGGGAGATGTTTGGTAAATGAAGAATGAAAATGATGATCATATAACCTAGCTGTCTTCCACTCTATCCGTTTCACATGACAAAATTCCATCTACTCTACGGTCACGCTTTTTGCCAGATTCCTTGGCTTATCAATATCTCGGTTCAAAAAGCGAGCGCAGTAGTAGGCAATCAGTTGGCATGGAACAACAGCAAGGATAGGGTAAAAAAAGTCCAGGGTTTGAGGAATCTCGATCGTATAATCCACCATCTCTTTTATCTTGTCATCCCCTTCCGTTGCTATGGCAATGACGGGTCCCCGGCGGCTCTTGATCTCCTGAATATTATTGATCATCTTTTCGTACATGGAATCATTAGGAACAATGGCAACGGTGGGCATCTCCGGATTTATCAATGCAATGGGCCCATGTTTCATCTCCCCTGCAGCATACCCCTCAGCATGGATATAGGAGATCTCCTTTAACTTCAATGCCCCCTCCATAGCAATGGGATACCCGTATTTTCTACCCAAGAAAAGCCAATTGTTACATCTGTAAAATTTTTCCGCTATGGCCTGGATATGGTTCGATTGGGATAAAACCTTTTTTAACTGATCCGGTAATGCCTCAAGGGCCCTGATGGCTTCCACCCCTTCCGTTAGGGAGAGATTTTGATGTCGGCCCAACAGAAGTGCCAGTAGGGTTAAAATGGTCAATTGGGAAATAAAGATCTTGGTTGAAGCCACCCCTATCTCGGGTCCTGCATGGTTATAGATACCGGCCTCGGTCTCCCTTGCTATTGAACTGCCCACCACATTCACAATACCCAGGAGTCGGGCACCCTTTCTCTTGGCTTCCCTGATGGCCGCCAGGGTATCAGCAGTCTCTCCTGATTGGCTGATGGCAATGATAAATGTGTTAGGCGGGAAATTCAGTTTACGGTAACGGAACTCAGAAGCCAGTTCCACTTCCACATCGATCTCGGTCAATTTTTCAAAGATATATCTCCCAACACATCCAGCATAATAGGATGTACCGCATGCCACAATGACCATATGTCGACATGCCTTTAGATTTTCCCAAGCCGGCGTGATGCCCCCAAGTTTGGGGACACCTTCTCCAGGTTCGAGCCTCCCTCTGATGGCGTTCTTTATGGTCTCCGGCTGTTCATAGATCTCTTTCAGCATGAAATGGGGAAATCCATTGAGCTCCGCATCTTCCTCCCCCCATTCAACAGTTTCGGTATCCCTTTGAACAGTCTTCGCCTGAGCCGTAGATATGGAAAAACCGTCCCTGGTTAGTAAGGCCAACTCATTGTCGTTGAGATGCACCACCTTATTGGTATATCTCACCATGGCTGCAACATCGGAGGCGGCGAAATTGCCGTCCTCACTCAATCCAATAATCAATGGGCTACCTCGTCGGGCAACAACGATCTCACCTGGCGTGTTTCTGTGGATCACGGCCAACCCAAAGGTTCCTTCCACTTGAGACATGGTCTTTCTGACAGCTTCACTAAGATCACCCTCAAAGTTTAAAGCGATGAGGTGGGCCAAAACCTCTGTGTCCGTCTCTGACCTGAAAGCAATCCCGGATTTTTCTAGTTTTTTCTTATGATAATAATAATTCTCAATAATACCGTTATGGATAACAAATACATTCTCATCAGGGTCCGTTTGGGGATGGGCATTCTTTTCGCTTGGTTCCCCGTGTGTAGCCCATCTGGTATGAGCGATACCGAAGGTCCCCTTCATATCCAGACCATTGACCTTTTTCTCCAACTCTATAATCTTTCCCACTGCCCTGTGATAATCTATATGATCTCCGTCCTGAATGGCCAACCCCGCTGAATCATAGCCCCTATACTCTAATCGTTTTAGGCCCTCCAAAAGAATTGGTTTTGCTATATTTTTACCAACATAACAGACTATTCCACACATCTTTTTATATCCTTTCTCAAGAGGTGAAATGATAATTAATGATATATTTGGCCAATTCCTTGGCCCTAATACCTAGTTTCTTCCCATGGATGGCCAAGACAGCTACACATATTCCTCCATCGCCATTATTAGGGAGGGCATAGGCAGTCAACCAGTCATACCGATATTGATCAAGAGAATCGTTTATTGTGCCGGTCTTAGCACCCATATTGATATTTTTAAATACTTTTTTGTGTCGCACAGATACAAATGCCTTACGACATGTCCCGTATCGTACAGTATCCTCCATCAAAATCCTCAAGTTTTTAGAAGTGTTGCCCTTGATGGGATTTGTTAAGATAGAAGGTGTTGCGCGATAGAGGATCTTACCTGATTCATGGCTAATCATCCTTATTACCCAGGGTTCCATGATATTTCCTTTATTGGCCACAGCAGAGGTTATCAACACGGCATGAAGTGGAGATATGAGCGTTCTCTTATTGAACCCGGACGCTATCTCAGCCAATCCAAAATCATCATCAGGGACATTAATGCTGCTCATATCCAACGGTAGGTCAAAAGGAATCGGATGATTAAAAAGAAATCTATCAGCATATTCGGTCATTAACTCTTTGCCTAGATCATATACCCCAATCTTTCCAAAAACAGGATTAATGGACCCAGAAAAAGCCCTTTTAAAACTTGTCTTTCTCGTATAGCGTCCCCTATCCTGCTTAAGTTGGTTTTTATAAAGGGTGTATTTTCCGCCCCGAAAAGTTAGGGTCTTTTCAGGTGTAAAATCCTTTGCCTCTATGGCCGCAGCCGCGGCTATAATCTTAAACAGACTGGCAGCAGGAAAATCCGCTTTCAGGCAGAGATTCTCCCTTTCTCTACGTGGCTGATTTTCATAGTTTGCCATGGCCAGTATCTGGCCATTGTCAGGCCTCATGACAACCACTGCAGCCTGATAAGTCAAGGAACGATTGAGAAGGTTAATGATATAGTGCTGGAGACTCAAATTAAGTGAGGTCTCCACCATTAACTTTGCTCCCTCTTTTGATATGAGATATTCCCCCTTAACCGTTAGGGAATCCAGTTTCATGTGTCTCAGAAGAGAGGGGAGATCCGCCTTGGATAACCTTTCTGGCGTTACATCTTCCCTTTTCTCCTTCTTTACGGTTTTGAGATCCGCTTCCTTCAGGTGTGCAAAGATCCAGGTGCCTGTGAAAAAAAAGATCACCAAAATTAAAAAGGAGCCCCCTGCATATAATCCCAGCAAAGGAACTCTTTTTAGAATGGCTTTTCTCTTGGTTGAACTCTTGAACTCTTCTTGGTAATCGCGCCAAGTATTTGGATTGGTACCCCTTAAAATCACTTCTAATTTAGCTCCAATGGGCATCCTTAAGGATGACAAAGGGAAGTTTTATCCCAATCAAGCAGAGATGGCCTCCATCCCTCCCATATAAGATCTCAAAGCTTCAGGTATAATGACACAACCATCATTCTGTTGGTAGTTTTCCAGTATGGCCAACAGGGTCCTTCCTACGGCAAGCCCGGATCCGTTCAGGGTATGGGCAAGTTCTGTTCCGCTGACGCCTTTTTTCTTAAATCGAATCCCTGCACGTCTTGCCTGAAAATCACAAAAGTTACTGCATGAAGATATCTCCCGATAATAATTCTGCCCTGGAAGCCATACCTCCAGATCATAAGTCTTTGCAGCAGAAAAACCAAGATCTCCAGTACAGAGGGAAACAACCCTGTATGGCAACTCTAATCGCTTTAGGATCTCCTCTGCATCTTCGGTCAGTTTCTCAAGTTCGGTGTAGGAGTCTTCAGGTCTGCAAAATTTCACCAGTTCCACCTTGTTGAATTGATGCTGTCGGATAAGGCCCCGGGTATCCTTTCCATAAGATCCCGCCTCAGAACGAAAGCACGGGGTATATGCGACATAATAGATGGGTAGCTCCTCCTCCTGAAGTATCTCTTCCCTGTGTATGTTTGTTACAGGGACTTCTGCTGTGGGGATAAGGTAAAGATCCCACCCCTCAATCTTAAAAAGATCTTCCTTGAATTTGGGTAGATTACCCGTCCCGGTCATACATGCAGAGTTTACCATAAAGGGAGGAAGTATTTCAGTGTAGCCATGCTCTTTTGTGTGGATATCAAGCATGAAATTGATCAGAGCCCTCTCCAACAGGGCACCAGCACCCCGGTAAAGGGCAAACCTGGAGCCTGCTAATTTCGATGCACAGGCAAAATCGAGAATATTGAGTCTTTCTCCAATCTCCCAGTGGGGGAGAGGTTCAAAATCCATCTTCCGGATCTCTCCCCACTTACGGATCACTGGATTATCTTTTTCCTCTTCGCCTATGGCCACCGACTCATGAGGCATGTTAGGTATGATCATAATCAGGTTGTTTAACTGATCCATGATTCCGGATAGTTCAGTCTCCCTCTCTTTGATCTCTGTGGAGACCTTTTTCATTTCAGCTATGATTTGGAAGGCATCTTCACCTCTCTTTTTCATGACAGAAATCTCTTCATTGACTCGGTTTCGCCGGTGACGAAGTTCTTCCAGAATGGTTAGTCTCTCCCGCCGCTCCTTATCAAGGGACTCGAAGACAGATATATCAAGATCGTCTCCTCTGTTTTTAAGCATCTCCTTTACACTATCCAGATTGGACCGAATAAATTTCAGATCAAGCATAAAATGACCTCACTCCCCCAATGATATGCATCCGGGTCATAGATTTTTAACATGAATGGAACCTGACGGTCAAACTTTTTAATTCCATTTGATATTTTGAAATAACATAAAAATAAGGTTCTATTTTTGTTCCTATCTTCTCAATCTATCTCACTAAGGAATATCACATGATAACCTATTTGCAATTGCGGTTAACGGAAAACAATGTTATAAGCCAAGACCTTCAGGTGTAAGATCAAAGATATTTGCGCCAAGAGGAATTCTATTATATTCACTGAATGATGAAATCAAACTTGGGAAAAAGATCGGATATTATTTGGGATATCTTCAGTTCGGTTAAACTTACCATGGCACTGCTCATCATCCTGGCCGTGATCTCCATTGCGGGGACGGTTATCCCTCAAAGGGAAGGAGCCATGGAGTTTGCTCAAAGGCTCAGCCCGGGGTTAGTCCGGTTTTTTAATTCCCTCCAGCTTTTTGATATGTATCATTCCTTGTGGTTCAGGGTAATTATTGCCCTCCTTTCCCTGAATCTAATTGTCTGCTCCTTGAAACGCTTCCAAGTAACATTAAAACTCTTTCAAGCCCTGCCAAGACCGGATAGGTCCAAACCCTTTGAAAACCTTCCACTCCAAAGAAACTTCCAGGTGGAAGGAGAAATTCAAGAGGTTTCAGGCCGAGTGGCTGAATATATGAGGGGCCAGTATAAAAAAATAGAAGAAAAAGATACGAAGAAAGGAAATTTTTTTTACGGGTACAAAGGGCGTTATTCCCTTTTTGGGGTCTTTGTAGTCCATCTCAGTGTTTTAACCATCCTGATGGGGGCAATTATTGGGTCCCTATTGGGCTTCGAGGCCTATGTAAATATAGCTGAAGGTGAGTCAGCGGACACCGTCACACTCCAAAAAAGCAGAGTACATGCGCACAAAAAGCTGGGATTCAGTGTTCGGTGCGAAAAGTTCACGGTGAATTTTTACGATACAGGTACCCCCAAAGAATACCGATCAGACCTTAGTTTCATGGATGATGGAAGAGTGCTGAAAAAGGGAAGTCTGTTAGTCAACCATCCCGTCACCTTCAGAGGCATTACATTTTACCAGTCCAGTTATGGTACCATCCCAGGAGATCGGGTACGACTAATAGTATCCCGACACCCTGGGGAGCCCAAAACCAAAACTTTGGGAATTGAAAGGGGACATCCGTTGCCATTACCTGGTAATGAAGGACAATTTGAGGTTATGGAGGTGCATGGAAACCTTAAGGGGATGATGGGACCTGCTGCTCTGATCTCCATTAAGCCATACCAGGGCAAGGAAGTGCGGTTCTGGGTATTCAAGAACTTCGAATCGTTGCAAGAACGATTTCCAAAAGAGATGTTCCAGTCCACCATATTAAATCCTTCCGCTTTCAAGCCATACACCTTTTATCTGAAAGAGATTCAAAGCAAATATTATACCGGGCTCCATGTCAATAAAGACCCAGGTGTTCCCCTTGTCTGGATGGGCTTCTTTATGATCGTGATGGGCCTTTTTATCACTTTTTTCACATCCCACCGACGGGTCTGGGTGCGTGTTTCAAAAGATCAAGGCAAGATCAGAATAAGCGTTTCAGGAAAGGCCAATAAAAATCCAGTGGGAATGGAAAGGGAATTGGATCATTTTGTTCATAAGCTGGAGGATCTCTTTATTACAGAAAGGTAGATATGATGATCAATGCCGTTATTCTAAGCTATATAACCTTTCTCTATTTTGTTTCATTCATGTTCTACCTTCTCATGATGGTCATGGGGAAGGATCTCTTCGGTCGTGTAGCAACTTTCATCACTTTAGTGGCCATAACAGGCCATACCTTTGGCATCATTCTCAGGTGGATTGAATCATACCAGATTGGAATCGGTCATGCACCCCTCTCCAATCTTTACGAATCACTTATCTTCTTTGCATGGACTATTATTTTTCTCTATTTACTGACGGAATGGCGGACTAAGAACAGGAGCATGGGGACCTTCGTTACTCCCCTGGCTTTTTTAGCCATGGCCTATGCATCTTACTCCCCCGGCATAAACAGCAGTATCCAGCCACTGGTGCCGGCATTGAAAAGCAACTGGCTCATCGCCCACGTAATCACCTGTTTTTTTGGCTATGCCGCTTTCGGACTCTCCTTCGGTTTTAGTCTCATGTATCTCGTGAAAAGGTTTGATCAGCCAGAGAAAAAGACTCTATTTTTAAAACTCATCCCCAGATCGGGTATATTGGATGATCTGAGTTACCAGATGGTGGTTATCGGCTTTCTCTTATTGACACTTGGCATTATTACGGGGTCTGTTTGGGCCCATTCTGCATGGGGAAGTTACTGGAGTTGGGATCCCAAGGAGACTTGGTCTCTGATCACATGGCTGGTCTATGCCGCCATGCTTCATTCTAGGATGATCAGAGGCTGGCGGGGGAAAAGGCTTGCAATCTTCTCCATCATCGGCTTCTCCTGTGTCCTGTTTACATACTTTGGTGTTAACTATCTTGCTGGCCTGCACAGCTACGCCCAATCATAAAAACCTCTTTTCCATAAAACATCATTTAAATAAAAAATAATATTAAATATGTTATAATAAGGAAAATATAAATAAATTACCTAAAAAATCGAAATCTAATAAGGAGCGTATCTATTCAACATCCAGGGAATAAAACCCTTACGGCCCGCCCTGGCGCGACAATTAGATATGTAGCTAATGTACCTGAAATATTTCCGAAGCTGGAGCTCAAGAACAAAAGCATCGCGAATCAGGTCTGGGCCAGGGGTAAACTCCAGGTTTGGAATTCAGGCGTAAGCCTTTTATTCTTCCATAGGATATTGATCAATTACTAAGGAGCTATGAAAAATAGTAAACCAGGCTGTAATAAGGGACAAAGGCACCTTTTCATGAACCATACAAATATTAAACGACCATTATGGATAAGCCACCGCGGCTACAAGGAACAAGCTGTTGAAAATACTTACGAAGCATTTAAGGCGGCAGTGGATATTGGTTTTACGGCTTTAGAAACAGACCTGCGGATCACCAAAGACAACCAGATCGTGTTACTCCATGACCGTAATTTCAAAAGATTGTCCAATGATAACAGGTGTGTCAGCAAATTCTCCCGGAGCCAACTGGAGAAAATTCGATTTAGTGGTGGAGGGCAGCCTCTTTTTTTCGATCAATTCATAAAAGAATTTAGCGGCTGTACCTGGACATTTGACATAAAATATGAGAACGGTGATAAAACCATTCAAACCCTGGTAAGTTGGGCTAAAAGCCACGGATTAGAGCAGCTTTTAACCACCGGGGCTAGGTTTTTAACATGGCGGGCGAGTCACGAAAAATTGCTTAAGAATCTACTCCCTGGAGCCGTTTTTTACGCAAGAAGAATCCAATGCTGGCGTGCCGGTTTAGCAGTCATAGTGGGAATTCCGAGTTGGGGAGCAATAAGACCCAATCGCACTTATGCTTTACCGCCATACCTCGGCAACATATCGTTGTTTCGCAAATCATTCGTACATTGCTTCCACCGGAAGGGGGCCAGAACAATAGCGTTTCTACCAGAAACTGTTCACGATACTCGAGCGGCCATAGAGGCGGGTTTTGATGAGATATTAACCAATGGGCGTATCAGTTGATAAGAACTCCCTTTTGGTGAGGCAAAGTATACGGAATTTGCCCTTGTGGGTCAATAACAAATACAGCCCACGATATTATGGCTCCCCATTTTAAGTCAGTACGGGTCTGTTGCTGGCAGATGAATAAGGATCGGTATGAAGGCGAGTGAAATCCGGGCTCAAGGTTCTACCGCAGACATGCTCAGACAAGAAAGCTGAACAGCCAAAGAGGCAAATGGCTTGCTTAAAAGTATAATGACACTCCCCGTCAATGCCTATTAGATGAGGCCAGTCTTTGTAAGCTCTCAGTGATTTTCTTAATTGGAGTTCCCGGACCAAAAACTTCCCTCACTCCAATATGGTTAAGAATAGGGATGTCCTCATCTGGAATAATGCCCCCCATAACTACAGGGATATTAATGCCCCTTTCCCCCAGGAGCTTCATGATGTCTTCAGCTATGGGGACATGCCCACCGTCCAAGGTACTCAAGCCAATGATATCCACATCTTCCTGAACGGCTGAGTCTACTATATTCTCTACAGGCTGAAAAAGGCCCAAGTATACTATCTCCATTCCTACATCCCGAAGGAAACTGGCCATGACCTTTAGCCCCCGATCATGACCGTCTAATCCCGGTTTTGCCAGTAATACTCTTATTCTTCTTTGCTCTGACATCGGTGGCCTCCTAAATAGTGCCTAGCAAGTTTTTCGGTTTGTAGACCCCAAATACGCTTTTGAGTACATCCATCATTTCACCTAAGGTAGCACCTAACCTCGCTGCCTCTACATATCTGGGCATTAGAATCTCGTCCTTTATTGCGGCCTCTCTTATCCCCTCCAGAGCCTCCCTTACCTTTTGATTGTCCCTTTCCTGATGCCATCGGCGCAATCGCTCTGTTTCTATCTCTCTGACCCGCGGATTAACTCTGAACGGCTTAACGCTGACTGGCTCGTTCTCTACATACTTGTTAACCCCCACAATGACTCGCTGGCCACCTTCCACCTCGCGCTGGAATTTGAGGGCAGCATTAGCTACCTCCGTCTCCATATAGCCACTTTGGATGGCCTTAGTAAAACCTCCCATCGCCTCTATCTTGTCCAGGTATTCCTGGATTGTCTTCTCCATCTCAGTGGTTAAGTACTCCACATAGTATGAACCACCCAAGGGATCAACGACGTCAGGAAGTCCGCTTTCATGCTCTATTATCTTCTGTGTTTTCAGTGCCACGCGAACTGTTTCCTCACTAGGAAGGGATATCGCTTCATCGTAAGAATCAGTGGATATGCTCTGCACCCCAGATATACATGCGCCCAAACACTGGATAGCGACTCGGGCAATGTTGTTCAACGGCTCCTGGGCTGTCAGGGTGCAACCGGCCGTCTGAAGATGCACTTTCATCCAGCAGGACTTATCTTTCTTTGCCCCCAGCTTTTCCCGCACTATTTTAGCCCATAGTCTTCTGCCAGCGCGAATCTTGGCTATCTCCTCGAAGAAATTATTATGAAAGGAAAGGAAAAAGTTGAAATTGGGGATGAACTCATCCACATCTCCCCCCATGCTGATGCACTTCTGGGCAACTTCTATTGCTGGGGATATGGCAATAGTCATTTCCTGGGCAGCAGTAGCACCGCCCTCTCGGCTGTCATAGCCGTTGAGGCTGTTGGTGTTGAAATTGGGCACGTTTTTGGCACTCCAAACGATGCAGTCGGCGGCCACCCGGAGGGCGTGTTCCGGGGGGAAACATAGGGTGGTACCGGTGTAATATCGACGCCAAGGGCTGTTACAAACAATGCCACGCAATCTATCCCAAGGGACTCCCCACCTGTCCGCTAAGGCTAAATAGATGGCTAGGATGATGGGGCCAGGCGTATCTATAATGAAACCTACATTGAGATTAGTCAGATCAAAGCCATCAAATAGTAACTCCGCGTCCTGGAGACAGTTTATAAATATGCCCCCAGTGCCGACTTCGTATTTTCCAAGCGGATGATCACTGTTGTAACCATTCTGGCAAACATTATCGAAGGCGAAATTTATAGAGGCCCTGCCCTCGAAGCTTATCTGTCCTTTTTGTAAGAGATACTTTTCCCGCGCATTGGCTTCTTCTGGCAAGCCGTAACCGCTTATTTGAGCATTCTGCCAAACGTATTTCCTGTAGCCAAGGGGGAAGATACCTCGAGTAAAGGGATACTCTCCTGGATTTCCAAGGTCTTGACTATAATCCATATCCTTGATATCCTCCGGCGTATAATGCCCACTTAAAGGAATACCTGAAGTACTATACCTTTTTCCCTCTGTCATCGACATACCCCTTTCCTAATTGGATTAATGAGTTGATAGTTGGTTGACAAGAACTCCCTTTTGATGAGGCGAAGTATACGGAATTTGCCCTTGTGTGTCAATAACAAGTACAGCCCACGATATTGTGGCTCCCCATTTTAAGTCAGTATGGATCTGTTGCCGGCAGATGAATAAGGATCTGTAAAGGTAGCCTTTGGGTAGGTTTGGCAACGTTGATCTCCCTTGAGGAGATCAGGAGGGTGTTGGAAAATCTGTATAAGTATAGATCCTGAGATCCAGGTCTGCGCACTGGATTACAGGCAGGCGTTTAGAAGGCTCGATCTTCGAAAACCTTCCTATAATGTAAAAGCCCCTGCACGCAGGGGCTTTTATTCTCTAATCCTCCTTTTCGTACTTGAATGAGATATTGACCCTGGCCCTGTAACGCCTTATTTTGCCATTCTCCACAGTCATATCCAGTTTAACAACCTCAGCAACTCGTATGTCTCTGATGCTTCCTGATGCCGTTTCCACGGCCAGCTTAGCCGCCTCTTCCCAAGATTTATCACTGGTTCCCACCAATTCAATAATCGTGTACGTGCTTCCTCCTGCCATATCATCCCTCCTTCTTAAATGTTGACTTTAATCCGAAAAAGCCACGGTGAATATATGTGCTCTGTAAGAGTAGACTAAATCAAATTATTTTTCCAGTTTTTTTATTGGTTTGAGCAAGGCCCTACCGTATGGTAATATAAGCCCCTTTCATTTCAGTCCTTTAGCCAATTGATTTTCATTATTACGATTTCTGTAACACTTTACTTGTTTGAAAATCCCTTTGATCATTAAGATGGGGTCATGGGGGTCTCTTTTAAAAAATGACAGGGATTTTTCCTTTTTTCCTTTTTCTGATCTCCTAATGATAATCAACGATTTCAACATCATATGAATCACCATCGCGCCATTCAAAACAAATTCCCCGGGTGTAATCTCGTTTCGATCATGCCATGCCCCCTGCCAAAATCGTTCTTTTTGACCCCAAAAATTGCATTATAACGCCAATATAGGGCTTTTTTAAAATCATTCTCTTTTTGATATCATGCGGTTACCGTGGCCCGACCCAATGCCACCCAATGCCATTAACTTAAGCCCCTCTTCCCGGACGTGTGAGCCTCTGGCGTCATTCTGGCGAAAGCCGGAATCCATTCCTTTCAAGCTTTTCTGGACCCCGGCTTCCGCCGGGGTGACGTTGAGGGCATCCGAATTTCCCTTAAGTTAACGGCATTGGGCCCGACCCCAGTATCTTAGGACTTTTTGTTGGCGGCATAGTATAAATTTCCTTTTATTGTTGCTGATTATTTGGCTTTTTTGGTCTATAATGATCTTCTTCGATTATCTTTTTTAGTAACTACTCAGGTGGATAGACTGAAGGTAGAAGGCTAATAGGTCCAAATAATGCGGTATCACACAAAATTTCATGCACTTGAGTTGGCTGACGAGGTTGCAGTATGAGTTTATCTGGTGATT
>Ga0180009_10000386_pt1 | contig 63144 bp, 58 predicted proteins | sample OS_PC_MetaG_FD_123537 | JGI IMG/M metagenome (GOLD analysis project Ga0180009, IMG submission 123537) | Groundwater microbial communities from the Aspo Hard Rock Laboratory (HRL) deep subsurface site, Sweden - OS_PC_MetaG | ecosystem: Environmental > Aquatic > Deep subsurface > Groundwater... | reverse complement strand
TTCTCTCGCTCCTGTAACGGCAGTTTCGTATATAGTTTCTTCCGGAGTCACTTTTTCTTGGCTCGAATAGGTGATATAGCCCTTCTTCAGGAGTTCAAAAAGGTCTTCCTGGGGGTATTCGACTTCCTCCTCGGTTCGCCTGTAATCAATGTGGTAGAGATCAAAGTTGTAATCCTCTTTCTTCTCCACCGGGTAGGAGTGTATGCGCTTCTCAATCTCCAAAACTTCATCTACCAGGTGCTTGATGCTTCCCGACCACTTATCGTGATTGAAAACAGTTACAACCGGCTGATTCCCCCTGTAGACTTTCGGTATCCTCAAGCCTCTTCCCAGAACCTGGGCAATCAGAAGTTTTGAAATTAAACGCCCGCTCCTCGTGGGGGACGATCTGAAAGACGTTTTTGACATCCCACCCTTCGGAGAGCATGCTCACTGAAGTAATCCACTCGATACGATTGTCCTTGTCATCCACCCTTCGCAGGATCAGGATATTACTCTTGTGCTCGTTGGCAGAGGTAACGATCAAAACCTTCTCTGCCGCTTTCTCTTTGCTGATCCTTTCTTTCTTAGCAAGGAAGGCAACCAGTTTATCGGTGAGACGCTTGCAGGCAGCGATGTTTTTGGTAACCAGGATGGTAATGGGTTTAACCTTACGGTATTTGACTGTATTATTCCCCTCCATCGTCCGAAACCAAAAGATGAATGTGGTTAGAGGTCACTGTGTAATTGAGGATACTCAACCCGTAACGGTTCCTTGCCTCAAAGAGCCATGCCATCCACCGCCGCCGGTCTCGGGCAAACTTCAACAAAAATTCTTTTTTGTGGCATCGGTAGGTAATATGCCAGACGTATCCCGGGAGGTAATGCCTATTTGCTCTCGCCATCTGATAGGCCTCTGCTTAAATCCCACATTTTCCTATCAAAAATGCCATTCTAAGGCCCAAAAAGACAGGTGTTATGAAAAATTTACCATGTTATTTCAATGGGTTTTCTTGGTCCGACCCCAGCCATCAGCCAACTCCCTTTTTCTATAACCTCCATGAATAAAATGCGTCGAAAAATTCTCTATGGGCTTCTCGGGTTCGTAAGCGGGCTGTTGCTAATCTGGCTCTGGCTGGCGGCCCACCTTTTCACCGCTGACTCACCATGGGCGTCGAATTTGGGGTCACCCATTTCTCATTTCCACTTTGCTATAAAGGAATAATTCACTTCCGGGGCGGACCAAGAAAAGCCAATTAAATTCGATCAGATGTATCCCAATAATAGGCATTTTGAAGGCTTAAAACGCCATTTTCAGCCCCCAAATCAGGCCTAAAGGTAATGCCTGTTAGCTCGGGGCATTTTACTTTCCCTTAAAACCATATTTTCGGCAGTGAAATTGAGGTTCTAAGGCAAAAATAAGCATATTTTTCTCATTGTTATCTGTCAAAATCAAATAGTTATCTTGGTCCGACCCTAAAATACAAAAAAGCAGACCCCTTTTTACATCCGAACCTCCACTTTCACCTTGGCAAACTGCTTCCGTAGCGCCGGCAGCCAGGTCCAGTGGGAAAAAACTAATCCTACCACATGCTTTTTTAGGACCTTAAAGACCAAGCGTCTCCTTTCTTCCGGTATAGATATACCGGTATAGATATAAAAGGTAATGAAATAAATGACTTTTTAATGCCATAGGGAAATTGCGGCATTAGGAAAAATGGCCAGATTTGAGTAAAATTGAAAAAATTCAAGAAAATATTGAAAAAATGCTTGACTTTGCCGATTTTATGTTAAAGAATTCAAGAAAAAACGAAAAAGAGGGGTAAAATGAAAGATAGAGCCCTCTCATTAATTGGGCGCATAAGAACGCTCAGGCAGAGTCTGGGATTGACCCAAGAGGAATTAGCCCAAAAAGCTGGATTTAGATCGGCCCAAATTGTATCCCAAATCGAAAAAGGAGAAAGAGATATAAAAGCCTATGAGCTTGTCAAGCTTTCTAAAGTGCTGCATACAGACCTATACGGTTTTTTTTCAAAGGATACAAGTCCCATACCCAAGATGCTTTGGCGCAACAAAATTGATGAGAATCTTCAAAACCTGAGAGAAAGGGACTTCATTACTCGTTGTCTTGAATTTCACAGTTTGGAAGATCTTTGCAGCTTCATGGCACCGCTTAAACTTCCACAATGTAATGTAGATGTTCCGTCACTGAATTTCAACACAGCTCAATCAATTGCCCAACAGTGTGGGGGACAATTGAATCTTGGTTCAAGGCCAGCAGCGTCCTTGGAGCGCCTGTTGGAAAATGCTTATGGGGTCAAAATATGGTACATGGATCTTGGGCAAAAAGGTTCTGCTGCATGTGTGATGGGAGAGTTTGGTCCCGCGATTTTGATGAATAAAAGCGAGGCGCCATGGAGACGAAATTATAATTTTGCTCATGAACTCTTCCATTTAATAACGTGGGAATCTTTATCGCCCGACTTTTTAACTTCCGATGAAAAAATTTGGGAGAAGGTTGAGCAGGTTGCAGAAGTTTTTGCCTCCAATTTGCTGCTTCCTGCTGACCTTGTTTTGAATGCCTTCAATGAAAAAGTCTCAAATAACAAAATTTATTATATTGATCTTGTTGGCATAGCCCGTGATTTTGATGTTTCCACCTCAGCGCTTCTCTACCGTCTCTTGAACCTTGGACAAGTTGACAAGAAGACTGTTGAGAAACTTTTGAGTGATCCGGAATTTAAAAAATTAGATACTGCAACGATGCACCAACATTGGTGGGACCCCCCGACGATTCCTGAAAGGTTTGTGCGGTTAGCCTTCCTTGCATATAAAAAAGGAAAATGTTCGCGAGCTCGATTAGCTTCATATTTTAGAATCAGTTTGCGCGAGCTGCCGAAATTTCTTAGAGACTATGGTTTATTTGAGGAAGAAGATTATCAAACCGAAATCGCTGTTACCTGATGCAAATGTAATTATTGAAGCTTATGAATTAAATGTGTGGCCTACCTTATTGAGACGAGTTTCAATATTGGTTCCTTCAATTATTGCGACGGACGAAACTTTATTCTATTATCCAGAACATCAAAAAATCCCCGATCCCATTAATCTCCTTTCTCTTGCCGAATCAGATAAAATTACGATATTGGAAGCGACCGCTAAAGAGATGGAAGATATTTTTTCACTTTTTGACAAATCTTTTATAGGACAGCTTCATGAAGGGGAGGCTGAAGCGTTGGCCCTATTACATTTCAGACCAAATTTAGACCATCAATTTTGTTCCGCAGACGCCGCCGCCATAAGAGCTTTTGCAATGGTGGGATTATCGTCGCGGGCGATTTCTTTTGGGAGGCTACTCGCCAGTTATGGGCTTCAAAAAAAATTGGATTATCAGTTTAAGGAGAGATTTCTCAAGGAAAATTTAAAAGTTGGACAACAAATGCGCATAACGGGGCAGGGTTTGTCAAAAAAAAAGATAAAGACATCATAAGAAAACCTTAGGTGGACCCCGATTCACGGTCATAACTTGACATGGCCACCTTTGAAAAAATAGAGGTCGATGAAGAACTCCCGGCCGTCCACCTCCATCCGGAACTGGCTGCCGACGAAGGCGAAAAGGCCGCCCATGGCGCGCAGGAACTGTTCGATGCGGCCCACCAGCGCGCGCTCCAGTTCGCGTTCGGCATGTTCCTCCCCGAGTTCAAGAAAGTCGAAGGTGTACTCGTCCTTGACGGCCAGCTTTGCCTGGGCGCGGAGCTTGGGCGTCAGGGCCTTGTCGAAGTTGGTCTGGCCGAGCAGCGTCTTCTCGTAGCTCTGGTTTTCGATCTGGTGGATAAGGACATTCTTGGTCCAGCCAAACTTTGCGGTCATACGGAGGTAAAACTCGTGCTCCAGCGGCTCTTTGCAGCGTTGGAGGATTACGAGGTTTTGGGTCCATCCGATTATTGCAGCCAATGGCTGCAATTTTGGCTTGTCGCGATAGGCGGTAAAAAACTGGCTCATGTTGAAGAGATTGCGCCAGGAGAAGCCGACAATGCCGGGAAACTCCGCTTGTAAATCCGCGGCCAGGCGTTTGACCACAGCAGTGCCGTGGGCTCCGGCAGCCTGACGTTCGGTGGTCATCCGCCCGATATCCCAGTAAAGAGCGACCAACTCCTTGTTGACCGCCTTGAGAGCGTCATACTGGGCGGCGCGGACACGCTCCTTCACTTCGGCCAGAAGGACTGCGTAATCATCAGGAATCAGTTGGTTGGTCTTGCTCATACCCCCAGCTCCTCGAAGTTCTCCTGAATTTTCGCCGCCAGCTCTGCCGCCTCCTTGTTGAGGTCGGCCAGCTCGGTGTGGATGTCGCGTATGGTTTGCTCGAAATCGAAGTCATCATCCTCCTCCGGCGGGGCCACGCCCACATAACGGCCGGGCGTAAGGCTCCAGTCGGCCCCTTCGATCTCCTTGCGGTCCACAACCTTGACCAGCCCCGGCACAGACTGCAGCTCGGCCTTGGGGAAGCGATCCTGCAGCCAAGCCACCTGCCGGTGGAAATAGGCGGCATGCTTGAGCTGCTCCACAGCGGCCTTGCGCTCCTCATCGAGCTCCTTCACGAGCCTGCCGGTCGTGCGGCGGTCGTAGGCGGCGGAGATGGTTTCGTCGCCCGCCAGCTCGGCGCCCAGGTCAGCGATGCGGGCGGCAAGCTTGTAGAGCAGGTCTACCTGCTTGATCAGGCCGCGGATCGCCTCGGCGATGGGGTCGAAGGCCTTGCGCGAGGCGTGCTGTGCGGCGTTCTCACCGGGCAGCGCCTTGGCGTACTTCTGGCCGAAGGTGCGCAGACTCGTGAGGAGCTTCTCCCGGTCGGTCCCATACAGCGCCGCCGCCTCGCGTAGTTCGGTTGCGGCATCGGCGAGGGGCTGCTTCTTCTCGGCCTCAAGCTCGGCGTGTTTCGCGATAGCATCGGCGAGACGGTCGAAGCGCCCGCGCAGTTCCGCGAGCGTAGCCTCAAAGGTGGCCAGTGCCGCCGGAACCGCGTCGCTCTCCGTGCAGACGCGCCCGAGGTAGTCCTTCACCAACGCGAGGAAGCGCTCTCGCTGGCAGCGATAGAGCCAGACGATTGCGGCAAGGTTCCTCATCTGCTCGGGCGAGAAATCATAAATCTTCCGGGTCACTTTTCGGTAGATGTTTCGGGCATCAATCATAAGCACCTTGTCCTTGCGTTCAGTGGGCTTCGCCCGGTCAAAGTGCCACAGCTCGCAAGGGACAGTGCGGGTATAGAAGAAGTTGGAGCGAATGGAGATCATCACGTCCGCGTCGCCCGTCTCGACGATCTTCTGGCGCACTTCCTTCTCCCCGTGCCCGGCGCTCGACGCCTGGGAGGACATGACGAACCCGGCGCGGCCCTTCCCGCTCAGGTAGCTCCAAAAGTAGGAAATCCAGAGATAATTGCCGTTCGAAACCTTCTTGGCCTTGTTCACGCCCGGCAGGCCAAAGGGCAGGCGCGGGTCCCTCCCCCTTGATGCGCTCGGCATCGACTAGGTCGACATTGAACGGCGGATTGGCCATCACGAAATCGCACTTGCCGACCAGGGTGTGCTCGTCCTGGTAGTAGGTGATGGCCTCGGCAATCTTACCTTCCAGACCGTGGACTGCGAGGTTCATCTTGGCGATGCGGATGGTATCGCGGTTCTTTTCCTGGCCGTAGAAGACGACCTTCTTCGCCGTGTCCCCGCCCTCATGCCCGATGAAGTGGCTGGACTGGACGAACATGCCAGCCGAACCAGTCGCCGGATCGAGGACAATGCCGTGGTCAGGCTCGATGACATTGACGATTGTCTGCACGAGCGAAGACGGCGTGAAGAACTCGCCGTTATCGTGGGCCTTCTGAATGGAGAACTTAGCGAGGAAGTATTCGTAGATGCGGCCGAAGACGTCGCCGGTGGCCTGGCGGATCCGCTCGCTGTTAAACAGACGCATCAAGTCTTCGAGCACCTTGGTTTCAAAGATGCCATAGTCCTTCGGCAGCACCCCCTGAAGCGGCTCGAATTCGGCCTCGATGGCGGTCATGGCCTCGGTGACGAGTCTCGGCAGATCAATTCCGCTCGTGGCCGCCTGCTGCATGATCCAATCGTAATGTGCCTTCTCGGGCAGCCACAGCGCGCGCCGGCGAAGGTAGTCCTCCGGACGAACCTTGCGCTTGGGCATTCGGCCCGCGGTCTGGTCCCCCTCAATCTGCCGACTGGCGGCCTCGAAACGGTTGGCGGCATGACGGAGGAAGATCACTCCCAGCACTGGCATGAAGTAGTCGCTGGATGTGAGCTTCGAGTTGGCGCGGAGGTTGTCCGCCGCTTCCCAGAGGTCGGATTCAAGTTTTTCGATGTCTTTGAAGGTCTCGTTGGTCACAGCATTTGAGGGGCGCATCTTTAATTCTTGACAAGTTTGTCTCCACCCATGAGTCTCGAGTCAAATCGCCCTAATCTCCTTCATAATTTTTTCCCCCGCCAAGGCGCAAGAACGCAAAGACGGTTCAACCGAAGATCCCATTATTATTTTATTAATCGAATACAGTGGGGTCAAAAGAATCTTAAGAGAGGGGAATAGCAGTCTAAAAATATCGCTTGGCGCTCTTTGCGTTTTGGTGTGACATTTGATCTGGAGGGCTAACGGATCACCGCGCATTCTCATTCCCCGCTTTTTGGAAGGCCTGGGCTTAAAATCCAGGGGAAAGGTTGTAGGGGAAATCTGGTTTTTAGCGCATAATAGCAAAAGCCTTTGACCAGGTCAAACCATTAAAATCAATCGGTTCCAAACCACCCCTTCTTTTTTGAGAAAGTCTATGGGGGGGGCCTGGTCCCCGTTTCTACCATGCCCCGAAAGATGGAGGATGTTCGTTAGAAGTTTATGGGTCAGGCTGTAGAGTGAATCATGAACGATTGCGAAATCCGTTGCTCTTTTGCTTTTTCAATATCCCCCCCTCAATTTTCTTCTTGCATAGTTTGCAATAATATTGCATATTATATTCAATGTGGATTGAACGGCATATTTCGGGCATCCTCAAAAAGGCTTTGGAACAGTTTCCTGTGGTCGTCCTCACCGGAGCGCGCCAGGCCGGAAAGACTTCTCTTGCCCGCCACCTTTTCCCCAGCACGGATTATGTTACTTTCGATATTCCCCGTGATGCCGAAGCTGCCCGGCTGGATTTTGACGGGTTCCTGATCAAACGCCGCCAACCTTTGATCATTGATGAAGTTCAATATGTCCCGGAAATTTTTCGACGTCTCAAGATCCTTGTGGACAAAGACCGCCGGCCTGGACGTTTTTTCCTGACCGGGTCCCAGGATTTTTCCTTGATGCAGGGGGTTACCGAATCCCTGGCCGGCCGGTGTGCCATACTCAATCTGCCGACCTTGTCATTGGTTGAAGTTCATAAAAATGCGACCCTTCCGGAAATAGATCGTTTCTGCTGGAAAGGGGGGTTCCCGGAACTCTGGCAAAGACCTGACCTGGACCGCGATCTTTGGATGGGTTCCTATTTGGCCACCTATTTGGAGCGCGATGTCCGGAATATTCTGAATGTAGGAAGCCTGAGAGACTTTGACCGTTTTCTCAGAGCCGCTGCTCTTCGGGTGGGTCAATTACTCTCCCTTTCCGAAATGGCCAGGGATGTGGGCATCTCCCCGAATACGGCAAAAAGTTGGATCTCCATTCTGGAAGCCAGCCAACAGATATTTCTCCTGGAACCTTACCACACCAGTGCCGGAAAAAGGCTCATAAAAACTCCCAAATTGTACTTCAATGATCCGGGCTTGTTGATCTATCTGCTGGGCTTTGCGGAATGGTCAACGGTGACCCATAGCCCAGCCTGGGGCTCCATTTGGGAAAACCTGGTGATCAGTGAAGCGAGGAAACAGTTCCTTAACCAGGGGAAACGGCCCCCCTTCTGGTTTTGGCGAATCGCCCAGGGGGAGGAAATCGATTTGCTCATTGAAATCGGCCCCCGGCAACTTCTGGCGGTGGAGTGTAAAGTGGCCGTAGAGATTGAAAAGCGAAGCCTGAAAGGATTTATGCTGCTCAGTGAGGCCTATGGCCCCAGGGCACTGAAGAAAGGCGCTGTTGTCTGCCGCACGGAACAACCCTACCCCCTTGCGGATAGGAATCTGATTACCGCGCTACCCCTGGGCGGCTCAGAGGGGCTTTATAACTGGATCAAAAGCAGGTAAAAAGGTCGCCTTCCCGGCGCACCCGATTCGCTTTGACCAGCCGGTCCAGGTGTTTGATCATCATGCCCCTTTCGGAAAGGGATAAATCCCAGGCGCTAAAAATGCCTGGGTGTTGGCCATAAATGATCCCTTCTTCCACCACTTGAGTCAGAGTTTTCGGACCTCTTTGCAAAAGATCGATCAGCTTTTCCTCGCGCGCAAAAATGATATTCAAATAGCGGTCTACATAGGCCGGGTTCCCGTCATAGATTCCTTTGCCATGGGAGGTTAAATAAGTTTCCAGGGGGTAAGTTTTCAGCCGCTCCAGGGATTGAAGGGTTTCTTCAAGGCTCGAGGTGCGGTCGGCATAGTACGGTCCGATGCGGGTAAGATCCAGGTCGCCGGTAAAGAGAACTTTTTCCTGGGGGAAGTAAAAACAAAGGTGGCCACGGGTATGGCCCGGCGTGTGAATGATCTCCATTTTGGTATCCCCCAGGTCCATCACCTGGCCATCCTCAAGGCAAAGATCAAGCCGGCGCGGCTGGTAGTGACATTCTTCTAAAAAAAAAATTTACGCCATTTTTCAATTTCCTCAGGGCTCATATCGCCGTAACAATCGATTAAGGAATCGAGGTTCTCAAAGTGGGGAGCATCGTGGGCATGGGCACAAAATGTGGATTGGGGAAAGAGATAATTGAATACCAGATGGTCTTCATGGGCATGGGAATTGATTAAAAAATCTACGGGTTTTTCCCCCTGGAAAGAAAGTAATTTGTCTTGATCGCTCGACGCATCGATGATGGCCCGGATTTGATCATCCACCAGAACTGAATGGCAAAAGGGATACCGGCCTCCACGAATAAATTTGATTGCGCCTTTTTCAAAATCAAACAACGGTCAACCTTCCAATGCCGAATAAACAGTTCGGAGTGATAAGTTCGGAGTTCGGAGCAATACGATTTCGGATTTCGGAACGCGGAATGCGGAATTAATTAGTGTCTATAAATCTCTATTTCCGTCATGCCGGACCTGATCCGGCATCCAGAAACTTTCGAAAAGACTGGATTCCGGCTTTCGCCGGAATGGCGGATTAGGTGACTTTTGCAAGAAGCTCTTCTGATTCCGCATTCCGCATTCCGAATTGGTTACATAATCATCCCACCGTCACAATGAATCAACTGCCCGGTGATAAAAGAGCTTTCATCCGAGGCCAGGAAAAGGGCCAGATTGGCGATGTCCTGGGGCAACCCTTTGCGGTTCAGGGGAACGATAAAGGCCAGGCTTTTCTCCATCCGCTCAACAATCGCCGGGGGCATGGACTTGATCATGTCCGTCCAGATCATTCCGGGAGCGATGACGTTGACGTTGATCCCTTTAGGGGCCAATTCCTTGGCCGCCGTTTTGGTCATGCCGATTACGCCCGCTTTGGTGGCCGAGTAGTTGAGCTGTCCGGGGTTTCCCCGCCAGCTGGTAGAAGAAATGTTGATGATCTTTCCGTATCTTTTCTCCCGCATGACCCGGGCCGCACACTGGGTGCACAGAAAAACGCCCTTCAGATTCACCTCGATGACCTGGTCCCATTGCTCATCGGTCATCTTGTGCAGCATGGCATCGCGAATGATCCCGGCATTGTTCACCAGAATATCCACCGTACCGAATTCCTGAACAGCCCTGTCCACCATTTTCTGGGCGACTTCCCGGGAAGTGACACTTCCCACCACTGCCACAGCCTTTCCACCCTTGCCTTGAATCCTCTCTCCAGTACGGTTGGCATCGGCATCGTTCACGTCATTCACGACCACTTTGGCCCCTTCCTCGGCAAAGCGCAGGGCAATGCCTTCCCCGATCCCCCGTCCGGCTCCGGTCACGATGGCTACCTTGTCTTTGAGTCTCATTTTCTCCGTCCTCCTTTTTGGTACCGGCACCGATATTCGCAAAAAAACCTGGAATAATGAAGCAACCGGTCCCATTTTCATAACCCGGTCAGGCCAAAATCAAAAAACCCAGGACACAAAGCAGTTACTCATTTTCCAAACCCAAAGGTAAAAATTTAGGCCCTCCCCCCCCGCGATCTATATTTGATCAACAGTCGATCCATTGTCAAGTATTTATAACATTTTGGCCAAAAGACCTTCTTGGATCTAATATTTTACCTCGGGAGGAGAAGCGGAAGGTGCCTGCTGTCGTTTCAGGGTTTGAATCAGGGCTTCCAGGTGGGCCTGGGGAAGCCGGATTATTTCTTCTCCCTGGCGAATTTCTATCTCGGGCCCTCTCCCCGTTTCCCTTTTATGGACCTCAATTTTTTCTTTCGCGACACTTCCCTCAGGGGGAACGAACTCTTGGTAGGCAGGAGGAATGTATCCTGGCTGGATCCAATCCAGGGGATTAAACTCGGCGAACTGGATGAGGGTCCCAAAAGCGTTTTTAGGGTGAATATATACTTCCTTCCATCCGGGGAAAGGTTCGGCGTAACCGAAGGTGGGGATCCCTTTCTCTTGTAAAATCTGGTAGGTCTCCTGGAGGTTGTCCACCTGGATAGTGATGTGATGGGGCCCTTCGCCCCGTTTTTCTAAAAAACGACCCACGAACCCGTCTTTTTCCAGCGGATCGATAAGTTCGATAAAACAGGAAGTTCCTAGCTCCACGGTCGTCCAGCGATATTTTTGCTCAGGGACAGGCGCGCAATAAAGTTCCCGCCCCCCTAACCCGTCCAAAAAGAAAGTACGTGCCCTTTCCAGATCCCGAACCGCAATGGATACGTGGTCAATTCGTCGAATCATACTTTCCTCCCATGGTATCAATCTTGAAGCTTTTTACGAGTAAAGTAACCTATACCGACCAGGGAATCAAGACCCGAATGTCCCTCCACCGCAGAGAACGCTGAAGACGCTGAGATGGAAATTGTTTTTTTTAATTGACAGGATGAAGAAAGTATTTTATTAGTAAGTGATCACTTAGTTTTTTCCCCAGAGAAAGGGGGAGGAGATGAAAAGACGGATGTCCGCAGGAAGCCGGCGGGAACAGATCCTTCACGGGTCCATGCAGCTTTTCGCCCAGAAGGGTTTCCGGGGTACGACTACGCGGGAGATTGCCCGGCGTCTGCACATCAGCGAGGCGCTGATGTTTAAATATTTTCCCAGCAAGGAAGCGCTTTACCGGGCGATCATCCGCAAAAGAATGTACGGCTCTGAAGACATGCTATTTCCCAAAGAAGCCATCCAGGCCAAGGATGACCGGCAGGTATTCCGTGCCATCGCCTCTTATCTCATCCGGAGAAACACCGAAGACCCGACCTTTATGCGACTGGTCCTCTACAGCGCCCTGGAAGGCCACGGCCTTGCCAAAATTTTTTTCGAAAACAACGCCATGGAAAACACAAGGGTCCTCGCCGGATACATCCGGCAGCGGATTCAGGAAAAAGCCTTCAAAAAAGTTCCCGCTCTCCTGGCCGCCCGGGCCTTTATCGGCATGGTTCTTCACTACATTCAATCCCAGGAAATATTCGGGATGAAGAACCTTTTCCAATTCTCGCATAAGAAAGTCGTAGACACCTTCGTGGATGCGTTTCTAACGGGTCTAAACAGCATGCAGGAGAAAAATGAACTCCCAGGAAGGAAAAACCGCAAATAAAGGGAGCCCGAAGAAGATCCTAATCCTTTTTCTCGTCCTCCTGCTGGGGGTGGGAATCTATTTCGGCGTACAATGGCTGATCTTTCGCCGGCATTACGTCTCCACCGATGACGCCCAGGTCAAGGGGAATTTGATCAGCCTGAGCGCGAAGGTTTCGGGGAGAATCACCCAACTCCTGGTAGAGGAAGGGGATGCTGTCGTTCCGGGGCAAGTCATTGTCCAGCTTGAAAAAGAAGATTATGCCGCAGCCCAGGCTCAGGCTCGCGCCAACCTGGAAATGGCCAAGCAAGATCTGGCGAAAGCCATTACCCAGCTTTCCTTAACCAGAGAGAGGGTCTCCCAGGGAATCGGGACGGCCGAGGCATCTGTCCGGGAAGCCGTGGAGAGTCTTAAATTCGCCGAGGATGATGCCGCCCTTCAGACGGATAGGGTGAATAAAGAAATTGAGCGCGCTCGAGCAAACCTCCAGGCAACCAGGGCTAAGGTTCTGGAAGCAAAGGCTACGATGGCCAATGCCCAGAAAGAGTTCGACCGCAACCAAGAGCTTTTTCGCCAAAACTATGTGGCGGAAAACTCCCGGGATGCCGCGGAGACCGCCTGGCAGGTGGCTCGTAGCAAGTATCAGGTGGCCCTGGAGAATGAACGGGAGTCGCTCTCTCAACTTGAATTAGCCGAAGCCAACAGGCGTTCGATTGTTTTAAAAAAACAGAGCATCCGCATTACCGAGCAGGTCTTAGAGAAGACCAAGATTAATCTGGCTCTGGCCCGAGAGGAAAAGAAGCAGATTTCTCTCCAAGAAAAAAATATTGAGTTATTAAAAGCCAAGGTTCAGGAAGCGGAAGCAGCTTTCCGGTTGGCCGAGATTCGCTTCCAGGAGACTACGATTTATAGCCCCATCCGCGGGGTGATCTCCAAGAGGCTGGCGGATCAAGGGCAGATGGTTCAGCCGGGGCAGCCCATTCTGATGGTGAATGACCCGGAGGACAAATGGGTAGTGGCTAACGTGGAAGAGACCCACGTCCGCAGGGTTCGTCAGGCAGCAGAAGTAAAAGTCGAAGTCGATGCTTTTCCGAATCGGACTTTTGAAGGGCGGGTTGAATTTATCGGAGCGGCTGCCCTGTCGGAATTTGCCCTGCTTCCAGCCGACAATCCCTCGGGCAATTTCATTAAGATCACCCACCGTCTTCCGGTACGGATCTCTGTAAAAGACCCGCAGAACCTGCTCAAACCGGGGATGATGGTGGTGGTAGAGATTAAGGCGCAATAATCATTAACGCGCAACCTTATTTTTAGAGAAAAAAGTTGAATACGCTTCCCCGGCAAGACAAAAATCATAAATGGGGCGTCCTCGTGGTGATTATCCTCGGGAGCTTTATGGCTATCCTGGATAACACCATCGTCAACGTTGCCCTGCCCAAGATCATGGCGAATTTCGGAGCTACCGTCGATCAAATCGAATGGGTGATCACCGGTTACATGATCGCTTTTGCGATTTCTATGCCAGCGACCAGCTGGCTACGGGAAGTTTTCGGCCTGAAGAAAGTATTTATCGCCAGTCTGGCGCTCTTTTGTTTTGGGTCGGCTCTCTGCGGCATGGCCTGGGGAAAAGATTCGCTCATCGCCTTCCGGGTCATCCAAGCCATTGGGGGAGGGGCCATGATGCCTACCGGTCTGACCTTGGTTTCAGAAGTTTTCCCTCCGCAGGAGCGAGGAATGGCGATGGGGATTTGGTCCATTGGAGCCATGGTGGCGCCGGCAATTGGCCCTTTCCTGGGTGGCTATCTGGTGGATGAGGTTAGCTGGCGATCCATTTTCTACATCAACTTGCCAGTGGGAGCCGTAGCCATTCTGGCAGCACTTTTAATTCTCACCCCTAGCAGGCTTCCCGGACTAGCGCGGAGGTTTGACCTCGTCGGCTTTACCAGCTTCTCGGTTTTCCTTGCAGCCCTTTTGATTGCGCTGGCCCAGGGCCAACGGGAAGGTTGGGGCTCTGACTATATCCTCTCTTGTTTCAGCATTAGCCTGTTGAGTCTGGGTACCTTCATTGCTTCCGGCTTCCTGCTCAAAGACCCGATTATCGATCTCCGTCTCTTCGCCAACCATAATTTTTTAATGGCCAACATCATCAACTTCGTCCGGGCCATAGCCATTTTCGGGTCTATGTTCCTTCTCCCCCTATTTCTCCAAAACCTGCTGAATTATACGGCCCTCCGCACCGGCATCATCCTGGCGCCCATGGCCATTAGCGTCGCCATTGTCTCGCCTTTCTCAGGGCTCATCTCCGACCGCATTGGACCCCGGGTTCCTTTATTTTTGGGAACCGTTCTCCTGGCTTTTTCCCTTTACCTATACAAAGACATCTCCCTCAATTCAGATTACTGGTTTCTTTTCTGGCCACAAGTGATCCGCGGAGCGGGGTTGGGGCTGATCAATGCTCCTCTCATGAGCGCGGCCATCAATGCCGTTCGCCGGGAGCAGATGGCCGTTGCCTCAGGTCTCATCACGGTCATCATGCAGGTGGGGGGAGCGTTCGGAGTCGCCCTGCTGGGAACTACCCTGCAACGCCGGGAGTTCTTTCATTACGCCCACTACCTGCAACAAATAAATAATGCTTTCTCTCCTTTTGTTTATCGGGCACAATCGGCCATGCAGGAGCTGCTTCTCAGGGCCGGACATGCGCCGGCTGAAGTCGTGGCCAAAGGGAAAAGCCTCCTGGCTTTGTGGGTTCAGCGCCAGGCGGCGGTGAGTGCATTCGAGGATGCTTTTGTCTTTTCGGCACTCCTCATTACCATCGGTATCATCCCGGCCCTGCTGATCCGCAAGGCGACCTTGCCAGCACAAGTCAGGCCAATAGGCGTCCCGGAATGAGGACATCATGACATCACAAAAAAGTTCGATAGAAAACAAGAGTTCAAATAATATGGAAAGGGAAAGGGGAACAAAGGAATGAGGCACCCACGAAAAAAGGAAAAATTTTATCAATGGCTGGGCGGGTTGTTTATCCTTTTTCTTTGGGCCTGTCCAGCCCTGGCCCAACAGGAGGAATTGCCTCCGCAAGGAAAGCCGTTAACTCTGGAACAGTGTACGGCCATGGCTTTGAAATACCATCCTTCCTTGCGGGCTAACCAGGCTACGATTGAAGCCTCTAAGGCCAGGGTGGAACAGGCTCTGGCTGCGTATTATCCCCAGGTGAATTTCAGCAGTACTTACACCAATGGTACTTCCAACTATTCCGGAATCACCCGGAGCGGGTCCAATCTCTGGACCTTCTACGATACTTATTCCGCAGGTCCCTCTCTCACCCAGAATATTTACGACTTTGGCCGCACAGCCAACAGCGTTACCATCAACCGGGAGAACACGAAAGCCAACGAAGAGGAACTATCCATTACCAGGCAGGGAGTTATTCTGATCGTTCAACAGGCCTATTTCAGTGTTCTACAAGCCCTGCGCCTGATCCAGGTAGCGGAGGAGACGGTCAATCAGAATAAACAACGTTTGGAACAGGCCCAGGGTTTCTACCAGGCGGGAACCCGGCCGAAGATCGACGTCACCAAAGCTGAAGTGGATTTAGCCAATGCTGAGCTAAACTTGATTCGGGCGAAGAATAATTACCAGGTAGCCCGTGTAAATATAAACAATGCCATGGGTCTGCGCCAGAGCCTGACCTTCGCCATTGAGGATTCCCTGGACTTCCAACCTTATAAAATAACCCTGGAGGAAATTCTCAAGCTCTCTTTTGTCCAGCGGCCCGAAATCCTGCAGTTGAAAGCCAAACAGCGCAGCCAGGAAGCTTCCATCAAACTTGCCCAAGCCAGCTATTACCCAATTATCTCCGGCAATGCCAGCTACTTTTACCGGGGCCCTGATATCGACGATCTCTACTGGGACTTATCCGTTGGCGCCGCCCTATCGATTCCTCTTTTCAGCGGCTTTTCTTCTCCCAACCAGGTAGCCGAGGCGCGGGCGATTCTGAAAAACCTCAAGGCCCAGGAGGAGAGTTTGCAATTGAACATCCGTTTGGAAGCCGAACAGGCCTATCTCAGTCTAAGAGAAGCCGAGGAACGGATTCGGGTGACTCAAAAGGCTGTGGGCCAAGCTCAGGAAAATTTCGAACTGGCCAACGGCCGCTACCGGGTGGGCGTTGGATTTCCCTTAGAGGTAACCGATGCGGAAGTCCTCCTGGCCAATGCCCGGGCCAATTATATCCAGGCGCTCTATGATTATAAGGTTGCGGGAGCGCGGATCAATAAGGCCATGGGCCTGAACAAATAAAGGTTGGGAAAGTTGCGCCGCAAATGATAAACTATAAAAAGATGAAAATTTATTCATCCATTTCAACCCCTTTACCTATGATATGAAGGCATCCATGAAAAGAACAATTATTATCCTGGTGATCCTGGCCTTGGGAGCCCTGGTGGCGTTCCGGGCGGCGCAAGTGATTTTTGCCAAAAAAGAAGAACCTCAAAAGAAAGGGAGAGGGGCTATTCCTTTGGTGGAGGCAGCCCCCGTAACCCAGGGTCTGGTGGAAGAAAAGATCTCCCGGGTAGGGGACATTGTCCCCCAAGCCCAGGTGACGATTTTTTCCAAGGTCCAGGGATGGGTCAAAGAGATTTACGTCCGGGAGGGTGACGGGGTGAGAGTGGGACAGGTTCTCGCGAACCTCGATGACCGGGAGGCTCTGGCGGTTGTGGCCCAATCGAAAGCCAATCACGAGGCAGCCATCGCTCGGCTCAAACAGGTGCGCGCCACGGCGAAAGAGGCCGTAGAGTCGCAGACCCAGCAAACCAAGGCGAATCTGGACTTGGCCGAGTCAGATCTGAAACGAGCCCGGGAGCTCCATGCCAAGGACTTTATCGCCCGGCAGCAGCTGGATGAAGCCCGGACCAAATTCAACGTGGCCAAAGCCGCCTACGACCTCGCTCAAAACAACTTGCAGCAGAGAATTTGGGAAAACGAAATCGGCCTGGCTGAAGCCCAGGTCAGGCAAGCCAAGGCGAATCTGGATCTGATGCAGGCCCAGCTGGCCAATCTTTCCATTCTCTCTCCCATGCATGGAATCGTTACCAAGCGCTATGTGGACCCCGGAACGATGGCTAAAGATAGTACGTCTATTTTAACCCTCATGGAACTAAACGTAGTGAAAATGATCGTCAATGTCATCGAAAAAGAGGTCGTGCTTTTGAAAAAGGGGCAACCCGTGATGGCGAGCGTCACCGGTTTTCCCGATCGTGTCTTCCCCGGGCGTATCGAGATTATCATCCCGGCCCTGGACCCTCAGTCCCGCACTGCGGAAATTCAAATTCTCATTCCGAACCCAGATTATTTATTGAAACCAGGAATGTTTGGCCGAGTGGAGATCCCTCTGCGGTCCAATCCGCAAGCCCTGCTCATTCCGATCCAGGCTTTGTTGACGCAAGATGACAAGGATTTCGTTTATGTTTGTAAGGATGGAAAAGCATACCGCCGTTCTGTTCGGAAGGGGATCGTGAAAGACGATTTTGTGGAGATTATCCAGGGGCTCAATAATCAAGACCAGGTGATTGTGGCGGGGCACGGCTCTATGAATGATGGGAGTCCCGTACAAATCATCTCCAAAGCCGGAAAAGGAAAATGAGAATAGGGTTGGATCAATGAACCTTGCCAAATTCGCCTTACGGAATCCCATTACGGTTTTAATGGTGGTCCTCGGGTCGCTCATTCTTGGGATCATTTCCTTTACCAAACTGCCTGTGGACATGTTCCCGGACATCACCTTCCCATCGCTCACGGTAGCGACTTTCTACTCCGGGGCGAATCCCCAGGATATGGAGCGGATGGTCAGCTATCCTGTCGAAAAGGCCGTCGCCACTGTAAACGGAGTCAATTACGTCACTTCCCTTTCGCGGCAGGGAGCTTCCCTGGTCACAGCCTACTTCAACTGGGGAACCAACATGGATACCGCCCAGTCCGACGTGGTCCAGGCCATCAATCTGATCGTGGGAAGCCTTCCCAAGGAAGTTCAATATCCGATCATCCGGCGGTTTGACGTTTCTCAGATCTCGGTCATCTATATTGCCCTGTCGGGAGGGGGGCTCAATGAAGGACAACTCTACGACATCGCTTCCAACCAGGTAGGACCCGAACTGGAGCGCGTCCCCAACGTTGCCTCGGCCCGCGTCTCCGGAGGAAAGGTCCGCGAAATATTGATTTATTTTGACCGGCAGCGCTTGCGGGCTTTCAATCTTTCTCCGGACGCCGTCATCCAGGCAGTTCAGCAGGCCAATCTAATCCTCCCTTCGGGGAATATCAAGGCGGGCCCCTATGATTACCGCCTTTTTACCGAGACCCAATTCAGCATGGTGAAGCCGATCGAAAACATCATCGTCTCCAACGTGCGTAAGAACCCGGTCTACATCCGGGATGTGGCTCAGGTCAAAGATGACTTCCAGGACCAGACCGACCTGATCCGCATAAACGGTCAACCGGCCGTCGGCATGGGCGTCCAGAAAACATCCGGGACGAACACCATCCAGGTCGTCGACGATGTTCGCAAGGCCCTGCCCCGGATTCAAAAGATACTCCCCCCCGGCGTCCAGATGCTTGAACTTTTCGACCAATCCACTTACATTCGCAACTCCATTAAAAACCTGCAGCACCATGCTTTGATGGGCGCCGGTCTAGCCATGCTGATTTTGTTGGTTTTTCTGCGCAATCTCCGCAGCACCCTGATTGTCTCGCTGGCCATACCGATTTCGATCGTCTGCGCCTTCATCCTTCTCTACTTTAATAATCTTACGGTGAATATCTTTACTTTGGGCGGGTTGGCCTTGGGGGTGGGGCGCCTGGTCGACGATGCCATTGTGGTGCTGGAGAGTATTTACCGGCACCGGACCGCGGGGGAATCCCCCGAGACGGCCGCCATCCAGGGTTCCAATGAAGTCGCCCTGGCGGTTTTGGCCTCCACGATCACGACGATTGTGGTATTCCTCCCGGTGGCTTTCATCACCGGAATCGCTCGATTGTTCTTTACCCCTCTGGCTCTCACCGTTGCTTTTTCTTTGGTTGCCTCCTATTTTGTTTCTCTCACCGTCATCCCGGTCCTCAGCCATAAATACCTGCATCCGGAGACGGAAGGGGCTCTACCGGCCTCCCCTTCCTTTTTGGACCGCATGAAATGGCGCTTTAAAAGCTGGTTCGAAGCAACCGACGCCGGTTATCAGGCCATCCTGACCTGGGGCTTAGGGCACCGCAAGACAGTCGTTCTGAGCGTCGTCTTAGTTTTTTTCGGCAGTCTCCCCCTTTATCTTTTTATCGGTAGCGAATTCTTTCCGTCCATAGATGAAAGCCAGTTCCGTTTCACCGTCCAATTGCCCGTCGGAACGCGATTGGAGGAATCGGCTCGGGTCGCGGCCCGGATGGAGGAAATCATTGAAGAGCATGCCGGCAGGGAAACTCGGGCCACCCAGGTGAATTTTGGCATCCCTAGCGGGGGCGTTGCGGCGATTTGGTCCCGCAATACGGGGCCCCACATGGGGTACGTCCGGGCTCGCCTTGTTCCTCCAGAAGAGAGAAAGATCTCCTCGGACACTCTGATGAACAAACTCCGGCCTCTTTTGCGAGAGGAATTTCCCGGGGTGAAAATCTTTTTTTCCTCCGGGGGGCTCGTCAGCCGGTTGGTTTCCTTCGGCTACGATGATCCCATCGACATCGAGATTTTGGGGTACGACTTCAAAACCGCGGCAAAATTAGCGGAAGAAGTGGCCGCCGCGATCCAGCCCATTCAGGGGGTGAAAGACATTCAGGTCAGCCGGGAGCCCGACTATCCGCAACAAAACATCGTCATTGACCGGGAGAGAGCGGCGCTTCTGGGTTTGAACGTGGCCCAAATTGCCCGCAACATCCAGACGTTTATCAACGGTTACGATGCTTCGATCTTCTCCGACCCTCTAACCGGCAATCAATATGACATCAACGTTCGCGCCCAGGAAAAAGACCGGGTTTCCATCACCGACCTCAGCCAGATCTTTATTTTCAACCCCCAAGGACAGCCCATTCCCTTGGACAATGTGGCGACCATTAGCCGGGGAGTCGGCCCGATTCAGATTGAGCGAAAATACCAGCAGCGCATCATCCACGTGACGGCCACCACCTTCGGCCGTGACCTGGGAAGCATCGCGCAGGACATTCAGGCCAAGCTCGACCAAATCCCCATTCCGCCGAACTTCCGGGTCAACTTGGGTGGTGCGGTGGAGAGTCAGAAAGAATCTTTCCAAGCCCTGCTGTTTGCCCTGATCCTGGCCATCGTGCTCGTCTATATGGTGTTGGCCTCGCAATTCAAATCCCTATTGGATCCTTTTATCATTATGTTTTCGGTTCCTCTGGGTTTAATTGGGGTGATCTGGATCTTGTTCCTGACGGAGACCAATCTTTCGGTGGTCTCTTTCATGGGCATCATCATGATGGCCGGGATCGTCGTCAGTAACGGAATTCTTCTGGTTGATTACACGAATCAACTTCGGCGGCGGGGAGTGCCGCTTCAGGAAGCGGTGATCCTGGCCGGACGGACGCGGCTGAGGCCGATTCTCATGACTACGGTCACCACCATTTTGGCATTGACTCCCATGGCCATCGGCTTAGGGGAAGGTTCGGAATCGAATGCGCCAATGGCCATCGCGGTGATCGGGGGGCTCGCCGTTTCCACGCTTCTAACTCTGATATTCATCCCCACTCTTTACACCATCTTCGAGGAACGGTTCAAGCCGGGAATCGCTCCGGAAGGGAACAACGGAACAACGTGAAAAGGAAATCGACCCTTTGGATCATCGCCGTCATCCTGATCGCCGCCGGGGCGCTCGGAGTTGCTTACTTTTTCAATGCGCAGGCCCCCGCCGTCAAGTATCGTACGGTCAAAGTTGAACGAGGCAGCCTGTCCACCTACGTCAATGCCAACGGCACGCTGAACCCCGTGATTACTGTTTTGGTGGGTTCCCAAGTTTCCGGCACAATACAGAAGCTTTACGCGGATTTCAATTCTACTGTAAAAAAAGGTCAGCTCATCGCCCAGATTGACCCGGCCATATTCCAGGCCCATGTTTCCCAGGCCAAGGCCAAGGTGGAAAACACGAAAGCGGCCTTTTTGAATGCCCAGGCGGATATTGCCACCGCCCGCTCCAATGTGGAGGCGAGCAAAGCCAATGTCCTGAAAGCCCGCGTGGCCCTGGAAGACGCCAAAAGAAATTTGAATCGATCGCTGGAACTTTTCTCGCGCAATTTAATTGCCGCCAGTGACCGCGACACGGCCCAGACAGCCTACGATTCAGCAGCGGCCCAACTCGAAGCCGCTCAAGCCCAAAAGAAAGCCACAGAGGCCCAACTTGAATCGGCGCAAGCCCGCCTGGAATCAGCTCGGGCTCAGATAAAACAGGCTGAAGCCGAACTGGAGCTGGCCCAGGTAAACCTGGACCATGCGCGTATTACGGCCCCGGTGAACGGGACCGTCATTTCCCGTAACGTGGACGTGGGCCAGACGGTTGCTGCCAGCCTGCAGGCTCCCACGCTCTTTACCATTGCGCAAGATTTGACCGAAATGCAGGTGGAAACGAATGTCAGCGAGGCGGATATCGGCAGGGTGTCCGTGGGGCAAGAAACGACCTTCACGGTGGATGCCTACCCCCAGATCGTCTTCAAAGGAAAAGTAACCGAAATCCGTAACGCCCCCATGACCATTCAAAACGTGGTTACCTACAATGTGGTCATCAAAGTTAAAAACCCGGAACTCAAGTTGAGGCCAGGCATGACGGCTAACGCCTCCATCCTGGTAGCCCACAAGAGTAATGTGCTCAAGGTCCCCAACGCCGCTCTCCGCTTCCGGCCGGAATTCGCCAAAAAAGAAGCGATGGCCTCCCCGCAACAAGCCGCAGCGGAGGCAACTTCATCACCCGTTGTTACAAGTCCAGAGCGGACCCTGGAAAGACTGAAGACCGAACTCAAACTTACCCCGCAGCAACAGGCTAATATATCCCGCATTCTGCAAGATGCCCGAACTGAAATTCAGGCGGCCCGCAAGGCAGGAGGACCGGAAGAAGCAAAGACGAAGGCCAAAGAAATTCGCTTACAAAATCGCCTGAAGATTCACTCGCTGCTTACGGAAGAACAGAAAAAGAAATACGATCAGATGGTCCAGCGTTCGGAGGGGGACCAGGGTCCGGTCCCGGTTTATAAAGTATGGACGCTAATGCCCCAAGGAAAGCCCGTGCCGGTGGAAATCACTACCGGGATTTCAGACGGATCTAACACCGAGGTGATTGCGGGCGCTTTGCAGGAAGGTCAGGAAGTGATTACGGATGCCCTCGGAAAAAATAACAAGCCTGCGGCCACGCAGACATCGCCCTCCATGAGAGGATTCCGTTGAAATTCTCACCGCAGAGGTCACAGAGAACACAGAGAAAAAAATGAATTCAAAAATGATGAAATCGTAAAAGGTCAAAAATACTCCCTCTCCCTTGACGGGAGAGGGTTATTGTTTCTTATCTTAATTTATCTCGGTGATCTCTGTGCTCTCTGTGGCGAAAAGAATTTTATGAGTGAACTGATTCGCGTCGAACATTTAGTGAAGATTTACTATCTGGGGGAAGTCCAGGTTCCTGCGCTGAAGGGGATGGGTTTGACCATCCAGTCTGGCGAATTTATTGCCATCATGGGAGCTTCGGGATCTGGAAAGTCAACTTTCATGAACATCATCGGTTGCTTGGACCGGCCCACCCAGGGGAACTATTTTTTTGAAAGCGCGAACATCTCCGGATTGAGCAGGGACGAATTGGCCCGGATTCGGAATAAAAAGATCGGCTTTGTCTTCCAGAGCTTTAACCTCTTAAGCCGGACCTCGGCGCTGGAAAACGTCGAGCTTCCCCTTTTCTACAATGGCTCCTCCTCCCAGGCGAGGCGACAGAGGGCTATGGAAGCCTTGACCGAGGTGGGCCTAAACGGAAGGGAACACCATCTTCCCAGCCAGCTCTCGGGGGGACAGCAGCAAAGGGTGGCCATTGCTCGAGCCTTGGTCAACCGGCCCTCGTTGATCCTGGCCGATGAGCCCACTGGGAACCTGGATACCCGCACCAGCTTGGAGATTATCGATATCTTTCAAAAGCTCAACCAGGAATCCCGGATCACCATCATTCTCGTGACCCATGAGTCAGACATCGCCACCTATGCCAGTCGGCATGTGGTCTTCAGGGATGGGAAGGTCATTCAAGACTCTCCCTCTCCGCCCAGACAAGCTGCCCAGGATCTGGCCCAGATGCCTACAATAATAGAGGAAACATCCCCATGAACTTTCCCATGACCTTGCGCATTGCTTTCAAAGCTTTGAGCCGCAACAAAATGCGCTCCGGCCTAACTATGCTGGGGATCATCATCGGCGTGGGAGCGGTCATTGCCATGATTGCCATTGGTTCCGGAGCCAAAGCCCGCATTCAGGAGCAGATTGCTTCCATGGGATCCAACTTGCTCATCATTCTTTCCGGAAGCGCGACCAGCGGAGGGGTTCGCCATGGATCGGGGAGCATTCCGACACTCACCATAGAAGATGCCAAGGCCATCGCTTCCGAGTGTTCCGCCGTAAAATATGCGGCCCCTGTCCTTCGGGGCATAACTCAGGTTGTCTTTGGGAATCAGAATTGGTCAACGGTTACCTATGGCACAACTCCTGAAGCCCTTCTCATCCGGGATTGGCCGGTGACTCGGGGGCGAAGCCTCACGCAGGCAGATGTGGATGGAGCCATGAAAGTCTGCTTGTTGGGGCAAACGGTCGCGGACAATCTCTTCGGAGAGATGGATCCGGTCGGTCAGATCGTTCGCATCAAGAAATTCCCCTTCACAGTAACGGGAGTCCTTTCCACCAAAGGCCAGACGACGTGGGGGCAGGACCAAGACGATGTGGTTTATGTTCCTCTGACCACCGGGCAGAGGTTGCTATTCGGCAAGCAGTTTCCGGGTATGGTGGGTTCGATCAGCGTTCAGGCAACAGGTCCGGATACCTTGAAATTGGCCGAAGAGCAGATTAGCCAGCTCCTCCGCCAGCGCCACCGCCTGCGGGCAAATCAGGATAATGACTTCTTTGTGCGCAACCTGACTGAGGCTTTCTCCACGGCCGAGGAATCCGCCAAGGTGATGTCCATTCTCCTGGGAGCCATCGCCTCCATTTCTCTCCTGGTCGGCGGCATTGGGATTATGAACATCATGCTGGTTTCCGTAACCGAGCGCACCCGGGAGATCGGCATCCGCATGGCTGTAGGCGCTCGTGGACGGGACATCCTCTATCAGTTTCTCATCGAAGCCCTGGTTTTAAGCCTAACCGGCGGGATCATCGGCCTCCTTCTCGGGGTGGGCGCTTCCCAGCTCATATCCTATTCCTTTAAATGGCCCACTCTCATCTCTCCCCAATCCTTGCTTCTTTCCTTTTCCTTTGCCGGTGGTGTGGGTATCTTCTTCGGCTTCTACCCGGCGCGGAAGGCGGCCCAATTAGACCCGATCGAGGCCCTGCGCTACGAATGAATCCGGTGTTTTTTAATTCTCTTGACATCCCTGCCTTCCTTGAGATAAGGTGCTACCAAAGCATTGAAGAAGTGGAGCATTTCCAGGAAGTTTTTTACCGAACAGCGATCAAAAGAATCCAAACTTTCATTCCCGCAAATTGCAAACCTTGTTAACTTCCGAGGGAGGATTTTCCATTCCCTTAAGCTTTCTGGCGCGGATTGCCAACGAACTTGATTGTACAGGAAATTCCTTTTTGGACACGGATGTACACGGATTATCAGGATAAATTAAAAAGAAAATAATTATCTGCGGTTATCTGCGTAAATCTGCGTCCTATTAAATTTATTTTTTAGGAACGAAAATGGAAGCTTTCCCCTGGCCCGGGCGGAGAATAAAAATTCAATACTGCCTTATCCCTTTTTATTTTTTCCTCTTTTTTTCTTTTGCTGCGAAGGCCTGGGGGGTAGAACCGGTCAAAATCGGTCTCTTGATTCCTCCTCAAGAATTTAAGACGAGCGCAAGCCAACCTTACCTCCGGGGAGCAGAGATGGCCGTGGCTGAGTTGAATGCCCGGGAAGGAAAACAGGGGATCCAATTCTTACTGGTCCTGAGGCAAGGCCTCCACACCCGGGAGAAGGAACTCAAGGAGCTGCACCAGATCATTATAGAAGAGCAACTGCATTTTCTTCTGGGGGCCGTGGCCAAAGAGGCGATTCTTCCCGTGGCGAAGCTGGCCCAGGAGGAAAGACTTCCCTTCTTGGCTTTTCCCATTGATTTTATGGAAACGATCTCAACCGGAGCGGAACCACCTAATCTTTTTTGGATCAGCCCTGCCCCGGAAGCTTTTCAAAGAGCCGCTGTTCGAACAGCCGCCCAACTACCCCAAAAAAAATTCTTTCTCCTGGCTCCAGAATCTAATATTGGCCGTAATTGGGTGAAGTATTTTTGGGAAGAGTTGCGGAGGTTAAAACCGGACGCTCAACCGGTGGGGGAGATTCTTCTCGCGAAAAAAGTGGGAGATTACGGTCCCTATTTACGAACTATCCTGGCAGCCAAGACCGAAGTTTGCCTGAGTCATCTCGGTGCCAAGGAATGGCTCCGCTTTGTTAAAGCAGCCCAAAAACAGGATTATTTTAAAAAGATAACCCACTTTGAACTGGAAAGTGGAAACCTTGAATCTCTGGTGGCCTTGAAGAAAGATACCCCGGAAGGAATTTGGGGTATAAGTGCTTTTCCTTTCTGGGCTTTGGGTTGGCAAGAAACCAAAGAATTTGTTTCCCGTTACAGAGAAAAAAATCAATCTTACCCGGGCCTGGAAGCCTTAAGTGGATATGTAAGCATCTACGCCCTCGTGGAAGCGATGAAAAAAGGAGGATCTTTGAACCCGGAAAGAGTCTTAAGAACCTTACCCGGATTGAGTTTCCGTACTCCCATCGGGCCATTGGCTATTCGCCCCACTGACCATCGAGCGTTATGGCCCATTTGGTGCGGCACCAGCACGTTCATCTCCGATTATCCCTTTGCTATCCTCGGGGACCTCAAAGCTTTCGGGCCTGATTCGTTTCATCCATGACTCAACGAAAATTAAAACGCCCTCCGCTCCAATATCCTATTATCCCGGTCTATGAAATTTTAAAGAAGACCGCCCAGCGCCTGCCGCAGAAACTGGCCATCATCGACCCCCGGGGAGCCCGAGAGCTTACCTTTACCGATCTCGATCGGGAGAGCGATACGCTTGCCGGTGCCTTCTTTTCCTGGGGGGTAGAAAAGGGTGACCGGCTCTCTTTTTTTATGGAAAATGGGTGGGAATATCTCGTGGGATTCTACGCCGCCATGAAAGTGGGTGCAGTCGTCTCCCCCGTGAACCCTACTTTTCGCGAGCGGAAAGTCAAACACCAGATTAACGACGCCGAGAGCAAAATTTTGATGGTCCAGCATACCCTTTTTCCCATTATTGAAAGGATTCTTCCCGAACTTCCGACCCTGGAGGAAATCATTGTTATCCGGGGGCCGAAGCCCGAGAAAGAAAAGATCTTCGCTCTTGCAGACCTTTTAAAAGAATCTTCTGCCTTTCCTCCTTTTCCGTCTTTGCGGATTCATCCTCAAGAAGATCTGGCCGCCCTTCCTTATTCTTCAGGTACGGCCGGCTTGAACAAAGGGGTGATGATTACCCATTTCAACCTTGTGGCCAACGCCCTCCAGTCCATGCATGCAGTGGAAGTCCGTGAGGATGATATTTTCATCAGCTTCCTCCCTTTTTATCACATTTATGGCCTGACCTACTTTCTCTGTGGTACCGTCTATTTAGGAGTAACCCAGGTAATCATGGCCCGGTTTGAGGCGGAGGAATGCCTGCGTCTTATCGAGAAATACCGCGCCTCCATACTCTTCAGCGTCCCACCGGCGCTCCTGGCTTTTCTCAGCCTGCGCCATGCCGCCAACTATGAGGTCTCTTCTTTACGATTTATTTGGGTGGGCGCCGCTCCTCTCCCCCCAGCCGTTTCCCGGGAGATCCAGGAGAATTTCGGGGTGCCTGTGGGCCGACATTACGGGCTTAGCGAGGCTTCCCCCACTACACATGCCAACCCGCCTGGGCGGATTAAAGAAAACTCCGTGGGCATTGCCGTCAGCGATTGCCAAGATCGGATTATGGATTGGCCAACGGGGAAGCAGGAAATGCCAGTGGGCGAGCCTGGAGAGTTAGCGGTCCGGGGCCCCAACGTCTTCCAAGGATACTGGAAGCACCCCGAGGACACCCGGTTAGCCCTCCGCGAGGGCTGGCTTTACACAGGAGATATCGCTAAAATGGACGAGGAGGGATATGTCTATATCCTGGACCGGAAGAGGGAGATGATTAAATTTCAAGATACCCAGGTTGCACCGGCGGAGTTGGAAGCCCTCCTGATGGAACATCCGGCGGTAAAGGATTGTGCGGTCGTAGGCATCCCCGATGACCAAGCGGGGGAGATTCCCAAGGCTTTCATTGTTCTGCGGGAAGGATGGACGATTGCTCCTCAAGAACTTATGGAATTCGTAGCCGACCAGGTTCCCTCCTATAAGCAAATCCGCGAAGTGGCCCTTATCGCGGAGGTCCCCAAGAATCCCTCCGGGAAAATCTTGCGCCGGGTTTTAAAAAGAGGGTAAGCAAATCCCTTAGCCCGTAATCTCCGCTTTTGGCGTAACGATTCTCCCTTTCTTCTGGCCCACCTCAGGTTTTTTATGTAAGGGATTCTCAGCCCTGGTTGAGAGGCCATGCCCTTGGAATCAGAGGTTGGCAAGCCCCTTTCTTCCCTTGACAAATCATCCTCTGGTTGAGTATTTAAAAGGGGGTTTGAGAAAATGCTTCGCTACCTGCTACAGAAAGGAAGGTCATGAACCGATCCATACTGGAGGCTTTTGAGCCTATTTTTTATCCAAAATCCGTTGCGGTTATTGGGGCTTCTACAGAACTGGCCAAATTTGGCAACATTATTCTCAGTGCCCTTATGGAAATCGGCTACGGAGGAAAAATTTATCCTGTTAACCCCGAAGGGGGTGAGATAAAAGGGTTCCCCGTATATCAGTCACTGAAAGAAATTCCAGGAGAAGTGGACTTGGCCATCCTAACCATTCCCGCGCCTTTGGTCAGCGGCGCTCTGGAAGAATGTCTCCGCCAAGGGGTGAAAGGGGTTGAAATTTTGACCTCCGGGTTCAAAGAAACGGGAAATCGCGAGGGAAGAAGAATGGAAGAAGAAATTTCCCGGATCGCTCGGCGGGGTATCCGCATTCTTGGCCCCAACTGCTTCGGCATTTACTGCCCGGAGAGCGGACTCACGATCCTTCCCGGTCAGAATTTTTCCAGAGAGACCGGTCCTGTAGGCTTTCTCTCCCAGAGCGGGGGGCTGTGCGTAGACCTCGGCCAGATCGCCAAAGGACTCGGCATCCGTTTCAGCAAAATGGTCAGTTATGGCAATGGGTGCGATGTAGCCGCCTGCGACCTTTTGGAATATTTTTACGCGGATGAGAAGACCCGGATCATCGCTGGCTACGTGGAAGGCGTGGAGGACGGGCCAAGGTTGCTGCGGATTCTGAAAGAAAACAAAGGGAAGAAGCCGGTAATCCTCTGGAAGGCGGGACTAACAGCTACGGGAAGCCGGGCCGTAATGAGCCATACCGGCTCAATGGGAGGCTCGGAAGCGGTTTGGAATGCGGCTCTCCAACAGGCAGGAGTAATCCAGGTATCCAGTGCAGAAGAGTTAGTCGATACGATTTACGCTTTTCTTTACCTTGCGGACTACGTCGGCCCAAGGGTTTCCGTGATGGGGGGAGGGGGAGCCATCAGCGTGGCGGCTTCTGATTCCCTGGAGCGGCTGGGGCTTTCTGTTCCCCTTTTTTCCCAGCCGATTCTGCAGAAACTAAAAACCTCTTTCCCGCCGGTGGGTAATAGTTTGCGCAACCCCGTTGACCTGGGAAACCCTATGATTCCTCCCTCCATGTTACGGAAGGTGATGGAAGCCGCCGGTGAAGACGAAGGAATTGACACCTTGATCGTCATTCAGATCCTCTTCTATATCCTTTTCCAGGTACGGCATCGTCTGAGAATGGATGATCGCCCCCTCTCTCAATTCAGCTTCCAGCCGGAACTACTCAAGGCCTGTGAAGAAGTCCGAGCAAAATATCAAAAACCCATCATTATGGTCCTGCCGGACATTACCACGGATGCCTGCATGATCGATTTGGAAAGCGAATGGCGCCGGGAGCGGGATGTCTATCAGACTGCCGGCTTTCCGGTATTCAAAACCCTCGATCGGGCCGCCCGGGCGTTAGGTCATTGCATCGCCTTCCAGCGGGCGAAATTAGATTAAGTTCATTGTATAGGAAATTCCTTTTTGGACACGGATGTACACAGATTATCAGGATAAACTAAAAAGAAAATAATTATCTGTGTTTATCTGCGAAAATCTGCGTCCCGATTAATTTATCTTGTCTTCGGTTCTTCTTTAAAGGGTGGCCGAGCCGGGATGGCCGCGGCGCTTGCGGGCCTGAATTCTTTGGTAGGCATACACCAGGGCTAAAATGCCAAGGCCGGCCAGATCCGACCTCAGTCCTGGAGTAATGCACATGGTAGATCCAACCAGAATGGCCAGGCGCATGAAGATGTTCAGCGGCCCTGCTAAGTAACCCATGGTGGCACAGCCGATCATGGATACGCCGATGGTGGCAGTGATGAAGGAAAAAAGGATGGTTTGCCCCGAGCCCAGGAAAAGAAGAGAGGTATTATAGATAAAGATAAAAGGGATCATGTATTCAACCAGCGCCAACCGCATGGCGATCCAGGCCGTTTTGACCCAGTTCGCCCCGGCGATTCCCGCTCCCACGTAAATTGCTGCGCACACTGGCGGGGTAATCGCCGAGAGAATGGCATAGTAAAAGATAAACATATGGACGGCGATGGCCTCAAACCCCATCATTTTCAAGGAAGGCGCGATGACCGCTGCGGCCAACAGGTAGGCCGCCGTGGTGGGCACGCCCATTCCCAAGATCAACGTCACCGTCGCGGCCAGGATTAAAGCCAAAAATTCATTCTGGCCGGCAACGGCGAGAATGAATTCAGACAACTTCACCCCGATGCCGGTTAGGTTGATCAAAGAGATGATAATATTGGCACAGACCAAAAGGGGGACAACCTTGATCATGGAGCGACCGGCATCCTCCATTCCCTTCAGGAGCCGGATCCAGCGCATTTTGACCTCGGTGGTACGGAATGTGGAAAAGAGGAATAAGGTAACGGCGGCCATGATTGCCCAGAAGGCCGATGTCTCTGGGGTATAACCCTGCAGCAGGAAGCCCAGTAAGATAAAAATCGGCACAAACAAAGGCACCGAACGGGAAGGCTTCATGATTACCCGCAAAGGCTTAATATCTGCTGGGGAAACCCGGCCCAGGTTGCGCTTGACGCTTTCAAAATGAATGGCGCTGAAGCAGCCTAAGTAGTAAAGGTAAGCCGGGATGGCGGCGCAAAGCGCCACTTTAAGGTAAGAAACCTCCAGGATCTCGGCCATGATGAAAGCCCCGGCTCCCATGATGGGAGGAGTAATCTGCCCCCCCGAAGAGGCCGTAGCCTCCACGGCTCCGGCAAATTCACTTCCATATTTGAGGCGTTTCATCATGGGGATGGTAAATGTTCCCGTCGTGGCCACATTGGCCACGGCACTCCCTGAGATCATCCCAAAAAAGCCGCTGGCCACGACAGCAACCTTAGCTGCTCCTCCATAGAATCGGCCGGTGGACCATACAGCCAAGTCGATAAATGTCTCGCCACCCCCGGTGAAAAGAATGAATGCCCCGAAAATGATGAACATGGCCACGATAGTGGCCGAGATTCCGGTGACGAAACCCCACAGCCCCTGATCGCTCAAAAACATGATTTGGATGATGTAAGGGATACTGAATCCCCGATGGCCCCAGTAAGCAAGGGCATTGCCAATCAAGGGGATGTCGGGGATGTAGGGCCCAAGGTAGGCATAAAGGAGGAATAAAAAGGTTAAAATGGGGAAGAGGAGGCCGATGCTTCTGCGGCTAGTTTCTAAGGTCAGGAGAATGGCTACGGTTCCCAGAATTAGCTGGAAGGATGTGGATTCCGCCGGGTGATCCATGATCCAGTCGTATTTCACGATAATGTAAACACAGCACCAGATCGTCATGGCCACAGCGGCCAGGTCCACGGCCAAAAAAATAGATTCCCGCCGCCCCCCCTGCTTGCGGACGAAAGGGGGCAGGATCAAAAAGGTTAAGATCAGGGCGAAGCCTACGTGTACGGCCCGTTGCTGCAGGTTGGGGAAGGGCCCGGCATATCCGGTATAAAGGTGAAATAAAACATACCCTACGGCTATCAAACCGATCAGAATTCGCCAAACCCCTCCGTACTGTCGGGCTGTAGCTGATATTTCTCTGTCTTCCGTCTTTTCTCTTTTCATCTCTCCCATCTCCGCCGCGGTGGTATACTAAGAGACTGCCCAAGAAAAATCAGGTGGGTCGCAAAGAGTTGGATAAAGGGCGCTACTCGCGCCCCCTATCGTCCCTGAAAAAACCTTATCTATTTTTTGGCTTCGGGGGGAACGGCGCGTTCGGGGATTTTGACCCCAAGTTCTTTGTAAGCCCGGTAGGCGCCAGCATGGAGGGGGATCATGGTTATTTCCACAGTGTCTTTGGGCACATTCATTTCAGCGTGAGCCGGGAAAGCAGCCACAATCATATCCCTTCCTTTCAGGATGGCCTTGACCATTTTATAGATCAGGTCTTCCGGAAAAGCCTTCATGGCCACTCCACAGACCACCATTCCCCAGCTATGATATTCCGGCTGCTTGGGCATGGCTTTGATTCCACCCGGGGGAACAATGAAAAAGGGAAGATAAGGAATGGCGGCCTTAACCTTTTTCACCTGTTCAGGGGTCATGGAGATCAGGCGGATCTTGGTTAAGGTCATCACGTCGAGGGTGGAAGCGTCTAATTGTAAGCCGACGCCGGTCTTGATGTAACCAGCAATGCGGCCATCCTTAATGGCGGCCACGGCGTCGGTTGTTCCCCCCACATGGTAATCGGGCTTAATGCCCAAAATCCCAAAGATTTCCTTGGTGGTTGCCTCGGTGGAGGAGCCGCGCATGCCGGGATTGAACTTCTTCCCTTCCAGATCTTCCAGTTTGTTTACCCCGCTGTCCTCCCGGACAATATAATAGTCAATGCTCTGGGTATAGGCCCAGAGCATCCTGAGGTCGGGCGTCGCCATGTTCTTCCACATCCCCATCCCCTTCCAGGCCTCGTACATGACTTTGTCGGTGACAATACCACCAATATCCAATTGCCCGGCCCGCATGCGCTTGACGTTATCTACAGAAGCCCCTGTTTCCACTACACTGGCGTTGACTTCGGGAACATATTTGTTGATCACTTTGGTGGCGGCAACGGCATAGGCATAATGGCTGGAGGCCGTTTGCGTTGACCCGATGAGAATGTATTTTTTGGCCTTGGCCCAAGCCGGCCCTGCGGGCCATAAGCAAGCCCCGCCAATAAAGAAAACAATGGAAATGAAAAAGATGGATTTAAATTTTTTCATCTGTGCCCCCTTTCTGAATGATGGATGGATTAACCTAAGTTCTTTCCTCACAACTCATCGAGGTAATTTATCCATGATCTCGATGGCAATGTTCTTCGGTTCTTCCTTCAAAAAAGTGTTGAGTTGAAAAGTGTAAGTTCCTCCAGCCGCAATGGGTTTAGGTTCCCCTTTCGGTCCTGAGGCCGTCAACTGGGACGGTTGATCCTCAGCCTGGATCATCATGTAGAAAGGCTTCGCTTCCCCGGAAACATTCCGAACCGTTACGTAAACGTAGTAATTCCCTGCTTTATCAGGCTTGAATTCTACCTTCTCGATCTTAGCGGAAGAGACGGATGTTTTTTGCAGGCCTCCGCCCGTGGCACAACCTATGGCCAAAAGAAATCCCAGGATAAAAACAAAGATTTTTTTCATATTCTCCTCCTGATCATTTGAAATATTAGGGATATACTCTTGATCACCTCCCTTCTCTTTGCCTGATTAAAAATAGCCCTTTCACCGGTAAGGATTCTTGCAGAATCGCCAGGGCTGTGTACAGCAAAGGAGTCAGATCAGTCTGATTTGGTTTATTAAGAAAAGGAAAGATATTTCCTATATACCCTAATCAAAATTAAAGTCAACCTTTAATTTTCATAGGAGCACCCCCAATAAAAATCTACGGTCTCCTTTTTTCCTTGTCGCCGCGCATCATTTCTCCCCTCGGGCCACGTCAGACTTTGTCAACGAATTTTCGAGACACGGCACGCGTGCAGTGCGTCATAGATAGCCTTACCCTTTTTGTCATTCCGGACTTGATCCGGAATCCAGTCTTTTCAACGGGATTTCCGTTTTCGCTTTCGGAATGACGGCTTCTATATCAATGTAAAGAAGCGTTAGAGGCACTACGCATTGTTTTTTTTTCGGTTAAAAAGCAGGCCATGGCTACCATGAGGAGGAGGTTTAATCCCACAAAATACCAGATCCACCAGGGAAACCCTAAAATCAAGGGGGCGGAGGAACCCCAGGCCCAAAAGTCAATTCCCAAAAGGAATAGGGCGCTGAATACCCCAAAAGAAACGAATGCGTTGCGTTGGATCTTTTTATTCTTGAAAACATTCCCTGAGGTCAAAAGCTCCTTCAGGGAGAGTTTGGATTGGAGAAAAGAGGTGAGGAGGAAAACGACGGTGGTCACTCCGAGGACGGGGATAACGGGTAAAAAGCCAAAAGTGGGAAGCCAATCCAGCATGTAGCCAACAACTAAGGTTTCTCCGGCCAAGATGGACAGAATCGCCCCCAGAGCCGTGGCGGATCGCCAATAGAGCCCTCCAAGTACGGCCGGAAAAAGAACCGCCAGGCCGGTGAAGGTCTCCGTGGCAATTTTCAAAAGGGTGCTGGGCGGGCGGTAGGCTATGATTAAGCCAGCCGCTGCCAAAACGAGAATAAAGAGTTTTCCCATCCAGGCCTGTTTTTTCTCATTTTTGGAGCTGGAAAAGACGTCGCGGGTGAACATGGAGCTTAAGGTTAGCAATTGCGAATCCAGGGTGGACATGAGGGCGGCCAGGCCAGCCGTCAGGATCAATGCGCCCAGCCAGTGATCCGCTTGTTGGGCCAGAAGAAGCGGAAGAATCCTGTCCGCCTCTTTTCCGGAAAGCCCTGGAAGGGAGAGCCTGCCGATAACTCCTATGGCCACCGGAAGAATAAATAAAATTCCGCAAATGGCCGGATAGGCGAGCATGGTGATATCCAGGGAACGACGGTTTCTGGCAGTGAAAAAACGCTGGAAGAGCTGAGGGAACAAAGGGTCGCAAAGCAGCCACAGCAACATGTAACTGAACCAGATGGACACAGGAAAGGCGTTGCCTGTTCCCGGTCGAGAATAGAGTTCCGGAAATTTTTGAAAAACGGCGAGATTGGCCTGAATGATCCCTCCGTGCGGCTTAGCCAAAAGGAAGAGCGCAAGGGACATCAGAACAATCATCATTCCTCCCTGGACCACGTCCGTCCAGACCACTCCCCGAAATCCTCCCAGGAACACATAAAGCACGATGATGGACATGACCAACACGCCTCCCACAAAATAGGGGATGCCCAAAAGGGATTCCAGGGTGTATCCCGCCGAAATCGGCTGAATGGCAATGTAAGGTAAGGTAAATATCACCATGACCGCAAAGACCAGGAGCTGTAAAGGCCGGCTCTGATAATGTTTCCCGATCAATTCCGAGGGGGTGATATATCCCTTTTCCTTTCCCAGGTCGTAGACCCGTTTGCCGATAAAACTGAAGGAGATGGCCATGAACCCAGTGCCGAAAGCCATAATGGGATAGAAAGCATATCCCGAACGGTAACCCGCACCCGAAAACCCGAAAATGGTGAAAGCAGAAAAGTTGGTGGCGGCCATGGTAAAGAAGAGGAGGAAAGGCCCCAGATTTCGGCCGCCAAGAAAGAAATCTTCCGGGGTACTTTTGGCATATCTGCGGCTATAAAGCCCGACAAAGAGAATAAGCAAAAAATAGCCAAGAATTGCAGCTGATTTTCCTACCATCTTTTCCTCCCAATAAAAAAGGCCACCCCGAGTTTGGGTGGCCTTGGGCCTATACATAACTCTTTTTTTGGCCTCCCCGGACCATTTCTTAAGAAATCTTAACATCTCCTCTGCCGCTTAGCAACAATTATTGCCAACCCAGATTACTTGTAAATTTTTATATTTCCTCCTAATAAAATTTCTAATAAGATGAAGGCGACTTTTTTCAATTTATTCTGGTTTGGAGGAGGAAAAATGAAGATTGTCCGCTTTCAAAGAAGAGATAGTATTGCTTACGGAATCTGGGAGGAGAATATTATCCGGGAGATTTCCGGTTCCATTTACGGAGATTTTACAATCTCAGCCAGCAAGCATAAATTTTCCGAAGTTCGCCTTTTACCCCCGGCTGAACCTTCGAAGATTATATGCGTCGGCCTGAATTTTCGCGACCATGCTGCGGAAATCAAGGAAGAGCTTCCCCAATTTCCCAGCCATTTTATCAAGCCGCTCACCGCGATCATCGGCCCAGAAGATCCAATCCTCTTCCCCCGGGTTGCCCAGCGGGTGGACTATGAGGGGGAGCTGGCCGTGGTCATCAAGAACCGGGTGAAGGATATCACCCAGGAGGAAGCACTGGACCATGTTCTGGGGTACACCTGCTTTAACGACGTTACCGAACGGCTCTTGACCCGGGTTCAGGGTCAGCTGACCCGAGCCAAAGGATTTGACACCTTTGGTCCTTTGGGGCCGTGTATTGCCACCGACCTCGATCCATCGCGGCTCACGGTTCGCACTTATCTGAACGGGAAACTGATGCAGGACGGCCAAACCGCAAATACGGTCTTCTCCGTTCCTTTTTTAGTCCACTACATCTCCCAATGCATGACCCTTTTTCCCGGCGACATCATCAGCACGGGGACCCCCAGCGGAATCGGCCCGATGCAGCCAGGGGATGTGGTCGAAGTGTCCATCGAAGGCATCGGCAACCTGCGCAATCCCATAAAAGCTCTCTGAAAGGATTCAAGGGGGTAAGAGAACCGGCCCAACCTCACCCGCCGAGCCCAAGGATGGCCAGATCCTCGGCGGTTCCCTGCTTTATATCGCCTACTTTAATGCCGGGCTCCGCGTGGTGGATATCTCCGATCCTTACCATCCCCGGGAGGTTGGGTTTTATATTCCTGATCCAACCGGCACGGGAAAATCGCGAGGGCCGAGGGTGATTCAAACCAATGATGCGGACTTCGACTATCGGGGGCTCATCTACATCACCGACCGCAATGGGAACGGCCTACATATATTGCAGTTCACGAAATGAATCAATCCTCAAATTCTTCTTCCGAAGTCCGTACTTCCAAAGAGTTTGAAAATGGTGTATTTTACAAAATGAGCCAAGGCCCTGGAGCCGCTGTTCAAGGCCCGGATGTTTGCGAAGGTGCAGTCATGAGCGTAAAGTTGCAGATACCGCAGGAGACGGTGGTGGAGTTCTGCCGGAGATGGCAGGTCAAGGAACTGGCCATCTTCGGCTCGGCGCTCGGGGATGACTTCCGGCCCGACAGCGACGTGGATGTGCTGGTGGTATTTCAAGATGATGCGGAGTGGGATCTCTTCGACCACATGAAGGCCGAGGAGGAGCTGAAACAGATCTTCGGGCGGGACGTGGACCTAGTGGAGAAGAGAGCAATAAGGAATCCTTTCCGTCGGCACCACATCTTGAGCAACTGCGAGGTGATCTATGCGGCCTGAAGAGCGCGATCCGGCCCACCTATGGGACATGCTCGGGGCGGCGCGCAGAGTCAGCTCGCGCTTCCGCGAGTATGCCGTGGCCCATCCAACGGCAAAGAAAAGCTTGTTCATATGGACAAACATTGCTGTGAAGTACTCAACGTGCATTCAAGGCGTTGTGGAGAAGTCGAAAAGGAAAACAAGGTATCTGATTTTGGCGGCTTACTGATAGGTTCAGCTTGGTTGCCGGGACCAGACGGAAAGTTTTCCAAGGCGAGTGACCTCCCTCTTGATGATTTACCCGAATTATTCACCCGTGATAAGAATCTGGCTGATCAGCTTGGAATGAGAAAAAATGTGATAGGCAAGCTCGTGGAGGCGCTTTCCAGAGATCATTTCACCAAGGAGCACGAGGCGCAATTCCTGGCCCTGTGTCCGCTGTGCGCGGCTATGTTCAAAGAATTTGTGAAATAGGACAAAGATGCCATGGAGGCCCTGAAGAGCGAGCTGGTGAATTCAGACGACCCCGAAGTCTCTCTGCAACTTGGAGACCTGAACGCAAGCATCCGGTTTGTCGAGAGCCACTGGTATGATATCAGAACGATTCTTCAAAAAGTTGGCAAACAGTTATGAGGCCTCCGGGTGTCAATAGGGAAAAGTAATCCAAACCAAAAAAATATCTGTTTTTCGTTCTGATAGCGGGAATGGATGGATCGCCGAAGCACATTACTTGAAGATCATCCAATTCCAAAGATTGTTTGCAGTGAATGGTTGACATGACTTTTCTCCTCCAAGTTTCAGTGGATGCCCATGATACCATGGTCATAAAAAATTCTTTATGTAAGCTTTCTGAGGCAATCGCAATGGTAATTGACTTTAGTGGTAGGAAGTGTTAATAAAACAGGATGGGACGGGAAAAGGAGGCTGCTTTCGATGGGCAAGAAATATGCTAATTCTCCGATTATCGAAACAGTTTGTGAATTCCGGCTACCACCTGATTCAAAATGGGACCTCACAATACCGGGATTAGTTTATGAAAAAATTTGTGATGAGTTCCCGAATAAAGAGCAGCGCCTTATTCAGGAAATCGAACTCAAGCACGGTCCACAAGGAGTAGAACAACAGATACGCACAAACGAACGCATATTGTTCCTTACAGAGGATAGGAAAACGTTTATTCAGGTTGGTACTCACCTTTTAGCCGTGAACTGTTTGAAACCTTATCCTACATGGAATAAGTTTAAGCCCAGTATTGAAAAGGCTTTCAAGGCTTTGTCAGAAACAATAGTTATCAACACCTTTCAGCGTATTGGCCTACGTTATATTAATCGGATTGAAATTCCGGGACAACCAGTAAAATTAGAAGATTACTTTGAATTTAGGCCATTTCTTGGAAAAGATTTACCGCAAAATATGGCAGATTTTATTGTTGGGGGTGTGCTGCAATTTCATGATGGACGTGACTCATGCAGGGTTCAATTATCCAAAGCAGTACCCGAGAAGCCGAATAATGTTAGTTTTCTTTTGGACTTTGACTTCTTCCTTGCTAAATCACAAACTGTTTCAATAAAACAAGCGTTGGAATGGGTAGATAACGCTCACCAAGAAGTTGAAAAAATCTTCGAAGGGTGTATTAACGATCGTTTGCGAGAAATTTTTCAGGAGTTAAAATAAATGCTTTCAGCAGCTACAGAAGTTTTTAAAAATTCCCTTCCATGGATAGGTGATCATAAATTGTTACAATCCAATGGGGAAATTACTAACGGCATAATTTGGCATAAGGATTTGCTGAAAAAAGTTAGGTCGAAGCCGGGAAGAGCTATTTTGAGAGGCGGCGTTGAAAGCGAACTTTCTCAAGAATGGCTCCGAAAGTACCGGAGCGCTGGCTTAACTTCAATTATAGAAAATACCCTCAGTCGGCTATCTTCTCTTGAGGTCCGCATCCCCCATCCCGGAGAGATTCGGAATTATTTGTTTAGGTATTATGACTTGACAGACCTGCTTTTGCCGGTAAGTGAAGACGCACGCCAGCACTTTGGTCCTCAGGTACAGCTGTCATTGGAAATTTGTCGTGATCCTGAGATAGAAGATGAATATATGGTTCTTTACGTCCGTCAGCATGAATATGATGAATTTGTGATGAAAAGGATCAAAGAGATTCGGGCAGAGTATGAAGAAGGGCTTAGGGGAAAGACTGGATGGTTTTTATTGACAACTGATTTCCACCCTCCGAGGTAGGTCAACATGGCCTTTGATTGGAAAGAATATCTCGATTTGGCCCGATTCCTTCAAGGGCAAATTGAAATAAACTATTCGCAAGAGTCTGCCTATCGCTCAGCAGTAAGCAGGGCCTACTACGCAGCCTTTTGTCACTCTCGAAACTATGCCCGTACTTTTGAAAATTTTGTCCCCAGTGGAAGACCTAAGGATCACACGGATATCAGGGGACATTTTCGAAATAAGGGACGCCCTGGAATTGCAAGTGAGCTTGATGATTTAAGAACATGGCGAAATAGCTGTGATTACGATGATACTGTAGGAGACCTTCCGCAAAAAATAAAATCCGCCATTGAGAATGCACAAGATATAATAGATAAACTTAAGTAGAATATTTTCCTCCAATTTCTACCTCTCAGCATCCCATCACTTCATTAATCTCCAGAGTCATCCCATCCCGGGCGGCAATGACTTTTAACCCGGTCTCTTGGCTTAGGCGCTCTGCCGCCTCCCACGGCTTGGCTTGGAGCATGCGCATCCCGAAATGGGTCAGGACAACGGTTTTAGCCCGGCATTTCTTGAGGATCTCCTTTACGTCTGGCAGAGAAAGATGGTCAATCGGATGTTGAGGTTCCGTGAGGAGGACGACATTCATGATGAGCAGTTCACCGGGATACTGGGAAAGGAGTTGGGGATAAAATTTCGTGTCCGGTATATAAGAAACCGTCAGGCCGGAAAGGTAAAAATTAAAACCGTAGGTCTCGACGGAGTGGATATGTCTTCCGGCAGTGGAAAATTTTAAACCTCCCACAGAATAATTCCCGTTCTCTTTTAAAACCTCGATCTGGTCCACATAACTTCGCACATAGCGGAAAATAACCGGATCTTCTTCGAGAGCATCGTCCGGGGTAAAAAGAACACCGCGTCTGCGGTACCCACCTTCGGTCATGGCCTCGATCATGGCGTTGATGTCGCCCGAGTGGTCAAGATGCTTATGCGAAAGGAGGATTCCATCAAGTTTCGTTGGGTCGAGTTTGGGCTTGCTGGCCAGGCAGCGCACCAGGGCCCCAGGCCCGGGGTCCAGGTAGAGGTTTACCCCCTGAAAGGATAACCAGAGGCCGCCAGAAGATCGCAGTTGTTTAGCCACTACGAAGCGAGCGCCCGCCGTGCCGATGAACTTGATCCAATTTTTATTGGTTTCTTCCGAATCCATAAATTCCCCAAGGAAATTGCCACAGAGTTCACAGAGTTATAAAAAAAATTCATCTTTTTGCCCTATTATTCTTTATGACCTCTGTGATCTCGGTGATCTCTGTGGTTTATTACATTGCCTTTATTCCTTGTAGACCCGGCAGGGAAAACCCCTCAGATTCGTTGAACCGATAGCCGGTTCGTAAGGGGGATTGTTCTCCGTGAGGATATTGATGTTCGATTCCTTCCAGCCAGAAAGCTCCAGATCCGTCCGCTCCGGAAACCACCAGCCGTAAGCTGCGATGACCACGGTGGGGTGCAAGTAAGCGTCAAAGGCCACTTTCTGACGAATCGTTCCTGTGGGAGTCTCGATACATGCCCAGTCTCCTTCCTTTAAACGAAGATTTACCGCCGTCTCCGGATTCAGGAGTACCACGGGTTGGGGTGATAGCCGGCGCAGCGAAGCGATATTCCTGTAGGCCGAATGAAAATAATGGGGGTCTTTGGCCGAGGTCAGGATCAGAGGAAAACTACGAGTGAGTTGAGGGGCCCCCTTTGCAGATTCCAAGAGATCGTAATAGACGGGCAGAGGGTCATACCCCCATTCGGCGAACCGGGAGGAATAAATTTCCACTTTTCCCGAGGGGGTAGGGAATCCTTTACTTTCATAGCTTTTATAGGCCCATTTTCCTTTCAAGATGCCCACTTTTTTAAAATCCTCAAAGGTCATCTTGGCCGGCTGCAAAATATCGTCCAGGCACGCGCGCAGGTCCGGCCAAAACAACTTCTCTTTTCCTAATTTCTTCCCTAATTCGTTAAGCATCAGAGAATCCGGCCAGCATTCATCCGGCGGGTCTACAACTTTGGGCCGGGCCAGGATAAAGCCGTGGGGTAATCCGTAATGGCCGATGTCATCGAACTCAAAATTCATGGCCGCCGGCAGAACAATATCCGCCAGCTGGGCCGTAGGGGTCATGAAGATTTCAGCCACGGCCAGGAAGTCGAGTTGCTGCAAAGCCTGAAAAGTTTCTTTGGCGTTGGCATAACTCAAAAGGGGGTTACCCCCCTGGATATACATCACCCGGATGGGATGTGGTTTTCCGGAGAGGATCGTTTTGATGATCGATTGGCTGGGGGTAAACCCCATCTGGGCCGCCAGGCGAAACTCGGGGCTTAAGAGTTTTTCTCCTTTATCGCCAAAACTTTTGCTGAGGACAAATTCTCCCGGACGCATCACCGGCGGGCTGGTGCGATGCACATTTCCCCCGGGGGTATCCAGGTTCCCGGTGACCGCTTTCAGGATCATCAAAGCCCGGACGCACTGCACACTGTTTATGTTGTGCTCGAGGGCATTCCCCCATTGGATGCAAGCGGGCTTCGTCCGAGCATACAGGCGGGCGGCTTGAATAATGTTTTCTTCCGGAATCCAGGTGATCTCCGCAATTTGTTTCCGGGAATAGCTTTTCAAATGTTTTTTTAACTCCCCGAATCCAGTTGTCCATTTCTCCACGAAATCACGGTCGTAAAGCTCTTCATCTAAAATTACCTGCAGCATCCCCAGCGCCAGCGCCAGATCCGTCCCTGGCTTGGGCTGGAGCCAGAGGTGAGCTTTCGATGCCAAAAGAGTCTTCCTCGGGTCGATGGTGATCAACCGGGCGCCGCCATCGAGGGCCCTCCGCAATTGAGACCCGATGATTCCTTCCTCGTTGGTCTGGAACAGGTTACTTCCCCATACCAGGACCAGTGCCGGAGGATGGTCATAATCGGGGACGGGAAAGAAGCCGCAGGTAATCAGAGCCCCCGTCTCCCGGGGCATATGACAGATGGGTCCAGGCGTGACCACGTGAGGAACCTTAAGCCCATTGGCCAGCCGGATCATCAGGTACAGCTCCAGGCCCTTGGGCGTCCCCTGGGCAAAGGCGATACTCCTCTCGTCATGTTGCTGAATTCTTTCGCGGATCTTCCGGGCGATCGTGGTCAGAGCTTCCTCCCAGGAGATTTTCTGCCATTTCCCTTCCCCTTTGGCCCCGGCTCTTTTTAAGGGGTGCCGCAGCCGTTCTGGATGATTGAGCCGCTCGATTTGAGCGACTCCCTTGGCGCAGATCGTCCCTCGATTCAAGGGAGACTCCGGGTCACCTTCAACCTTAACGATCCGGCCTTTTTCCACCTCAAGGAGAAGCCCGCATCCCCCGTGGTCCATGCGGGCACAAAAGGTTTTAACAATCATTTTTCCCCTTTTTCAAAAAAATATTGGCCACAGAGCACACCGAGAACACAGAGTCATCAAAAATACTTAAAAACGTTTTCTAATAGCGGAGCAGCTCCAGACGGCAGGTCGATTCAGCCACGAAGAAGGCTGCTCAATTTTTTCAGTCTTTTGTCTTAACCCTATTTTCCTCTGTGTTCTCTGTGCTCTCTGTGGCGAAAGTTTCTTTTCCAAAAATTCCCGGTTCGGCAAAATCCAGCACTTGCAGAGGTTTCTTGCCGATAAAATTCTGGAGGATTTTGGCAATCTGCAGAGCCTGTCCTAAGAGCATAAGGCGGGATTTTTGAAAAACGCAGTTTTTAATCTCGGTCTCTCCTTTTTCCAGGACGATCAGGCACTCCACGAAAGTACAATTATCGTACGCATGGCCGTCCAGTTCCACCCGCTCCTTGACGAACTTTTTATTCTTATATCGGGTCACGATCCCACTCATGATTCATTCCTTTCGAAAAACCTGGCCACTTCGTCCCTATCAAAGATGGCTAAATCTTCCTCCTTGCCCTGCCTCACCAGCTTGACTCCCTTTTCCTTTACCTGAATTTTTCCTATCACCGATGCGGGAATCCCTTCGGCCTGAAGGGCGGCTATGATCTTGGCTGCTTCTCTTTCTGGGGCTGCGATTAAGAGAGCACCCGAGGCAATCAACCCTAAGGGATTTAGTCTGAGTTTTTGGCAAAGTACGGCTGTCTCCGGCAAGATGAATATTCTTTCCATCTCCACCATCATGCCGACGCCGGCGGCCGTAGCCAGCTCATAAAGCCCTGTGGCCAGCCCGCCCTCCGTTGGATCATGCATGGCATGGACCATACCCGTACGGTTGGCGATTTGGGCATCCCGTACCACACTGATTCCCGGTGCCTTCAGAAGGCTCCGGCATTGTTTTATGAAATCCTCTCCCAGCAGTTCGGATAAACTTTTTTTCTCCCTGGCGATGAGAGCCGTCCCTTCAATGGCAATTCCTTTGGTAAGGATGATGTCGTCTCCAGGGCAGGTTTGTTCAGGTACGACCAATTTTTCTTTCTCCACCTCTCCTAACATCTGGCCAACGACTACCGGGCGGTCAAGGCCGTAAGTAATTTCTGTATGCCCGCCGCAGAGCACAACCCCCAGCTCTTGGCAGGCTGCGGCAATTTGGGCAAAGATAGTCTCCACCTCAGCAACCCCTGTTTTTCCTGCGGGTAAGAGCAGGGTGGCCAGGAACCAGCGGGGGGTCCCTCCCATGGCGGCTATATCATTGGCATTGACCTGGACGGCGTACCAGCCGATCTGGTCCGTGGCAAAGGTGATGGGGTCGGTCTTGGCCACTAAGTAGCGATCCGGGAAGGAGATTACCGTGGCATCCCTTCCAATGCCCGGCCTAACAACCACCCTTTGGTCTTGTCGGGTATAACGGGCAAGCAGTCTGGAAAGCTCTTCGGGAGGAAGTTTTCCTGCCGGATAGGGGGAAAAGACAGTATGGGTAATAATCGAGATTCCTTATTTTCTTTTGGCCCCGTAAAGGTCCCGGGCAACATCCTTGAGGCCGAGGGATTCGAGCGTCTTCCGTGAAGGTTTTCCGCTGGGAGTCCAGCCGCTGGCCTTATAAAATTCTTTGGTCATGACCTCCATGTTGGGAACTTTCCCAGCATTACCACCCTCCTTGGTCGATTCCAGTTGGCGAGGGGCCAGCACATCGTCCTTGCGGCTAATCCCGCAGCGATTGTTGTACGCCCGGTGGAGCGCCATGATGCGTTCCCCGACTTTAAGCAGACTATGGGCGGTATATTTCGTTCCCGTGGCCGCTGTCAAAACGGCGGCCAGGTCTGAAGGTTTGAGAATGAAGGTCAAGAAGTAGCAGGAGACCATGGAGTTGACCACGGCCGTGAAATCCTGGGAGAGTTTGACCACATTGCCCTTGCCCTCACTCTGGAAAAGGGGATAGGTGCCTTTCAGCCCCCATTCGGGAACTGGATCTTGAACTCCCTCCCATAAGGGTGAATGGCCATGCAGATGGCAGGCTCCCCTCGGGCCCACCGCATAGGTTAAGCCCATGCTGAAGAAGGTGCGCGGGTCGTGCATGGGACTTTCCATCCCTTTAACGTGGACAGCATATTTCCAGGAATCTCCCCCTAATTTTTCCGCTGCTTTTCTGACCCCTTGCCCCAAGAGTGCGCCCGTTTTTTCTTTTTTCCCGATCTGGTGCACCATAGCAATCATGGCCTGAGCATCGCCCCACTTTAATTCCACCCCCCCCGTATCTTCCTTTTTAATCAACCCTTTTTCATAAGCCTCCATGGCGAAGGCAATGGCCACCCCCGTTGAAATGGTATCAATGCCATAACGGTTGCAGAGGGCGTTGGCAAAAGAAACGGCATTCAAATTGTCGACCAGACACATCGTTCCCAAGGCCGCCAGGGTTTCATACTCCGGCCCCGGGCCATCCATCTTGTATGGCCCTTCTTCAATCTTCACCCAGCGTGAGCACCCGAGGGTGCAGCGGTAGCAGGCGGTATGGGGGACTAGGATGGTTTCCTTCATCTTCTTTCCCCCCAGGTTCTTGCAGCCTTCCTCCCAGAGGCCAAGCTGCCAGTTTTTGACCGGGATGTCGCCCATGGACCAGAGGTTGTCCAACACCTGAGCCGTTCCATACTCCCGCATATTGGCGACGGCTGGAGAGGTAGCGTTATCTTTGGCAATCTTCTTGCAGAGGGCGTTATAAGCTTCCAGGTCGTGAAGGGGGAAGGTGCCGTTGCCGCGTACGGCAATCGCCTTGAGTTTTTTCGCCCCCAAAATGGCTCCGTTGCCACCGCGCCCGGGGGCTCGCCCTTCATCATTGATGATACAGGATAAAAGGACCTGCTTCTCCCCGGCCGGGCCGATACAGGCGATCCGAATTCTCTCGTCTCCGATCTCTCTCTGAATGGCCTCCTGGACTTTTAAAGCATCCTGACCCCAAAGATGGGAAGCATTGCGGAACTCAACTTTCCCGTTATGAATCCAGAGGTACACGGGGTCGGGAGATGCTCCTTCCACGATCAGAGCGTCATACCCCGCGCGCTTTAAATCCGCTCCCCAATAGCCGCCGGAGCTGGCGTCGCAAAGGATGCCGGTCAGGGGGGATTTGAAACAGATTTGATAGCGGGCCCCGGAAGGATAGTTAGTGGCGGTCACAGGGCCCGTGGCAAAGACGATCTTATTTTCTGGGCTCAATGGGTCGGTGGAAGGAGGGACTTCATCATAGATGATGCGGTTTCCCAGCCCAGTCCCGCCAATATAATCCCGGGCCAATTTGGGTGATAAAGGTTCGGACTTAAACTCTCGCTTTGTCAGGTTAACTCGGAGAACGCTTCCCATGTAACCGTCCATGGCCCCTTGCTCCTTTCTCAGAAGAGTTAGTGGTAGGTGGAATGGAATAAAAATTCACCTTCTTTTAATAAATTTTCCGGGCAAAGTCAAGAAATATTTATTTCCATCTTCAATCCTCAATCCTCGATCCCGGCGATCCTTTTGGCGATGCGCTTCTTGGCCTCGAGGTTGGCAACGCGATGAAGGGAAATCATCTGGGCCTGGGTAGACCCCGCTCCATGCCAGGTCCCCGGTCCATGTAATCCGGCAGTCCAGTTCTGCAAAACCTTGGTGATCCTCATCCGCTTCTCGGCGGGCACGGCTGCTTTCAGGTATTTTTCCACATACCCTTTGGTGGCCGGGTTTTTCAGCTCTTGGAAAGATGGCATGGTGACCACCAGCCCCCCGGCAATGTCCCCGGCCAGGGCCATAATCTGCCAGAATCCATGGGCCGTGGAAATCTTGGCCACGTTGCCGAACAGGTCATCAGGCATGAACACTCCCGAGCCGGGAGGTTCTTCCTTGCCCTTGACGGCCGCGGCAATGGCACAGGCATGAGAGGCTTCGGAGATGCGTACCATGTGGGTAATCGCTTCCCTTACGTGGGGAGCCTTTTCTGTCCCCGCGTATTCCGCGGCCAGCTGGGCGGCGCCAATGATGATATCGGCGAATCCGACTTTACAGGCCCCGCCGCAGTTCATCCGGTGGGTCTTGGCGAAGCGCTGGATAAGAGCGCCGGCGAAATCCACTTCCCCGCGCATAAAAACATTTTCTGCGGGAATGAAGACGTCGTCGAAAACCATCAGACAGGTTTCCCGCTGTCCGAACCGGGGATTGCCCAGATAGAAGATGTCTTCCGCCTTTTCGCGCTCGGCCGACAGCGCATTGTATTGCAGAACATAGGTGATCCCCTTCGCGCTGTTGGGCACGGCAAAAGCCACGGCATAGTCCTCTTCCCCTTTCCGTAAGGCTCCTCCCGGAATCACCAGAGTCTCATGAGCGCAGAAGGCGCCGCTCTGGTGCATCTTTGCCCCCCGGACGACGATACCATCTGATCTTCTTTCCACGATATGGACGTACATGTCGGGATCGCCTTCCAGGATCCTCTTGGCTCGGTCCCCTTTGGCGTCGGTTACCGCCCCGCTTACAGCCAAGTCCTTCTCCTGCGTACGCTGTAAAAAAGCATTCAAACGCCGGCTATACTCTGTTCCCTTGACTCGGTCCATCTCCACGGTCACGCTGGCCAGGGCGTTAAGGGCATCGCAACCCACGCAGCGGTAATTGCAGGTGCCCAGGGTCTGGGAGGTGAGCAAGGCCATGTCGGCGCGCCTTTCCAAATCCCCCGTCGAGCGGTTTACATGCAAGTTGCGGTTGATTTTCTCCCCGGTAAGGTGGGAGGTGGCGGTCATGACCCCTTCCTGTTGGGGGTCGGCAGCCAGTTCATAAAGCTTGGCTGTGGCCTCGACTACGGAGCGGGTAACGGGGTGAGCGGAAAGCGTTTCCACCTTCTTCCCGTCCCAATAAGCATTCACTTTCATTTTTTGGAGGCTTTTCTTGAATTCTTCGGCAGTCATTAAACTCATATTCTTTTCCTCAAAAAATTATTGAACGCAGCTGGACGCAGAGATACGCCGCTTTTTCTATATTCAATATCCGGTTAATCTGCTTCCCTAAGTGTTTATTTTTCGGCGGTCAGTTTCATGGGCTGGCCGCAGCATACCAGCTGACCTTTACCAGCCACCAACATCTTTACCTTGTTCCCGCAGATCTCGCAAACATAAACCTGGCCGACCTGGTTAGGCATTCGATGCACCTCCTTTCATATTGATCAGGACACGGATGAATATTTAAAAACTATTGGGACACAGATAAACACGGATGAACACAGATAATAAATCGCTCAAACTCCCTTAAGCGGGGTAAAGTGCCTTAAATTTATTTGTGATCTGTGAAAATCTGTGTCCTAAATAATTCATTTCCCGGGTTCGGGGATTTCTTCGCTGATGCCGGCCAATTTTTTGGCCATAGCGGCATACTTTTCCATCGGGGTCAAGGAGCGGACCACCAGCCTGGCGCCATCGGGAGAACCGCCGCCATGCATGCACCCCGGGACTCCGGCTCCGAGAGTCAGCCATTCGGTCAGGCGGGCTGCCCGGGCGCGGGCTTCCGGGCTGCACGCGCCAGCCTTGATGTACTTCTGAACCAATGGCCCATAGCGTGCATCCATAAAATCCCGGTAAGAAGGAAAGCAGCCCGTTTCCACGATCCCCCCCCCGATCTCCTGGCAGAGCCGTTTGGTCTCATAGGGCAGGGTGGCTACGTGAATCTTGTTGGCGTGAGCGGTCAGGGAGTCGGGAATCCAGATTCCGGATGGATGACGGCTGCCCAGAGCGATAGACCCGACACCCATGGTAAAAGTCGTTTCATTGTTGACGGCCATTTCGACAAACTTGGAGGAAAAAGTGCGGGCCGGTATGCCATTGGCCCGGGCCATGAGGACGGCCGCTCCGATCATGACATCTCCCTGGCCGGCCACGCAGGCTCCGATACAGGCGCGGTAGATGGCGGTGAAGATTTGGATAATCTTACCCGTGTAAGCAAATTCCCGGCACAAGAAGACCCGCTCTTGCGGTACGAAGACATCCTCGAAGATCAAATAGGCCTGGGTAATGCCGGTTTCCGTCGGAAGGTCAAAGCCCTCTTCCTGTTCGCGGGTATCGCTGGGGCGTCGGGTCTCCACAATGGTCAAACCTTGCACGTCCCGCGGGACGGCACAAGCCACGGCAAAGTCCTTATCCCCCTCCCCGTAAGCTGTACCGGGCAGGAGAAAGATTTCATTACTGGCGGCCACGCCGCAGATCATCAATTTCGCCCCTCTCAGGACAATGCCGTTTTCTCTCAGGTCGGCAATTCTAAGGTTGGTATCGAGGTCGGGCTGCTGGGAAGCCTTCAGGCTGCGATTGCCTTTGGCGTCGGTTAAAGCTCCGGCGATGGTCCATCCTTCGGATTCAGCCCGAAGAATCCATTGCCGCAAACGTTCGTGATAGTCGGTCCCCAAGGCGCCATCGACCTCCTGGGTCACCGCCCACATGGTATTCATGCCGTTCCAGCCGGCACAGAGAGCTCCCGTGCAGGTGCCGGTGAGCCGGTACATTTCGCGTTTGAACTTAGAGTTAAAGGTCACATCCTCGGCAGATTGCATGAGCGAGTTGTGGCGATGGATCTTCTCTCCGGTCAGGACGGACGGGGTGGTAAAAAGGCTGGAACGACCAGGGTCGTTCGCCCCATCATAGGCCCGGGCATGGCTTTCCACTACTCGCCGGGTAGCCGGATGGGTGGTTACATCATCAATTTTCTCACTGAATTTATGTACATTAGGGCGAAGCTTCTTCAACGAAGCAAGATACTCGTCGCGGGTCTTAATGGCCATGAGGGCCTCCTTTCCAGGATGCAATCCGGTTACAATTTCCAGGCCTCGCACCCGGGGGGGCGAGAAGGGTTGGATCATCTCTTTTAATCCAACGCGATTATACAGGCGATGATGTAAATCAGCAACCTTGAAAATTAATTATGGCCATCAACCCTGCCCCCGCCAAATCGGCCTTTTATTAAGCTGACAAAAAATGTGTCCCTTCCAACTTCATCCCTGCAGCCTCCAGAATATTGAGGATTTTTTCCTTGTCCTCCCAGGGAATGCGCAGGCAAACTCCGCAGTCCGAGCTTAAATGGCGGGGAACGGGGATGAGCTTTGTTGAAAGTCCTTTTCCTCTGGTCATTTTTTCAGCTCGCAAAGCAAAATGGATAGAAGGGAAAAGGATGACGCCATGAGGCATTTTCAGACTCCCTTGCGGGCCAGGTATTGCACGGCTTGCAAGGCCTGGTCCACCTCCTCTTCGTGGTTGAAATAGCTCAGGCCGAAGCGAACGGTCCCTTGCGGAAAAGTCCCGATAGTCTTGTGAGCAGCGGGAGCGCAATGGAGGCCGACCCGGCAAAAGATGCCGAATTCTTCTTCGAGCCGTAAAGATATTTCCGAAGGAGCCCAACCTTTGATATTGAAAGATATCGTCGCGCATTGCTTTTGGGCATCCTTGGGACCATAGACGATGATCCCGGGAATTCCTTGCAGGCCCGTGAGGAGACACTGGGTAAGTCGGATTTCATGATTCCGGATTTTTTCCGCCCCGATTTTCAAGATAAAATCCAGACCTGCCAGTAGCCCAGCCAATCCCACTCCGTTTGCTGTACCGCTTTCGCCCAGATCAGGGAGAAAATCTGGCTGCTCTTCAGATTCCGAACGGCTTCCAGTGCCTCCCCTTTTTAGCGGCACAATTTTTTTCTCCTCGACCCTTTCGCCGATGATCAGACCACCCGTTCCCGTCGGCCCCCAAAGGGCCTTGTGGCCGGTAAAGGCGATCAGATCGATTTTTTGCCGTCCCAGATCAATCGGGATCGCCCCTGCAGTTTGGGCGGCATCTACGAAAAAGAGTAGCTCGTGTTGGCGGCAAATCTTTCCTATTTCTTCCAAGGGTTGGAGTGTCCCGGTTACGTTAGACCCATGATTCAAGACAACCATTTTAGTCGTCCTGCGGATTGCCTGGCGAACATGATTAGGATCGAGGAATCCTTCGGGGGAGCAGGGAGTCACGGTTAGGGCGAGGCCTTCTTTTTCTAAGGCCCTGAGGGGACGCATGACTGAATTATGCTCCATAGAGGAAGTAATCACATGGTCCCCGGGACAAAGAATCCCTTTTAACCCCAGATTGATAGCTTCGGTTGCATTCAGCCCGAAGATGACCCGGGAGGAATCACCCACTCCAAAGAGTTGGGCCACTTTTTCCCGTGTTTCATAAATGACTCTTCCGGCTTCGATAGATAGTCGATGTCCGGAGCGTCCGGGATTCGCTCCCACTTCTCGCAAAAAACGAACCATCGCCTGGATCACTTCTTCGGGCTTGGGATAAGAAGTTGCCGCATTGTCGAAATAGATGATCTTCTTTTCCATGAGAGGACCCTATGATTTCACATCGGCCCGGTGTAAGCCCAGTGCTCCGGCAATATCTCGCTCCATGCAGGCCACGCAGATGCCCATATTGGCAGGATTTCCTAATTTCTGCAGAATGGGGGCGAATACCCCAATGAAGATCCCCGCGGATACGATTCCCCGGCGGGAGGCAAAAAAAGATAGAAGACTGGACATGATTCCCCTCCTTGGAAGTTAGATTTTCAGTGGAAACTTTCATTCGGATGCGGAGGAAGGAATCAAGGAGGGCTTTCTTGAGGAGAGAATGAATAAAAAATGGATGAAGGGGCTCCTTTTTTCCCTCTCCCGCTGCTTAACCGGAGACCTACCCGAGGCCTCTCCGGGCCAATCGTGGCCCCTCAAATAAGAGAAAGGGGGGTCTGGAGCTTACCCATTTTATCACCTCCTTGGAAGGAATTCATAGCATAATTATATTCTTGACGCTCCGGCAATGTTAATTTTTTAAATTCATTTCAGATTCTTCCCGGTGGTAGTCAGAGATAATTTACCGTATTTCACTCCTTTCGTCCCGATCAGGCGATCGCTGATTTTTTTGATCTCTGCTCCTCTTCCTTTGACCACCAAAACCTCCAGACAATTGTGCTCATCCAGGTGGATATGGAGGCTGGAAAGTATGGATTGATAATAGCGGTGTTGCATGTCCATTAAAGTTCGAGAAAGTTCCCGAGTATGGTGACTGTAAACGATGGCAATGGTTCCTATCGTTTCTTTTTTCCCTTCTTCCCATTCTTCCTGAACCAGGCTTTCCCGGATCAGGTCCCGAATGGCTTCGGATCGGTTCTGATATCCTTTGCGGGAAATCAGGTGGTCAAAATTTTTGAGCAAACTCTCCTCGATCGACACACCGAAGCGGGTTATAAATGCCATTGCTCCCTCCCGTTAAAAAACCAGCAATAGATCTTCTGGGCCCTGGGGGAAATCAAAGGGACTTTACCTCTGTTAGGTCCTGTTCTCGCAGCATTCTCCTCTTCCAAGAATCAAGGGCCGGAAGCACGTAGGGCAAAACTCGCAGAGAATAGAAGGAGGGCAAGAGAGGAACGCCGAGCAAATCTCCAAAGGTGAGAAGCATAAAAAGATCATGCCGGGTAAGCTTCTCATGCCGGGCGGTCTGCTCAATCTCAAAAAAGGCCATGCCCACAAAAAAATCATGGAGAAATTTTTTTAGACGATCAAACCTTTCGCCCATCTCCTTGCCCGCCGGACTGATTTTTTGACCCCTTCCCTGGCTGGGAGTATATATAATACTCGGGAAATGATTCCGGGTCAAACCTTTTGGGCAGACGGAACAGGTCTTTTTTTAGGGGCAGAGAATGCTCCTCTTTTCCTTCCCTTGAGAAATTTTTGAAATAGACAGTGCGTTTTGTCTGAGGTAATATAGAAAGGGTTCATAGAAAAGTGAAAGTTGCCAAATGAAGAAGGTAAGTTTTAGAGGAAAATGGCCGTTTTTTTTGAATGGGCAATTTAAATTTTGCCTTGGGCATTGAAGTTTAGCCAATTTTTCAAAGAGCTAAACTGTTACGAACTCTGTTATTTGTAGGGCAACAGTGAAAGAAATTCTTCGTCACGCCCGGGAAGTCATCCGCATCGAGGCAGAAGCCGTTCAGGGATTGCTCGAACGCCTGGATGAAAATTTTGTCCGGGCAGTGGAAATGATTTTGGCCAGCCCCGGGCGGGTCGTCGTCACGGGCATTGGCAAATCTGGTTTGGTAGGTCGGAAGATCGTGGCCACCCTTACCAGCACGGGTACGCCGGCGATCTTTCTCCACCCCGTAGAAGGCCTCCACGGAGATTTGGGCATGGTGACGGTGCAGGATGTAATCATGGCCATCTCCAACAGCGGGGAGACCGCTGAGATCGTTAGCCTTCTGCCCATCCTGAAAAAAATCGGGGCTAAAATTATCGGTCTCACCGGTTGCCTTACTTCTACGCTGGCCCGGAAGAGCCAGATTGTTCTCGATGTGGGGGTCGAACGAGAGGCATGTCCTTTGGGGTTAGCTCCTACTTCCAGCACCACGGCCACGCTGGTCATCGGAGATGCTCTTGCCGTCGCGTTGATGCGGCAGAGAAAATTTGGCGAGAAAGATTTCGCCCTTTTCCATCCCGGAGGATGTTTGGGGGAGCGGCTTTCCCTCCAGGTAAAAGACATCATGCGGCCGATGGCTGAGTTCCCCGTCCTCTCCGAAGAATCCACGGTCAAGGAATTTCTCCAGGCCATTGAGCGGCAGGGAGCAGACATGGCCCTGGTCCTCCACCCTGACGGAACCCTGGCCGGTATGATCACAGACCGCGATTTAAGCCGGGGAGAGATGGGTTCTCCCCGGTTCCTTGCCCTGGGGATCGGGGGATTGATGAGCTCCAACCTTCCCACTATCGAGGAAGGCTCCTCAGCAGCCGAGGCCTTGCATGAATTGGTGGAAAAAAACCTCGCAGCCCTGCCGGTCCTGGACAAAAAAAAGTGTCTGAAAGGCCTGGTTACCCTCCGGGATATTTTAAACCGTAGAAATTTAATTGTATAGGAAATTCCTTTTTTGGACACAGATGTACACAGAAAGTTGCTTAGCGCTTAGCGCTATGCGCATAGCGTCTTTTTTGTTTCTGCGGTTATCTGCGTCAATCTGGGTCCTATTAAATTTAAGGTTTTTAAAATGTTTTATCCCTCCAAAGGATTGATTATTGCCTTAATAACTCCCTTTAACGGAAAAGGGGCGATTGACTGGGTCTCTCTGAGACGTCTCATCGAGCGGGCTCTTCCCTTCGGCGATGGCCTGTTCTTCGGCGCAGGGATAGTCGGAGAAGGACTTTTCCTTCCCAACCCCCTGCGGCTGGAACTTTTACAAGGAGCTATGGATATTGTATCCGGGAAGAAGGCTTTATTGCTATGCCCGACCGCCAATACCGTAGAAGAAACCTTGAGCAACGTCGAAGCGGTGAGCAGCAAATACTCAGCGCCATCAAATCAAGAACCTTTTTACTGGGTGGACATTCCTCTCTGGTACCACAGCAACCGCAACCTTTCCCAGGTTTATCAAGAATGGGCAAAGTGTTCTCCCTTCCCCGTTCTCCTTGATAATCATCCCCATCTCATTACCCGCCTGAACCGCACTCTGAAACGGAGTAACATCCGCACGGCAGTGCTGAAGGGCCTTGCCGGAAATGAACAAATTGTCGGCCTGATTCAGGCAGGGGATCTCAAGCGAACGATGCACTACCAAAGGGCCGTTCGCTCCCGGCGCGAGTTTCGTTTCTACGACGGAGATGAAAAGAGTTTTCTTAATCAACCAAGCTCCTCGGGAGTCGTTTCCGCGGGGGCTAACCTCCTCCCAGCCGAATGGAAAGAGGTCGTCGTAGCCTCTTTGAGCTTAGCCGAAACTCCAGCGCCTAATCTTCTCCTGTTACAACAAAGCCAAAAGCTCAGGGAGCTCAGCCAGGCCCTACGGATGAATCCGGCAGGGAGTCTCAAGTTTGCCCTGCATCGTCTCGGGTTGATCTCCCACCCCCAAGTTTTAAGTGCAACTCCCGCGGATGCTTCCGGGGTGGAAGAAGCAATGGGCAATTTCCTGCAAGAGAATTTTTCTTTACAAAATCCCCTTTAAAATGCTATTGATAAGACGTAAGACAGGGGAAAGAAATTTTAGGAAAAGCAAAATGAATTTTTCTCGGGGCAGGACTTCCTTATTACAATTCAGACCTTTGGTGGTCTACTCCGTTCTGGCAGCCTTTTTGTTGGCTTCTCTGGGATGCAGTTATAAGCCTGCTTATCTACAAAAAAGCGAAAAGACCCACATAGGGCAAAGGTGGAAGGTGAAGAAAATAGATCCTGCACGACTTTCACCGGATGAGACGTTCGCCTGGGAGAAGATGGGTTCTCCTCAATATGTTCGTTTTTTTCGCAAGCTTTCCCCCGAGCGCGAGCGGGTGTATGAATGGATCTACACTGACCCGGTTCGCCTCATCTCCTTCATCGACGGGAAAAAGGTGGCTTACGTAGTCATTGACGACGACCCTTCCGCTCTGAACGACGACCAAAAAAATTGGCTATTCTGGAGCGGAGTCACAACAGCCACGGTAGCGGGTTTAGGGATACTCTATTATTATCTCGTGGGGAGTAAATAGGCGAAAGGAGAATACCATGATCAAATTGATCCTGAAGCTGAAAGACACCCAGATTGAAGAGTTCAACCTGGAAAAAAGCCTGATTACGATTGGCCGATCCAAGGAAAACGAAATAATGATCGATAATATTGCCGTCTCCCGCAAACATGCTCAGGTCGAGTTAAAAGAGGGGACGAGCTATGTCGTAAGAGACCTGCAGAGTTCTAATGGTACCTTCCTCAACGGCGTGCAGATTGATGCCAACGACCACCCGCTGAACGAAGGTGATGTTATCGGTATTGCCAAATTTCAAATCCAGGTAAGAGGTCTGGCCAAAGCCCCTCAGCCCGCAGTGAAAGTTCTTCCCAAGGAAGACGTCGAAGGAACGATGATCTTTGATTCGGCCAAGCGGAAGCCTGGTCTTGAACCGCAGGCCGTCCCCGAGCAAAAAGCTTTTCAATGGCCATCTCTTGCCGCCACCCAAGGGTCGAGGAAAGGAACCGATTTTAAGATTAACAAAGAAATAACCACCCTCGGCAAGGGTGCCGTTGACGATATTCCTGTAGAAGGATGGTTTGTCTCCTCCCCGCATGCCAAGATCAGCCGACACGGAGACCGCTTCTACATATCCCACGTGGGGGGGGTTCTTTTCCAGCACGAAGGTGAACGGAATTAAGATCACGGAGGAACACATCCTGAAGAACAGGGATGAGATCCAGATTGGAAACAGTTCCTTCATCTTCACCCATTAGCCTCCGGATTCATGCCGATGCCCCCTGCCACATTAAATTTTTTGACGATGAGGAATCATGAGGGTTAGGTTCGCCGTGGCCTCGGACATGGGCCGGGTCCGCAAAAATAATGAAGACTCTTTTCTTGCTGATCCTGTTCTGGGAATTTTTGCCGTAGCCGACGGTATGGGAGGTCATGCCTCCGGGGAAGTGGCCAGCCGCTTGGCCATAGAATCCCTACAGGAATCTATAGCTCGAGTTGGGAAAGAAAAAGAAGCGACCCTATCCGAAGACAGCACAGCCGTCCTCTCATCCCCGGCTAACCTCATGGTCAATGGCATCCGCTTAGCGAACCAAAGAATTTACAAGGCTTCGCAAGAGAATAGAGAATATAAAGGGATGGGAACCACGCTCGTGGCCGTTTTCTTTTCAACCTCCTCCCCCATTGTGGCCCATGTCGGGGACAGCCGTCTTTACCATCTACGGGACCAAGGCATCCAGCAGGTCACTGAGGACCATTCCTGGGTATGGGAGCAATATAAACAGGGTTTGATCGCCAAGGATGCTTTAGCGGCGTCGCCCCATAAAAATATTGTCACCCGGGCCCTGGGCATCCAACCTACAATCGATGTGGATATACAAGAGCTGGAAGTTCAGCAGGGGGACTTCTTGCTTCTCTGCTCGGATGGGCTTTCTGATTTAGTCCGGGATGAGGAAATGCTCGGAGTGGTCAGCCAGAATTCAGAAGATCTAAATGGCAACTGTAACAACTTGATCCATCTGGCCAACTTCCGGGGGGGAAAGGATAACATCACCGTTCTTCTGATTCAAATCAACCAAGAATGATGGCCTCGTAAAAAGTTTAGTAGGGGCACGAAGCATCGTGCCCCTACAGGATTTGCGCGCCTGGCATCTGATGTAGGGGCACGGTGACCGTGCCCCTACTTTGCTTGTTTACGAGATTTCCTTTAACCAAAGGGCTCGGGTACTCTCCAGACGGCGAGAGATCAGGATGGCCAATCTTTTCATAAAAAGGTATCCCAGGTTGGGATCTCTGGTGAAAAGGTCCTCTAAATTTTTCCGTTTAAAAGATATAATCCTGCTTTCCTCTAAACATTCCGCCGTTGCCGTAAAACGGCCTCCTTCCACTAAAGTAGACCACCCGAAAATTTCCCCGCTTTGTGTAAGCCTACTCAAGACCAGTTCACCATGCTCTTCTATGCGCATTTTGATGGAGACGGCTCCTTGCACCAGGACATGAAAAGACTCTGCGGGCTCCCGTTCGACCAAAACTTTTCCCCCTGCCGGATAAGAAACCTCCTGGCCATTGGCTAACAGGGTATCGATCTGCGACCTGGTGAATCCCTTGAAGAACCAGCTTTGAGCCAACCTTTCCGCGGTAATCATCTTTCCCCTTTCCCTGCTGCTACCCCTGAGGAGGCACGTTTTTTTAAATTAATTTGGACACAGATTTCCACGGATAAACGCAGATAACTATTTTCTGCATTTTATATCCTGAAAATCTGTGTTCATCTGTGTCCAATAAGAAAAATCCTATACTATTAATTATCTTTTGGCTTTATGGTCCTGGGGTTTTTCCACCAGCAAAATGCGTAGATCCATGACGTTGGTGCCGGTTGGACCTGTGATCAGGAGGTCTCCCAACGCTTGAAAGAAAGGATAAGAATCGTTTTCCTCGAGGGAACCCCATGGGTCTAAACCCAAGGCCTTAGCGCGTTGGACAGTTTCTCCATCGGCGAAAGCTCCGGCTGCATCTGTCGGCCCATCGGTTCCATCGGTCCCGGCGCTCAAAATAGCGATCCCTCTCCAGCCGGCAATCTCCAGGGCTACAGCCAAAGCAAACTCTTGATTCCTTCCCCCTTTTCCTTGCCCTTTTAGGGTCACCGTAGTTTCCCCCCCCGAAAGAATACAGGCCGGAGGTGCAACCGGATTTCTTGTCCGGAGCACTTCTTTGGCAATGGCGGCGTGGACCTTGGCCACCTCCCGTGTTTCTCCCTCGATAATGGAAGAGAGCAGGAAAGGGCGATAACCCAGGGCTTTGGCTTTTTTTTGAGCCGCCTTCATGGCTAAAAAGTTATTCCCCACGATCAGATTGTTTACCCTGGCAAAGGCTGGCGCTCCTGCTTTGAGCGTCTCCTCCTTATTCCCCTTTAACCCTTCCCGAATATGCCGGGCAACCGCAAGAGGGATTTTTTCCCAAAGCCCATACCGGTCCAGAATGCGGGCGCAGTCGCCGAAGGTCGTGGGGTCCGGGACTGTTGGTCCGGAAGCAATGGCGTCCAGGGGGTCCCCGATGACATCCGACAAGATTAAGGAAATCAGGGTTGCCGGATATACCCTTCTGGCCAGCCCTCCCCCTTTAAGCAGGGAAAGGTGTTTTCTTATGGTATTGATCTCCTGGATGGTAGCCCCGCAGCCTAACAGTAAGTCCGTGACTTTTTGTTTCTCCTGAAGAGTGATGCCGGGTGAGGGAAAAGGAAGCAAGGCTGAACCTCCTCCCGAAATGAGAAAGATCACCAAATCGTGCTCCGTGAGGTTACTCAGCATCCTGACCATCTCCTGAGCCCCTTGCAGGCCTTGGGGATCAGGCAGCGGATGGCCTGCCTCTTGGAGGCGGATGCGCTTCAACTTTTGGGTATGGCCGTACTTTACATTCACCAGGCCGGCCGTGATCCGCGAACCCAGAATTTTCTCCAAGCTGTAAGCCATGGCGGCAGAAGCTTTCCCGCAGCCGGCCACAAAAATCCGCTGATAGCGGGATAGAGGATACCTCTTCGAACCAACGCAAAGAAATTGGCTGCGAAGGAAAACTTGCGTGGAGATGATATTTTTGGGGTCTGCGGCCCAAAGGGCTTGGGAAAAAATCTTGCGAGCATCCCTCCGGAGTGTGCCAAGGTTTTTTTTCACCGGGAAAATCCTTCCCCTTCTATCGGCGATCTTATTCCACGGTCACGCTCTTGGCCAGGTTCCGCGGCTGGTCAACATCCGTCCCTTTGAGGACGGCCACGTTATAGGCCAATAGCTGCAGGGGAACAGTCAGAAGGATGGGAGTCAGTAAAGGATGGGCCTCCGGGATCAACAGGGTATCTCTGGCCTTGGAGATCACTTCCTGGCAGGAAGGGTTGGTCAGGGCAATGACTTTTCCGTCCCGCGCCCGGACTTCTTCGATGTTGTTCAGGATCTTTTCATGGGTCTGCCCTTTGGGGGCCAACACAACCACTGGCATATCCTCATCAATCAGAGCAATGGGCCCATGCTTCATCTCTCCTGCGGGATATCCCTCGGCATGGATGTAGGAGATCTCCTTCAACTTCAAGGCCCCCTCGAGGGCGATGGGATAATTCACTCCCCGTCCGAGATAGAGAAAGTCCCGGGCGTTCATGTACTTCTTGGCCAGGGCTTCGATCTGCGGGTTCAGATCCAGGGTTTGCTGAACCTGGTGGGGGATCTTCAGCAGGGCGTCCAGCAGGTCCTTGATGACCTGGCGGCCGATTGTTTCCCGGGTTTCGGCCAAGTGCAGAGCCAGGAGGAAGAGCCCCACCAACTGGGTGGTAAAAGCCTTCGTCGAGGCCACGCCGATCTCCGGCCCGGCGTGGGTATAAAAAACCCCGTCCGATTCCCGGGTCAGACTGCTGTCCACCACGTTGCAAATGGACAGGGTGCGCATTCCTTTCCGTTTTGCCTCGCGAAAAGCGGCCAGGGTGTCGGTGGTTTCACCCGATTGGGAGATGGCCAGAAGAAGGTCATGGGAACCCACGATGGGATCCCGGTAGCGAAACTCCGACCCCAAATCGACTTCGACAGGGACCCGGGCCAGAGCTTCGATCATGAACTTTCCCACCAGAGCAGCGTGGTAAGAAGTGCCGCAGGCGATAATGCACACCCGGCGAATATCTTTCATGGCTTTGGCGCTTAGACCCGTTTCTCCCAGTACGACCTGGCCTTCTTCCAAGGAGACCCGGCCCCGGATCGTGTCGCCAACCGCTCTCGGCTGCTCAAAGATCTCTTTGAGCATAAAATGTTTGAACCCACCCTTCTCGGCCGTTACCGGATCCCAGAGAATCTCCTTGGGCGGCCGCTGCCGACTCTCCCCCCAGAGAGTAGTGATCCGAAAGGATCGCTCCTGGATTACGGCCATCTCGCCGTCTTCCAAAAAAATCATTTTTCGGGTATAAGAGAGAATTGCGGGAATGTCCGAGGCCACGAAAGCTTCTCCCTCTCCCAAGCCCAAAATCAGGGGGCTTTCCTTCCGGGCCGCGATCAACTTATCCTTTTCACCTTCATAGAGGACGGCGATGGCGTAAGAACCTTGAACCTTAAGCAAGGCTTGACGCACCGCTTCCTCGAAGGTCACTCCTTGAAAAAGATGGCTCTGGATCAGATGGCAAAGGATCTCCGTGTCCGTTTCCGACTTGAAGGTATGGCCCTCTCGCATAAGGGTTCCTTTGAGGGCTAAGTAATTTTCGATGATGCCGTTGTGCACCACGACCACCCCTCCAGCCTTGTGGGGATGGGCGTTGGCCTCAGAAGGTTTTCCATGGGTAGCCCAGCGGGTGTGGCCAATCCCGATATGGCCGCTAAACCGCTCCCCGGCAATTTTTCGCTCCAGTTCCTTCAGCTTCCCCTGAGAGCGGCGGATGATCACCTTCCCTTCATGAAGAAGGGCCACTCCGGCGGAGTCATATCCCCGGTATTCCAATCGCCGCAGGCCTTCCAGCAAGACTTCTTTGGTCTCCCGAAGGCCGATGTATCCGATGATCCCGCACATAACTTTTAATCCTTTCGCCGGCTCCTTCTTTTGTAATTCACCTGCCTGGTCCTGCTGACTGCCAGATGGTCCGGCGGGACTTCCTTGGTAATCGTCGAACCGGCCCCGATGATCGCATTGCGGCCGATTTTAATCGGGGCGACCAACTCGGTATTGCTGCCCACGAAGACTCCATCCTCGATGATGGTCGGATGTTTCTTGTGGCCATCATAGTTGCAGAAGATAGTTCCTGCGCTGATGTTCACTTTTTCCCCTACGGTGGCGTCTCCGAGATAACTCAGGTGATTGGCCTTGGTGCCCTTACCGATCACAGACTTTTTTACTTCTACAAAATTGCCGATTCGCGACCCTTCCCGCAGCAGGGTTTGCGGGCGTAAATGGGCAAAGGGTCCTACTTCCACGCGGTCTTCAATGACGCTCTCCGATATGACGGAAGAGGCTTTGATGGTCACAAAGTTTCCCACTTGGGTATCCGTGATTTTACAGCCGGGCTCGATCCGGCAGTTTTTCCCCAAGGAGGTTTTTCCCAAAAGGTAGCAGTTCGGGTAAAGGACGGTATCCCCCCCGATCTCCACCTGATGGTCGATGTAAGTGGTCTGGGGGTCGATCAGGGTTACTCCCTCCAGCATGTGCCGCTCGGCGATCTTGCGCCGCAGGTACTGGTTGGCCTTGGCCAAATCCAGGCGGGTGTTAATGCCCATCACTTCCATGGGATCTTCTGTTAGGTAAGCAGCAGCTTTTTTCCCCTGGGAACTGGCGGTGGCTACAATATCCGTAAGGTAATACTCTTTTTGGGCATTCTGGTCGCTCAACCCCAACAAAGCCAAGAAGAGGAATTGGGCTTCGAGGCAATAAATACCGGTATTGATTTCCCGGATCGTCTCTTCTCCAGCCCGCAGGTCTTTTTCTTCAACGATGCGCAGGAGCTGCCCCTTCTCTCCTCGAAAGGCCCGCCCATAGCCGCTGGGATTTTCCAGGCGGGTGGTCAAAACGGAAAGGGTATTCAAGCCCTCCTCATGGGATTTTATAAATTTCTTTATCGTTTCTTCGCTAAGTAAAGGAACGTCAGCGCAAAGAATCAGTACGGTTCCCTGAAAATCCTTGAGGGCAGGGCCGGCAGTCAAAACAGCATGCCCTGTGCCTAACTGTTCTTCCTGATCAACGAAAAGGAGATCACCCGCCCCGAACTGCTCCCGCACAAGATTTTTTTGGGAACCTACCACCACGACCAATCGATCCGGGCGAAGACTTCTGGCTAAATCCAGGGTTAAGGCCAGCAGGGGGGTGCCGGCAAGTGGGTGGAGAACCTTGACCAGATCCGACTTCATCCGCGTGCCCTTGCCTGCAGCCAAGATAATTACCGCCAAAGATTTCAAGAAATTATTTCCTTTGCTAAAGTTTCCTTCGCATTAAACTTTATTTTTATTATAGAAGAACCCCCGCGCCAGTCAAGGCCTTTCTCCCTTCCCGGAGTGCGTCGTCCAAAGTGCGACTGGCTACGTCAAGAATCGGTTCCTTGGCGGATCTAATCGCCTGTTGGTTGTTGGGCATGATCATGGAAGCGTACTGCTCTCCCATTTGGGAATCAAGGTTTTCAGGTCGGCCCCCTGGGCAGAAGGCTTTCCCCGGGCCGGTGAGGATGGCGACATCCAGGAAGTCGTCTTTGGCGAAGTCATCTCAGACTGCCCAGAGTTAATGGTTTAGGTCGTCATCGAGGGCATTGAGGGCGTCGGGCCGATTCAGGGTGATGTATCCGATCTTGTTCCGTTTCTAATAGAGTACTTTCGCCATGTGATCCCTCCTGATGCCTTTAGACTTGTAGCCTAACCGCTGCGGTTCACCGGGTTTAAAAAGCCGTAGACTTTTTAAAGTCAGGGTTTAACCGATTGTTAGAATTCTAATTTTGAAAACGTTAAAACCTTTTTAGGACAATTTTCAACGCAGTTAAAACATCTCATACATTCTTCACTACTCAAATACCCTCTCTTTTTGCTTTCAAACGGAAAGCTCACCGGGAAGCCCGTTTTTTGGGCGATCCGGTGGAGCGCCTTGTTAGGCGTGTAGTTTTCTGTGCAAGCTCGATTAACGATAGAAGGGCAGTGTTCACAGCGTCTTCATTCGGGAATACTTGAGCAACTTCTGGTTTCAGAACGACCACATTCGATGATTCTCGCATTCGCTTTGCGTACTTCCCGCGCACCAGCCCTTCAGGAAAATCTGAGCGTTTGTACTCGACTCGTAATTCGTCCTTGTCGGGTGCTCTATCCTTCTTCATATAGTTCTCGCTCTCCTTTGCTCGCTATGCGAGCACTTATGATTCGAATTGTTTCCTTTTCATCGGTGTGGGCTACTACCAATAGTCGGCCTCTTTCCGAAACACCGAAGGTGACATATCGTTCCTCTGTAATCGAATGATCCGGATCTGCACCTGTTGCGGCCATGGGGTCACTGAGTGCAGTGGCGGCTTCCTCGAAAGAAACTCTGTGCTTTCTAAGATTCGACTTTGCCTTTTTCGGGTCCCATTCGATTTTCATACTTTCAATTATATCACGGTCTTGATTTGGAGTCTAAAGTTTCATAATCACTCTTCGCCTAACGGGGCTGCGGATCAGCGGCGGGCGGACGCGCGAGCTTGCTCACGTGGACGACCGTCCGCTGCAGCCGCTTGATGGCCGGCGCGAAGCGGCGGACTGAAAGCGGATGATAATCCGCAGCCCCGATGGCGCGGCGCGAAGCGTCCGCGCCATTGCGGAGTTGAGCGTTTCGCAATCGGGCTGGCGAGTTTACTCGCCAAGTCCGAGGGCGAATGCGCTCGAACGATTTTGTTCGGCCGCGCGAATCAGCGCGCGGTCGGACAAATCGGGCGAGGCGCTC
>Ga0180009_10000384_pt1 | contig 63421 bp, 57 predicted proteins | sample OS_PC_MetaG_FD_123537 | JGI IMG/M metagenome (GOLD analysis project Ga0180009, IMG submission 123537) | Groundwater microbial communities from the Aspo Hard Rock Laboratory (HRL) deep subsurface site, Sweden - OS_PC_MetaG | ecosystem: Environmental > Aquatic > Deep subsurface > Groundwater... | reverse complement strand
TAAGCCGCGGCTAGAAAGAACCTTTGTGATAGCGCTGGTAAGCGTGGTCTTGCCGTGATCAACATGTCCTATGGTGCCGATATTTACGTGTGGTTTTTTACGTTCAAATTTTTCTTTTGCCATGTTAATCCTCCTGATTAAACGTTAATCGACGGAGCTGCTGATGGGAATTGAACCCATGACCTCTTCCTTACCAAGGAAGTGCTCTGCCGACTGAGCTACAGCAGCATTAAATGCCGCTATCATGGTATATGGTATATAGAATTAGGAATTTTACCATATTCTAGGCTATTGTCAAGAAAAAAATAATATATTTTATACTATTTTCAATAATAGGTAACGCCGATTGTTCTTGCCAGCCCTGGCTATTGCAATATATGTTACCTAACTATTCAAATAATACAAAAATTGTGGAACTATCGGGACTCACTTCGATTCCTCTTCAATAATCTGGAGCTGGCGAGAGGAATCGGCGCTTTGCCCTTCGGGCAAAGTCGGCCACTCGTCCCGATAAACAAATGCTCCTATGCGTCGCATTTATCGGGACTCACTTCGATTCCTCTTCAATAATCTGGAGCTGGCGAGAGGAATCGAACCTCCAACCTATGGTTTACAAAACCATTGCTCTGCCGTTGAGCTACGCCAGCGAAATTTGTGAAGCAAAATTCGGAGCGGGTGAACGGGATCGAACCGTCGTAACTAGCTTGGAAGGCTAGCGCTCTACCATTGAGCTACACCCGCATGATAGACAGAGAAAGATTTGGCGCTTTGCCCTTCGGGCAAAGTCGGCCATTCGCTTTGCTGTCGTCCGCCAATATTCTTGGCGGACTTTTCCTCGCTTCGCTCGGCGCAAAGCTCTATTCAAATCCCCTGCTACCTACTATTTTTAAGCTTACATGGTGGGCAGAGAAGGATTTGAACCTTCGTAGGCGTGAACCATCAGATTTACAGTCTGACCCCTTTGGCCACTCGGGTATCTGCCCCTAATAATTTAATTGCGTACGGGATATTATCTAAAATATCGCCCGCTATTAATCCTAGTTCCCCTTTATCCTTTGCCGCAAAATCTCCTGCAAGACCATGCACATAAACGCCTAACACGCTTGCGTCAAATATCTTTAGCCCTTGGCTAAGAAAACCTGCGATAATTCCTGCAAGCACATCCCCACTTCCCGCAGTAGCCATACCAGGATTACCAGTACTATTTATATAGCATTTTCCGCTAGGCTCTGTCACTACAGTGCCTGCGCCTTTTAAAACTACCACAGCATTATAATCATGCGAGAATTTTTTTGCAACAATTAATCTATGATTTTTTATATACTTTATCTCTTTTTTAATAAGTCTGGACATCTCTCCCAGATGGGGGGTAATTACATAACTCGGTTTAATTTTTTTGAGCAGATTCACATTTTTACTTATTGCATTTAATGCATCTGCGTCCAGAACCATCGATTTGTTAATCTTAAGAATTAATCTGAGGATTAATTTTTGAGTTTCAGGGTTTTGCGAAATCCCTGGCCCTAAAACTACGTTATCTGAAGCCTTAACTTTTTTTAGTATCTCTTTCTCTGCCTTCAAAGATAATGAAATTTCTTTTGTTTCAGCCAGACTGAGAAGCATTACCTCCGTAAGCTTTTGGGACATCATTAAATTCAATGAAACAGGTATGCCTAATGTAGCAAGGCCTGCGCCTGAACGAAGCGCTGCGTTTGAGCACAGCGCTGCTGCGCCTGTTAAACCTCTGGACCCAGCCAGAATAAAAACATGCCCAAAGTTACCCTTATAGCTATTTCTTGGCCGTTTTTTAAGTAAACCCTTAAATTCTCGTTTTATTTTAACATCCATAATATTATGTAGTAGAGGACAGTCACGACTGCCCCCTACTCGTTTCTCCAGAGTATTGCATTGCTGATTGCGTAATTATTTGTATGAGACATGCTGACTATTATCTTGTTTAACTTATTCTTGTTTGCAAATTTCATGGCTTCTTCGTGCAATATTACTTCCGGCTTGCCTTTTGAATCATTCAGGACTTCTATATTTTTTAAGTTTATGCCCACCCTTGTATCTCCGAATGCCTTTAAGACTGCTTCTTTGCAGGCAAACCTCGCAGCCAAATTTTCATGCGGAAATTTTTTTTTGTTCGCATAAGAAAGTTCCCTCTTGGTAAAAACCCTGCTCAGGAATTTATCGCCCCACATATCCAGAGCTTTTTTTACCCGCGATACCTCTATTATATCAATGCCTGTTCCTATTATCATTATCTTATTATCTTAAATAAGTTGACACTCCAACAATGTTAGAGTGTCAACTTATTCTGATATTAACGCCTGCATATCCCTAACTGCTTTATACAATCCTGTAAACACAGCCCGAGATATTATAGAATGGCCGATATTTAGCTCGTTTATGCCTTTAATATTAGCTATTGGTTTAACATTCATATAATTAAGGCCATGCCCCGCGTTTACAATAATGCCTTTGGACATTGCGTATTCGGCTGAATCTTCTATTTTCTTAAACTCTTTGGACATAGACTTCTTATCTTTCGCCAGACTATATTCTCCTGTATGTATTTCTATAATGCCTATACCTATATATATAGCAGAACGGATCTCCTTCTTGTCAGGCCCAATAAAAACACTCACGTCTATGTCTTTTTCATTGAACAATGCTGTTACCTTAGCCAGCTTTTTTTCAAATTTTATAACGTTTAATCCACCTTCTGTTGTAAGTTCCCGCCTTTTTTCAGGCACTAGAGTAACTTGATCAGGCCCAAGCTTCAAGGCGATAGCCACTATCTCCGGATTTATTGACATCTCAAGATTAAACCTTATATTTATTCTTCTCCTTAACTCAATGACATCACTATCATTTATGTGCCGCCTGTCTTCCCTTAGATGCGCAACAATGCTGTCACAACCTGCCTTCTCGCATATCAAAGCAGCTTCAATAGCGCCAGGTTCCACGCCTCCCCTGGCCTGCCTTAAAGTTGCAACGTGATCTATATTAACTCCTAATTTAGGCATTTTTTCTCTTGAAAAGATCTTTATTTCACTGGCTTTTTATTATAGGATGGATTTTGAATCTGCCTTATAGTCGAAGTTTTATATAATTGCTTGACCATATTTTTTTCTTTGATCAGCTCTTCGTTAACATAAAACCACGTTATTACAGCAAGTACCAGCGATACTATTTTTATCCAGAAATTATTTGTCATCCAATTATTCATTTAATGAACACTTGACTTATGGAACGAACAAAGCGAGTGAACATAAGTCAATGTGCGAATTAATCCTTGATATTTTGCGTAGTACATTAAAATAACTAGCTTCTAGTGCGTTCAAATCCCCCGCAAAATGTCAAGGATAAGTTCGGACTTATAACTTACATCGTCCTACGGACTCCGTAAGTTATGTCCTTACTTATTTCCTGTCTTTCTTATCCGGCCTGTAAAGATTACTTAGAACTCTCTCCAGAGATTCTCTGTCTAGGTCATGTGTAAGCCTGCCGCCTATTGCTACAGAAACCCCTCCTGTTTCTTCAGACACAACAACTACTATAGCGTCAGTCTCCTCGCTTAAACCAAGGGCTGCCCTGTGCCTTGTGCCAAGAGTCGTTAAAACCTTTGGATTCTGCGTAAGCGGAAAAAGACATCCTGAAGCGGCTATCCTTTCCCCTGCAACAATTATACCTCCGTCGTGAAGCGGGGTATTCGGCATGAATATAGTTATCAAAAGCTCTGAATTCATTTTTGCATCTATTTCTATGCCGCTTTCTATATAATTTTCAAGCCTCATTTCTCTTTCGATAGCAATAAGCGCCCCTATCTTTTTCTTGGATAGCAAAAAACACGTTGTGGTTATTTCGCTTATTATCTCTGACTCTTTGAGGAAAAATCTGGACCATCTGCGCTGCCCTATGTTAGCAAGGCCTCTTCTTATCTCTTGTTGGAATATTATAAGAAATGCCAATATAGACAATGCAAATATTTTTGTAAATATCCAGTTTATCCTATCGAACCCAAGCTGCCTGGTAATGACAAATATCAGGGTTATTAAAATTACTCCTCTTAAAATATATACGCCTCTGGTGCCTCTTGCAAACAGTAAAATACCATAATACACAAACCATAATATGCCTATCTCTATCAATATCTTGGCTAATGATAGGTAATCAGTCATTATTTTTCTCCGTTACGGCTAATTGCATCGGCAATTATAACAACCTGCTTCATTTCTTTAACGTCATGCACCCTTACTATATCTGCGCCGTTTTTGATCGCTATAGCTACTGACGCTGCAGTACCGAATTGTCTTTTATCAGGTTCAGCGCCTGTGAGTTTTCCTATAAAAGACTTTCTTGAAGTTCCGATAAGTACGGGCAGCTTAAATTCTTTAAATTCAGAGAGCCTGTTTAAAATCTGAAGATTATGCTCTAGTGTTTTTCCAAACCCAATTCCAGGGTCTATTATTATATTTTCTTTTTTTATGCCTCTTGTTATTGATTTTTCAATAATGACTTTTAACCTCTCTTTAATTTCCTGAACAACATTCCTATAATTCGGGCTATGTTGCATTGTTTGTGGGGTGCCTTTTATATGCATCAGCACAACCCTTGCATTAAATTCCCTAGCTACGTCTATAATTTCAGAATCCGACTCCAATCCTGTTATATCATTTATTATTGATGCCCCATTTTCTAACGCAAGTCTTGCAACTTCTGCCTTGGCTGTATCTATCGAAATAGGAACACTTATTCTTTTTGACAATCTCCTGATAACAGGTATTGTCCTTTTTATCTCTTCTTCAATAGCCACAGGCTCTGCTCCTGGCCTGGTAGACTCGCCTCCTATGTCAATTATATCAGCTCCGTCTTCAACCATCCCTTCTGCTATTCTGACTGCTCTATCTACATCTTGATATATACCGTCTCCGCTAAAAGAATCAGGCGTAACATTCAGTATCCCCATTATATAGGTACGGGAACCGAATTTAAAATCTATCATACTTGTGCAGGAAAAACTATCTTTTTTACCTCTTCCGAATCTAATACCTCTTTTTCAAGCAATGTTTCAGCAAGGGCTTTTAATTTTTCAACATTAGCTGTCAGTTCATCTTTTGCCCGCTTATAGCACTCTTCTATGATTTTACGTATCTCTTTATCTATTTCTACAGCTGTTGCTTCACTGTAATTTCTTTCTTCCACAATATCGCGGCCAAGAAATATCTGATCTTCTCTTCTCCCAAAAGTAAGATTTCCAAGTTTCTCGCTCATACCCCATCTCATTACCATATCCCTGGCAATATCAGTAGATTTTTCTAAATCGTCTTGAGCGCCCGTTGAAAGCTCTCCAAACGTAAGATCTTCGCTAGCCCTGCCGCCCAATATGCCAACTATCCTTCCTGTCAGCTCTTTTTTAGTCACTATGTACCTGTCTTCCAGAGGTAGCCTCATAGTATAGCCAAGCGCAATGCCCCTTGGTATAATAGAAACTTTATGCAAGGGATCAGCTCCTGGTATTAGAAGCGCTAAAAGCGCATGGCCTGATTCATGATACGAAACTATTTTTTTCTCCTCTAGGTTTATAACCCTTGTCTTTTTTTCAGGCCCTGCAATAACTCTTTCAATAGACTCTCCTAATTCTTTCATCTCCACATTTTCCTTATTTCTCCTCGCAGCCAAAAGAGCAGCCTCGTTCACAAGATTAGCAAGGTCTGCCCCTGAAAAGCCAGATGTCTGTCTTGCAATGTATTTAAGATCAGCGTCTTTGTTGAGCTTAATGTCTTTTGTGTGAACTTTTAATATCGCTTCTCTGCCCATGATATCAGGCCTGGAGATAACTATTGTCCTGTCAAATCTCCCTGGCCTTAACAATGCTGGGTCCAGAACATCAGGCCTGTTAGTAGCTGCTATCAATATTACGCCTTCCTGCGTATCAAATCCATCCATCTCTACAAGAAGCGCGTTTAAGGTTTGCTCCCTTTCATCATGCCCTCCGCCAATTCCTGCAAACCTCTGTCTTCCAACAGCATCTATTTCATCAATAAAAATAATGCATCCTCTGCCGCTTATCTTTGCAGAGCGCTTGGCTTGCTCAAAAAGATCTCTTACTCTGGAGGCGCCTACGCCCACAAACATCTCTACAAAGTCAGAACCGCTTATGTTGAAAAATGGCACGCCTGCTTCGCCGCTCACTGCCTTTGCTAGAAGGGTTTTTCCAGTGCCAGGAGGCCCCATGAGTAATACCCCTTTTGGAATCTTCCCTCCTAATTTCTGGAACCTCTTGGGATCTTTTAAAAATTCTATAATCTCCTTAAGTTCTTCCTTTGCTTCGTCAACCCCGGCAACATTATCAAATGTTATTTTTAATTTATCGCCTGCTATCTGTTTTGCGCGGCTTTTCCCGAACGAAAGTATCTTGCCTCCGCCTTGCGCGCCTCTATATACAAAAAACCACAGGAATCCTATAAATAAAAGCATTGGCCCAAGCGAATAAAAAAGATTTGTCCATAACGTCTTTGGAGGCTTAACGTCAAAATCAGGCACATTGTTACGTAATAAATTTAAAAGCTCAGGATCTTCTTGGGGTATATGCACTGTGAAACGCGTTCCGCTGGAAAGCGTGCCTTTGAGCTCGTCTTCTACTTTTACAACAGACTTAATGGCCACTGTTTGCTTGTTGCCTTGCAATAGCCTGTAAAATTCACCATAACTCAGCTCTTTCGGAAGCGAAGCCTGGGAGAAAGAATCTATCCTGAATATATATATAAGAAGCAAAAACAGCCCTATCCACAATAAAATATTCTTATTAACCTTATTTCCGCCTTTTTTTTCCATATTAATACATCTCCTAAATTAGATACATATATTACCACAGCTTATTTGAATAAATCAACTTTTTATTAATTTCAAGACAATATTTGTTCTATCTTTCGCAACGCTTATACCTGCTGGTAAGTCAACTATTGAGTTCACAGGCCTATTATCAATCAAATCTTCCATTTCCTTCCAGTGCTGATACGTAAGTCTCCTCAGGTCGCCCTTGAATTCTTCCAGAGCAGCTCTTAAAATTCTTTTTCTTACAGCTTCTGGCTGCTTTTTAAATTTTTTGATATCTATCAGAATCTCTTCCTGGCTAACTTTCGACACACTCCTAAATTTTCTCTTTGCATGCTTATTTAAAAATTCATCCTCCGTCCGTAGATTTTCTGCCATATTGGCAAGGACTTTCTTGATATTAGAATTAAAATTTTTTTCCAGAAGAGGGATTAATTCCAGTCTGATCTTATTTCTTGTAAAGATAGTTTTATTGTTCGAAGAATCTTTTCTGAATTTAAGGCCTGTTTCCAAAATAAAAGCCTCTACCTCTTTTCTGGATATCTCTATAAGCGGCCTTATTATCTTAAACCCCTGTATATCTTTAACGGGACTAATCCCTCCTAGCCCTTTCATGCCAGCGCCTCTTATGATTCTCATAAGGACTGTCTCAGCCTGATCATCGCTTGTATGGCCAACAGCTATTTTATTTATATCTCTTTTTTTTGCCAAGCGCTTAAAAAAATCATATCTCTCGAACCTCGCAGCCTCTTCTGGAGAAATTCCTTTTTCTTTGCTAATTCTTGGGACATCTATTTCTTCCCAGACAATCTCAAGGTTATATTTTTTTGCCAAGTCTTCGCAGAACTTCCTATCAGCTCTGGATTCTTCACCTCTAAATTTATGATCAAGATGCGCGAGCAATATATTTAATGAATATTCTTTTTTCAAGCTATAAAGAACATGGAGCAATGTAACTGAATCAGGCCCTCCCGAAAGACCTACCAGAACACTATCATTTCTCTCTAACATGCTATGTTTTCTTATAGTGGATTTAACTTTATCTAAAAAAGTGGCAAGCATGATATATTTGCAATTTGCAAAATCTGGTAGCGGCGACTGGATTTGAACCAGTGACACGCCGGGTATGAGCCGACTGCTCTACCAAGCTGAGCTACGCCGCCATAAATTACTTCAACACTTCATTTAAACTCCCAGTCCTGTATCCTTCCAAATCCAGTGTAATATACTTAAACCCAAGCTGTTTTAAACGTTTTGTTATTTTATCACAAAATTTTTTATTCACAAACCTTTTTATATCCTCTTTTTCTACTTCAATTCTTGCGATATTATTGTGGCAACGAACTCTTACTTGAGATGCGCCTAGCTTTTTTATAAAATCTTCTGCTGCCTCTATTTTTATCAATACCTTCTTGTTTATCTTTTCGCCATATGGAAACCTTGAAGCAAGGCATGCCATTGAAGGCAGCATAGCAGTCTCTAGTTTTAATTTCGTAGAATAGCTTCTTATATCATGTTTTGAAAAACTTGCTTCTATGAGAGGGCTTCTAACCTTAAACTCTTTTTTTGCCCTGCTACCAGGCCTGTAATCTTTTCTATCATCCATATTCGACGCATCTAACACACAATCAAAATCTAGTTTTTTTGCTATTTTAGCTAATTTGCTAAATAATTCTTTTTTACAATAATAGCACCTGTTTATTGGGTTTTTTGTAAAATTTTTATTTTTAAGTTCATTTGTAAAAATTATTTTATGCCTAACTCCTAGCTTTTTTGCAAATCTCTTTGCCTGCTTAAGTTCAGCTCCAGTATATGTCTCTGAAACAGCTGTTACAGCCAGGACATTCCCATCCTGCAAAGTATCCTTTGCCATCTTAAGCAGGAAGCTACTATCCACCCCGCCTGAAAATGCCACCACCACTCTGCCCATCTTCTTTAAAATCTCTTTCAACGCCTCTATTTTGTCCATACTCTCCTTCTAAGTTGACACTCTGACAATGTCAGAGTGTCAACTTATAGAACTTTGTCTATCCAGCCGCCGCCTGAAACATATCCCCCATTATAAAAAACAGCTGCTTGTCCTGGCGTTATTGCGCTTTGCGGTTCTTTGAAATCTACTTCTGCAATATTACCGCCCAAATCCTTTACGCAAGCTAAAGCCTTTTTATGATTATATCTTATCTTTACCTCTAATTCTTTTTCCTTTTTAGCATCCTTTACCAGCCAGTTGATTTTCCTTACCAGAAATCTTTTTTTCTTCACATCTTCTGCGTTTCCGACAACAATAATATTATGCTTCGGCCTTATTTCTATAACATATAGAGGCTCTTTGGCCGCTATGCCAAGCCCTCTGCGCTGGCCTATTGTAAAATTCCAGAAACCCATATGATTTCCAATTGCCTTGCCAGATTTATCTATTATATTGCCTTTCTGAGGTTTTATATTTCTATGCTTCTTTAGAAAATTGGAATAATTATTATCCGGCACAAAACATATCTCCTGGCTATCAGGCTTATCGTATATGTTAAGCCTTAATTCTTTTGCCTTATTTCTGACATCATTCTTTGTAAGCTTACCTATCGGGAATAATATTTTTTTCAACTGGCTCTGTTTCAGGCAAAATAAAACATAGGATTGGTCTTTTGCTTTATCAACAGATTCTCTCAGCCCATAAGAACCATTTATTTCTATCCTGGCATAATGTCCTGTTGCGATAAAATTACAGTCCAGGCCAACGGCTTTTTTAAGCAGGCTTCCAAATTTTATTTTTTCATTACAAACAATGCATGGATTGGGCGTTCTGGCTGAAAGATATTCATCTGCAAAATAGTCTATTACATTCTTTTGGAAATCCGCTTCAAGATTTAAAACGTAGTGTTTTATGCCAAGGGCTCTTGAAACTTTTCTTGCGTCTTCTATATCTTTTAATGAGCAGCATGCCTTTGCTTTTTCCTGGCCGCACAACTCCCTCGGCCAAACCTTCATGGTGGCGCCTATGACTTCATAACCTTCTTCTTTTAATATAGCTGCTGCTACTGAACTGTCCACCCCACCGCTCATCGCAACTAGCACTCGCTTATTCTTCATATTGCTATTATTGCAAGGCCTTTAAGGGTAAGCTCTGGGTCTATTTTATCAATGCTTTCGCAATAGGGCCCTATAAGTTTAGAAAAACCCCCAGTAGCTATAACCTTGGCATTTCTAGAATACCGCCTTTTAAGCTTATACACTATGCCATCACATAAACTACTGAAACCATATATGATCCCTATGAGCATGCTTTCTTTTGTTTCTTTGCCCAATATGCCTTTTGGTTTTTTGATAATAACTTTTGGCAGAAGCGCTGTCTTTTCATGCAATGCCCACAATGAAATCCCTGGGCCAGGCGCTATAACTCCACCAATATATTGCCGCTTCTCGTTTACAATATCTATTGTTATAGCTGTGCCAAAATCCACAATTATACAAACCCCGCCATATAATTCATATGCAGCCCTGGCATTCACAAGCCTGTCAGAACCTACTTGTTTAGGGTTTTTGTAAAGATTCTTAACCCCGCTACCCACATCTCTTCCAACAACTATGAGATTTCTATTAATTACTTTTTTAATAATCTTTTCTACATTTTTTAAAGCAATCGGCACTACGCTAGTTACGATCACAGAATCTATAACCTTAAGATAAGGCTTTAACTTTGCCTCATAGTCTCCAGCCAAATCACCAGAATACGTAAGTATTCTAAAATCTCTCTTTAAAGTCTTTTTATCAAAAATACCATTATGGATACTTGTATTACCAATATCAATTGCTAACAACATAATTACCTCAACATTGTCACATCGCCAGCAAGAACTCTTTCATTGAGTCCTGAATCCATTCTTAATACAAGGGCGCCGTCTCTGTCAACATCTATAGCATAGCCTTCGATCTTTGTCTCGTGATATGTCACCTGAACCCTTGTGCCTAAAAAGTTTGAAAATTCTTTATATTCTCTTATAATCTCATCTATATGGCCGCTATTAAAAAACCTATAATATTTGTCCATATTTCTAAAAACACTTCTTACTATTTCAACTCTGGATAGCTCTCTGCCAGACTCTTCTGCAATAGAGGTTGCGCCTTTCGGCAGAAGTTCTTTTTTTGTATTTATATTAATCCCTACACCTATTATAACAAAATTAATCTTGTCTGTCTCGGCATTCATTTCAGTCAATACGCCGCATATCTTTTGGCTATCTATCAAAACATCGTTTGGCCATTTTATAAACGCGGCCAGATTTGTCATTTCTCTAATTGTCTTTGCAACGCTCAGGGCTGAAAAAAGCGTAATGCTAGACACCTCTTTTGGCAATATATCCGGCCTCAATATAACAGAAAAATACGCGCCTTTGGATTTAGGAGAAATCCAAATTCTACCCATCCTTCCTCTGCCAGCAGTCTGCGATTCTGCTATAACAATAGATCCCTCTTTTTCTCCGTGCATTGCGAGATCATACGCCGCATCATTAGTAGAGGCTGTTTCTTTGTAAGAATAAACCTTTTTGGCTATAATATCTGTTTTAAGACGCCACTTTAGCTCTACTTCTGTCAAGGAGTCAGGTACGGAGACTAGCTTGTAACCCAGATGCGGAAATGCCTCGATATCATAACCTTCTTCTCTTAGATTTTCTATGTGCTTCCACACTGCTGCGCGAGAAATTCCAAGTTCATGGCTAAGATCTTCGCCTGAAATATACCCTTCTTCGTGTCTCTTAAAATAATTCAATATCTTATCATTTAACATTATTTTTTAATCCCTTTATCCTGTCTCTCAATTTCGCTGCGCGTTCAAACTGTAAATTCCTAGCCAAAAGCTCCATCTCTCTTTCAAGTTCGGTAATTACCATTTCTTTTTCATAATCTTCTTCACTCTGGCCAGCTGCCTCAATAACAATCTCTTCTGCTTTTTTAAGAGATTCTATGCCGTTTCTAATGGCCTTTTCAATAGAGCGGGGCGTAATATTATTTGTCTTATTAAACTCTATCTGTTTCTCTCTTCTCCTATTTGTTTCCTCAATAGCCTTTCTCATTGAACTTGTTATAGTGTCCGCATACATTATAACATGGCCGTCAATATTCCTGGCCGCCCTTCCTGCCACCTGAATCAAAGATGTCTCTGATCTAAGGAAACCTTCTTTATCCGCATCCAAAATAGCCACCAGAGCCACCTCTGGCAAATCCAAGCCTTCTCTTAGTAGGTTTATCCCTACAAGGCAATCAAATTTCTGCATTCTTAAATCCCTTAATATCTCTGAGCGCTCAATAGCATCTAACTCTGAATGCATATACTTTACTCTCAGACCCAACTCTTTCAAATACCCGGCAAGGTCTTCGGACATCCTTTTTGTCAGAGTAGTGACAAATACTCTCTGGTTTTTCGATGCCCTTTGTTTTATGTTTTCAATAAGGTCTGGTATCTGATTCTTAGTTGGCTTTACAGTTATTTCTGGGTCCAACAACCCTGTCGGCCTTATGACCTGTTCCACTATCTGGTCTGAATTTTGCAGCTCGTATTCCGAAGGCGTAGCTGAAACAAATACTGTTTCATGAACAATAGCCATAAATTCTTCAAAGTTTAAAGGCCTGTTATCCAAAGCTGACGGAAGCCTAAATCCGTAATCAACAAGCGTCTGCTTGCGAGCCCTATCTCCTTTATACATGCCTCTCAGTTGCGGCATTGTAACATGCGATTCATCAATTATTGTCAAAAAATTTTTCGGGAAATAATCCAGAAGGCAGCTTGGCCTTGAACCTGCAAGCCTTTGACTTAGATGCCTTGAATAATTTTCTATACCGTTACAAAATCCCATTTCCTGAAGCATCTCGATATCATAACGCGTCCTGGACCCTAACCTCTGCGCCTCCAATAATTTATTCTGCGTCTTTAATTCCTTAAGCCTTTCTTCAAGCTCTGTCTCTATTGACATAATAGCCGAGTCTATCCTTTCCTGTGTAGTGACAAAATGTTTAGCTGGATATATCGCTATCTTTTCAATAGAATCCGCGAGTGCGCTGCCGCTAATAGGCTCTAATTCTGAAATCTTTTCTATCTCATCTCCAAAAAAAATTATCCTGAAAAATGTTTCTTTATATGCAGGGAATATATCTATGGTATCGCCCCTTACCCTGAAACAGCCTCTCTTAAAATCAATATCGTTTCTGGTGTAATGTATGTTTACAAGGCGAGATAATAGGTCGCTTCTTTTTATCGTGTCTTTCTTTTTTAAAAATAACAATAAATCTTTATAATCTTCGGGCGCGCCTAGGCCGTAAATGCACGACACGCTTGCTACTATAATAACATCGCTCCTGGACATAAGAGAACTGGTAGCGGATAGCCTGAGCCTGTCTATATTATCATTTATAGAAGCGTCTTTTTCTATATAGATATCTGCCTGCGGTACATATGCCTCTGGCTGATAATAATCGTAATAGCTTACAAAATATTCAACTGCATTATGCGGAAAAAATTCTTTAAATTCGCTGTATAACTGCGCAGCAAGAGTTTTATTATGTGATACCACAAGCGTAGGCCTTTGGACATTACTGACCACATTAGCCATAGTAAATGTTTTACCGCTGCCAGTAACGCCAAGAAGCGTCTGATACTTCAGATTTTTTTGCAGTCCATCTGCAAGCTTGTCAATCGCCTGCTGCTGATCCCCGCAGGGCTTAAATGGAGCGACTAATTGAAATTTTGGCATAAATAAGGCTTTAGTTTAAGAGGCCTCTGGCAGGCCTACAAAAAGACGCTTGGACGCCCCAGCGTGGCGTCCTTCGCTCCGCGCAGATTCTCGCTCGTCCGCTGTGAGCCAGACTGGGGCCTGAGGCACATTAGAAAAATTTTGGCAAATGTCCGCAAGGGATTACAGCGAGTTTCGATCAGTTGACAAAACGATAGTCGACACAGAAACAAGCTGTAAACCGTAGTGGACGGCAAAATTATTTCGTGCCGAATGACCCCAGTCTGGCTCAGCGGACACCGTGCCCGCTCGAATCGGCGAGGCTTTTCGTAGGCCTGCCAGAGGCCCTTAACATTATCTACTTACAAATCTCCAACGAAAAATCTATTGAAGGAACTGAGTGGGTGAGTTTGCCTATTGAAATTCTGTCAGCCCCTGTTTTAGCGATCTTTTTTACATTCTCCAAACTAATCCCGCCAGAAGCTTCTAAAATTACGTTTCTAAACCGGCCCTTACTCCTTGTATCTTTAAGCCTGACTGCCTTTTTAATTTCTTCAGGCTTCATATTATCCAACATTATAATATCCGCGCCTGCATCCAGAGCATCTTCAAACTCTGCAATATTTTCCACCTCAACTTCAATATTTTTATACCCCCTGCCTTTGAACATAGAAACTGATTCTTTTATAGCGTTTTCTCTTAATGCTCTTAAATGATTATCCTTTATCATTATTCCGTCCCAGAGACCAACTCTGAAATTAGATCCTCCTCCTGCGCCAACAGCGTATTTTTCCATTTCTCTTAAACCAGGAGTTGTCTTTCTGGTATCATATATCTTTGCAGCCGTGCCTTTTATTTCTTTCACAAACTCAGCAGTAAGCGTCGCTACGCCGGAAAGGTGCCCAAGAAAATTTAAAACAGTCCTCTCGGCTGATAGTATGTTTTTCACAGAACCCTTTATAGACAGAACTCTTTTATTTTTCTTAACACTGTCTCCGTCCTTAAATAAAGCTGTAAATGCTATTTTTTCATCAACTGCGTCAAAAACCCATTTTGCAACATCTATGCCGGCTAAAATACATTCTTCTTTTGCTATAATATGCGCCAATAAATTAATGTCCTTTTCAAAGACAATTGCACTTGTAATATCTCCGGAACCGATATCTTCTTTTAAAGCGCTTATAATTATTGGGAATACCTTTTCTTTTGTAAGTTTCATCTTATTTAACCATTAACTCTGCCCGTGCCAGCAGTTTGCGAGGACGCAAAATTTTCCCAGCGTGAAAATTTTGCTCCGTTTTGACCCTCGCTCGTCTGTTGAGCCAGGCGGGGTCTGAGGCACATTAGAATCGTTTCGGCAAAAGTCCGCAAGGATTTATGGTGAGTTCTGTTCGATTGACAATACGATAGTCGACAGAAGAACGAACCATAAACCGTAGCGGACGGCGAAACGATTCAGTGCCGAATGGCTCCGCCTGGCTCAACAGACACCGTGCCCGCTCGTGTCAAAGAGGCCTCTTAAACTGCTGGCACGGGCAGAAAGCCAACTACAGATCTTCAATAGTCTTTCCCAACCTATCTATTTGCTCTCTGATCTTCTCCGCCTTTTCATGCTCAGCCCTTACTACTTCTTCCGGAGCATTATTGATAAAATTCTTATCCTTCAATTTCTTTTCTGTAAACACAATCTGTTGCTTTAATAAATCCTGCTTCTTTGTCAGCCTAGCCTTTTCTGCTGCCACATCTATTACGCCTTCCAAAGGAATAAATATATTGAACTCTTCTGCAACAGCGCTGAGGCAGCTCTTCGGCCTTATAAAATTTTCATCTATTGTCAATTTATCAAGATGGGCCAGATTTTTGATATATTCAGCATTATCAGATATTACAGAACCAACGCCTTGTCTTAATGGTGCAAGCCCTACTGTCAATTTTTTAGAATAAGCTATATTCATATCAGAACGGATATTTCTTATATTGACTATAATATTTTTCACTATTTCTATATCGGACTCTATTTTTTTATCTATATAATGCTTGTCTGCTTCAGGCCAAGCTGCAATCATTATGCTTTCTCTTTCTTTTATATTCTGCCATATTGCCTCTGTCACAAACGGCATAAACGGATGCAATAATTTCAGCGAACTCTCAAGCACGTGTATTAAAATTTCTCCTGTTCTCCGCTCTTTGCTCTCCGCGCTTTGCCCTATAATCTGCGGCTTAACCATTTCAACATACCAGTCGCAAAAATCATGCCAGAAAAAATCATACACCAAGCTTTCTGCTTCATTGAATTTATAATTCTTTAATGCCTTGGTCACAGCTTCTATGGTTCTATTTAACCTACTCAATATCCATTTGTCAGCAATGTTCAGATTTTCTTTTTCCAGTGCTCCTGTGCCCTGAAGCTCTGACGCCCCCACGTTCATCAACACAAACCTTGACGCATTCCATATCTTATTCGCAAAATTCCTGCCTATTTCGAATTTTTCTTTTGATAAGAATACATCTTGGCCAGCAGAGGTTATAGCTATAATGCTAAATCTTAAAGCATCTGCGCCAAATTCGTCTATTATATCCAATGGGTCTATTATATTGCCCAGAGATTTTGACATCTTCTTGCCTGTTGCGTCCCTGACAGTCCCGTGTATATAAACATCGCTGAATGGGATCTCTTTTATAAATTCCTTACCTGACATAATCATCCTTGCGACCCAGAAAAATAATATCTCAGGCGCGGTTACCAAAACAGCTGTTGGGTAAAAATACCTCAGGTCTTTTGTTTTTTCAGGCCATCCAAGAGTTGAAAACGGCCACAACCAAGACGAAAACCATGTATCCAGCACATCTTCATCCTGTTTTAAATCCTGACTGCCGCACTTCTGGCATTTTTCAGGCGCAACTTTTGAAACAATCACAGCGTTACATTTCTGGCAATAGTAAACAGGTAAACGATGCCCCCACCATATCTGCCTTGAGATGCACCAGTCTTTTATATTCTCCATCCAATTCAGATAAACCTTTGTCCACCTCTTTGGATGGAATTTAATTTTTCCTCTTTTGACCACTTCTATTGCAGGTTCTGCCAATGGCTTCATTCTCACAAACCACTGCAAAGATAGATACGGCTCTATAACAGTATGGCACCTGTAACAATGCCCTACTGCGTAGTCGTGTTTTTCTATTTTTATTAGTAGTTTCTTTTCTTCAAGCTCGGCTACTATTAACTTTCTAGCCTCGAATCTATCCAGACCACTGAATCTGCCGGCATTTTCATTCATCCTTCCGTCAGGTCCCATAATAGTCACAGGTTCCAAATTGTGGCGCTTCGCCATATCGTAATCATCAGAGTCGTGGGCGGGCGTAACTTTTACAGCGCCTGTGCCGAACTTTTTATCCACAAAATCGTCCGTTATTATTTCCATCTCTCTTTCCGTAAGAGGCAATATGAGTTTTTTTCCTATTAATTTCTTATATCTTTTGTCTTTTGGATTCACAGCCACTGCCACATCTCCAAGCATGGTCTCCGGCCTGGTGGTCGCCACCACCACCCCTTCTTTACTCTCCGCTCTCTGCTCTCCGCTCTCTTTAAACAGATACAATATATAATACAGCTTTCCTTCTACGTTCTGGTGAGGCGCTTCTTCATCGGAAAGAGCTGTGCGGCACCTGGGGCACCAGTTGATTATATAATTGCCCCTATAGATCAAACCTTTATTATAGAGTTGGACAAATGCTTCCAAAACTGCTTCTGAAAGGCCTTTATCCATGGTAAAACGCGTTCTCTTCCAGTCGCATGAAGCGCCCAGTCTTTTAAGCTGCATTATAATGGTATTCCCGTATTTCTCCCTCCACTTCCATATCTCTTCTACAAACTTTTCCCTTCCAAGCTCCTGCCTAGTGATGCCTTTTTCATGCAGATTTCTTTCTACAACATTTTGCGTAGCTATTCCAGCATGGTCCGTACCAGGCACCCACAAACTTGCAGACCCTTGCATTCTTTTCCATCTTATAAGAATATCCTGCAATGTATTGTTCAGCGCGTGTCCCATATGCAGGATACCCGTAACATTGGGAGGAGGAATTGTTATAGTAAAAGGTTTCTTGGAAAAATCAGGCTCTGCATGAAAAAACCCGCTATTTTCCCATTTAGAATAAATAGACTCTTCGTGATCTTTTGGATTATATCTTGGAGGTATGTCTTTCATGGCTAGGGCTTATCTGGCCTTGTCCTTTAATAGCTTGTATTCCACACTATCCACAAGAGCCTGCCAGCTTGCTTCTATTATGTTCTCAGAAACTCCGACAGTGCCCCATGAGCTATTTTCGTCCTCTGACTGAATAAGGACCCTTACCTTAGCAGCAGTGCCTGCTTTTTCATCCAGCACTCTTACCTTGAAATCAGAGAGATGCATCTTTGAAAGCGCGGGGTAAAACTTTGCCAAGGCCTTGCGCAATGCATTATCCAAAGCGTTTACAGGCCCATCTCCTATTGCAGCAGTATGTTCTTCTTTTTTGTTCACATTCAGCTTAATAATAGCCTCTGAAATCAGCATATCGTCTTCTCTTTTTTCAATACTGACCTTAAAGCCTTCCAGCGTGAAACACGGCTTATATTTTTTTAACGCCTTTTTCATCAAAAGCTCAAAAGACCCGTCAGCAGCTTCAAAATGATACCCCTGATTTTCCATGGATTGAATCAATCTCAATATCCTTTTTGTCTTAGGGTCATCCTTTGTAAGGTCTAATTCCATCTCTTTTGCTTTTAGAATAATGCTGGTCTTGCCTGACAATTCAGAAACAAGGATTCTCCTGTGATTTCCCACCTTTTCAGGCATTACATGCTCGTAAGACACCGGATTCTTCATAACCGCGTTAATATGGACTCCGCCTTTATGCGCAAAAGCGCTCCTTCCAACAAAAGGCTGGTTATCCTGAGGTCTCATATTCGAAATCTCGCTTATATACCTGGATACCTCTGTCAGCTCTTTCAACTTAGATTCAGAGCAGCATTTACATCCCATCTTCAATTGAAGATTCGGAATAATGCCGCACAAATCTCCATTGCCGCATCTTTCGCCATAACCATTTATCGTGCCCTGCGCAACGCTTGCGCCCGCCTCAACCGCAGCTAAAGTATTCGCTACAGCCAGGCCGCCATCATTATGAGCGTGAATCCCCAGTGTAACATTAGAACACTCGCTGGAAATCGCCCTGACAATAGTCCCTAATTCATGAGTAAGCATGCCGCCGTTTGTATCACATAAAACAACCGCGTCGCATCCCGCGTTTACAGCTGAACGCAGTGTCTCCAAGGCATAATTTTTATTCCGCATATATCCGTCAAAAAAATGTTCCGCGTCATAAAATACATAAAGATTCTTAGATTTGAGAAATTCTACAGTGTCATAGATCATTCTCAGGTTCTCCTGCAAAGATACCCTGAGAATATCCGTTACATGCATATCCCATGTTTTGCCAAAAATAGCAGCTAGCCTCACGCCTGATTTTATAAGGGCTTTCAGATTTTCGTCGTCTGAAGGATTGATCTTTGGGCGCCTTGTGCTGCCAAACGCGACAAGCTCAGAATTCTTGAATTTAATTTTTCTGACCTGTTTGAAAAATTCCATATCCTTTGGATTTGAGCCCGGCCACCCTCCTTCTATATAATGAATTCCGAACTTGTCTAATTTCTTTGCAATCTTAACCTTATCCATCACAGAAAAAGAAATACCTTCTCCCTGAGAACCGTCTCTCAATGTAGTATCGTAAATTTTGATTTCCCTCATATTTTACCTCTTCAATCCAAACGCTTTATGCAATACCCGCACTGCATCGTCTGCGTATTTCTTATTTATCACGCACGATATCTTGATTTCAGAAGTTGATATCATATCTATGTTGATCTTTTTTGTAGCCAAAGCGCCAAACATCTTTGCCGCGACTCCTGAATGGGTCTTCATACCTACGCCAACTATTGAAACCTTCGCGATCTCATTATTGTATACTACGCCTTTTGCCTTCACAGCCTTTGCTATTCTAGCCATCACATCTTTTGTCTTATTGAGTTCAGCCGCAGGAACCGTAAAAGACAGGTCTGTGTAGCCAAGCCTGCTTATATTCTGGATTATCATATCCACATTTATATCGTGTTTAGCTAGGCTTGCGAATATTTTCGCTGCTATACCTGGCCTGTCAGGCAAATCGCAAATAGTTACTTTTGCCTCGCCTTTATTTGCAGTTACTCCGCTAACAAGAACCTCTTCCATTGACTTAACCTCCTTTGAAATAATTGTTCCTTCTTTATCTGTAAAGCTCGATCTTATATGCAAAGGAACTGAGTATTTTTTTGCAACCTCCATAGACCTTGCCTGCATTACCTGCGCGCCCAGAGAGGCCAGTTCCAGCATTTCTTCATAGCTGATCACTGAAAGTTTTCTGGCGTCTTTTACAATCCTAGGGTCAGCGGTATAAACACCTTCCACATCAGTATATATCTCGCACATATCAGCATCCAGGGTCTTTGCGATAGCAACAGCTGTAAGGTCTGACCCTCCTCTGCCAAGCGTTGTAATCTCCTGTTCAGTATTCATGCCCTGAAAACCAGCCACTATAACAACCTTCCCTTTTTCAACCTGTTCCCTGATTTTGTCCGCGCTTATTTTAAGAATCTTGGCCTTTGTATGAGAGCAGTCTGTAATAATGCCTACTTGCGCTCCTGTAAAAGATATAGCATCAATGCCTATCTTATGAAGAGCCATCGCCAAAAGCGCTACAGATACCTGTTCGCCTGTAGATATAAGCATATCCAGCTCTCTGTCGCTTGGTTTATCTGTAATCTGGCCCGCCAGTTCCAATAACTCATCAGTAGTATCTCCTAAAGCAGAAACCACTACCACTATCTTATGCCCTTGTTTTTTATAACGCGCAATGCGGTTCGCTACATTCTTTATCCTGTCTGTATTCGCTACAGAACTTCCTCCATATTTTTGAACAATCAAAGATTTTCCCATATCGACAAATATTACCACAAATGCTGAAAATAATCTATCAAAATATTGAAAGGTTTTATCTTATAAAGAATTCCATTAACTCATGGCCTTTATCTATGCGGAATTTGGAAAGGCGGGCTTCTTTTTCGTTAAAATGCTTAATAGCCCCCTGCTCTATATCAGTGCCATACATAGCAAAACAAACGTAATCCCTGGAATGGGTCTTTAATGCAATAGGTGTAGCGTGATCTGACAAAACCAGTATCCTGTATTCTTCATTGCTAGACTTAAAATGGTTCAATACCGTGCCTACCACAAATTTATCAAATTTCTCTATACTGTATATTTTTTCTCTTAAATCTCCATTGTGCCCTGCTTCATCAGGGGCTTCCACGTGAACAAATACGAAATCCTTATGCATCAGCGAATCAATAGCATACTCTGCCTTGCCCAGATAGTTGGTGTCATAATATCCTGTAGCCCCAGGCACATTAATGACGTCAAGTCCTATAATCTTGCCTATGCCTTTTATAAGATCAACCGCTGATATAATAGAACCTTCTACATGATAAAGCTTTGAAAATTTGGGCATAAAAGGCTTTATGCCCTGGCCCCACAACCATATCATATTTGCAGGATTCTCTTTCAGGTCAAGCCTCACCCTGTTCACTTCATGGTCAGACAAGATCTTTCTGGATTCATGCATTAATCTTTTTAATACTTCTGCCTGAGGCGTTATTGCAGGCAGGAATCTATGAATTGTCTTCCCTGCTATATCATGAGGCGGTGTGCATTTTGTCTTTACGAAATTTTTCTGTTCTTCCTCATCTCTGCACTTAAATACCACAAGGTGCCTATAACTTATGCCTGGGTAAAACTTTATATCTTCTGCGCCTAATCTGGAATTTAATTCTTCTATTATAGCCCTCGCCTCTTCGTTTGATATATGGCCTGCGCTATAATCCACCATTTTATCGTCTGAAATAGTTACCAGGTTGCACCTGAAAGCAACTTCATTATCCTGTAAATCTATGCCCATATTTACCGCTTCTAGAGGGCCGCGGCCAGTATAATATTTTTTTGGATTATATCCAAGTATAGAAAGATTTGCCACATCGCTTGCAGGCGGCATCCTGGCAGGTATCATATTAGTAAGACCAACTTTGCCTTTTTCAGCTATAAAATTCATATTAGGAATTTTAGCTGCCTCAAGAACAGTCTTTCCGCCAAGATCCTCAATAGGCCTGTCTCCCATTCCATCGCCAACCAGGACTATATATTTCATAGGTGTCTCCTATGTTTTGCGCCTTATTATCTTTCCTTTTTCATACGCCTTAAAAACGTGACAACCGCTAATTGCCTATATATCAAGCACTTTCCTGGTTTTTATGTTCGTTTTCATCCATCCACTTTTTAATAGACTCTTTTCGGATGCGCCAGCTTGTGCCTATTTTAAAAGCAGGGATTTTGCTTTCCTGGACATATTTATATATTGTCATAGGGTGGACGCCCAGATATTCAGCTATTTCCTTAACGGTCATCACTTGTTTGGCTTTAGTCATACTAGATTCCTTTATATTCCTTTAAGTCGAAGTATAATGAAGTATAATGATTTTATTGGGCTTGTCAAGTCCATAGACATAACAAAAGTTGACACTCTGACAATGTTAATTTGTCAACTTATCATGTTTAAAGTATGAGCATTTTGGGAAGAAATTAAAGGTCTGCTTCTGCGCGCTTGACTTCTTCTATAAAGCGCTCCATTAATTCAATATTCTTCTTACCAGGACTGGATTCAATACCTGAGGATACATCTACTCCATATGGCTTTATTTCTTTTATTATATTATAAACATTATCAGGGTTTAAGCCTCCTGATAGGATAATATTTTTCCCGTATTCCTTTGCAATAATAGCAAGAGAGCGATCAAAACCCTGACCTGTGCCACCATACATACCTTTTTTATAGGCATCCAGGATAATCGCATCGCTAGGGCAATTTTCTATAGAAACAAGGCTTTCCTTATCTTTAATTCTTATGCCTTTTATAAGCTTTACACCTTTTAAGTTTAAATCTTTAAACTTAAAACAATATTTCACATCTTCATCGCCATGCAGCTGGACAGCGTTCAAATCACACCTTTCAACGCATTCTTCAATAAATTCAAGAACTTCATTAACAAAAACTCCCACTGCGCTTATAAAAGGCGGCATATCTTTTACTATCCTCTCTGCCTTTTTCAATGCTACAAAACGAGGACTATCTTTAAAAAATACAATTCCTATTGCGTCAGCGCCTGCTGCTATTGCGTTATTCCTGTCTTCAACTGATGTTATTCCGCAAAACTTAACCCTTACTCTCATTGCATGATTTCCCTTATCTTTCCTGCAATATCATCTGCTCCCAGAAACGCCCCGCCTATTAGAACAGCATTCACCCCGGCCTTTCTGATCCTAGAGATATCTTCATTGCTGGATATCCCGCTTTCGCTAATTGTTATAATTTCTTTAGGGATTTTAGGAATAAGCCTGCTAACAATATCCATCGATATCATGAATGTCTCCAGATTTCTATTATTAACTCCTATTATATCTGCGCCGCTCAGTAAGGCTTTTTCAAGATCAAATTCATCGTGAATCTCAACAATAGTATCCATGTTAATCTTTTTCGCAAGATGCATAAAACTCTTTATCTGGTCTACTGATAAAATCCTAGCAATCAATAGTATTGCGTCTGCTCCGAAATAACGGGACTCGTAAACCTGATATTCGTCTATTATAAAATCTTTTCTCAAGACAGGGATATCTACGGTGCGCTTCACTTCATTTATATGCAGGATATTCCCGCTAAAAAACTTCTTATCTGTGAGGACTGATATAGCTTTAGCTCCTTCTGCCTTATATATATTTGCTATGGTGGTTACGTCTAATTTTCTGAAAAAATTTCTTTTAAAAGACGGGGCTTTCTTTTTTATCTCTGCAATAAGGTTCAGACCTTCCCCGCTGGAGATGGCTTCTTTAAATGGCCGTATGCCTTTTAATAGGCGCTTTGAATCAACAAACTCTGTTATGACCCTTTTGGATTTCAGTGCATCGACTTCTTTTCTCTTTAATGTAACTATATCCTGCAAAAAATTTTTCAAGATGACACGCTCTCCTCTGAACTCATGATTTATTCGTGAACTCTATGAGTTTCTCTAGCTTTTCTTTCGCCTTTCCTGATTCAATTGACACCCTAGCTCTTTCAATGCCATCTTTAAAATCCTTTGCCATGCCTCCGGCAATCAACGCAGCAGAAGCGTTTAATAATACCACGTCCTGTCTCGGGCCTTTTTCTCCTTCAATGACCTTTTTCACAATGCTCGCGTTTTCTTCCACGGTCCCGCCTTTTATGTCTAAAAGTTCCGCTTTCTTCATGCCGAAATCCTGAGGCTTTATATAATACCCTTTTACCTTTTTATTATTCAGCTCGCTAACTTTTGTTTCGCCTGTTATAGTTATTTCATCCAAAGTATCCATTCCATGCACTACAAACGCCCTTTTAACACCCAGATTATTAAGCACGTTTGCAAGCTTATCCGTAAGGTCTTCTTCGTATACGCCTAAAACCTGGCCCGTAGCATTTGCAGGATTCGTAAGAGGCCCGAGTATATTGAATATCGTTCTTATTCCTATCTCTCTCCTGGGACCTATTGCAAATTTCATTGCATTATGAAAAAGTGGTGCATATAAAAAACCTATGCCTATCTTTTCTATGCATTCCTTAACTTTTTCAGGCGATATATCAATATTTATCCCAAGCGCCTTTATAACATCTGCACTTCCGCAAACGCTAGAGACCCCGCGATTTCCGTGCTTAGCCACTTTTAACCCAGCCCCGCTTACCACGAAAGCAACTGTTGTCGATATATTAAAGGTATTTGTCTTGCTCCCTCCTGTCCCGCAGGTATCTATTAAATCGCTACTTATGTCAATTTTTGTTGCTTTCTCCCGCATAACAATAGCAGCGCCTGTAATTTCTTCTACTGTTTCACCTTTAATTCTAAGCGCTGTGATAAAACTTCCTACCTGCGCCTGAGTGGCCACTCCGGTCATTATCTCATTCATACAGGAAATCATCTCATCTCGCGTCAGATCAAGCCCATCTACTGCTTTCCCAATAGCTTCTTTTATCATACAAACCTCTCTTATAAATTAATAAAATTCTTTAATAATTGTTTTCCTTCTTTAGTCAATATCGATTCAGGATGAAACTGAACTCCCCATATTGGAAATTTTTTATGCGCAAGTCCCATTATTTCGTTATCCTTTGTCCATGCCATAATCTGCAATGCATCCGGCAAAGATTTTTTCTCAACTATCAACGAATGATACCTAGTAGCTTCGAATGGATTAGATAAACCTTTAAAGATAGGATTGGCGTTATGGTATATCAAAGAAGTCTTGCCATGCATAAGCTTATCTGCTTGGATAATCTTTCCTCCAAAAGCCTCTCCTATTGCCTGGTGCCCGAGACAAACTCCCAACAATGGAATCCTAGCTCCAAACTCTTTTATAACCTTTTCTGAAATACCCGCCTCGTTTGGCCTTCCTGGGCCAGGAGAGATTACAATATGATTCGGCTTTAATATTTTTATCTCTTCAATACCTATCTTATCGTTTCTATATACAGTTAACTTTTCCCCAAGTTCAGACAAATACTGAACCAGATTATAGGTAAATGAATCATAATTATCTATCATTAAAATCATTCAACACCTCAAATTCTAAGTTGACACTCTGACAATGTTAGAGTGTCAACTTGCCAATCCTCTTTCTGCGATTTCTATCGCCTTGACCATTGCTTTTGCTTTATTCACTGTCTCCTGATATTCCCTGGACGGGATAGAATCAGCTACGATGCCTCCGCCTGCCTGTATAAAAGCGTCTCTTCCTTTAACAAGCATAGTCCTTATGGTTATGCAAGTGTCCATATTCCCAGAAAAACTAAAATATCCTACGGCCCCTGCGTAATAACTTCTTTTTGTATTCTCAAGTTCGTCTATTATCTCCATAGCCCTTACCTTGGGAGCGCCTGATACAGTTCCTGCTGGAAAACACGCCCTTAAGACATCGAATGCATTCTTATTTTTATCAAGAATGCCCCTGCAATTACTCACAATATGCATGACGTGAGAATATCTCTCTATAAACATAAAATCTGTTACGTGCACGCTGCCCGGTTTACAAACCCTTCCTATGTCATTCCTGCCAAGGTCCACCAACATTACATGTTCTGCCCTTTCCTTTACGTCAGCTAAAAGCTCTTTTTCCAGTTTTTTATCCTCGGCGTCATTCCTGCCTCTCGGCCTTGTGCCTGCTATAGGCCTGGTCTCAACTATTCCGTTTTCGCACCTAACCAAAAGCTCCGGAGACGAGCCTACGATCTTTAGATCGTTAAAATTCAGATAATACATATAAGGCGACGGATTTAAAGATCTAAGCGAACGGTAAACATCAAACGGCTCGCAGTCGAGCTTTGTGTGAAACCTCTGCGACGGCACAACCTGTATTATGTCTCCGGCCTTTATATATTCCTTTGCTTTTTTAACCAAGCCTTCAAATTCTTTTTTTGTAAAATTTGATTTTATCTTGTGCCTCTTACTTTTTATTTTCTCATCCAGAGCGAAGTCGAGGGATGCCTTTAGTTTTTTTTCAGGCTTATCTAGTTTCTTTATAATCTTTTCTATCTTTTCTATTGCTTTTTCGTATACCTTTCGAGCCTTGAGCGTTGAGCCTTGAGCCAAATACGCGTTTACCACTATCTTAACCTTGTGCGTTGAATGATCGAATATCACTAGGCTGTCCGCCATCATAAATACAGAATCAGGAACTTGCAAATCATCAGGATTTTTATCAGGCAGGTCCTCAAAAAATCTCACCATATCATATCCCATATATCCTACCAGCCCTCCGGAAAACCTGGGAAGGCCCTTTGTCTCAGCCGCTTTAAAATCATTCATTATATTTTCAATTTCTTTCAATGGCTCATCCGCAAGATATCTTTTAATTTTTCCGCCCTTATTCATCTCAATTGAATTCGCCTTGCTCTTTAATATTATAGAAGGCTCTAGGCCTATAAATGAAAACCTCGCTATCTTTTCCTGGCCTTCAACAGACTCCAATAAATATGAATACCCCTTGCCTATTTTTTGAAAGACGGAAACAGGGGTTAATGTATCTGCCAAAATTTCTTTATAGACAGGGATTACATTTGCCTTTTTAGCCAGCTTTATGAATTCTTGTTTGGATGGATAATACATATTATACTTTTCTATAAAAACAACTCCTGTTTCCCGTATGACACGCGACACCATCTCCTAATTGTCTTACTTTTATAAGAAGGGTGTCCATGTCGCAATCATAATAAATAGCTTTCACAACCTGGAAATTCCCTGAAGTCTCTCCTTTTATCCAGTATCTTTGCCTGGATCTCGACCAGAAACATGTCTTTTTAATTTTCAATGTCTTCTTGAGAGAATCTTTATTCATATAAGCCATCATCAAAACTTCTCCGGTCTTATAATCCTGCACTATAGCTGGCATTAATCCAGCCTTATCATACTTCAAATTATTAATCTTGAATTTTTCTTGTTTCATTACATGCCTTTCATTTAGGTCCAACTTCGCCTTTATTAAATCCTCACTCTTACCTTTCTTTTATTCAGATACTCTTTAACCTCTCTGATTGAATATTCTTTATAATGAAAAATAGACGCTGCTAAAGCTGCGTCTGCCTTGCCTTTTGTAAACGCTTCGCATATGTGCTCCATGTTTCCTGCGCCGCCCGAAGCTATTACAGGGATGTTTAAGCTTTCTGAAAATTTCTTTATAAGTTCTATGTCATAGCCGTTTTTTGTCCCATCCATATCCATGCTTGTAAGAAGAATCTCTCCGGCGCCCATTTTTTGCACAATCTTACCCCATTTCATAGCATCAATACCTGTTGGAGTTCTGCCGCCATGTACATAAACTTCCCACCTGTCTTTAGAGCTTCTTTTAGCGTCTATCGCAACCACAATGCACTGACTGCCGAATTTTTCGCTGGCTTTTTTTACAAGATTAGCATTTTTTACAGCAGCTGTATTTATAGAAACCTTGTCAGCGCCTGCTTTTAATAACTGCCTTATATCTTCTAAATTTCTTATGCCTCCGCCTACGGTTAAAGGCATAAAAACAGTCTCTGCGGTCTTTTTTACAACATCCAGCATTATATTTCTTTTTTCAAAACTGGCTGTAATATCTAAAAAGACGATCTCATCCGCCTTTTCTCTGTCATAAAACTGGGCGACCTCAACAGGATCTCCTGCGTCCCTGAGATTCAGAAATTTGACCCCCTTGACAACCCTGCCGTCCTTTACATCTAAACACGGGATTATGCGTTTAGTTAACATAGTTCCATAGCTTCCTGTAAATTGATCTTGCCTTCATATAATGCCTTACCGATAATAACGCCTTCCAAATTAAAATTTTTAATCTCTTTCAATTTTTTTATATCTTTCAGGGAAGAAATACCGCCAGAAACTATAACAGAGATGTGTACAGCATTAAGAATTTGTTTTAGTCTCTCTATTTTCGGGCCTTTCAATGTCCCGTCCACGTCCATATCAGTCACCACTATAGTCTTAACTCCTATTTTTTGCATCTCCAGAACAATAAACATCGGGCTCAGATTTGTTGTTTCCTGCCAACCTTTTTTCACAACCTCATTTCCAGAAAAATCTATACCTACCACTATTTTTTCTCTAAATTCTCCGATCAATCCTTCTAAATACCTTGGATCCTCAAAAGCCCTAGTGCTTAATATCACGCGTCTTGCTCCGCTATTTAAAAAATACTCTACATCGCCTTTATCCCTGATGCCTCCGCCTACTTCGCATGGCGTTCTTATATTTTCTATAATCTTGGTTATTATGTCTTGGTTTTTCATCTTCCCTTCTCTTGCGCCATCTAAATCAACTATGTGTAAAAATTCCGCTCCTCTTTTCTCCCAATATTTTGCAATCTCAAGAGGATCGTCTGAATAGATCTTTTCCTTATTAAAATCTCCCTTTTCTAGCCTTACAACCTTACCGCCAATAATATCTATAGCTGGAATAATCATCATAAATGTATTGTCCTCCTTTGAATTTTTCGTCGCGTAGACGGCGCGATGTTATAATTTTACAAAGTTCTCTATAATTTTTAACCCCGCAGACTGACTTTTTTCAGGATGAAATTGAAATCCATACACATTGTCTTTATGTACTCCTGAAGCAAAACCCACTCCATAATCTGTCTCGCATAAAATCACATTCTTATCTTTCGGCGCCGCATAATACGAATGCACAAAATACATATAACTTCCGTCTTCCACTCCATCTATAACTTTTAACTTTGAACTTTTAAATTTTAGGCTAATTCTATTCCACCCCATATGCGGTATCTTTAACCCATTCTTTTCTTTAAATCTTTTAACTTTACCCTCTACGACATCCAAGCCTCTTATCTTGCCGCCTTCTTCGCTTTCAGAAAATAAAAGCTGAAGTCCTAGGCATATGCCCAAAAAAGGCTTACCTTTTTCTATAGAATCTTTTATCGGTTTTATCAAACCTCTTTTTTTCAATTCATCCATTGCGACCTTAAAAGCTCCTACGCCAGGTAGAATTATTTTATCAGCCTTAAGTATATCCTCTGCAGACGAACTCACAATAACATTTGAACAGAATTTCTCAAACGCCTTCTGAACGCTCCTTAAATTCCCCATCCCATAGTCTATAATAACTATCATTTTACATTCCAACAACTTTACAAAACCGACAGAGTTACTTTTGTAAAGTTGTTTAGCTTTACAGTTTGCCTTTAGTAGACGGTATAGATTTGGATCTAATGTCTATCTGCGTTGCTTCATCAAGGCTACGGCCCATTGCCTTAAAAATAGCCTCTATCAAATGATGTAAATCCTTGTCAAACGCAAGAATCTCTATGTGCATGTTAATACCTGCGTTGATGACAAACGCCTGCATAAACTGTTCCATGTTCACAAAAGAATATTTTACACTGTCCCCTATTGCTAGATTAGCCAATAGATTTTCTATATTGCGCTTTGTCTTATAGTGTGTATGCAGAGACGGTCTATTGCTTATATCGCTAACCACCCTTACAAGACAACCATCCATAGGGACAAAACTATCTCCGAATCTCTTTATACCCTTTTTATTTCCCAACGCCTTCTTAAATGCGCTTCCAAGCGTAATGCCTATATCCTCATTAGTATGGTGAATATCTACATCCATGTCGCCTTGAGCAGTTACGCCTAAATCAAAAAAACCATGTTTTGCAAAAAGCGTAAGCATATGATCAAGGAAACCTATGCCTGTTTTGATTTCAGCATTACCCTTTCCGTCTATTGTTAAACTCACAACTATATCAGTCTCTTTTGTTTTCCTTGCTACTTTCGCAGCTCTTTTTTTCATATTAACCTTTCTCGGCTCCGCAGGTTGCCAAAGGCAATCTATGGAGTTTTTTTATGGTTGCTTAAATCTGACTTTAAAAGATTCTAAATGTTTCTGCAAACCTTCTATCTTCGTCATTTTTTCAATAGCGACCTTTTCTTTTTCAAGCGCTTTTTTAGAATACGAGATAGTATGAATGCTCTTCAAGAATGACCTTGCGCCAAGCCCTGAAAAAAATCTCGCAGTCCCGCCTGTGGGCAATATATGGCTCGGCCCTGCAACATAGTCGCCTATGCAGACCGGCGAATATGGCCCTGTAAATATTGCACCTGCGTTCTGTATTCTCTTCATTATCCTGTTAGGCCTCTTGACTAATATCTCGAGATGTTCCGGCGCTATTCTATTTATAACTTCTACTGCCTGGTCAATATTTCTTGTCAGGACTATATATCCTTTTATATCTTCATTTTTCATTGCCTTTGCAAACTTCTTAGACGTAGTCACTAGCACCGCCAGGCCCTTAACATGTTCTGCCTGAGCCATTAGATCTTGCACGACATAAGATTTATCTGAAAAATGATTTGCAAGTATAACGACTTCGCTTGGCCCTGCCAGCATATCTATATCTACAAAGCCAAATACCTGTCTCTTTGCTTCGGTAACATATTCATTTCCAGGGCCTACTATCTTGTCCACCTTTGGTATAGTCTTTGTGCCAAACGCTAGGGCTGCTATTGCCTGAGCGCCCCCTACTTTATAAACCTCATCTACTTTTAAAAGATTAGCAACTGCCAATATGTGAGGATCCACATTGCCATATTTATTAGGGGGCGTAGTAAGAATTATCTTTTTAACCCCTGCCATCTTTGCAGGTACTACGCTCATGTAAACGCTTGAAACAAGAGGCACTGTGCCAGCCGGAATATATATCCCTACCTTTTCAATAGGCCTGAATATTTCGCCAAGTTCTGCGCCGTCATCGTATTTTATCTTCCAGGACTTCGGCAATTCTTTTTTATAATACCTCTGTATATTCTCAATAATATTTTTAAGGCTTGTAATAAAAGCTGTATCTATGTTCTGAAAAGAACCGTTTGTCTCATTTACGCTAACTTTTAAATCTTTGGAGGTAAATTTTACTTTATCAAAACGTTTTGTGTATTTTAAAACAGCTTTGTCTCCTTCGTTCCTGACATCATCTATGATTCTCCTGACCTTTTCTTCAATGTGTCTTTTATTCGTATAATAACGTTCGAAAAGTTTCTGCATTTCTTTGGATGATAATTTTAAAATTTTCATACCTACCTCTTGGTTTTATTTTTATTTATCAAAGTTGACACTCTGACAATGTCAGTTTGTAAACTTGTTATGTTAACTTGGTTTTAATTATTTCCTCTGCCTTTTTTAATATGTCCTGAATTCTTGGGCCTGAACGGCTGCCTGCCTGAGCAAAATCCTGCCTTCCTCCGCCTTTTATTCCAAAATCAGCTCCTATATCATTTAAAATACCGACTGCGTCAAGTTTTCCTGCCTGAAGCGATTTACCTATCCCGACTATCAAAGCAACCTTTCCGTTTTTCTCGCTTACAAGCATAAATATCCCATTCACAAGCCTATCCTTTACTGAATCAGCATTTTTTCTTAAAAAATAAGAATCTGCATTTTTAATCTCATTAATAACTACATCCACGCCTTTTATGCTCTTTATGGACCGCAAGATACCAGCTACATTATCTTGGACATTTTTATTGATAAAAACTTCAAGGGTTTTTTCCATCTGTTTTAACTTATCTGCAAGTTTTTCTATTTCCTTTGCTATATCCTCTGGCCTCACATTCAATTCTTTCGCAATCTCTTTTATCAGACCTTTTTCCTGTTTTATTTTTTCATAAGCAAACTTATCTGTAATTGCCTCGATCCTTCTCGCTCCGCTAGCAATAGAAGATTCTGAAATAATCTTAAACATACCTATCTCTCCTGTCCTTGCTACATGAGTCCCGCCGCAGAGCTCTCTAGAGTAATCGCCTACAGACACCATCCTGACCACATCTCCGTATTTTTCTCCAAAAAGAGCAATCACATCTCTTTTATTCGCCTCTTCCAGGCTCAATTCATCTATCCTGACAGCACTATCCTTTCTTATGCTTTCATTTACAATATCTTCTATCATGGAAAGCTCTTCGCCTGTAACTTGTTTGAAATGCGTAAAATCAAAACGCAGCTTTTCCGGAGCCACCATAGACCCTGCCTGCTTCACGTGCAGACCCAAGACCTTTCTTAAAGCATTATGCAAAAGATGCGTGGCAGTGTGATTTTTTCTTATGTCTAGTCTGCGCTCGATATCAACTTTCGCTATAACCCAGTCCCCTGCTTTTAGAATGCCATCTTTCATTTCAATCTCATGCTGAGTCCTGCCCGCTATATCTAAAGCATTTGTCACATTAGCTGTTATCTTCCCATCCTTTAAGAGCCAGCCTTTATCGCCTACCTGGCCGCCTTTCTCGCCATAAAAATTCGTTTCTTTTAAAAATATACTTCCTTTTCCTTTCTTTTCTATTTCGTTTTTTAAATTTCCATCTGAAACTATCTGAAGCACACGTGTCCTTATATCTTCCTTATCTTCTATAAAAAGAGAAACATCCGGCAATTTTATATTAATATTTCCTTCAACGTTAAATATATTGCCTGTGATTTTACTGCCCTGTTTTGACGCAGAGCGCTGATTTTCCATAAGGGCTTCGAAACCCTTAATATCTACTTTTATATTTTCACATTCTGCAATCTCCTGGGTTAATTCCCATGGAAACCCATAAGTATCATACAATCTGAATACATGCTCTCCGGATAAAATACCTAAGTTTTTGGATTCTACTAACATTACTTTTAATCTCTCAATCCCTTCATCTATTGTATTTTTAAATCTTTTCTCCTCTTCCATTACTATCTGGCTTATATTTTCCCTATGTTCTACAAGTTCAGGGTAAGGCTTTTTCATAACGTGGCTAATTACAGGGACTACTTTGTATAAAAAAGGCTTGCCAAGGTTCATTCCTCGCCCATACCAGAATGCCTTTCTTATAAGTTTTCTTATCACATAACCTCTTTCCTCATTTGAAGGCAAAACCCCATCTGATATCGCGAATGTAACAGCCCTTATATGATCCGCTATTGCGTTAATCTTCTGAGCCCCCTCTGTTCGCCGAACGGAAAAACCTTCTCCTATCCCGTTCGCCGAACGGGATAGGTTTATTATCTCATTAACTATCGGAACGAATGAATCTATCTCAAAATTTGTATTTTTACCCTGTAATACCCTTGCAATCCTCTCCAACCCCATTCCTGTATCTATGTTTTTATTAGGCAACGGCTCCAACATGCCTTTACCTTTTCTGTCAAATTGTGTAAAAACAAGATTCCATACCTCTACCCCGTCAGGCCCGCCAAAAAAGATCTCAGAACACGGCCCGCACGGCCCATTCGGGCCATCGCTCGGCGCATTAGACGGCCAGAAATTCTCCTTTTCTTCTAATTTTAAAATCTTCTCTTCCGGGATTTTTACTGCGCTCCTCCATATTTCATGCGCATCTTTATCATCTTTATAAACAGAAACCCATAGGTCTTTTTCTTTAAGCCCAAGCTCTTTTGTAAGAAATTCCCAAGCCCAAAGAATAGCGTCTTTCTTAAAATAATCCCCGAATGAAAAATTACCAAGCATTTCAAAAAACGTATGATGGTCAGGGGTTTTACCTACGTTTTCCAAATCTCCCGTCCTGAGGCACTTCTGGCATGTAGCAGCTCTTTTAGAGCCTTTAACCCTACCCAAAAATTCTTCCTTAAACTGGTTCATACCAGCTCCTGTAAACAAAAGTGACGGGTCATTGCGAGGGACAAGCGAATCGCTAGGATAAATCCTGTGGCCCTTTTCCTCAAAAAATCTCAAAAACCTTTCCCTTATCTCATCAACTTTCATAATGAATTGTCACCGCTGAATTTTGCCCCGCCTTTTTAGCAATTTTTTCAGCCTGCTATCCAAAAGGGCGGGACAAAATTGGCTAAAGAATTACTATGCTAGCATCCCCGAAGTTGACACTCTAACATTGTCACAATGTCAACTTAGTTACTTTTCCTTGAGCACTACATAACCTCTGTAAGTCCCGATAAGCGCATCGCCAGAGACTTTTTCTATGGCAATTGAGTAATCTCTTGCGTTCTTTACAGGCATTCTACTTACTTCATAAATCACATCCCCTGGCCTTATGCCTGAGCGTTCAGACGGGCTTCCAGGCTCTATAGATACGACAATCACGCCGCTCTCTGCGCTAATCTTGAAATGCTGAACTATCTCGGCAGTAATATCAGTTACCTCTAACCCTCTCCATGACTTAGTAATTTTTTTAGCAACTTGAGGCTTTGTCTTTTTTTGCGCAACTATAGATGTATCCTCAGGTCTCTTTCCTATCTCTACGGTAACGGAATAAAGTTTCGAATCCCTTGTTACGCCCAATGTAACTTTATCCCCTACGCTCTTTTTTAAAAGCGCTATTATAAGGCTTTCTGTATTCTTAATCCTGTCATTATCCATAGAAATAATTATATCGCCTGGCCTTAACCCGGCTTTCTCAGCAGGGCTTGTCTCCACTATCTTAGAAACAAGTACTCCACTCTTATCGCTTAATCCGAAATAGCTAGCCAGATTAGCGTCCATATCCTGTATAATCACCCCAAGCCATCCATATAAAACCTTTTTGCCCTGCATCAGGTCATTTATTATTTTTTTAGCTGCGTTTATCGGGATTGCAAATCCTATGCCCTCTGACCCGCCGCTCAAAGTGAATATAGCGACATTAATGCCTATAACATCTCCGTAAATATTAACCAAAGGCCCGCCGCTATTTCCCGGATTTATTGCAGCGTCTGTCTGTATAAGATCAGAATATTCCCTCGTCCTTTTATCTGTCCTTGGAAGGCTTCTATGAAGAGCGCTTATTACCCCCACGGTAACCGTTGGCTCTGGATTCTTTACTGCAAAAGCAAAAGGATTTCCAATCGCTATCGCCCAGTTGCCTATCTGGACATCATCTGAGTTGCCAAGTTTTGCAAACGATAATTCTCCTTTTGGTTCAATCTTAATGACAGCCAGGTCAGAATATGCGTCAGAACCTGTTAAACTAGCCTCAAACTCTCTGCCATCAGGCAATGTAACAGCAATCTTATCAGCTCCATGAATTACATGTTCATTGGTAATTATATAACCTTCTTTATTAATAATAAAACCTGATCCAAGGCCTATTTTTTTGAATTCCCTCTGAGGGCCTTCTACGAAAAAATCATTGAAGAAATCATTGGAGAATTGGTCTTCAAATTGCGCAAAAGGATAATATCTGGCCTGATAACGCTCTGTATGTTCGGTGCTTATACTGACAACTGCACTGCCAACATCTTTGGAAACCTTTACAAACGCATCCTGGAGGCTCAGCGCTTCTTTTGATGGTTCAGCATACGCACTAAACGCCAAAGAAACTAATGAAAATACAGAGATAACTATTAAAACTCTCCTCATGAATCTCCTTATTAATCGCGGAAATATGCGAAAATCAGTAATTAATTTCGGCATAATTCCGCGTCCTTCCCGAGATTACTTCTTCCCTGCATCTACTTTTGCCAATGTTTCTTTTATTTTCTTTTCTATTTCACTGCAGACTTTTGGATTATTTTTAAGATATTCTCTGGTAGCCTCCATGCCCTGACCTAACTTCTCTGCTCCAAAGATTATAGACGAGCCTGACTTAGTCAAGACTTCTGATTCTATGCCAAGTTCTATTGCACTGCCTTCCCTTGAAATGCCTTCCCCGTGTATTATTTCAAATTCCGCATTCCTGAAAGGCGGGGCAACCTTATTTTTTACAACCTTAGCCCTGACTCTATTACCTATAACCTTATCGCCTGTCTTTATTGCTCCTATATTCCTCATATCTATTCTCACGGAAGAATAAAATTTCAAAGCCCTTCCGCCTGTTGTGGTCTCAGGGTTTCCAAACATGACTCCTATCTTCTCTCTTATTTGATTAATAAAGATAACGCATGTGTGGGTCTTTGCAATAATAGCTGTGAGTTTTCTTAATGCCTGAGACATAAGTCTTGCCTGTAACCCTATATGCCTGTCCCCCATTTGTCCTTCTATTTCTGCCTGTGGCACAAGGGCTGCAACAGAATCTATTACTATCAGATCGACTGCGTTACTCCTCACAAGCATCTCCGCTATATCAAGCGCCTGCTCGCCTGTATCAGGCTGGGATATTAAAAGATCATCAAGATTCACCTTTAGCTTCCTTGCGTAGGTCGGATCCAATGCATGTTCAGCATCTATAAAAGCAGCAATACCTCCTGCTTTTTGAGCCTGCGAGATTATAGTCAAGGTAAGGGTTGTTTTTCCGCCTGCCTCAGGCCCAAATATCTCCACAACCCTTCCTCTCGGCACTCCTCCTACTCCTAATGCCAGGTCTAAAGACAATGTGCCTGTGGAAATAACATCCACGTCAAACTTGGTTTCCTGGCCTAATCGCATAATAGATCCCTTGCCAAACTGCTTTTCTATCTGCGAAACAGCTGATTCAATAGCCTTTTCTTTATCATCAGACTTTGCCGCCACTACCTTTTTTTCTTCTTTCTTAACCATGCTAACCCCCCTTTTTTTGTTATGAATACAGGAAAACCGCTTCGCGATAACTTTTAAGCGATTTTCAGTGGTTGGAATTTCGGTTTTTGAAATTCCATACCATAAATTATACATTTACAGTAAGTTAAAGTAAAGCACAAAGTATCCATCACCCCCTTTCATTATATTAGACACATCTTAAGCTGATTTTCTTTCAAATGAATTGCCACCTCTGAATCTTGCTCTCGCTGTTTTGCTTCGCAAAACGAAGCAACGAGGGCAAAATTGGACTAAGGAATTCATTTTGACAATAGATTGAATATTGCATATAATATGGGCTATGGGATTTCCCGCTCAAGTAATCTGTATAGGCAATGAAATAATGCTGGGCCATATTGCAAATACAAACGCCCAGTTTGTTTCAAATAAACTCGCTTCTATAGGCATAAAAACTTCCAAACATCTGGATATACCCGACGATCCTGAAGTTATCATCTCTTCTATAAGAAGAGCCCTCAGTGAATCAGAAATAGTAATCACAAGCGGCGGGTTAGGCCCTACTGTTGATGACATAACGCTTGAATGTATCCAGAAGGCATTAAATAAAAAACTAATCTTTAATAAAAAAATCTCTGAGCGCATAAAAACTCACTTTAAGAGACGTAAAATAAAAATGCCTGCTAATAACCTGCGCCAGGCATTATTACCTGAAGACGCCATACCAATAGTTAATAATATAGGCACTGCTCCTGGCCTCATAATCCCTATGGAAAATAAAGTCTTAATAGCTTTCCCTGGAGTACCGTTTGAACTTTATCCGATGCTTGAAGAAACTGCGCTTCCATATTTAAAAAAGAAATTTCCTCTAGGGCAAATTATAAAATCCAGGGTTATAAAAATAACAGGCCTCGCTGAATCAAGAGTAAATGAAATGATAGAAGACCTTTTAAAGATAAGCGGCAGAGGTGTCCAGATGGGAATCTATCCGCATCCTGAGGAAATACATGTAAAAATCACTGTAAATGAGAAAAACAAAAAGTCTGCCTGTAAAATAATAGCTAGAATAGAAAATAAAATTAAATCGCGCCTTAAAAATTATATCTTTGGCTACGATAATGATAAACTTGAAGAGATTGTTGGAAAATACCTTTTAAGGGCTAAGAAAACACTAGCCATAGCTGAATCCTGCACAGGCGGTCTCCTGGCCAATAGGATCACAGATATACCAGGGAGCTCCTGTTATTTTAAGCTCGGCATTGTTTCTTACAGCAATGCATCAAAAAATAAACTCCTGGATATACCCATGGATACAATAAAAAAATACGGCTCTGTTTCAAAGCAGGTTGCTGCATTAATGGCAAAAAATGTAAGAGTTCTGGCTAGTACAGGTTATGGCATAGGGATCAGCGGCATTGCAGGGCCTGGAGGCGCGACAAACAAAAAACCAATAGGGCTTGTCTATATAGCCCTGTCAACTAAAGCAAAAACTACCTGTAAAGAATTCCGCTTTATCGGCACCCGGGATCTCATAAAATACAAATCCGCTCAAGCCGCTTTGAATATAATTAGGAAAGAAGTTATGAATCCCTTAGCCAATTTTGTAAGTTGACAATCTGACAATGTCACGGTGTCAACTTACAAAATTCAAAGGCGACAATGCATCTTCGTGGTTTTATAGCAGTTGAAATCGATAATCAAACCAGGCAAAAAATATCCGAACTTATTTCCATCCTCAAAAAATCCAATGCCGATATCAAATGGATAACCGACAGCCAGATGCATCTCACATTAAAGTTTCTTGGAAATATCGACAAAGGTAAGGTTCTGGGAATTTCTGACTTAATATCCGATATCTCAGATAATTTCGATTCTTTTAAAATCGTATTTTCCAGGATAGGCGCTTTTCCAAGCCTGAATCATCCGGCCGTCATATGGCTCGGTATTGACAAAGGCTCGGAATTTTTAAAAACGCTTAACGAGAAAATAGAAACAGCTTTGGAAAAAATAGGATTTGAGCGGGCAAGCCGCGAATTCAAGCCTCATCTCACGCTAGGCAGGGTCAAATCGAATAAGAATATGCCGCGCCTTACAAAACTGCTCGAGGAAACAGCTTTTTGCTTAAAGGACGACATACAAATCAATAAACTTACATTATTCCAGAGCGACCTTGATCCAAAAGGCGCTATACATTCTATTATTTTACAAAAATACCTGCGGAACATTTAATGGCGCAACAGATTAACTATATATATAGTCTGGAGAATTATATTGGCATATACGCCTGCTATAATATCGTCTAACATGATACCCGTGCTGCCTTTTAATTTTTCAAGGCTCTTGATAGGCTTTGGCTTTACTATATCAAAAAATCTGAATAGTAAAAATCCTGTAACCACATAACCCATAGTAGGAGGTAAGTGATATAAGCTTATAAGCATGCCGGCGAATTCATCGATTATTATCTCCCCGGGGTCTTTTTCTCCAAAAATTTTCTCTACCCTGCCGGTTGTCATAAATCCGAGTATAAGTACTATTAAGATAACCACGGCCATTATTAATGCGTCATGGCATATAAAATAATATAAAACAAGCGACGCAAGGCTCCCGAGCGTGCCAGGCGCAACAGGCAGATAGCCTATATAAAAAACGCTTGCTATTGTTTTACATAAACGGTCTTTCATTTATCACCCATAAAAATGTCTTTGTTCCTGGACATATAAGAAATACCTGAAGTCAAAGTCATACCCACCGTTATAAGCATCAGTAGATACACAGCTATTTTAAAATCTTCCATATGCCTGAAACCAAATCCTAGATCCCTGATTATTAAAAATATAAGCATAGATACAACAGCCACCATCTGGGAAACTGTTTTATGTTTTCCTCCCATCTCTGCGCTAAGAACCCTTTTTTGCGAAAGCGCTAAAATCCTTATGCCTGTAATCACCAGTTCCCTTGCTATAATAACCATCACCATCCACGCGGGTATTATCTCCATCTCTACAAAAGCCAGGAACGCCCCCAAAATAAGTATCTTGTCAGCAATAGGGTCCATTAATTTGCCAAAAGCAGTAATGTCGCCTGTTTTCCTGGCCATATAACCGTCGTAATAATCAGTGGCGCAGGCTACCAGAAAAATAGCCATTGCTGTAAATTTTGCGCTTGGGCCTTTTATAAAAAGAAACCATATAAAAATGCCGGCCAAAATTATTCTAGAAATTGTAAGTTTATTTGCTATATTCATAGTTGCCCGCTAAATCATATTCGTGTGTATCTTGTATTTTAACGTTATAAAAGTTCCCTATCTTTAAATTTTTGCCTTTAATATACGCTAGTCCGTCTATATCAGGGGCATCATATTCTGTCCTGGCTATATAATAACCCTTGCCTTTTTCTTCCACTAGCATCTTTAATACCCTGCCTTTAAATCTTTCATTTATCTTTCTTGATATGCCTTGCTGCGCTGACATTATGCGGTTAAATCTTATTTGTTTCTCTTTTTCTGAAATCTGATTTTTATGCTCATAAGCTGGAGTGCCTTCCTCTCTCGAATATTTAAAAACACCTAGCTTTTCAAATCTCATTTCTTTTATAAAAGATACAAGTTCCTTAAATTCCTTATCTCTTTCTCCTGGAAAACCAACTATAAATGAAGTTCGAATAACAGCATCTGGTATCTCTTTTCTTATATGCTCTATAAGAGCTATTATCTCCCTTTTATTTGTCCTCCTGGCCATCTGCTTTAATATTCTATCATTAATATGCTCCAGCGGCAAATCTATATACCTGCATATGTTTTCATTATCCCTTATAATCTCGATAACTTCTTTATCTAAATTCGCTGGGTGTAAATACAATAGCCTCACCCATATATCTTTTGAAATCTTAACCAACTCCTTTAATAAATTACCCAACCTCTTTTTTCCATACAAATCTATGCCATATAAAGAAGTATCCTGGCCTATTAAGATAATTTCTTTTGCTCCATTTTTTACTAGTCTAGTTGCTTCTTTCTTTATGGAGCTAATAGACCTGCTTTTATAATTGCCTTTCAAGCAAGGTATAACACAATACGTGCACCTGTTAGCGCAGCCTTCTGAAATCTTGATATAGGCGTAATGCGGCGGAGTAAGTTTCAGGATCTGGTTTTGAGGCTTCCTGAAATCCAAAACACCCCTAAATTCATCCACTTCTTTTAATTCTTCGGCTAATTCTCTTCTATATCTTTCTGAAAGGCATCCAGCCACTATAATCTTTTTTATATTTCCGTCTTTTTTAGCGTCTATCGCCATAAGTATATTGTCTACTGATTCTTTCTTGGCATCTTCTATAAAAGCGCATGTATTCACGATTACAGTATCAGAATTTAATATATCCTTCTGAAATCTGTAGCCCTTTTTTATAAAACTAGCCACGAGTTTTTCCGAATCTACGGTATTTCTCGGGCATCCCAAACTTATTATACTTACTGTTTTTGCCATAAAAAAACTGGGTTCCTCCCCGCAACTTTAAACTTTTAACTATCTTATCCCATCTTTTGTAATTATGACCTCTTTTTTTTCGCCTTTTTTCCCGAAAAAGATTGCGGGTTTTCCGTTTACGTTTATCTTAATAACGCCGGAATTGCCTGCTTCCAATTTTATTTCTTTTTTTGCCTTCCATGTATCTAAACTACCTTTCCTAAATATCCCTGTAAACATAAGCTCTCCGTCGCTTATTATCCGGAGCCATGTATTATCCGAAGCAGAAATTTCTATCTCTATTTCATCTGCCTGCCCCGTATCCTTATGGTGCTGGGTTTTTACAGTTACGGCTTTTTCTTTTTTCTCTTTTACAGGCGCCTTAGAGCTTGAATCGTACGAAACTAAAGGTTTTCGTTCAGAGCGTTGGTGGGTTGATTGCCCCGTACCCTTATGGTACGGAAACGCGCTTTTAACTATCTTATTTTGCTTTTTTACAGGTATATTTTTAATAAATTTAGTGACATGGATAATAGCTGACGACAACACCCAGAACGCTAATACCCCTATAATTATAGCTATTATCTGGTTTTTATATTTAATTATGCCTGAAAACCCTAACTGTGGTATTTCTTTTGCAGGGGGAGATTTTTGTTGTGTGGTTCCGAAAATAGGCTTTGCCACTGGCCTTAAAATCGCTTCTGGCAGATGAGCGGGTTTAACAAGATATTCTTTTATGCCCGTTTCATCCAATGCCCCTAAAAAAGTAGCGTATGTTTTTACAAAGCTCTTTGCATAAAAAACTGATTTTATTTCATTCAGCCTGTCTTCTTCCAGGGTAGAAACTATATATTTAGGTATGCGGCTTCTCTCGGATACTTCTTCTATGGAAAGATGCTTGGATTCCCTTGTTCTTTTTAATATTTTACCTAATGACTCTGACATAATGTATAGCCACAGTTGAATCTTATCTCGCCCTTTTGAAAATATATTTAAGCGTTATCATCAAAAGGGCAAGGCAAAATTGGTTTAAGGAATTAATACATTGTCACTGCTGCTCTGTGGTTGGAGTAGTTAAATTCTTCTGATCTTCTCTAATCTCTTCTTTTGACTGATATTCCTGTATCAATATCTCCCTAGGCTTGCTGCCTCTAAAAGGGCCTATTATGCCTTCTTCTTCCATGGCATCCACAATCCTGGCAGCCCTTGTATAGCCAAGCCTTAATCTTCTCTGAAGCATTGAAACTGACGCCTGGCCTGTTTCCAGTACCATCTTCACTGCCTCATCAAAGAATTCATCTTTTTCAAAACCGCCTCTGGCTGATACGCTCTTTTTTTGCTGCTCAAGTATCTCGTTGTCATAAACAGGTTCCTGCTGAGACTTTATAAAATTCACAACCTTTTCTATTTCAGGGTCTGTAAGATATGTGCCTTGAGCCCTTATGGGCTTTGGGCTTCCGGGCGCCAAAAATAGCATGTCTCCTTTTCCTAACAATTTATCAGCGCCATTCATATCAAGGACTGTCCTGGAATCAACCTTTGACGCAACCTTAAAGGAGATTCTAGCTGGAAAATTTGCCTTTATTACGCCCGTCACAACATCTACAGATGGCCTCTGGGTAGCAAGTATCATATGAATGCCAACTGCCCTTGAAAGTTGCGCAAGGCGCGTGATAGCATTCTCAATGTCTTCCTGGGCAACCATCATGAGATCTGCTAATTCGTCTATTATAACAACTATATAAGGTAATTTCTCTTCTGATTTCTGGTTAAACGCTGTTATATTTCTCACGGCTATCTTTGCGAGCATTTTATATCTTGTTTCCATTTCGCCCACAACCCAGCCAAGCGCACCTGAGACCTTTTTTGCATCAGTCACAACAGGGCACAATAGATGAGGCAGGCCATTGTATATTGCAAGTTCTACCATCTTTGGGTCAACCATTAAAAATTTCAATTCTTCAGGCGTAGCATTATAAACCATACTCATTATCATGGAATTTACGCAAACAGTCTTTCCTGAACCAGTAGTGCCTGCTATTAAAAGATGGGGCATGTCCCCTAGATCCGTAACCACTGATTTGCCTGATATATCTTTTCCAAGGGCCATGGCCAGTTTTGAAGAGGCTGCCATCTTCTGAAACTCGCTGGATTCCAGTATTTCCCTTAAGAAAACCATAGACGTATCTAGATTAGGCACTTCTATGCCGACACAGGATTTTCCAGGTATAGGAGCTACTATCCTTACAGTAGTCGCTTTCATAGTAAGGGCTATGTCATCGCTAAGGCTTGTAATTCTGTTTACCTTTACACCAGGCGCAGGCTGCAATTCATATCTAGTGATAACAGGTCCTTTGCTTATATCCAAAACCTTTGACTCTATACCAAAATCCCTTAGCGTATCCTCGAGTATCCTTGCGCTTTCCTCAAGATTCTCCCCAAAAATATTTCCCACCTCACGAGTAGGCAAATCCAATAACTCAAGGCTTGGAAGCTTGTAGTCTCCCACGACTCTCGGTTCAACTTTTGCTACTTTTACAGGCGCAGGTTTTGGTTTGGCTACAGGTTTTGGCATTATATTTATCCTGGACACTTCCTCAATCTCATCTTTTTTCTCTGGCTTTTGATTACTTGTTAATGGTTTTTTATCTACTTTCACCGCAGGCCTTAATCTCGGCCCGCTAGCAAGTTTTTCAGTTTTTGCATAGTTAACAACGCCTCTTCCTTTTTTCACCTTACCTATCCTATCTGCCACAGTCCATATTTTCATGAATAAAATAGAAACTACAGGCACTATTAAAAATTCCGTGGCAACTAGAAGCGCCAATATAGTTAAACTTATCGTCACTATATATCCGCCAATAGCTCCCAGGTAATCTAAGAGAAACCTTTTGGTCAATAAAAACCCTAAAAGCCCTCCCCTGGACACCATTAAAACTGAATCAGGCCTGGCTGTTAAGCTAAAAAATGCGGAACTTGCGGAAAATAAAAATAAAATGCCAAGAATTCTGTATAAAAGTCTCCCGGTCAGCCTCTCAGCTAAAATCCCTATGCCCCATACTATAAAAAGAAACGGTATAAAAAATCCTGCATATCCTATTAGTTTGAATATTGCCCACGCAGTATATGCGCCTATTATTCCTATATAATTACGGATATGGATATTGGGAGTGGATGTTTCAAATCCGATGTCATAAGATGAGTATGAAATCATCCCAGCCAAAAGTAACAGCGCCAGAACAAATAATCCAATGGAAACTATAAGATCTTTTTTATCCTTGCTCAAATGTACAGTCACCTTTGAATTTTTCAGATTGCAAAAGCAATCTAAAAATTGGTTAAGGAATTCCTATCTTACGAACAATAATACTGTTATTCCCAATAAGATACAATACGCCCCAAACCAGTGAAATTTATTTTTATACAGTATCCTTAACAATAGCTTTAGCGAAAAAATCCCCACAATACAAGATATAAAAAATCCAATGAAATAATTTATATTTATACCTGTAAAATTAAACCCTATTTCCTTGATTTTAAATAAAAATGCCCCTAGTATTGCCGGGATAGATAATAAAAACGAGAATTTTGCAGCAGCCTGTCCGTCAAGCCCTAAAAATAATCCTGTGGAAATTGTGGCACCGCTTCTGGATAAGCCAGGCAAAGCCGCTATACCCTGAACCAAGCCAATCAAACCTGCTTTAAAAACCGTCATACCTTCTGTTCCGAGTCTTATAAAATTGCCCGCTATAAGCCATAGGCCTGTTACTATGACCATAATGCCGACTATCCTTACATCGCTAAATGCGGCCTCTATGTTTTTAATAAAGAACCAAACAAAACCAAATGTTACCAAAGTGCTTACTAAAATTAATAAGCCTATTCTTTTTTTAGTAGTTACGCTTTCTATTATCTCTTTGCCAAATATTATAAATATAGCTGCCAGAGTCCCAAGATGCAAAAATATGTCGAAAAGGATTTCAGGCTCATTAAAACCCGTTAATTTATGCAAAATAACTAAATGGCCCGAGCTTGAAATCGGCAAAAACTCTGCTATGCCCTGCACCACCCCTGAAATCACCGCATCTAAAAATCCCATAGCGTATATTTCTATTCGCTAACTTTACAATTCGTGCCAGGCACCATTTGTAAAGTTAACTGCTCATTGCTTGTTTGATGCTCAGGTTCAACCTGCCCATCTCGTCTATCTTAATGAGTTTTACTCTGACCTTGTCTCCGATCTTAACGGCATCTTCCGCGTTTTTAACAAACTTGTCTGAAAGCTCGGAAACATGTATCAGGCCTTCCTTGCCTGGAAATATCTCGCAGAATGCGCCAAAGTTCATGAGGCGCTTTATAGTGCCTTCGTAAATCGTGCCTACTTCAGGCTCGCTTGTAATGCCTTTTATTATCTCAATGGCTCTTTTAGCTGAATCTTCATTGTCAGAAGCCACAGAAACCTTTCCTTCATCATCCACCTCTATCGTAGCCCCTGTATCCTGAATTATCTTTTTTATAACTTTGCCGCCCGGCCCTATTAAAGCTCCTATTTTCTCCTTGTCTATCATTAATGTGGTTATCCTTGGCGCATATTCTGATAATTCTTTTCTGGGCGCATTTATTGTTTCTACTATTTTGTTTAAGATAAACGCCCTTGCAGGATTCGCCTGTTTAACTATCCTTCTAATTAAATTCATATCTATTCCATCTATCTTAAGATCCATCTGAAGCGCAGTTACGCCTGAATCAGTGCCTGTCACTTTAAAATCCATATCTCCATAATGATCCTCTAATCCCGCAATATCAGTTAATATAGCTGAGTCATTGCCTTCTTTTATCAGGCCCATAGCTATACCTGAAACAGGCTTCGCAATAGGAACACCTGCGTCCATCAAAGAAAGAGCGCTAGCGCAAACAGTTGCCATACTGCTAGAACCGTTTGACTCAAGTATCTCTGACACAACTCTGACTGTATAAGGAAACTCTTTATTCGAAGGCATTACTGCCTTAAGCGCTCTTTCTGCTAATGCGCCATGCCCAATCTCGCGCCTGCCAGGCCCTCTCATCGGCTTTGTCTCTCCCACGCTAAAAGGTGGAAAATTATAATGCAGCATGAAACTTTTGAATTTTTCGCCCTCAAGCGTATCCATCCTCTGCTCATCCTGGCTGGTGCCAAGCGTGGTGATTGATAAGCTTTGGGTCTGGCCTCTTGTAAAAAGGCCTGAACCGTGAGTCCTTGGCAAAAGACCTACTTCGCAGCTTATAGGCCTTATGTCTTCATATTTTCTAGTGTCTATTCTTATTTTTTTCTCCAGAATAAACTTTCTAACCTCGGTTTTTTCTACTTCATACAACGCATTTTTTATGTCAAATTCGCTCAAGTCTTCATCTTCCTGGGTTAATTTCTCGATAATCTGCTTGGCTAAAATATTAAAAGCGTCTTCTCTCTGTTCTTTTGCAGGTAGGGCATTTATTTTCTTAAGCTCATCTATGGCGATCTTTCTTACTTTTTCATGCAGCTCGCTAGACACAAGTTTCAATTCAGGTTTTTGCTTTTCTTTGCCGCATTTTTTCTTAAGTTCTTCCTGCAATTCTATGCTTACTTTTATATACTCCTGACTTAACTCTATTGCCTCAAGCATTTTTTCTTCTGAAATCTGATTTGCCCCTGCTTCCAGCATTATAATCCTGTCTTTAAGCCCCGTTGAAACTAGATTCAATGAGCTTTCATCCAGCTCTTTAAAAGTAGGGTTAATTACAAACTCTCCGTTTACTAATCCAAGCCTTACTGCTCCTATAGGCCCCGTAAAAGGTATATCTGAAATAGCCAATGCGCAAGAAGCGCCTATAATCGCAGGTATATCAGAGTCATTCTGGCCATCGCTTGAAAGCACTATTGCAACAACCTGAACATCATTTACAAAGCCTTTTGGAAAAAGCGGCCTTATCGGCCTGTCTATAAGCCTAGACGTTAAGATCTCTTTTTCAGTGGGTTTTCCTTCGCGCTTAAAAAATCCTCCAGGGATCCTGCCTGCTGCGTATGTTTTTTCCTGGTATTCTACAGTAAGCGGAAAAAAATCAATACCTTCCCTGAGCTCATTTGAACAAACAGCTGTAACCAGAACCATGGTGCCTCCATACTGCACGCACACTGCGCCATTGGCCTGTTTCGCCATATTACCTGTTTCTATAATAATCGTTTCCTTACCTATCTTTCTTTCGACTCTATAAACCATATGTCTCCTTTTCTGCCATCTTTACGCGAACTAAAGTTCGCTACTCCCTCATGTTTTGGAGTAGCAGACTTTAGTCTGCGTTAATACTATGAAAAAGGCGGACTTAAAGACCTTTTGCCTTTCTATCTAAAAAACTAACAGCAGGTCGTTAAATCCGCCTTCCATTATTTTTTCAAACTCAGCTTATCAGCGAGTTCGCGGTATTTTTCCGGGTTTTCTTTCTTAAGATAATCCAGAAGCCTTTTTCTCTTGCCAACCATACGTAAAAGCCCGACCCTTGAATTAAAGTCCTTCTTATGGGACTTGAAATGATCTGTAAGGCCATTGATCCTTTCTGTAAGTATTGCTATCTGCACATTACAGGAACCAGTATCTTTTTCGTGTTCAGCAAACTTCTTTATTACCTCTTTTTTTCTTTCCTTTACTATCACTTTTAACCTCCAATTTCAGATTATACTATGCCCAAAGATTATGGTCAAGGAAATTTTTCTTCTTCTCTGCTTCGCTTGGGACATATTGTTCGAGCTAGTCTAAAGACCAAGTCGAGAACTAAATAACTATATATCTTAATTTCGTAGGATAGTATAAACGGCAAGTTTATTAAATATCCTGCCATAGAGTCATTTTTTTTTATACACTTATATCTATTTCTTATATATTTCTTTCTCAATTCCTCTGATATACGCCTGAATTCATAGCCTCTAAAACCGTGAGTCGCCGTAGACGATTCACTACGTTGGACAGGATGAACAATTGCTGTCGCGCCTCTCTCATGATACGCTATTGCCTTTGGGTTATAATACGCCTTCCAGCCCTTTTTCTGAGCCCTCCAGCATAAATCTAAGTCTTCATAGTATATCTCAAAGGTTTCATCAAAATACCCGTTCTTATCTTTTATATCGTCCATCATGATTTTTTTCATAAGCATACATGAGCCACTTACGCCAAATATATATTCCGGCCTTTCGTATTGTCCTTTATCATGTTTTCCATATCCTCTTTCTAACGGTTTTCTGTTCCTTGCTACAAATAACCCTGCGGAGTCTATTGTCTTCTTATCCGTCCTGAGAATCTTACCGCTTACCATGCCTATCTTTTCATCTAGATCAAAAGAGCTGAGTGCCTCCTTTAAATAATCCTTATCCAACACGCAATCGCTGTTTAAACACAGGATAAAATCCCCCTTTGTCTCTTTTACGCCCTGATTATTTGCTTTGCAAAAAAATAAGTTTTCTGTATTTTGTAATAATTTAACTTCAGGATAATAAGCGCTAGCTGTGTCAATGCTGCCATCTGAAGAACCGTTATCCACTACTATTATTTCTATATCTCTAAAACTCTGCGCCTTTATAGAATCTATGCAGTCTTTCAACAAATATTTTCTATTATAATTTACTATTATTATGGATATCATACATATGCTTGATGGAAATAAATTCTTTAGCCGCTAAATCAATCATGGGGAGGAAAAATAAAACATACCTTAAAATCTTCGTTTATCTGCGGCTGCGCAAGGTATGGTTTATCATCTAGCGTAAGCCAGGCATGGCCATATATCTTTTTATTGTCGCCTTTTACGCCTATATTAATCCTGACTTCAATGCCTTTTTCCCTCAAAAATTTATAAAGAATCAGAGATCTTTTAAGACAGGTCCCTCGCCTGCTAAAAAATAGCGCTCGCAGCTTAAAAAATAAATCAAGATATTTTGTTATCTTTAATATATCCCATTCTCTTAATTTAGGAGACATGCAAGGCGTCCATGATTTAAGGATTTCAGGAAGAGGTTTTATATGTATTATGACTGGCAGGATAAAAAATAGATAAGAAACTCTTGCAAAAAGAAAAATATCTTTCATGGCGATCTGCCTTCTGACTTGAGAGAATGCTCTAATAAAAGCGCCTTGCAAGCCATGGTCCACTGCTGGATGCTTTCATTAAAATTCTCTGTCTTTTCAGAAAACCTCCTTGCCTCCTGGCCTATTTTTATTGTTATATCAGGATTTTTTACGATTGAACGCAATCTTTGCGCAAACCCCTTTGTATTATCAGGATCGACTATATAGCTATTTACGCCATCCTGCAGCATGCGGTATACCCCTTTTTCAGCCACGCCTTTCCCGATAATAACACACCTGCCGCATGCCATTGCCTCCCTGGCAATCTTAGGATAATGCGTGTTTTTTGGAAGATAAGGCTCTTCAGAGGTTTCTGGAGAAACAACACATGTGGCTGAATTTATAAGAGCCGGCATTCTCCATGGAGCTTGAAAAGGCAGAAATATAGCTTTCTCTCCTAATCCTTTTGAGTGGACATACTTTCTTAGCAATAATGATCTTTCATTATTGCCCACCACAAATATCAGCCTAAATTCTTCTTTTTTTATAATACTGCACGCATCTACAAAATTAAAGGATTTTTTAAGCTTTGAAACTTTGCCTAAATATAAAAACGCTGGTAGTTTCTCTTTTTTGTTTTTCCTTAAATATAAAGATATGCCTAATGGCTTAACATCAGGGTGAAACGCTTTAAGGTCTATGGATCTGCGTAACCCAAATATAAATTTATCCCGGCTTATTTTACATCTCCTTAAAATTTTCTGGCTGCTCAGCTGCGTAGTCGATATCTTATCAGCACCTTTAAATATTTCTATAAAAAACGACTTTAAAGACGGCGAATCAAATAACCGAGTTATATCGCTTCCAGCATGAGCGGCCATAAATGGTTTTTTAGTAATATACTTTGCCATTAAACCCGCCGCTCCATAAGGCATAAGATATTCTGAATAGATAAGGTCTATGTCGTATTTTCTTATAACCTCTATAGCTATATTGACTAACTTTGAGAGATACGGATTGTATGAAGGAATAAAAAATGGCGTATTGAGAGTTGTGCTATGCACCTTTACATTCTTTGGTTCAAATTGGCCAGGCTCATCTTCTAAGATTTCCTCGCGGTAACCCTCTTCAACCTCCATACAATTAGTAACAACGTGCACCTTATGATTTAATTCGCCCAATCCTCTGGCTAACCAGTATATCCCGGACGATACCCCGCCTTCTATTGGAGGATATTTGCTAATAATGCATATCTTCATATTTATGTTTTATCAACCTCTTTAAAATCAAAGATAAATTAGTAGGGGACTTTATTATATCTTTTCCGCCAAGAAGCAGATAAGAACAGCATTGTTTAACCAGCTTTTTTAAAATCTCCATAGCTTTAACATGATCATCTCTAACCGGCTCAAGAGATGAGAACATGAGATTTCCGATTATCTTCATCATCGCTTCATTTGAAGAAAGAGGTATAAGTTTACTTTTCTTTTTATGTGTTATCTCTGGAAAGACAATAAAATCTGGAGTAGAGGCTGTTTTATAATAAGTTTTGTGCCTTATGCATACTCTCGTGTCCTTTTTATAATCCCTGCGCAGCATTCTGGTTGGAAACGGATAAGCCTTTATCTTAGAATTTGAACGGCATAAAAATGATATATCATCTCCACGGCAAATAAAACCAGACTTGGCAAGATTCATAGAAATAGTGGTTTTCCCGCATCCGCTATTGCCAGGAAATAATATACTAACCTTATCCTTTGTCAAATAAGCTGTATGTAAGGCAAAAAAACCTCTGCATCTAAAAAAATACAGCAATATAATGCGGATGGAATTTCTAAAACTCATGGGTTTATTCTGGCCTGCGATAAACAATAAAATTTTATTTTGATGGCAAATCCCCGCCATGGGCGCAATTTCACCATAATTTCCAAGATGCCTGAGATATCTGATATCTTTGATATTTTTAAAATACTGAGGCCCTTTAAAATCTTCAGAGACTCCAGGCTGCCAATCTGTTTCGTGCGGCATATCTATAGGAATCTGAGAAAGGCGCTCGACTGAAATGACTGCCATGGCAATATCAGGTTGCTTTTTTTTAACAATGTCTTTGACAAGATACATTTTGTCAGTAGCGCGATAAAAAGAGCTCCTATTTGTCATTATCCTTACAGATAAACCTCCTATCAGATATGTTTCTGTGAACTTATAGCGTATATTAAAATATGATGTAAAATTAATTTTCATCTGCAAAAGACGAACTAAAGGCTGTGGTTATATGTAGGTTTTTCTTTTCCGGCCACCCTTTAAAAGCGGTTTGAAGAGGAGGCTTTTTAAAAACGCGCCAACATTGCGGATCCGGAACAGAGAATTGATTAAAGTATGCATGGCTTATGCACAGCGCTCCTCCATGGCAGAATTTAAAATTGCGGCATCTCTGGCATAAAGAGTGCGCATTATTCAAATTTCTCAACTGCCACAACGTGTCTGAAGAAAAATATATTTCCAGCAAGCTCTTTTGCAGGACATTGCCCACTTTTATCGGAAGCCGCCTGCATGCCAAAACATCGCCATTGGGGAACAAAGATAATGTTCTGCCTTCAACTACCCCGCAGTACACTTTCCTGCGCGCCATGTCTCTTGTTAAAGCGCTGTTAAATATACCATCCTCGCATCCATTGGCAATATGAAGCTTGCTATGTTTCGCCATTAATTCAATACGCATCTTTCTCTTCCAATGATACATCTTTCTTAATTCTGCCGGGCTTAATAAATTTAACTTATTTTCTTTGCCCTTCCCGATAGGAACAAACCTCCTTATGCCAATCTTTCCCACTCCTAACTTGTCGCATAGCTGGACAACCGCAGGAACATCAGCCATATTTTTCCTTGTCAGCGTAAAAGAAATAGCGGTTTGTATGCCTGTATTTATCAATAATTTGATTTTCTCAACTACCTCATCAAAACTACCTTCTTCACGTATATTGTCATTGTTTTCCCGCATGCCTTCAAGGCTCAATTGTACCCTCTTAACGCCTAAAGATTTCAACTTTAAGACATTTTTTTCATTAACAAGAGAGCCATTGGTTAAAATACCTACACTAAACCTGCCTTTATTATATTTATTTACAAATTCCAATAACCGGAAAAAATCTTTTCTGATAAATGGTTCTCCTCCGGCAAAGTTGAGATAAGAATGGCCCTTTGGCAGGTTTAAAGCTTTAAGTAAATCCAGATACTGGAAAAAGATATCGCATAATTTAGCGAATGGCAGCTCTTTCATGCTTTCTTTTTCCCTATAGCAATGCTTGCAGCTCCAATTACATCTCTCAGTTATATGCCATTGAAGGGTAAAAGCGCGAAAAAATTTAAAATAACGCGACATAATTTCCATATTATCTATTAAACCGCAACTTCTACCATCTTCTCTTTTATAAGCTTTTTTATCTGACGATTTACGCTATTGAATGCCTTATCCTTATCAACATCATATTCATTTACTATCGCATCGGTTATTTCTCCAATAGTATTTTTGCCATCCAATAGCTGCCAGATTTTTGCTCCCACCTCATTAAGCCTGTAAAAACATTTTGTCTTAAAATTTAAAAGAACAGCTTCTCTGTTATCCAATTCAGTATAAACTATGGATGACTTAACTCTTAAGCGCTGTTTTGGGTTTATCATATAAATTCAATATGCCCTTTTTTGATAATCTCTCTATAAAGCTGCTGGTATCTTTCTTTGCTGTCTCATGATCGATGTCGAATTCTTTAAGTATGGCGCCTATGATTTTATTTACCTTTGTTTTGCCATCCGCCAAATTCCATATAAAGCTTCCCATGGGATTGAGAAAGTAAAAAGTATTATCCTTAAAATTTAAAATAACTGTTTCTCCGTCGATTATCCGGCAGTGAATTTTTTTATCCGGCAATACATATTTGTCAAGCACGGTATCCCCCTTATTGCCGCATCTTACGCTATCGAACATAAAATGTATATTTTGATTAATTTCTTACACATCTTCCATTCCTTTTCTTATTTTTAGCCCTATGATATAAAATACTGCTAAGACTAAGAAATATCAAGAAAATAATTAAGTTTTCAGGTTGTCTTGCGCTTATATGTAAACCGAAAGGCTGAATTCCTTTATGTCTTTTTCTTGTGCGTATTACCAGGTAGGATATATTAGATTGGAATCAACATGACTAAGAACCACAGGCACAGCTGGAACAAGTGCTACAGCTGGAACAGCTTTTCCCTATCTGATCAATAAGTTTTCCTTCTTTTTTCAACTGCGGTTCTTTAAAAAACTTTTTGTATTCTGGCTTTTGGTATTGTTTTTTATTATTCTTACCCATACATATCCTCCTTATCTTATATTAATAGTATAAAAGATATATCAAAATTAGTCAAGCATTATCATTTTAAAAGTTTTCGAAAAAATTATAAAATTAATATTTTTACAGTATCTATGGCCATGATTTAAAAACTTAGAAAACGTTTACCTTTATAGTATAAATTATACCATATAATATTACAATTGCAAAGCCTTTTTTCTTGTTATTTTTTGCTTGCTTTTCAAATCTATCTATAATAAGCTCATTATATAATCATGTTTAATGTATTATCTAAATCCAGTCTTTTATTGAATAAAAATTCTCCTCTTCCAAGTTTAAATAACGCTGAATTAGGGATAATCCTTAAAGAATCTCTATATCATAGTCTTACAAATCTTGCCTATTTAACTATAAAAACATCAGATAGATACAAAGAATTAATTGGCTATCCTGCATTTGCTAAGCTAAAAAACAACTATATGATGACAGTCAAAGATAATATGCTTAAGCAAAAAGAGTTTATTGATATACAGAATGTATTTGAAACAGCTGACATACCCTTGGTCCCTATCAAAGGTGTGGCTTTATTGTTCGACATTTTCCAAAGCGACTTAAGCAGGCCTATGGTTGATATAGATATTTTGATAAAGAAAAACGATCTAGAAAAAGCTAAACAGCTCATGCAAGGTCTTGGCTATAAAGCGGCTCTTGGTAATTTTTCAGAAGAATATTATACTGACCATTACCATCATCTGCCTTTTTTCAGCACCTATATGGCAGAGCTGCATTGGGATCTTGCAGTTCCAAGGCCAAATAAAATTATTTTACCTGAGCTATGGAATAGACTGCAAAAAATTGAGCATGATAATGCTTTTTTAAATATCCTCTCTCCGGAAGATACTATATTCTCGCTTACGCTTCATTTAAGAAGATTTAATAAGCCATTCTCATTAAAACCAATATATGATATCTATAAGATAATGGAAAAATACGATAAAAAAATAGATTGGACGTATATATCAAAATACAGCAGATTAAACAGGCTAAACTCTATTGTTTATTACTCCCTGGCTTCTGTTAAAATAATATTTGGATATCCTGTATCTAAAAAAGAGTTAGGGATGTTTTACCCAGGTATATTAAGAGCATCTTTATTAAAATTATTTATAAATAGGGTTAAGGATAAAGGCGTTATGAGACTTATAGAATCCGCTTCTTTTAGAAAATGCGCCTATATCTTTTTACGTATTTTATTATACGACTATCTGTGGGAATTTATAAAATTTATTATATTCATACCGGAAGAGGAATTCAGCCGTTTTTATTCCATCAAATTCCCTTCAAGAAAATCATCTACTATTTACAACTTAAGGTTCCTGGCTATGCCTTTTCTTTTGTTTAGCGCAAGGTCTTCTAAAAAATCATCTATATAGTTTATAAAATTGCTCCAGTCATATTTTATTACATCTTTCCTGCCTATACTACCCATTTGCATTGGCAATTCCGCGTCCATAGCTATCTTACATAGATAAGATGCATATTCTCTTGCATCGGGTGAACTTAAAAATCCTGTTATACCATTTCTTATAATCTCCTTTGGCCCACCGTTATTAATAGCAATAACAGGCTTAGAAAAAGAAAACCCCTCTAGCACAGTAAGGCCAAAGTCTTCATTCAGGGTAGTTGAGAGAACTGCACGGCAATTTTTGTAAAGATTCAGGATATCTTTTTCCGAAGGGTTTATGGTAATAATTATATTTTTATTCATAGCAGCCATCTTTTTTAATTTTTCATAATAACTATTATTTGTCTTATACAGCTCTCCTGCTATTATAAGTTTAAAATTACGTAATCCTTCGTGTTCCATCTGCAATATATTAAACGCCTCTATAGATAATTCTATATTCTTCCACCATTTTATACGCGTTGGGTGGAAGAAATAATTCCCATATCCAGTGTTTCCTGAAAAATACATTGTGTCAACTCCAAGGTTCAAAACCTTTAATTTATAATCAGGCAGAAGGTTATTTTTTAGAATCCTACCCCTGACTTCCTTGCTGATACAAAAACACAGGGCATATAATTTAAACGCCTTTTTATCTATTACTTTGAATAAAAAATAAACTGGAAAATAAAATATGGCCTTATGTAAATTTTTAGAAATATAGTCTCTCCTCAAGACAGCGTCATATATAACCTTTAATGGGGTATAGCAGATGCAAATTTTAGTTATATCCTTATTTTTGAAATTTATCAGGCTTCCCAGGCCTTCGTTATGCACGCATAAAACATCAAACCCTTCGAGAGGAAGTTCCTGATTAAAGATAATCCATGCTGATCTTAAGGTATTAAAATAACTTCTCTCTACGGAGATCTTTTTCAATTCCGTTATCCTGGATTTAAAATTCTCAAATTCTGGGTAGGTGGTATCTTTTTCATAAAGATTAGTAAACACATGCCAGTCATGTCTGGAGCGCTTCAAGACTTCAAGTATCGTACGCTCGACACCGCTTCTTAAATGGATATAAGGATAATATAATGCGATTTTTAAAGGCATTTTTTAGCGTTCAGATAAGACGAGATCCCATTATAGCTCCAAAAAAATATAACTTGGAGCTATTCGATAAAGCGTATCATCAGTTTTTCAATAATTTTTCTCTGTTGTAATTTACAATGATTACTGATATCATGATTTTATTATATCATGGAAAATAAAAATTCTAAACCATTATCATCCCTTATTTTCATTCCCTTATTATCCCTGCTTTTTATCAGGCCTTTTGTTTCAGGGCTTTCATACCCTGTATTTGAATTCTATTATGAGATAACAATAATAACTATTGCTATTATTACAATCATGCCGTTAATAAAACTGCACAAGTTGCCTTCGGCAACTTGTGCAGTTAAATACGGTTGGATATTATTGCTCTCAGCAGCTTATCTAATCTCCACTATAACTTCTATAAATATCCAGAATTCAATTAAAGAAACTTTAAAGTTTGCAAGCTACATTGCCATTTTCTTTACTGTTCTTCAAGCTGATGCCAACCAAAAAAAATCCATCATAAAAACTATTGTCATAGCTAGTTTGATAATAAGCGTTTATTCTATATATCAATATATCTGGGGGTACTCGTACACTATAGAGTATGCTAAAAAAATAAATAGCAGCCTATTGAACCCTCCTCATAACATTTATGCCAAAAATATTTTAATAAACAAAAGAGCCATAGGCACTTTCCCTTCGCCAAATATTTTAGGCGGTTATTTACTGATGGCCTTTTTTCTAGCTTTAGCTATATTAAAAAATCAAGTATCGCATAAAAGATGGCTCTTTGCGCCTCCTTTAATAATCATTGCTCTTATGTTAACTAAATCGCTAGGGGCATGGATAAGTTTTATTGCCATTTTTATCATTTTATTTTTTACCTCATATAATGCCATTAAAAAACACAAAGTACTATTAATTATTTCTTTTGCGTGCATAACCCTTACAATGCTATTCATTATATTGGGCCGCTGGGATAGGATTACAGACTTAGGAAGTCATCATAATTCCATATCCATGCGTTTTAATTACTGGAAAACTGCTATGGCTATAATAAAAGATCATCCGTTCATAGGAATAGGCCCTGGAAATTTTCAACAAATATTTTTAAAATACTATACATTAGGATGGGGCACTGGCACTAAATATGCTCATAATGTATTTCTTCAATTATGGCTAGAAACAGGAATACTGGGTTTTATTAGCATGCTTTATTTAACAATCGCGTTCATAACTAAAAATGCTTTAAAATCAAGCTATGTTTTTCTAGCAGCGTTAACATTTTTTTTGCATAATCTTATTGATATAACTTATTTTATTCCTGAAACAGGTCTGATCTGGTGGGCAATAATGGGGTTGCTATTTTAATACAGCTGGAAATTTTATATTTGGGGATAAGGCAGCATCTCTCTGGAAAAAACTTAGTGTGAATTGCTTGCTAGCTCAGTGGTATTATTTTTATTGCATTTCCAACAATTCATCAATCCTCCTAACAATAATAAAAATAAAAAAAATGGGACAGTCCAATAAAAAAGCTCATAGCTTATCATGTGTATTAAAATGCAGATAATTATTGAAAAAAGCGTTAGCGTTACCTCCCAATTTTTATCTTCTTTATCTTTAAGCAGAACAAAGCCTCTCTTTATTATATAAAATAAAAGTAACAAAAATAATCCAGCCCCAATTAAGCCGGATTCTCCTGCAATCATAAGATACATGTTATCCGGGATTTTAACATTATAATCCACTTGATTAGGCCCATAATACATATCAAAAACACTTCTATAATTATTAAGCCCTACGCCTACAAAAGGGTGATCTTTTATCATTTTCATTGTTAGCGAGTATCTTTCTAATCTTACATAATTATCTGCGTTCCTATAATCAATCCTATCTCGAAGCACTGGTTTTAATTTTATTATACCAAAAATAGCAACGCTAAATAAACTTATAAAAACTATTACGATTGGCAATAATTTTTTATTCTTCTTATAAAAATAAAAAAATGTTCCAATTAATGCAACAATCCAGCTTGTCCTTGAAAATGTGACCATAAGCCCTGTTAATACGAAAAAGGCCCCCAGCATGGTTAATAACTTGTTTGCCTTGTTTTTAACTACGCCTGCTATAAAATAATAACACGGCAAGCAGCATGCGAGATAAGTTCCTAATATCGTAGGGTGAATCATGGTAGACATAGCCCTTGATAAAAATAGAAACCACCTATAAAAAGGATTATAAACTAACTTTTCATAGATGATATTACTCTTAAATATAAATTCTAAAATAGCCGTAACCCCAACTGTTGCTCCGGCAAAAAACAAAACATAAATAAGCAACCTCATCCTTTTATTATTTAACTCATTTCTGGCTATAAAATATATGGTTACGAAAGGTATGATAAAATCTATGCATCTTTTGAACGCCACATTTTTATCATAAGCAAATAAAGCGCTGAAAAAATTACACATTAAAAACAACCACACTAATTTATCAAATCTATCGTTTAAAAAATATCTTACATTCTTAAGCCTGATAAATGAACCTATTAAACATACGATTAAAACTAGATATATTATATACTTATACCTATCAGTAATAGGCGCTGGTATAAAAGAAACCCATAATATTACAGTTATAAAAAAGAATATCATATGAACCGTTTTTTTAACATCTTTTTAGAAAGTTTTGCTGTCTCATAACATGCCCTTAAAAAATATCTGGCATTTGTAATAAACATAAGCATATTCCGCCATAAATCATAGATAAAAAAAATAACAAATAATTTCGGTAAACTAAATAAGGATTCATTTTTTATTATAGCCAAATATCTATTGCGCATGGATAGATATTGGGAAAATTTATCTTTTTTGCGTGATTTGCCGCTAACATGTAAACATGCTGCATCCGGCGTATATAATATTTTCCAACCCATTTTCTGTAACCTCCAACTTATATCAACATCTTCAAAAAGATAAAAAAAATCCTCGTCAAAATATTCTCCATCCTGTTTTATTGTTTCCAATGCTTCTCTTCTATAAATAACTGCTGCAGCTGATACCCCGGCAACATATTTTTTATGCCAGAACTCTGGCATGTCTATCTTTGCGTCTCCTATATCATGGAATCTCCATAGGTAAGAAAAATGTATACCGGCGCTATATATAATTTTACCATCCGACATTAAAATCTTAGGCCCAACCGCGCCAATGCCATTCCTACTTTCTACTGCCTTATAAATATTCGTTAAAAAATTGCTTAATAATTTTACATCGTGATCAAGGCATAATACAAACTTGCCCCTTGTTTTATTTATACCTTGATTGCGGGCTTTGCAAGGCCCAAAATTTTCTAAATTCTCTATTAAGATAATATTTGAATATTTGTTTCTAATAATAGGAATGGTGCTGTCTTTCGAACCATTATCTACTACTATAATTTCATACTCCTTAAAATCCTGCGACAAAATAGAATCTAAGCAGGATTCAATATATTTGCCTGAATCAGAAGTGACTATAATTATGGAGATATTCGTCATTTTAAAAATTCTATATTATTTTGCTTGTATATTAAAAGATTTGAATTATCAGGCAAATTAATCCTTTTGATTAGCGTAAACTCCCCGATATTTTCTTCAAACCAGTTCACGGATTGATTTATTTTTTCCATAAAATAAGGAGGCACCATCCAATTACCATCTTTGGTTATCACAACATCCCTTCTTGATGTTGAGATATGCTCACAAGAACCCACATGGAAAGTAAAAGGCAGCCTTTTTAAGTATGCCAGCGACGTTAAAGGGCTATGTATTCTAGGGTCATCTGGAATTATAAAAACATTCATTGATTTATTTTTTATATTACCGCTTGAATTTACTATTACATCCAATATTTCTTCTGTTTTCCAATCTTCCTTTTTAAAAATAGTGTTTTGTTCCAGGGGATTATCTCCGCCTTTCTGATTAAACAGGATGATTGAATTTACGTTTGATAACACAGCGAATTTTGTCGGAAAATCTACTTTCAAGAATGAAGGAAAAAATTTTGCGCCATAAGAATATGTAAAAAATTGTACAACAGAAATGATTACCGCTATTGTTGTGATAATAACCCTGCTCTTTTTATGCTGGATACTCATAAGGCCTATAGAAGAAATAATTGCTATGGCAGGCAGATAAGGCATTGTATATCTTGGGCTTTTATAATTTTCCAAGGTACATCCTATATACGAAAATAATACCCAAAAAATTAAAAATAATTTATTTTTCAGCCTTAGCCTTATAAAATAAAAAAGCCCAATAACAAATATTAAAAATAAAAAGAAAGAAATTTGATAATTTATAGATCTAAAAAAATAATAAGAGATTGACGCAAAACTGAATGTCAGCGGACTCACCTCCCTGCAAGTCTCCGGGTATATAAAGATAGCCTGTAAAAAACGGGCAAAATTAGGAATGTACCATATAGATGCTAAAATAGCCGTTATCAATGCAGCAATAAATAAATTTTTTATCTGTTTTAAATAGCTACTTATGCTCAAAAAAAATCTGCCCTTTAAGATATAACCCGCTACTTTAGAACAATTCCTATAACCATAATAAAAAATGGCACTTGTGGAGAATAAAAGAAAAGAGAACTTAGTAAGCAACCCTAACCCAAAAGTGATTCCGAATAGTAAAGAATATCCTGTTTTTTTAAAATTATCGGTTTTTTGAAAAATATATATGCTCAAGCAAACAACTGCAGTAACTGGCAAATCATACATAAAAACTCTTGAATGCCCAAAAATAATCGGGTACATGGTTACCAAAAATGCAGCTAAAACACCAGATTTTTTGTTATAAATATTCTTAACAATTCCATAAATTGAGAATATGAGTATACCTAAAAAAATACCGTTTCCTATAAAAACCGCCGCATCTTCTGTCCTATTAAAAATTATGTAAGATAAAGATACGAGGAATGGCACAAGGGGGGGGTATTGCCCCCCCACTTTTATTGCATTTAATAGAGAAGGTATGGAAAGATGCTTAATGTAATCGAATAAAACTAAGCTATCCAAATAATAAGCTCCGGCGTCCCATAACAAAGGATAGTTGTCCAGCTTCAGCCAAATATAATTATTTATTAAATGGAATAACCATAAACAAATTAATGAAAGTAAAAATAACGTATTCTTCTTATATGGTAATAAAGAAATTCGCATGACCATCAGTTATCCGTGATTATACGGTTGGATCAATACAGATAATACCGTTCCTCTTACAGTAATCTGATATCAATCTATTGGGTTTCATTAAATCGAAACATTCTGGCCTTAAACCGTATCTTTCTACAGTCATCTTCCAGTCTTCTTTTTGAACCTGGAACCTTTGAGGGAAAATTACTACTATGAATTTAAAATTATTTTGTGCCGCTAATCTCTCGTAACCACAAGTTGATAAATAACGCAGACCTCTGCTAGGTGCTATGATAAGAGAAATTAACACTTCATATTTATTGCCTTTTTTCTTTGTATTAAAGTACTCTTCCATTAACCTTGAGAAAGTTTGTTCTTGCCCGACATGCGAATTCGCCTACTGCAACACTAAAAATTATTAGTAATGTTGCAGATATTATAACGTATATGATTTTTCTGGATTTGTTCAACATGTTTACAAAGATAATTGATATATCAGAAATATTTTTTTAGAAAGCAACGCTATTTTTTAGGCCTTCCAAACCAGTTAAACATATGAATTTTGCCTTTACAATCCCGGCCTGCTGAACTGATTTTATCCTTTACCTTGTTTAAAGATAAAATCTTAGGTAACTTAATAGAAATTCCTCTTTTCTGTAAAAAGTATTTAACTTTTTTTACCCCATATCTTCCACTTGAATCTTCTCCGTAAGAAACAGATTCGTAAAGGATGTCCTTGAGATATTCATAATCAATTCCTTTAATCTTCGGTTCATACGTATTTCTACGATAATCTTCGGGTTTTTTAATAAGCGATAAGTCGTTTTCCAAGCAATAATCAAAAAGTCTGCTTCCCGGGTGAGGCGTATAATAAGCAGGGCTACAATGATATGGCCTAATTTTCTTTATCATCTGCAGTGTCATCCTTTGCTCTTCTTTGGTCTCACCTGGAAGTCCCAGCATATAATTAGCCCATATCTTGATTCCCAGTTTATGACATATTTCGGCAGCCTCAAAATTCTGCTCTACCCTTGTCCCCTTTCCAATAAAATCAAGCATGCGTTGGCTGCCGCTTTCAAAACCAATAATCATTAAATCTAAGCCGATGTCTTTAAGCATCTTTATTAAGTGCCTATTTTTACAGACTAGATCAGCCCTGCTCTGACAGACAAATTGTTTCTTAAACGAGGTTTTTTGGTATTCAGCGCAAAAATCTTCTATCCATTTTTTATCCTCAGTTAAGCAATCGTCATGGAACATAAAGCTATTGAAACCTAATTTTAAATGCAGCTCCTTAAGTTCAAGAATTACATTCGCCACTGACCGCCTGCGCACTTTATGTCCAAAAATCTTCTTTTCCGCAGGTTGGCAGTAATTACAGTTATAAATACACCCTCTTCCGGCGATGATCGTCACAAAAGGGGCTTTTAGGAATCCTACAAACGGCTCTTCCCGCGCGGAAAAAAGTTCCCTGTCTACAAACGGCAACTCATCTAACTCGGGCCTCTGTCCCTCAATCAAACGCTCAGATTTATGTCCCAAAGCTAAATCATTTACCAAATTTAAAAATGTGATTTCTCCTTCTCCGCAAATCACATGGTCAATGTAAGCATTCTTCAGTGTATCTTCCGGAGCTATAGAAGGATGTGCTCCGCCGAAAACCACAGGTTTTTTGCTGTTAGCTTTCTTTATTATTTCCGTGCACTGATTGGCAGCATTAAGATCAACGCTCATCACGGTTATACCGAAGAGATCAGCGTCGGAATTTTTTATCAATGATGCGAAATGATCCCAGTCGGAAAGAATCCTCAAGTCTATCAAAGAAACCTTGTGTCCATTCTTCTTGAGGATCGCACTCAAAGAACAAAGGCCATGGTTAATCCAGCTACCCTCATTGCCTTTAAGATTATTAAAACCACTCTCGGTAATACCCGGGTATATCAAAGTTATCTTCATTTTATATTAAATAAGGTTATCGCTGCTATACTATAGTTTTTTATACGTTTTTTGATTACTCAGCTTCGTGTCATATCTTTTGGGGCCTGGGAAAAGATGGCAATGCAGGCATTCGTAAGGTTTATTGTCACTTTTCATCCTTGCCCGGAATTTTTGATAAATCTCGCCATTCCATATCTCTTCTGCTG
>Ga0180009_10000383_pt1 | contig 63528 bp, 61 predicted proteins | sample OS_PC_MetaG_FD_123537 | JGI IMG/M metagenome (GOLD analysis project Ga0180009, IMG submission 123537) | Groundwater microbial communities from the Aspo Hard Rock Laboratory (HRL) deep subsurface site, Sweden - OS_PC_MetaG | ecosystem: Environmental > Aquatic > Deep subsurface > Groundwater... | reverse complement strand
CAGTCTTGATCCTGGCGCTCCCGGCCGGACGAAGCGGTCACGCGGCCACCGCGAACTCCAATGATGCCTTTCTGGGCTGGTGGGACGGGGGTTTCGGAGGGGGACCGGTGGATTCGGGCTAAGACAACAGCTCGCCCACGACGTCAACGCCGCCCTCCAGAACATGCACCTGCTCCTTCCCCACCTGCCCCACGCCCCGGAGAGGTGGAACCCCTTCCGCACCGGTCGCGAGGACGGGGTGCGGCTGGCCACTCTGGGCCGAGCACGGGAGGTCTTCACCAAGACGACCCTGCAAACCTCCCTCGAGCAGGCTCTCGCACCGACCGACCGCGTCGTCGCGCGGGGCGTCCGCATGGCGGCGGTCGATCACCCGTTGGTTGCGTATTACGCCGGGCGGGGGTTGGTGCGGAACTAGGGTGCCGAGATCGACCAGGTGCAAAGCGACGCCGCCACGACGGCGGGGTTACTTCCCCGGCTGGGGCTCGTGGCTGGATGGCAACTCGTATACGACGTTCGCGGCCTCCGTCTTGCAGAGCGTATTGGGTGGAAGGATGATGTCGATCCGCAGCAGGTCCTTGTCAAGGCACTTGATGATCTGCGTACCGTCCGGAGAGTAGAGAAGGTCTTGCTTCAGGATGGGCCGGACTCTCAACTCCCGCTCCTGACCCTCCTCATCGATGGCGGCCAGAACCAAGGAAGAGCCCTCCACCTCGTCCGCATGAGCGAAAAAGTGGTTGAGGGCACTCGCGACGTACCAGCCCTCGTCCTTGGTGACGTATCGGGCGACCGTCACTCTGCTGATACCTCGGAGCGGCTGTGTCCGGAGGCGATCACAGGAGTCGGGCTTCTTCGAGGATGGTCTCCCTGATCTCCTCGCGGAGGCCTCGCTCGGTCACCACGTCCACCTCGCAGCCGAGGATCTCTTCTAGGTCGGCAACAAGTCCTGCCGGGAACCAGGGCGAATGGCGTGGCCCAACATCCACGAGGAGGTCGAGATCACTCCCGGGTCCGGCCTCATCCCGAGCGAGGGAGCCGAACACACGCACGTTCAGCGCGCCGTGGCGGTCGCTGATCTCGAGGATCTCGCGGCGACTTGCCTTGACCACTTCCGCCAATGTCATGCCGGCGACACCTCCACACATCGCAAGACACCAAGCGCCTCAAGTCGACCCGGGCACCGAGCGTGCTGCGCAAGTATCCCACGCCATCCGCCTACGGGGGAAGCGCGCGCCCGAACCTACCCCCGCCCCTCCGCCTCCATGATGGCCGCGAGCACCATCTCCGGCTTCATCGGCAGCTTGCGCAGGCCGATCCCTACCTTGACGTGGTCGGCAGTAGGCGCGAACGAAGGTGCCAGGAAGCTGAGACCTTGGTCCTATTCCTCGCAACGCGAGAACGTGCCAGAATCTGCCGTGTCCCCTTCGTCGACAGCGACACGACCATCTTCACGAACGAAGTCGAGCCTACTTGTGGGCTCACTGAGACTCCGCCCGCAGCGAGGCGACCTGATGCCCACCAGAGACTTCGTCTTCGTAGACGAACACGGAGACCCAGGCTTGCCCGGTCACGGCAGCTCCCACTACGCGTGCTTGTCCGTCCACGTGACAGACGAGTCTCTCGAGCACGTGGTCGAATGCTTCGCTCACCTGCGCTTCTACAGACAGGTGTACAAGGAAGTCAAGAATCTCGACGACGACCCCCGCCTGCGTCCCACGTTGGCAGTAATCCTCTTGAACCTCTCGCGGGCCCACGACGTTCGATTCAACGCAACATTCGTGGACAAGGCCAAGTACACCGGGCCATACCTTGCCCCAGGGGAGGGCACGAGGTTCCGCAACTTCCAGCTCAGGCGACTGCTCGAATGGCACTTCGAGGGGTTCGCGCCCGTCACCAATCATTGCGAACTGGTACTTGATCGACATAGCCATAGTCACCGCCAGCTGGAGAACTTGAGGGGCTACCTGAACGGCAACTACCGCCTCCCGGCGTTCTCCGCCATCACGACGGTCGACAGTAGGTACGTGGAGATGATCAAGGTCGCCGATCTCGCCCTGCGCCTGTTCCGGCGGCAGACCATCCAGCACAATCCCGGATGGCTCAGCCTGGATCTGTCCTTCATCCGCGCAGTCGATGTGACGAAGATGCACAAGCATTGGGCGCCGTAGCTTGGCTTGCAGGCGTCGCAACCGACTGGTATTCTGGTGTCAGCTAGTCACGGGAGGACCTTTGTCAACCTTCGAGGTTGACGTCGGATCCTCCCGTTCCCTTTCGTCGCCCCAACCTCGGGCGCACCGCCGCCTACCGCCGCCTACCCCCGCCCCTCCCGGTCCATGATCGCCTGGAGCACCATCTCCGGCTTCATCGGCAGCTTCCTGAGCCGGATCCCCACCGCGTCGTAGATGGCGTTGGCGATGGCCGGGGCCGTCGGCACCAGGCCGGGTTCACCGATGCCCTTGGCGCCGTAGGGGCCGGCGGCGGCCGGGTCCTCCACCAGGATGGGTTCCACGTCGACGCTGTCCAGGGCAGTCAGCATCTTGTAGTCGCGGAAGTTCGGGTTGAGGAGCTTACCCTCCTCGAAGATCATCTCCTCGGCCAGCGCCCAACCGATGCCCTGCAGGCCGCCGCCCAGGATCTGGCCGCGGAGTAGGAGCGGGTTGATGGCCTTGCCGACGTCATGGGCCGCGATGTAGCGCACGATGTCGATCTAGCCGGTGCGGCGGTCCACCTCCACTTCCACGCCGTGGCAGCCCCAGGCGTAGGCCATGGAGTAGTTGCCTTTGAAGTCGCCGGCGAGGAGGTCGGTGGGCGGCTCGTAGAAGTAAGCGGCCATGAACATGGTGTTGCCTGCGCTGGCGAAGTGGGCCTTGCGCAGCACCTTCTCGATCTTGGTGGTCTTCTCGGGGTCGTCGGCGCAGACCACCATGCCGCCCGCGAGGTCGAGCCCGTCGCGGGGGGCGTCGAGGATGTCGGCGGCCGAGTTCAGGATCTGCCCGCGCACCTGCTGGGCCGCGTAGAGGGCGGAGTTCCCGGCCACGAAGGTGGAGCGGGAGGCGTGGGCGCCGGCGTCCCAGGGGCAGACGTCGGTGTCGCCGATGACCACGTTGATGCGGTCGACGCCCAGGCCCAGCGTCTCGGCGACGATCTGGCGGAGGATGGTGTCGAGGCCCTGGCCCATGTCCATAGAGCCGGAGTAGACGTCGACGTAGCCGAGGTCGTCCACCTTGATGAGGGTGCCGCGAAAAGCGTTGTGTCCGACTTGCAAGATAATCTTGCGGACGGTATAGTTGAGTTACTAGGAAACACGGGGTGGCTCGGGGAGGAGAGGCCCAAATGAAACAGGAACCGGCGTCGGGCATTGGCGCACGCGTCCGACAGGCTCGCGAGGCGCTCCATCTCACGCAAGAGGAACTTGCCGACCAGATGGGGTTCGCCTCCCGGCAGATCTTGTCTGAACTCGAACGCGGGCGGCGAGACGTCAAGGTAGCAGAGCTGGCGCGCTTGGCGCGGGCATTGCGCATAGAAGTGAGTGCCTTGCTGGACTCCGCGGAGCCGGCCGCGCGGCCAACCGTCCTCTGGCGGGCGCGGCCGTTGGCCGAGGCTGAGCATGTCCAGGCCGAGTTTCTGACCTGGTGCGAGCGCTATGCCTACGTGATGAGTGCTACGGGAGGAGGTCAACGACAACGAGACCGGCTGCCGAACATCAGGCTCGAAAGGCAGGAGCTGAGCTACTCGACCGCAGAGGAGTTGGCCGCGGAAATCGGCAGTCTGCTTGATCTGGGTTCGCGGCCGGCGTCCAGTATTCAACGCGCCATCGAAACGCAGTTCGACGTAATCGTCTGGTACCTCGACCTGGGTCGCGACGGCTCCGCGGCCTGTACCAAGGGCTCTTTCGGAGCAGCAATGCTCGTGAATAGGAGTGAGGCTCCGTGGCGTCGCAACTTCGACGTCGCACACGAGCTATTCCATCTGCTCACCTGGGATTCGCTCAACCCAATGATTGCGACCGATCACCGTATTGCCGCACAGGCGGAGCGACTAGCGAACTCCTTCGCTGCCGCCCTGCTGTTGCCCGCCGAACCCTTGAGAACGGCCATGAAAGCCCGCGCCGAGGACGGGCTCGTCGCTCTGGCAGACCTCGTCGCCGTTGCACGGGACTTTGACGTCTCGACTGAAGCACTCCTGTGGCGGCTCTTCAACATCGGCCTCGGATTCGACCAAGATCGAGTTCGTGCTCTCTTGGGCGATCGGACTCTCAGGCAGCTGGATCGCTCATCAATGGTAGGAAAATGGTGGCAGCCGCCATCTCTACCGGAGCGGTTCGTCCGGTTAGCCTATCTGGCCGTGGTTCGAGGGCGGCTGTCGCGGGCGAAGCTGTCGCAGTACCTGGACTGCGGCCTCATCGAGTTAGCCGACCGGCTGGAGGAGTATGGAATCGTAGAGCAGGAGGGGGAGGGGTTGCGCATCGTCGAGTCCCCGAGGGACTTCGATCCGGATGAGGTACCCGGTGGCAAAGCCGAAGTTTGTCCTGCTTGACGCGGGACCCGTCATCGCACTCCACGAAGCCAAGGCGTGGACGCAATTCTGCACCCGATACGACGTGGTAGTCCCGGAGTCCGTCGTCATGGACGAAGCCCTTTGGCATAGCAGGGATGCGACTACAGGATTCAGGGAGACTATCGACGTGAAGCGGGACGCAGAGGCGGGCCGCGTCCGCGTCGTGTCAGCCGACTCCGACGAACTAACCCAGGTTGCTCGGAGATTCAGCGCCGGCTTCATAGACGCCCTTCACGAAGGCGAACTCGAAGCTCTCGCTATCCTGTCTTGTAACGAGCACTTCAGCGAGTGCGCGTTCTGCTCCGGGGATGGAGCCGCTATCCAGGCTGCGGCTATGGCCGGCCTGGCTGAACGCTGCGTCGCACTCGAGACCCTGCTCGACGGAGCCGGGCTCAAGAAGCCAGTCACATGGGCGTTCACCGCCGAGTTCTCGCGCCAGCATCGAGACCGCGGGCTGGAGAATCTGATTACCGGCTTCGGGATGAGACGATAGCCGAGCGCCCTACCCTCCCCCTACCGCCCCTCCGCCGCCATGATCGCCTGTAGCACCATCTCCGGCTTCATCGGCAGCTTCCTGAGCCTGATCCCCACCGCGTCGTAGATGGCGTTGGCGATGGCCGGGGCCGTCGGCACCAGGCCGGGCTCACCGATGCCCTTGGCTCCGTAGGGGCCGGCAGCGGCCGGGTCCTCCACCAGGATGGGTTCCACGTCGACGCTGTCCAGAGCCGTCAGCATCTTGTAGTCGCGGAAGTTCGGGTTGAGGAGCTTGCCCTCGTCGAAGATCATCTCTTCGGCCAGCGCCCAGCCGATGCCCTGCAGGCCGCCGCCCAGGATCTGGCCGCGGAGAAGCAGGGGGTTGATGGCCTTGCCCACGTCGTGGGCGGCGATGTACCGCACGATGTCGATCTGGCCGGTGCGGCGGTCCACTTCCACTTCCACACCGTGGCAGCCCCAGGCGTAGGCCATGGAGTAGTTGCCCTTGAAGTCGCCGGCGAGGAGGTCGGTGGGGGGCTCGTAGAAGTAGGCGGCCATGAACATGGTGTTGCCCGCGCTGGCGAAGTGGGCCTTGCGGAGCACCTTCTCGATCTTGGTGGTCTTGTCGGGGTCGTCGGCGCAGACCACCTTGCCGCCCTCGAGGTCGAGACCGTCGCGAGGGGTATCGAGGATGTCGGCGGCCGAGTTCAGGATCTGCTCGCGCACCTGCTGGGCCGCGTAGAGGGCGGAGTTGCCCGCCACGAAGGTGGAGCGGGAGGCGTGGGCGCCGGCGTCCCAGGGGCAGACGTCGGTGTCCCCGATTACGACGTTGATGCGGTCGACGCCCAGGCCCAGGGTCTCGGCCACGATCTGGCGGAGGACGGTGTCGAGGCCCTGGCCCATGTCCATGGAGCCGGAGTAGACGTCGACGTAGCCGAGGTCGTCCACCTTGATGAGCGTGCCGCAGCCGTCGGACTTGTAGATCTTGGCACCGCCGCCAACGTGGAGCAGACAGGCCATGCCTATGCCGCGCACCTTGTCGGGAAGCTCTGTCCAGGCTGCCCGGGCGACCGGGGGGACACCGGCGGTGTCCGACTCGACCGGGGCGGCGACCGGACTGGCGGCGCCGGGTGTGGCGCCGGCGCCACCGGCGGCGCCCGTCGCGGCCTGGGTGGCGTCGCCCGAAGTGGCGGCAGCCGCAGCCAGGGTGGCGTCGCCGCCAGCCCCGGTGACGTCACCGGCAAGACGCGCCGCCTTCACGGCCCGATACCCAGCCCAATCCATGCGCTCGGCCACGGCCTCCAGGCAGGCGATATGGCCACAGCTGTCCACCTTGAAGCCCTGGGGGGTGACCGTGTCGGCGTGATTGGCGTTCTTCAGGCGGAACTCGTAGCCGTCGATGCCGGCCTTCTCGGCCAACTCGTCGAGGTTCGACTCCAGGGCGAAGGTCAGCTGCGGCGTGCCGTAGCCGCGCATCGCCTGGGCGTAGGTGTTGTTGGTGTAGACACAGGTGGCCCGGAAGCGCACGTTCTCCACCTGGTAGAGGCTGGAGGACGGCATCATCATGACGGTGGGCGTCGTCGCGCCCCAGCTGGTGTAGGCGCCGTTGTCGAGCACCATGGAGATGTCGCGGAAGGTGAGGTTGCCCTCGGCGTCACAGCCTTGGCGTATCTTGATGCGCGTGGGCTGGCGCGGGGAGGTGGCGAAGAACTCCTCCTCGCGGTCGAAGAGGATCTTCACCGGCTTCTTGGTGCGATGCGCCAGGAGCATGGCGATGTACTCGAAGGCGTAGGTGTCGAGCTTCGAGCCGAAGCCGCCGCCCAGCGTGGTGAGCACCACGCGCACCTTGCCCCGCACGCCCATGGCCTTCATGGCTTCTTGGAAGTCGGCCTTGGCCAGGCTCGGGATCTGGGTGATGGAGTACATGGTGAGGTTGTCGTCGGGGTCGAACATCGCGACGCAGCCCGCAGTGCCGAGGCAACAATGGGTGACCCACCCCGTCTCGTACTCGCCCTCGGCGACGAAGGCCGAGGCGGCTTCGCCGGCCTCGACGTCGCCCGCGGAGAACTTCCAGGGCAGGCGCAGACGGTTGTCCTTGTTGGGCTCGCCCTTGGGGTTCAGTTCGTGGACGAGCGGCGCGCCCTCCTGCATGGCCTCTTCGGGGTCGAAGACGGCGGGCAGGTCTTCGTAGTGCACGACGATCGCCTTGATGGCCGCCTCGGCCAACTCAGGCGTGGTGGCGGCCACGGCTGCGACCTCGTCGCGGTACTGACGGACGCGGTCCTTCTTGAGAGCCATGTTGTCTTTCAGGAAGCCGAAGCGGATCTCGGGCGTGTTGTACGCGGTGAGCACGGCCTTCACCCCGGGTATGCGCTCCGCCTCCGACGTGTCGATGGACACGATGCGGGCACTGGCCCGGTCGGAGTAGAGGATCTTGCCGTAGAGCATGTTGGGCAGCTCGAGGTCGTGCATGTACTGGGCCTGGCCGGTGACCTTGACCCCGGCGTCGGCCTTGGGGATGCCCTTGCCGACCACGGCCAGTTCCTTCTGGACGCGTTCCTGCTCGGTGATCACGGGCGGGTTCATGCGGTCACCTCCCCGCTCGTGGATGCGTGGCCGGGCTGGTCGACGGCGCCGGTGACGCCCGCGAGGGCGGTGCCGGAGGCGGCACCACTCGCGCCAGCGCCGGTCGTAGCGGCGGCGCCCGACCCGTTGCCCGCCGCGACCGCGGCCGTGCCGTTCATCTCGGCTGCCGCCGCCTGCACGGCTTCGACGATCTGGGTGTAGCCGGTGCAGCGGCAGAGGTTGCCCGCCAGGGCCACCTTGATCTGGTGAGCGCTAGGATCTGGATTCTGGTCGAGCAGGGCCTTCGACGACATGAGCGCGCCCGGGGTGCAGAAGCCACACTGCACGGCGCCGTACTCGATGAAGGCCTTCTGCAGCGGATGCAGGTTGCCGTCGGCTTGGGTGAGCCCCTCGACGGTGGTCACACTGCGGCCCTCGGCTTCCAGGGCGGGGAACAGGCAGGAGTTGACGGCGGTGCCGTCCACCAGCACGGTGCACGCCCCGCATTCGCCTGCGCCGCAGCCTTCCTTGGTGCCGGTGAGCCCCACGCCGTCGCGCAGGGCGCGCAGCAGGGTCCATTCGGGCCCGACGAGGGCCGAGACCGGATCGCCGTTCACCACGAAGTGGATGTTCTTCTTGTCCATGCCGGCCATCAGGCACCACCCTCCGTCGCGCCGCTGGAGGCGCCTGGGTCGTCGGAGGCGCCGGCGCCGGTCGAAGCGGCGCCCGAGTCATCCGAAGGTGCCGCGAGGCCCGCCGCCACATACGCGCCTGACTGCTCCATCGCCCGGGGCACGAGCACCCGGATCATCTCGCGGCGGTACCAGGCCTTGCCGCGCCAACTGTCGCGAACCTGGGAGTCATCGGCCGCGACCAGGGCCGCCGCCTCCACCGCTTCTCGGGTGAGGGGCTTGCCCACCAACATGTCCTGCGCACGGGTGGCGCAAGTGGGGGTGGGGGCGCAAACGCCCAGCGAGATGCGGGCGGTCTTGACTGTGGTCATGTCGTCCTCGAGGGTCAGGCGCACGCCAACGCTCATCATGGCCAGCTCGACGCCGCGGCGGCGCGTGTGCTTGATGTAGCGGGAGAAGGTGTTCGCGCCGGGGTCGGGCACGCGGATCTCTTTGAGCAGTTCGCCCTTCAGGAGACGGGTCATGCCCGGGCCCACGAAGAACTCGCCCAGCGGTAGCTCGCGCAGGCCGCCCGGGCCCTGGATCACCAGGGTGGCGTCGAAGAGCATCAGGGCCGTGGCCGAGTCGGCGCAGGGTGCGGCGTTGCAGATGTTGCCGCCCACCGTGCCCACGTTCCGCACCTGGCGGGAGCCGAGGCCGGCGCAGCCCTGCTGCAGGGCCGGCAGGTAGTTGGCTGCCCAGAGGGAGTCCTCCACCTTGCCGTGCGGGGTCATGGCGCCGATGGTCAGGCCGCCCCCGTCCGCGCGCTCGGGGGTGAGCACGTCGAGGCCCGCGATGCCGCGCAGCGAGACGACCGCCTCGGGCTTCATCTTCCCCGAGCGGATGTTCACCCACAGGTCGGTGGCTCCGGCCACCGCCACTGCCGTGTCGCCCCGCATACTCAATTCGGCTACCGCTCCCTCGAGGGTGGTAGGCCGCACGTATTCGAATCCGGCCATCTGCTACGCGCCCCCTTCTTCTTCTGTGTCGCGCCTTGGCGCCTCCGCCGGCCGCGACTCGGTCGCGGCGGCCGTCAACGTCGGTACTGTGTCGGCTCTACTTCTGGGTCTCGCGTTCGTCGTATACACGCTTGGACTTCCGCTCGGAGCGGGGCAGCGAACCGTAGTCCACCACCTGCACCTCGGCGGTCACCATGATCTCTTTCTTGATGCTGTCGGCGATGTTCTGGGCGACTTCCGCGTCGGCCGTGGAGTCGGCCCCCGGCAGGCGCTCCGCAAGGACGGTCATCTGGTGCTTGCCGTCGGCCATCGTCAGGCGCACGTTGTACTCACACGAGACGCCCTCGGTCTTCGAGAGGATGCTCTCGATCTGGCCCGGATAGATGTTGACGGCCCGGTACTTGAACATGTCGTCCGACCGACCCATCAGCCTGTCGTGCCGCGGCAGGATCGATCCGCATTCGCACTGGCCCGGGATGAGCCTCGTGAGGTCGCGGGTGCGGTAGCGGATCAGCGGCGCCCCCTCCTTCCGCAGGGTGGTCACCACCATCTCGCCGATCTCGCCTTCAGGGACGGGCTCGAGGGTCACCGGGTCGAGGATCTCGAGCAGGTAGTAGTCGGCCCAGTAGTGGATGCCCGTGTGGTAGCGGCAATCCAGGCCGGTGCCCGGGCCGTAGAGTTCGGTCATGCCGGGGATGTCGTAGAGGTCGGTGGCTCCGGTGAGCTCGAGGATGCGGGCCCTCATGGCGTCGCCGCACACCTCGCTGCCCAGGATGACGGTCTGGATGTTCGTCTTCCCGACGAGGTCGCGTTTCTCCAGCTCCTCGGCGACGAGCAGGGCCATACTGGCCGTGCAGCAGATCACGTTCGACTGCATGTCCAGCAGGAACTGGATCTGCAGTTCCAGGTTGCCCGGGCCCACCGGCACCGCCATGGCGCCCGCCCGTTCGCAGCCGGCTTGGAAGCCCACGCCCGCGGTCCAGAGACCGTAGCCCACCATGATCTGCACCCGGTCGCCGGGGCCCACCCCCGCCATCTCGTAGCAGCGGGCGAACATGTCGGCCCAGTCGTCCACGTCCTTCTGGGTGTAGCCGAGGATCTTGCGGCGCCCCGTGGTGCCCGAAGAGCTGTGGATGCGCACCAGCTGATCGTGCGGCACGGCGAGCAGGGGGAAGGGGTAGTCCTCCTGCAGATCGTGGGCAGTGGTGAAGGGCAGGCTGCGGATCTGTTCGACGGTGCGGATGTTGGCCGGGGCCACGCCCACCTGGTCGAAGCGGCGGCGGTAGAAGTGCGAGCCCTGGTAGGCGTGCCGCACCGACCACTGCAGCATGTCGAGCTGGGCCCAGCGCAGCTGTTCCCAGGTCTCCTGCTCCGGCATGAAGGTCTTCTTCATCGCGTGCTCCCGTCTGGCCTCACGCGCGGCGCGCCTCAGGAGGCGCTGCCCCGCAGCTTTGCGGTCTCGACCTCGTCGACGCGCCACGTGCTGGTGTTGATCACCACGCCGTAGTCGTCGCGGGCCTTCTGCTCCGACACCAAGCCGTTCCGCACGTCGCGCAGCACCTTCTCGGCCGGGCGCTCGTGGGGGTCGCCCCAGCCGCCGCCGCCGCCCGCCTGCTGGAAGTACAGGGTGCCCGCCTCCACGTTCGGCACGAGGTCCTTGGTGGTGGGGATGTGCTCCGTGCCGTCCGGCAGGGTGAGTTTGATGATGTTGAGGGTGCCCTCCTTGCCGCCCTGGGCACCGCGCGACGCTTCCACGTCGCCGTCGCCGAAGGTGACCAAGTTGACCATGCCGCCAACCTTGTATTCCATCTCCACGCCCACGCCGCCGCGCCAGCGGCCGGCTCCCGCTGAGTCCTCCCAGAGTTCGTGCTTCAGGAGCAGGTGCGGGGTCTGCTGCTCGAACATCTCGTAGTCTTGGTCGAGCACGCCGCCGGAGGCGTCGATCATGCCGATGTGGTCGTAGCCGTCGGTGCCGTACATGCCGCCCGAGCCGCCCTTCATGCCCATGAAGTTGATGTCCACGAAGGCTTCGCCGCTCTTGCGTGGGTCCTTGCCGGTGGTGAGGCTGCAGAGGAGCTCGCCCCACTCGGCCGTGACCCGCTCGGGGATCACCGGCCCCAGCGCCCGCATGATGGCGTCGGCGTTGTTGGGGCAGAGGTGGTTGCCGTAGGTGGTGGCCGCCGGGTAGGCAGCGTTGAGGAGGGTTCCCTCGGGGATGGTGATGGTGATGGGGCGCACCATGCCCTGGTTGTGGGGGATGTCGGGGTTGACCATCTGCAGGAAGGTGAGGATGGTGGCCGAGGCGCTCGAGGCGTAGGTGCCGTTGACGAAGCCCGGAGTCTGGCCATCGGTGCCGGTGTAGTCGAAGGTGATGTGACCGTCGTCCACGGTGACCTTCACCCGGATGGTCGACTTGCTGCCCGGAGTCTGGCCGTCGAAGAAGGCGTCGGCTTCGCCTGTGTACACACCGTTCGGGATCGAGCGGATCTCTTGGCGCATCATGCGCTCGGTGGAGTCGAACAGGAACTTCTTGTGGGCCTCGAACACCTCGAGCCCGTAGCGCTCGATAATGCGCAGCACGCCGCGCTCGCCCACCACGCAGGAGCCGATCTCGGCCCGCATGTCTTCCTCGACGATGTCGAGGCGGATGTTGGCGAAGATGAACTCCCACACGTCGCGGCGCAGGACGCCCTTGTCGTACACCTTGACCGGCGGGATACGCAGGGTCTCCTGCCACACCTCGGTGGCCAGGGGATTGTAGCCGCCCTGCACGTTGCCGCCGATGTCAGCCTGGTGGCCCTTGACCGCGGCCCACGCCACCAGCGTGTCGCCGTGGAAGATGGGTTTGTAGACGGCCACGTCGTTGTTCTGGTTGCCCATCGAGAAGACGTCGTTGTGGAAGATCACGTCGCCGGGATGCACGTCGTCGCCGTAGTAGTCGATGATGTACTTGCACACCGGGGCCAGGCTGAAGGCCAGGATGGGTAGGTTCTCGGTCTGCTCGAGCATGTTGCCCTCGGCGTCGTAGAGCCCGGTGACGAAGTCCTTGGCCTCGCACAGGATCGGGGACCGGGTGGTCCGCGTCATGGCGATGGACATCTCCTCGGTGATGCTCTTCAGGCGCTTCTGCAGGATGCTCACCAGCACGCGGTCGATGGTGATGCCGTCGACCACGGTGGCGCCGCCCGCCGCACCGGCGGCTGTGGTGGCGCCCTGGTCGGTCGAACCGGTGGCGCCGGTGGCGCCCGTCGCGTCGTTGCTCATCGCTCCACCCCTCCCGCAGTCGCGGCGTGTTCGCCGAGGACACGCCCCAGCACTTCCTCTTTACGCTCGCGCAGGTAGATCGTGTACGTGCCCAGCTGGTCGACAACCACGGAGAACTCCGGGGTGACGAAGGTGGTGGTGTTCACCTGCTCGATGATGGCCGGCCCCTCGAGGCGATGGCCGAAGCGCAGCTCCATGCCGTCGTAGACGTCGACATCGGCGAAGCGCTTCTCGTTCGGCAGGTAGACCCGCCTCGTCCCTTTGCGCGCAGCACTCGGGTCGGTGCCCACGTAGGGCTCGGCCGTGAGGCTCGGCTTCTCGGTGTCGCCGATGGCCACCAGGCGCATGTTGATGAGTTCCACCGGCGTGCCCTTGTCTTCGAGCGAGTAGCCGTAGAGCGTGTCGTGCGCGGTGTGGAAGCGCGAGACCACGCCGGAGAGGTCGCCGGACATGACTTCATCCCAGGCGGCCGGCACGTTCACCTCGTGGTACTGGCGCAGGTAGCGCAGCTCGAGGCTCGGCTGGTAGGTGATGCGGTCCTCGGTGATGCCCTCGGAGAGCAGAAGACCGCGCCCCGCCTCGCGCATCTCGCGGAAGAGGCGGCCGTAGCGCTCGTGATCGATCAGGTTGACCCGCACCGGGTAGGTGCGCACGAAGTCGTGCCGCAGGTCGGAGCGCAGCATGCCCGCGGCGCAGAAGATCGAGGACTCCCGCGGCACCAGGATCACCGGGATCGAGAGCGCGAGCGCGATCATGCAGGCGTGGTTCGGACCGGCGCCGCCGGCCGTCACCAGCGGAAAGTCGCGGGGGTCGTATCCGCTGTTCACGGCGATCTCGCGCACGGCCGCGGCCATGCTCACGTTGATCACCTCATACATGCCGCCCGCCGCCTCCTCCATCGAGAGACCCATGGGCTTGGCCACGCGCTCCTGGATGGCGCGGGCGGCGGCCGTGGGGTCGAGCTTGAGGCGCCCGCCGGCGAAGAAGTCGGGGTCGAGGTAGCCGAGCACCAGGTCGGCGTCGGAGCAGGTGGGCTCCTGGCCGCCCCGGCCGTAGCAGGCCGGTCCCGGGTCGGCGCCCGCGCTCTGTGGGCCCATGCGCAGCAGACCGACCTCGTCGATCCAGCCGATGGACCCGCCGCCGGCACCGATGGTCACCACGTTCAGCATGGGCAGGCTGATGCGCAGGCGGTTGATCTCGCCCTCGGTGGTGATGAGCGGCTCGCCGTCCTTGATCAACGCCACGTCGAAGCTGGTGCCGCCCATGTCGCAGGTGATGCAGTCTTGGTAGCCCTGCCCCTGTGAGAAGGCCAGGCCGGCCACGGGGCCGCCGGCGGGGCCGGAGAGCAGGGTCATGGCGGGGCGGTCCATGGCCGACTGCGGCGCGATGACGCCGCCGTTCGAAGCCATGATCAGCAGGATGCCCTCGAAGGCGAAGGAGTCGAGACGCGCGATCAAGCTGGTGATGTACCGGGTGAGCACCGGGCCGATGTAGGCGTTCAGCGCCGCCGTCGAGACCCGGTCGTAGAAGCGGATGGCCGGCGCCACGTCGGCCGACACCGAGAGGAAGGCGTCCGGCATGGCCGCGCGCACCAGTTCGGCGGCACGGTGCTCGTGGGCCGGGTTGGCGAAGGAGTTCATAAAGCAGATGGCGACCGCCTCGACGTTCTCCCTCTGGAACTCGGCGATGGCGGTCGCCACCGAGTCTTCGCTGAGGGGCTCGATCTCGGCCCCCGCATAGTCGAGCCGTTCGTCCACGGGCAGGCGCAGGTAGCGCTCCACCACGGGACGGGCGTTTTCATAATGATTGTTGTATTGCTCCTCGCGGATGCCGCGCCGCATCTCGAGCGCGTCGCGCACGCCGCGCGTGGTGAGCAGACCGGTCTTCGCCCCCCGGTAGGTGAGGGTGGCGTTGGTGGTGACCGTCGTGCCGTGCACGATGGTGGTCACCTGCTTGAGGAAGTCCGCGGTCGAGAGACCCGCGTCGGCCGCCATCTCCTCGATGCCCTGGATGGTGGCGATGGACGGGTCCTTCGGCGTGGACAGCACCTTGTAGATGGAGCTCGTGCCGTCGTCGCGCGTGAGCAGGAAGTCGGTGAACGTGCCTCCGACATCGATACCGATCTTGAACACCGGCGGGCCCCCTTAGAAGATGCTGGGTTCGTCGAATTCGCCGTACACGTCGCGGAAGACATCGGACATCTCTCCCACGGTCGCGTAGGCCTTGCAGGCGTCCACCAGCGCGGGCATGACGTTCTCGCCCGCTCGGGCGACGGTCTCGAGCGTCTTCAGGGTCGCCGTCACGGCCGCGGAGTCGCGGGTGCGCTTGAGTTCCACCAGCCCCGCGAGCTGCTCCTCGGCCCAGGCTTCGTTGTACTCGTGGAGCTCCACGTCGGCGTCTTCTTCTTCGGCGTACTTGTTCACGCCCACCTTGATCAGGTCACCGCGCTGCACGTCGCGCTCGAACTCATAGGCCTGCCAGGCCACCTTGCGCTGCAGGTAGCCGCTGGTGATCGCCTTGATGATGCCGCCCTGCTCCTCGATCTCGCCCATCTCCTCCCAGATCTTCTCCTCCATCTGCTTGGTGAGCGTCTCGATGAAGTAGGAGCCGGCGAGTGGGTCGACGGTGTCGCGCATGCCCACCTCGTCCATGAGGATCTGCAGGGTGCGCAGCGAGAGCAGCGCCGAGCGCGGGGTGGGGATGGTGAAGGCTTCGTCGAACGAGCAGAGCGCCGTGGATTGGGCCCCGGAGAGCGCCGCCGCCAACCCGTAGAAGGCGCCGCGCATGATGTTGTTCTCGGGCTCCGCCTTGGTGAGCCCCGAGCCGCCGCCGGCGAACAGGCCGCGCAGCCACAGGTTCTTGGGGTTCTTGACGTCGTACTTCTCGCTGAGGTTCTTCGCCCACACCTTGCGGCCGGCCCGGAACTTGGTCACCTGTTCCCACAGATTGCCGAAGATGTTGAAGTTGAAGCTGAAGCGGCCCACGAACTCCTCGGGCGCGTAACCGCGCTTGGCCACCTCGTCGATGTAGGCGTTGGCGATCAGGAAGGCGTAGGCCATCTCCTGGGCCGGCGTCGCCCCACTCTCGCGGATGTGGTAGCCGCACACCGACACCGGGTTGGTGCGCGGCATGGTGGTCATCGAGTACTCGATGGTGTCGCCGATCAGCTTCACCGCCGGCTCCAGCGCGTAGATCCAGGCGCCCCGTCCGATGACCTCTTTGAGGATGTCGTTCTGCGGAGTCGCCGAGATCTTGGTGCGGTCGAAGCCGAGCTTCTCAGCCACCGCCTGGTACATGGCCAGCATGATCGAGGCTACGGCGTTGATGGTGAGGCCCGCGCCCACCTTGTGCAGGTCGATGCCGGCGAAGGCCACTTCGAAGTCGCGCAGCGAGTCCACCGCCATGCCCACGCGGCCAACCTCGCCCAGAGCCAGCGGGTGGTCGGAGTCGAGACCCATCTGCGTGGGCAGGTCGAACGCCACGTTGAGGCCGGTCTGACCGTGGTCGATCATCATGCGGAAGCGCTCGTTGGTCTCGCGCGGCGTGCCGAACCCGGTGTACTGGCGGGTCGTCCACTCGCGGGTGCGGTAGCCCTCGGGGAAGAGGTTGCGGGTGAACGGGTACTCGCCCGGGGCGCCGAGGTCGGTGTCGTGGTCGAAACCGATCTCTTCCAGGTCGGCGGGACCGTAGGCCGGCTTCACGTGGATGCCCGACGACAGGATCACGTCGTCGATGCCACCCTTCTCGTTCTTGATGTAGCGTGCGACATCCATCATAGGCTCCTAACCCACCAGCGCCTTGATGGCGTCGGTCATCTTGTGCAGGTCGGCGCCGCCGGGGAAGACCCCCTTGACGCCCATCTCCTGGAGAACGGCCACGTCTCGCTTGGGGATGACTCCACCCACGGCGACGGCGATGTCGTCGACGCCCTCTGCGGCCAACAGTTCCATGAGCCTGCGGCAGATGGGCAAGTGCCCTCCTGAGAGGATGGAGAGGCCGATGACGTCCACGTCCTCCTGCACGGCCGCCGCCACGATGGCCTCGAGGGTCTGGTGGAGGCCCATGTAGACGACCTCCATGCCCGCTTCCTTCATGGCGATGGCCACGACCTTCGCCCCCCGGTCGTGTCCGTCCAGACCCGGCTTGGCCAACAAGACCTTGACCGGCGAGACCCTAACCGTCTCATTCACTCGTCATCTCTCCTTCGACCTATCAACTCGTGGCGGCGCGGACCTGCTCGGTCAGCGCCGGAAGCACCTGCAGTACGTCGCCGACGACCCCGTAATCGGCATACTCGAAGATGGGCGCCGTGGGGTCGGTGTTGATCGCGACCACGACCTTGGCCGTGTCCATGCCCATGATGTGGTGGATCGCCCCCGACACGCCGCAGGCGATGTAGAGCGTGGGCGACACCGTCTTGCCGCTCTTGCCCACCTGGTAGGCGTGCTCGGCGAGCCCGGCGTCGACCAGGGCCCGGCTGTAGCCCACGGCCCCTTCGAGCGCGGCCGCCAGGTCTTCCAAGAGACCGAAGTTCTCCGGGCCTTTCATGCCACGGCCCCCGGTCACCACCACGGCGGCCTCGGTGAGGTCGGCCTTGCGGGGCCCGCCCTCGCGGCGCTCCACCAGTTCCACCCGCGAGACCGCCACCGGCGCCGCCACCTCTTCCGCGGCAGTGCTAAGGCCCGCCGGCGCCATACCGGCGTCGAAGCTGTGCGGGCGGAAGGCGGCCAACAGCAGCCCGTCCGCGGGCACCAGGTTGGTCACGTAGGCTTTGCCGCCGTACACCGGCCGCGAGATCTCGAGGGCGGAGCCCCCATCGGCGGCGGCGGCGCCAGCCGCACTGGCGCCACCCAGGCCGTCCGTAGCCCCGGCGCCCGTGGAGCCCCCGACGGCGTCTGCGCCCCCGCCGTTCACGCGCAGGTCCACGCAATTCGAGAGCGCCCAGGCGCCGAGGCGCGCCGCCAGACGCGGCATGACCTCACGCGTGCGGCCGCCCTCTCCGAAGAGCACGGCGCGCGGCGCGCCGGCCCCGATAGCGGCGGCGAGCGCGTCCACCCAGGAGTCGGCGGAGAAGGGGGTAAGTTCCGGCGCGGTCAGCGTCACGACCCGATGAGCCAGGCCCTCGAGCTTCGCCTTCAGGGTGACCTCAGGGCCGGCCACGACGGCGGTCACTTCGCCGCCCGTGGCGGCGGTGATCGCCCGGGCTGCGGCCAGGAGTTCATAGGTGGCGGGGCGGAACTCTTCCCCCCGGGCTTCGCAGATGATGTAGAGGCCGTTCACAGTACCTTCGCCTCCTGCCTGAGCAGGCGCACGAGTTCGGCGGCCGCGTCCGCGGGCTCGCCCTCGATCATGGTCACCGGGGGGCGCTGCCCCACCGTGCGGTACGCGACCACCGGCAGGACGGGGTGGGCCTGAACGCCGAGCGCGGCCAGGTCGGTGCGCTCGATCTGCACCTTCATGGCCTTCATCGTGCCGGCCATGCCGGGCACACGGGGCTCGGCCAAGCCCTTCTCCGCGGTGATGAGGGCCGGCAGAGGCAGACGAACGACCTCCTCGCCCCCGTCGATCTCGCGGGTCACGAGCACGGATCCGTCTTCGACCTCGAGGCCGATCGCCCGCGTGGCGCAGGGCATGCCCAGGATCTCGGCGACCATGGGACCCACCAGGCCGGCCTCGTCGTCGGTGGCCTGCTTGCCCGCGATCACCAAGTCGGTGGGCTCCAGGGCGACGGCTGCGGCCAGGGCCCGAGCGATAGTGAGGGAGTCTGCGCCGTCGAGAGCGGGGTCGTCCACAAGGAGTGGGGTCTCGATGCCCATGGCGACCGCGCGGCGCATGGCCTCCACGCCGGCGCCGGCGCTCGCGCCGACGGCCGCGGTGACGGCACCGTGGCTCTCCTTGAGCTTCAGCGCGGCTTCCACGGCTATCTCGTCGAAGAAGTTCAGCCCGCGGCGTTTCTCCACCTCGAGACCCGACCCGTCCCCGGTCACCTTGACCGCGGCCTCCAGGTCGGGCACCTCCTTCACCAGTACGACCACTCTCACTGCCTACCCCCTTCTTGCTCCGTCTTCAGTGGGGCGCTGCTGCCCCTGTCGCTCGTCCCGTTGGGTGCGTCGAGCCCCCCGTTCCGCCCTCAACCGGCGCCCCGCGCCGCTTGGCGGCCCGATCGCCCGCTGTTGGCCGCCACCTGCAGGTGCGGGTCGCGGGCCACCGGTGTCCGCGCGGCCGGTGTCGCGACCCGTCGGCCGTGGCGCCCCCCGGGGTCGCCGGTTCCGGGGCCCGCACAGGCTGGTGCCCCCGTCGCGCCCGGCGTGGCGTCAGCGCCCGCCGACGATCTCCTTGCCCAGGAAGTTCTTCAGGATCTCGTGCGTGCCGCCGCCGTAGAGCAAGAAACGCGCGTCGCGGAAGTACCGCTGCGGCCCGTACTCGTGGGCGAAGCCGTTGGCTCCGTAGATGCGGGTGACCTCGTCGACCACCTTGCAGCACATCTCCACCGAGAACATCTTGGCCATGGCCGCTTCCAGCTTGGGCTGTTCACCCTGGTCGATCATCCACGCCGCTTTGTAGAGCAGCATGCGGGCGGCCTCCATCTCGGTGGCCATCTCGGCGAACTTCGCGCGGATCAACTGGAACTCACCGATGGTCCTACCGAAGGCAACGCGCTTGCGCGCGTAGTCGAGCCCGTCGTCGAAGGCGGTGCGGGCCAGGCCGATGCCCATGGCCCCGGTCATGCAGCGGATCTCGTTCAAGATCTCGCCCAGGTAGACCACGCCTTTGCCCTCTTCCGCACCCAGCAGGTTCTCGTCAGGCACGAAGACGTCCTCGAAGACGAGTTCGCCGGTGACCGTGCCCCGGCAGCCGAGCTTGTGCAGCACCTGACCGGCCGAGAAGCCGGGTGTGCCCTTCTCGACGAGGAAGAAGTTGAGGGCCTTCATCCCCTTCGCGGGGTCGGTGGTGGCGAGCACGGTGGCGAAGTCGGCCAACGGGCCGTTCGTGATCCAGTTCTTGGTGCCGTTCAGCACCCAACCGCCGTCCACTTTCTTGGCGCTGGTGCGGGTGCCGGCGAGGTCGGAGCCCGATTGGTCCTCGGTGAAGCACACCGTACTGATCTTCTCACCGCGGATGGCGGGAAGAAGACAACGCTCCTTGATCTCGTCGCTCCCCCAACGGTAGACGAGGTGCGTGCCCATCAGCATGTTCATGATCACCGACTGCGCGAAGCCGATGGACGCCCGCGACATCTCCTCGTAGAAGATCATGCTGGTGACCGCGTCGGCCGCCATGCCGCCGAGCTCCTCGGGGTAGCGCAGACCCAGGTAGCCGAGCGACGTGAACTCCTTCCAGAGCTCCATGGGGAACTCGTCGCTCTCGTCGATCTGCTCCACGTGGGGCATGATCATGCGGTCGACGGTGTCGGCCACCGTCCTTTGGAAGAACTCCTGCTCCTCGGTCAACCGGAAATCCACGCCCGCCTCCTAGATCGCTCCGTCGGCGGCCAGGGCCGCCAACTCTTCGCCGCTCAAGCCGAGTACCCCGCCGAAGATGGCCTCGTTGTGCTCGCCGAGACGGGGCGGGAACTTCATCATGCCGCCGCTCGCCTCGATGAACTCCGTGCGCACCGGCGGCGGAGCCAACGTCACCTCGAAGCCGGTGACCGGGTCGACACTGTGCAGGAGCTTCGGAGCGATGGCCGGGTCCTCACAGACCTGGTGCACGTTCTGCACGTCGGCGATGGGGATGGTGGCCTCGCGGAAGGTCTCGAGGAGGTGCGCCGTGGTGAAGGTGCTTGTGATCGCCGCCAGCTTCTTGTTGAGCGCGGCCATGTCGACGATGCGGCCGGCGTTGGTCTCGTAGGCGGGGTCGGCCATGCCTTCGAAGCCGGGCACGGCCAGGAGCCGCTGCCACTGCACGTCGTTGCCCAGGGCGATGTACACGTATCCGTCGGCGGAGGGGAACACGCTCACCGGGCCGAAGAACTCGTGGGTGTTGCCGCGACGGGTCATCGTGCGCCCGAAGGTGCGGCCCATGGTGATGGGCTGGGTGAGCCACGAGGTGGTGGAGTCGATCATCGCGATGTCGATGCGCGACCCCTCACCCGTGAGGGCCCGCTTGTAGAGCGCCTTCATCACCTGCCCGTAGGCGTGCTCGCTCGTGCCCATGTCGGGCAGTGGTATGCCCACCACCTGCGGGTCTTGGCCCGCCTCGCCGGTGAGGTCCATCAAGCCGCCGCGCGCCTGCAGGATGGGGTCGTACGCCGCCTCGTTCGAGTCGGGACCGAAGCCGGTGATGCCCAGCCAGATGAGATCGGGCTTGGCGGCGCTCAGGGTGGCGTAGTCGATGCCCAGCGGCCCGTAGTTCTTGGGCAGCTGGTTGGTGGCGAACACGTCCACGTCGAGCTCCACGATCAACCGGCGAAGGAGCTCTTGGGCCCGCGGGTCCTTCAGGTTGAGGGCGAGCGCCTCCTTGCCGCAGTTCACGGCGAAGAAGTAGCTGCACATCTTCTTCTCTTCCTCGCGGAAGGGCTCGCCGATCAGCCGGTTCGGGTCGCACATCTTCGGGTGCTCGAGCCGGATCACTCGCACGCCGTCCTGAGCGAAGCGGTACGTGAGATACGGAAGGACGGTGGCCTGCTCCAAGCTGAGCACGGTGAGGCCGGAGAACACGTCCTGCGGGCCGTCCTGCGGGCTGGTGCTCATGCGGATGCCTCCGAGAGAAGATATCTGGTCATGTGGTCGTCGCTCACCTGATAGGCCTGCTCGAGGGTGACCCCGTCCGGGTTGAACAGCCATTGGAAGACGAACCCCTCGGTGAGGGCCACGATGGTCGCCGCCTCGAGCTTCACATCGACGGGGCGGAACTCCCCGCTCCGCACACCGTCGGCGATGGTCATCTCGACGTAGCGAAGCACAGTCTGGTAGATCACCCGCGTGTAGTTGCGCACGCAGGCTTCGCGCGGCGCCTGCGCCAGGAAGTCCACGAGCACGATGTAGTAGTGGCGCGTGCGCTCCTCGCTGTCGAACAGGTTGCGGAAGTTCAGCCGCAGGCGCTCTCGCGCCGAGGCGTCGCTCTCGTAGACCTCTTTGAGTTCGCCCTCCAGCTTCCCCACGATCTTCTCGAGGACCGCGCGGAAAAGGTTCTCCTTCTTGGGGTAGTGGTAGGAGACCAGGCCCTTACTCACCCCCGAGAGCTGCGCCACCTCGTCGACGGTGGTGCCGTCGTAGCCCTTCTTGAGGATGAGCCGCAGAGCGGACTCGACGATCACCTCTCGCTTGGTGGGCTCGGCAGTGCGCTGTCTCACACGAGCATCTCCGCACCTAGAGCCGCGCCCCGCGAGAAGGCTTCCCGGTTGAGGGCCACGAACCGTTCGGGCACGAGCCGGTCGATCACACCGAGCCACAAGTCGGGCTCCATGCCGAGGTCGACGGCCAGCAATCCCAGCAGCACCACGCCCGAGAGGGCGGCGTTGCCGAGTTCGCGGGCAACGTCGGTGGCGTCCACCCACACGAGCCTGCCGGCGCGAGTGAGCAGAAGACGCTGGATCTCGCTCTCGTCGGGATAGCGGGCCACCCCCATGTTCACGGGTGGCGGGGGTATGCGGTAGCGGTTCACGATGACGTCACCGCCGGGCTTCAGGAAGTCGATCCAGCGGGCCACCTCGAGCATCTCGAAGCCGAGGAGGAAGTCCACCTCGCCCTTCTCGACCGTAGCCGAGTACACCTTCTCGCCCCAGCGCACCTGGCTCTCGACGCCGCCGCCGCGCTGGGCCATGCCGTGCACTTCCGACTTCTTCACGTCGTAGCCTGCCTCGAGGCCCACTTCCACCAGGATGTCGCTGGCCAGGATCGTCCCCTGTCCGCCGACTCCCGCCAGCACGAAATCGACCTTCTCCAAGGCCATCACTCCTCACCTCCGTCGGTCCGGTTGGACACGATGGCGTCGCGCGGGCACACGGTCACGCAGTAGTTGCAGCCGTTGCACAGGATGTCGTCGATCTCGACGTGGTCTCCCCGGTTGATGATGGGTGCACAGCCGATGTTCAGGCAGGTGCCGCAGTTGTTGCACGATTCCAGGTCGACGTGGGGCGCAGCGTTGCGCTCCTTGGTCTGGAGGACGCAGTTGTAGCGGGCCACGACCACCGACGGCTCGGAGGAGTCGAGGTGGTCCTTGAGCACCCTGCGCACCTCGTCGAGGTCGTAGGGGTCGAGGGTGTCGACCTTGCTGAAGCCGAAGGCCCGCGCCACCGCTTCGATGGACACCGTGGGGCTTTCGTCGCCCATCATGGTGGCGCCCGTAGCCGGGTTGGCCTGGTGGCCGGTCATGGCGGTGATGCGGTTGTCGAGCACGATCACCGTGCTCACGCCCTTGTTGTAGGCGATGTTGACCAGCGGCGGCAGCCCGCCGTGGAAGAAGGTGGAGTCGCCGATCACCGCGACGGTGCGGTCCTTCACGCCCACCAGGTCGGTGCCGTGCACCACGCCGATGCCGGCGCCCATGGCCCCGCAGGTGTGCGTGGCGTTCAGCGGCGGCGCCGCGCCCAGCGTGTAGCAGCCGATGTCGCCGAAGACCATGGCGCGCAGACGCTGCAGCACGTAGAAGATGGGCCGATGGGCGCAGCCGGGGCAGAGCATCGGTGGGCGACCGGGGAGGGTCGCCGGGTCGAGCAGGGCGACGTCGCCACCGCCGTTCCCGTTGCCGTTGCCCGCGACGCCAGAGCCGGCGGCGTCCGAGCTGCCGTCGCCTGAGCCCGCGGCGGTGGTGTCACCTGAGCCCGCGGCGCCGGTGGTGCCTTCTGGCAGGCCGTTGAACACGATGGGAGCGCCGCCGGTCGAGACGGGTACCCGGGCCTCGACGAGGCCGGCCGTGACGGCGCGCGCGCGCACCAGCTCGGTGCTGAACTCACCGCAGAGCGGGAAGATGTCCTTGCCCCTGGCCGGGATGCCCAGCAGGCGGATGTGGTGCTCGTAGATAGGGTCGAGTTCCTCGACCACCACGACTTGGTCGACCATGCCCGCCAGCGTGTGGAACAGCTCGGTGGGCAGCGGATAGGCCAGCCCCAACTTGAGGAAGGTGGCGTCGGGGAAGACCTCGCGGGCGTACTGGTACGCGATACCGCTGGCGACGATGCCCAGTCGGGAGTCGCCCGGCTCGATGCGATTCAGCTCGCAGGTCTCGGCCCAGGCGGAGATGTCCAGCATCTTCTGCTCGACCTCGCGGTGCATGCGGCGCGCGTTCATGGGGAGCGGGATCTGCCGGCTCGGATCGCGGTCGTACTTCACCGTCTCGTGGGCGGCGTGAAGGGGGACCAACTCGTCCATGACCTCGAGCGGCGTGCGCGAGTGCGACAGGCGCGTGACGGACCGCAGGATCACGGGAGTCTTGAACTGCTCGCTGAGTTCGAACGCCGCCTTCATGAACTCAGCGCCCTCGGCGCTGTCGCCCGGCTCCACAACGGGCAGCTTCGCGAACCGCCCGTACTGACGCGTGTCCTGCTCGTTCTGCGAGCTGTGCATGCCGGGGTCGTCGGCCACCGCCACCACGAGGCCGCCACGAGGCCCGGTGAAGACTATGGAGAAGAGCGAGTCGGCGGCCACGTTCAGGCCCACGTGCTTCATGGTGCAGAAGACCCGCTCGCCCGCGTACGAGATGCCGGTGGCCACGTCGAGCGCCACCTTCTCGTTGGTAGCCCACTCCGCGTGCACACCTGGGTAGGTGCTGTACGCCTGAAGTATCTCGGTGCTCGGCGTCCCCGGGTACCCCACCCCATAGCCGCAGCCCGCAAGGTAGGCTCCGTAGCCAATGGCTTCGTTACCGGACAAGAGCTTCTTCACATGTCCCCCATTCCGTTTCCGTCAGGGTGTGCGGCCGCTGACCGGCCTATCGACAGGCTCAAGGCGATTCCGCGATGCGGCGAGGAGGGTGTGCGGTGATGATGTACCGACGCTCCGCGACCCCCCGCGGAAAGAACCCTTGCTGGACCGCGCCCGGCGCCCACCAGCCGCCGCGGTCACGTTCCTGACTGTACGTACAGTCGGGTTTCATTCTATGGAGGGTTCCGCCCCAAGTCAAGAGGGAAGAGCGACGGGTTGGGCGTCCAGTCAGGGGGCGGTTCGAGAGCGGTCGGGCTTCGCACCGATCCTCGGCTGGCCCGAGGCCGTGGGCAATAGGGGACCAGCGGCCGACCGACCCGGCGGATTGCGCGAAGCCGAGACGACAGGTATAATCCCTGTATTCCTAAAGGTTGCATGCGATAATAGCCCTGTATTTCTAAAGCCTGATGGAGATTCTTGGGAGGTGCAGGATGCACCGAAGGCTATCCAGAGCGCTTGTCCAGTGGAAGGGCGAAGCGCGGCGCAAGCCACTGATCCTCCGTGGCGCTCGCCAGGTAGGCAAGACGTGGTTGCTGGTGGATTTCGGCCGAACCCATTTCCCGGGGCGCACCCATCTCGTGGATTTCGAGAAACGCCCCGCATTTCGAACCGTCTTCGAGCGGGACCTCGAGGCTCGAAGGATCGTCACCGAGCTTGAGCTTCTGCTCAACGAACGCATCACCCCGGGAGAGGATCTTCTTGTCCTGGACGAGATACAAGCATGTCCGCGGGCGATCATGGCACTGCGGTACTTCTACGAGGATCTTCCCGCACTTCATGTGGCGGCCGCAGGTTCGCTGCTCGAATTCACCATGCAGGATCTGTCCTTCCCGGTGGGACGGGCGCGTTCCATGACCATGAGGGCAATGACGTTCGCCGAGTTTCTCCACGGCCTTGGGAACCACGCTCAGGCCGACCTTGTTACGGGACCCGCCGCTCCTGTAGCGCCCGCGATCCACAACGAGATCATGCAGTTGCTGAAGACGTACTTCATCGTGGGCGGCATGCCGGAGAGCGTGAGGACCTTTGCCGAGACCGGGAGCATCCGGTCGGCGAAGGAGGTTCTGACCGACCTGATCGTCACCTACCGCGACGATTTCGGGAAGTACGCCCCCCGGGCCGACAAGCTCGGAATGAATGCTGTGCTGAGGGGCGCGGCGGCAGGGGTGGGAGATCAGATCAAGTACAGTCGTCTCACCGACCTAGTATCGGGGCCAACATCGAGACGAGATCTGGAGCTGCTCCAACTCGCACAGCTCGTCCACAAGATCCGGGCTACGAGTGCGGCCGTGGTGCCCCTAGCCGCATCCGCATCGGACTCCCGATTCAAGGTGGTCATGCTGGACATCGGTATCATGCAAGCGCTTTCCGGATTGAACGCTGACGCGATCGTTTCGGAGGACGATCTGCTCGCAGTGTACCGTGGTGCCCTGGCCGAGCAGTTCGTGGGGCAGGAGCTACTCGCCGGTGGCCAGGACGAGCTGTACTTCTGGTCGAGAGAAGCACGGAGCAGTTCAGCCGAGGTCGACTTCCTTGCGACGGTTGGAGGAAGGATCAGGCCGATCGAGGTGAAATCGAGCGCCGCGGGGCGCCTCCGCAGCCTTCACCTACTGTTGGAGACCTTTCCGGCTTGCCGTCCGGGATACGTCCTCTCGTCCCGCCCCTACGCGGAGCTTCCAGAACAGGATCTCGTCTTTGCTCCACTCTACTTCGCTGGAAGTCTTGCGCGGGAGTGAGAGAGCAGCCCGTTGGCCGCACGAAAGCGGTAGGGCCCGCCAAGGCCGGATGGACGGCCGGGGGCCGGCCGATCGCGGCGGGACGCGGCCAATGCGGGTCCAAAGTCCTATCGCTAGAAGCTCGCCCCCCGCGTAGCGTGTTCGCACGCGCGCGAAGGGCGACATGCCCGAGCGCCGCGTGCATATTCGGTCTTCTGCGCGCACCTCTTGTGTTACACTGTAATACATGGGAAGGACCCTCACCATTCGTCTGGATGAAGACTTGGAGCTCGCCTTGGATCAGGTGATGGCCCGCACCGGCCGCACTCGAAGCGAAGTCGTGCGCGACGCGCTGCGGCGACAGCTCGCGGTGCAGGAGTTCAGGGAGCTACGCGCGCAGCTCCTGCCGTATGGTGAGGCCCGCGACCTGCTCACCGACGAGGACGTCTTCTCGATCGTTTCGTGAGGGTCTTCCTCGACACGAACGTGCTGGTGAGCGCGTTCGTCGCCCGCGGGCTCTGCGCGGACCTGCTGGAGTTTGCCCTCACGGAACACGAACTGAATGTCGGTGAGGTCGTGCTATCCGAGACGAGGTTCGTGCTGGTCGAGAAGCTCGCCGCCGAACTGTCCGTGGTCGAGCGAGTCGAACTGCTCCTCAGGGGAAGATCCGGAATCGAGCCGAAGCCGGCCGCACATCTGTCGCTGGGCCTGCGTGATCCCGATGACGAGTGGATCGTGGCCTCCGCTGTGGCGGCCCGGGCCGACCTCCTGGTGACCGGCGACGCAGACCTCCTCGACGAGAGCGAACGTCTGCCGATCACCACGGTCTCGCCGCGCCAGGCCTGGCGACTGCTCCGCGAGCGCGGCGCCGGCCACCCCGGCCGCCGCTGACCGGCCACCCCGGCCGCCGCTGACCGGCACGAGGGGCGGCGCGTTCCAGCCTACGACGAGCGCGCCTCGACGCCCTCCGGACCGTGCAACAGCCCCACCGCCTCACGCCGTAGGCAGAGTTCCACAGTGCCGCCCACTGAGAGGTTCAGCGGCAAGTACGTGTAGCCGGGGAACCGCACGTCTACCTCGTGGCCGTTCGGGAGTTCGACGCGGAGGCTCTGGACGGTACCCGAGTGATGCAGATCCACCACCACCGCCTCCACTCGGTTCGCGCGCAGAGACTCCCCGATTCGCCGATCCGGGTAGAGCACTTTGACATCCTCGGGCCGGATGTACACGGGCACCCGCTCGCCCACCTCGGTGTGCTGAGGCGGCGCCTCGAGACGTAGCCCATCCCAGTCGAGCACCAGACCATCGGCGCTCGCCTCGACCACGAGGGCGTGGAACACGTTGCTCACCCCCACCACTTCGGCGGAGCGGAGGTCGCGCGGGCGACGGAGCACCTCGCCGACGCGGCCCACCTGCTGAACGCGGCCGTCCTGTACCACCGCCAGGCGGTGGCCCACACCGAACGCGTCTTCCAGGTTGTGCGTCACACAGAGCACCACCAAGCCCAGCTCCGCTTGAAGACGGCGCAGGTCGCGCTGCAGGCGCTCACGCATGGGCCGGTCGACAGCGGAGAAAGGCTCGTCGAGCAGCAGGATGCCGGGCCGGGCCGCCAGGGCTCGAGCCAGGGCCACTCGCTGCTGCTGACCGCCCGACATCTCCCGCGGGTAGCGGTGGGCAAGGTGTTGGATGCGCATGGACTCGAGTAGCTCCTCAGCCTCGGGCTTCCCCCGGCTAGTGTGGCCGCGAAGGGGGAAGGCCACGTTCTCGAGAGCTGTGAGGTGGGGGAAGAGCGCGTAGCCCTGGAACACGTATCCCACCCCGCGGCGTCGAGCGGGCAGGTCGACGCGATCGCCCGGACGCGAACGCCTGAAGAACACGTCGCCGTCGAACTCGATCTCGCCCGCGTCGGGAGAGAGTAGCCCGGAGACGGCCTGGAGGGTGGTAGTCTTCCCCGCACCCGAGGGACCGAACAAGACCATGATCTCGGTGCCCACCTCGAGTTCCATGTGGAGCTCGAAGGAATCGTAGCGCTTCTCGATGTCCAGACGCAGGCGGGGCGTCATGAATCCCCCAGCCTGCGCACGGCCCAGAGGCTGAAGAAGGCCAGCCCCGTCATCACCAGCACCAACAGGTTCGCGGTGACGTAGTCTCGGCGCTGCACCGCGTCGTAGATGAGCAGCGGCATGGTCTGCGTGCGGCCGGGGATGTTCCCGGCGACCATCAGGGTGGCCCCGAACTCGCCCAGCGCCCGCGCGCCACCCAACACCGACCCGGCCAGCACGCCACGGCGCGCCAGGGGCAGGGTCACCCGGAAGAACACACCGGGCTCGGACGAGCCCAGGGTGCGGGCAGCATTCTCCAGGGTGGGGTCCACGCCGGCGATGGCGGCCTTGCTGGCCTGCACCATGAGCGGAAGTCCCACCACGAACGAGGCAAAGGCGGCGGCATGCCAGGTGAAAACCACTTCCAGCGATAGCCATTCGACAAAGGGGCCGCCGCTCCCCAGAAGCAGCAGCAGGTAGTACCCCACGACAGTGGGGGGAAGCACCAGCGGGATCATGATGAGCGTCTCGACGACGCTCTTCCCGAAGAAGCGCGTACGCGCCATGACGAGGCCGAGCGCCAACCCCACCACCACGATGGCGACGGTGGCCACCGCGGTCACTTTCAGCGACATGAGGAGAGCTTCGCCGATCACCTACCGCCTCCCGAGGTGCGGACACCCGTCCCGTCAGCCGGCGGCGCGGGTGCCTCCGCGTTCACAGGCAGCCGAGGTGTCGCGGACTCCTGCTCTCTCGCCAGCGCCGTCATCATTCCTCGCCTGGTAGACCGAACCCGTACCGCTGCAGAACGGGGCGCCCCACCGGGCCGTTGACGAAATCCGCAAACTGGCGCGCCTCCTCCGCCAAAGACGACCGCGGTATCACCGCCAGGGTCTGCTCCAGCGGGGAATGGAGGTCTTCGGGCACGAGCACCCACCTGCCGTCCCCCTGTACGCTGAGCGAGCGGGCCACGATGGCCACGTCCGCGTTGCCCGAATCCGCGAACTGAAGAGCCTGCAGCACGTTCTCGGCCATTACGATGCGCGGCTGGAGTTGCTCCCACAGACCGGCCGCCTGCAACGCCTCTCGCGCCGCCACCCCGTAGGGCGCGTGGTCGGGATTGGCGATGGCGATGCGCTTCACCTGCGGATCCAGTAGATCGGCCAACCCCTCAATCCTCAACGGACTGTCGGCTCGCGTCCACAGAGTAATGCGCCCGATGGCGTAGAGGGCGGTGTCCACCTCACCCACCACGCCGGCGTCCACCAGCTCCTGTACGAACCTCCGGTTCGCCGAGAAGAACAGGTCGACAGGGGCACCGGCCGCGATCTGCTGCGACAGCTGCCCGCTGGACCCGTAGTTGAAGGTGACGTCCACCCCGGTCTGCTCGTGGTACAGACGTCCGATCTCCTCGAGTGCCAGGGTAAGGTCGGAAGCCGCGGAAACCGTCAAGGTGACGGAGTCATCCGAACTGGGGCCGGCCTGTCCCGCGCCCGCGTCCGAGCACCCGAGCCCTGCGCCGGCCACGAGCACCGCGCCCGCCACGAGCGCCAGTGCGACCGCGGCGAGTCGCCCCATGGGCGGCCCCGCGGCGCGCGGCGCGGGCCTACTCACCACGGAGTCCGTCGGCGGTGGGAGCCACGGGGCACCCGGCCACCCAGGACTCCCCCGCGCGGAAGCCGCCAAGCAACACACCGGCCGCCTCCACGACACCCCCCGCCACGGCGAGGGCTTTGTCGGAGACGGTGAGGCAGTGGCTTGGGTCGGCCCTCGGATCGACGTCGGCCACCTTGAAGCCTCTCGTGACCTCTAGATCGTCGTGCAGCAGCCCGCGAAGAACGCCCCCGATAGTCGTGACGACCGGCTCGTCGCCCACGTAGCCCACCACGTCGCCGGGGGCCACGACGTCGCCGATACGGCGAGCGCCCGCGAACCTGCCCGGCCCTGGCGCGCGCAACACGCGCTCGGCGCCGGCACCACCGATCTCGCCGGGGACGCCCGTGTTCGGCGCGGCCGCTCCCTGCCAGATCACACGGCCGAGGTTGTGGCCGCGCATGGTCTCGACCACCGCGTGGCAGTCGGTACCGGCCGCAAAGCCCGGCCCGAGCGCCACAACAGCGGGGGCGTCGGTAATGCAGGTGCCTGTGTTCCTCTTGGCGATGATCGCGTCCACGACCAGGGCTGGGCTCAGCGTGAGGGCCGACTCGGCGGACGGGTCCACCATCAGGGCGATGCGTCCCGCGGAGATCGTGCGCTCGGCCGCCTCCCGACCATCCACCAGCTCCGCCTCCACGTGTTCCACGGTGACCCGCCCCTCGTAGACCGCTTCGGCGAACGCGACCGTGCGTCGTATGACCGTGGGTCGCTGCACCTCGGTCATGACCACGGCCATGCCCACCCGGTGTAGACGCAGCGCCACGCCTGTCGCCAGGTCGCCGGCGCCCTTCACCACGACGAGGATGCTATCGGTCAAGACCGGCCTCCGAGGAGACCGCCGCGGTGCGCTTCGCCTGGGGCGCTGCGTCGACCGGCGCCGGCTGCCCCGCCGACGGGACGGTGGCCTCGGCCGTCGCCTGCGCAACCGACAGGGCCGCCGGACCGGCCGATCCGCCCTTGCCGTGGCGCTCGGCCACCACCTGCGCCAGGATGCTCAGGCTCACCTCGCCCGGGGTGTGACCGCCCAGGTCGAGCCCGATCGGGGCCTTGACCTTGGCCAGCACCTCGGCGGAGACACCCTCCTCCATCAACTCGGAGAGCACGGTCTTCACCTTGCCGCGGCTGCCGATCATGCCCACGTACCCCGCGCCCGCACCCGCCACCGAGCGCAGGGCGTCCTTGTCGTGCATGTGGCCGTGGGTCACGATCACGATGTGGGTGCGGTCGTCGATGGCCACCAGCTCGGCCACGTCCTTGGGGTGACCCACGACGATTCCATCGGCCAGCGGGAAGCGGTCGGCGTTGGCGTATTCCGCCCGGGCGTCGAGCACAATCACCCTGAACTCGAGAGCCTTCGCCATGGGACACAGCTTCTGGCCGATGTGCCCGGCTCCGATGATGAGAAGGGTGTTGGACGGCACGTGCACTTCGAGGAACACCTTGACGTGCCCGCCGCACACCATGCCTAGGGCATGCTCGCCGGTGGGGCGCAGGTCGTATTCCTTGACCTCGGACACGCCTCGCTTGAGAGCCTCCACGGAGTCGGCGATCACCTGAGCCTCGACCTTGCCCCCGCCCACGGTGTCCACCGTACGACCGTCGGCCATCACGATCATCTTGGAGCCGGCCTTGCGCGGGGTCGAGCCGACGGATTCGATGACGGTGGCCAGCACGAAGGGCGTACCCTGATCGGCCAGATCGGCCATGGTGCGATACAGGTGGGTGGTTTCCACGGTTGCTCCTTACCTTGATTCGGCGGTCACGGCCGTCCGATGGGCCGGAGGACGCACGATCCGGTCCGGACGATCCAAGGGGAAAGTATAGCGTCGGTGCCGCGAAGACGACGGAGCTACACGCACCCCGGCCGCGCAGCTACGCTCGCACCCCTAGTCGCAGACAACAGGACGCGCCATGGACTCAGCGCGCGCCTGCAGCAGGCTCCACCGGTGATCCACTCCGGTCTGGATCTCCTTGATCTGGTCCGCGTCCAGATGCCGGTAGCGCTTCTGTTGCTCGAGGTAGCGCTCCACCGGGATGCCCTTGGGGCCGTGGTTGATCGTATACCGCTCTCCGTCCTCGACTTCGTACAGGGGGAAGAAGCCGGTGTCGACCGCGAGGCGTGAAACCCGCACCGCGCCATCGTCGGCCACGCCCCACCCATCGAGGCAGGGGGTGAGCACCACGATGAAGCGCATGCCTTCCATGTCGCGGGCTTTGGCCACCTTGCGCGCCAGGTCGTCGGGGTAGCCCACGGTGGCCGTGGCCACATAGGGGATGCGGTGGGCGGCCATGATCTCGGTGATGTCCTTCTTGTCGCTGGGCTTCCCACCGGGAGTGGAGCTGGTCACCGCGAGATAAGGGGTCGACGAGCTCTTCTGGGCGCCGGTGTTCATGTAGCCCTCGTTGTCCAAGCAGACGTACACCATGTCTTCGTTGCGTTCGGCGGCACCGGAGAGGGCCTGGAAGCCGATGTCGTAGGTGCCGCCGTCGCCGGCCATAGCGAGAACGTTCACGTCGTGCTTGCCCTGGCGCTTCAGCGCCCGGCTGATGCCGGCGGCCGACGCGGCGCTGGCCTCGAGCGTCGTCTGGTATACCGGTATGCGCATCGAGCTGTACGGCTGGGGACCGCAGATGATGGCGATGCAGGATGGCGGCACCACCCCGATGGTGTTCGGGCCCATCGTGTTCAGCACGTAGCGCACGGCCAAGGCCTCACCGCATCCGGGGCAGGCGTTGTGCCCGGAGTTGAAGACCGTCTGCTCGTCGAGTTCGTACGTATGCATCCGCCTCACCTCTGCCACACCGAGTCGGGAACCGGCTCGTCGGTCAGCGCCTTCTCAGCCAACTCCACCATCTTCTTGGGCGAGACGTTCACCCCGCCCACGCCGGCCAGGTATCCGTGCACGGCCGGAGGGTCGGGCATGCCGTACAGCGCGGCCTTCAGCTCCTGATGCAGGACGCCTCCCCCGCCGGGAGAGAAGTTCCGCTCCATCACAACCAGGCGCGGGACACCCGCCACGGCAGCCCGCACCGCCTCCACGGGGAACGGCCGGAAGAGCTTGATCTTGAGGAGCCCCACGGCCTTGCCTGCCGCCCGCAGCATGTCCACGGCCACCCGAGCGGTGCCCACCATCGCGCCGAAGGCCACGATCAGCATGTCGGCGTCCTCGGTGCGGTACTTCTCGAGGATGCCGTATCCGCGACCCATCATGTCGGCGTACTCGGCATCGGCCCGCACCGACACCTCAAGCACCTGGTTCATCGCGGTGCCCAGGTCCTTGCGGTGGCGGTAGAACATGTCCTGGTTGACCACGTTGCCCCAAGACTCACCGATCTCGGTGTCGAGCTTGTGGACCGGATCGAAGGGCGGCAGGTAGGCGTCGACTCGCTCCTGGGAGGGCACCGTTACCGGCTCCAGAGCGTGCGACACGTAGAAGGCTTCGTGCACGACCATCGCCGGCAGGAGCACCTCCTCGGCCACCTTGAACGCCTGGATCACCGTGTCGAGAGACTCCTGACCGTTCTCAGTGTAGTACTGGATCCAGCCGGTGTCGCGCTGAGCGAGACTGTCGGTCTGGTCGGGCCAGAACCCCCAGGGCGAGCCGATGGTGCGGTTCACGTTCACCATGACGATCGGCGCGCGAGCGCCCGAGGCGTAGTGGAGCATCTCGTGCATCAGGAAGAGACCCTGCGAGGCGGTGGCGGTGAACACACGCACCCCGGTGAGCGACGCGGTGATGCACGCCGACATCGCCGAATGCTCGGACTCCGCGGTCATGAGGTCCACGTCGAAGTCGCCCGCGAGCTGCAGGTCGCTGATCTTCTCAGCGATGGGCGTCTGGGGCGTGATTGGATAGATGGGCACCACCTGGGGCCGCGCCCGCATGGCGCCGTAGGATACCGCGTGGTTCCCCGAGAGAAGCAGTCGCATGTCGCCGGCCAGCTGCACCTCGTTGGCCGGCGGGGAACTCCGGGGCGCGGTGGCTGTGGCGCTCATAGGTTCACCTGCTCCAGCCGGACCGCGCCGCGGGGACACTCGGTCACGCACAGCCCGCAGCCCTTGCAGTACTGGTCGAGCACGAAGTAGAAGGGCCCGCTGTCGGCGGGTGCGCCGACGCACGGAACGGCCGCAACCACCCGCACGGCGGCACCGGCGGGCGGGGCGCCTTCGGAGGCACACTCAGAGGCGCCGGGGGCGACGCCCTCCGCGCCGGCGGCCGAGGGGTCCTTCTGCACGGCCATGTCGGGGCAGAAGACGAAGCAGTTGTCGCACTGGACGCAGAAGCCGCAGCTCATGCAGCGTCCGGCCTCGGCGTTCGCGTCCTCCGTCGAGTACACCGAGATCGTCTCGGCGAAGGCCTGCAGACGCTCAGCAGCAGGGGCGACCACGCGTTCGCGGCGTTCGCTGAATTCGAAGTAGAACGAGTTCACCTCTGTGCGGTTCACCGAGTCCTCGAGCTTCGGCCGCTCCGGGATGCAGGCGTCCGGATGACTCAGGTACTCGGCGATTGAGTAGGCGGCCCGGCGGCCCGCGCCGATGGCCTCAGAGACGAAGCGGTTGGTGGACGCGACATCGCCGCCGGCGAAGACGCCGGCGCGTGTGGTGGCCAGGGTCACGGGGTCGGCGACGAGCACGGCGCACTCGACAAAGCCGCCGGTGGCGCCGTCGACGGAGGAGCCGTCGGAGGAGCCGTCACCGAAAGCGCCGTTGAACGGCGCGAGGTCGGGATCCTGACCGATGGCCGTGACGATCACGTCGGCAGCCAGCGCGAACTCCCCGCCTTCCACGGGCACGGGGCGGAGCTCTCCGGCGGGCGCCCCGAGATCGAGGGTCACCTTGACGCACTTTAGGGTCAACCCGCCGTCAGCGCCCGCCTCCACCGCGGCCACCATGGCCCCGTCGAAGAGCGCGACGCCTTCCTCGAGCGCCTGCTCGATCTCTTCGGGCTGCGCGGGCATCGCGCCGCGCGATTCGAGGGCGACCACAGACACCTGATGGCCTAGGCGCCGGGCGCTCCGCGCCACATCCATGGCGGCGCTGCCGCCGCCGATCACGGTCATGCGCTCGCCCAGATCGCGGGCCACGCCTTCGGTGCACCGCCGCAGATACTCCAGCCCGTCGAGCACTCGGCCCGCGCCCGCGCCGCCCTCGAGGTGACGCAAGATCTTGGCCTGCTGCGCACCCACCGCGAGGAACACAGCGTCGTATTCCGCCTCCAGAGACTCGAGCGCGGCCCGGTCGGCTAGACCGGCGTTCAGACGCACCTCGATGCCCATGTCGAGCAGACGCGCTATTTCGGCATCGACCACACCGGCCGCCAGGCGATACTCGGGGATGCCGTAGCGGAGCAGACCGCCGAGTTCCTCTCGCGCCTCGTAGATCGTGACCTCATAGCCGAGACGACGCAGGTGATAGGCGCAGGAGAGGCCGGCCGGGCCCCCTCCCACCACGGCTACCCGCTTGCCCTGAGATTCTGCGGGCGCGGGCAGCGCCCAGCCCTCTTCGAGAGCACGGTCGCCGAGGAAGTGCTCCAGTCCATTGATGCCCACGACGGCCTCGATCACCTCGCGGTTGCAGTGACCTTCGCACGGGTGATGGCACACTCGGCCGGTCACGGAGGGGAAGGGGTTCGTCTCGACCAGGGACAGCCAAGCCTCCTGGTACGCGCCCTCGCGGATGTCCGCGATCCAGCCGGGGATGGTGTTGCCGATCGGGCAGTCGGCGTGACAGGGCGACGGGCGCCACTCGTGGATGGGCGTGGCGGCGCGCCAGGTGCCGGTGTTGAACACGTCGGTCCAACCGGTGGTCCAGATGGTTGGTACCTCGCCCGGCGAAGCCGCGGCGGGGCCCGTGGTCGGCTTCCTGGTCACCTCGCTCATCGGGGGGCCCCTTCGCGCATCCTGACCAGTTCGTAGCCGTCGCGCGTGGACTTCATGTTCTCGTCCACCTTGCGCGGCGACACCTGCCGGATGACCTCCACGAGCACGTCGAGATCGGGAGCGCCCACGACTCGAGCGAACGCGCCGAGCAGAGTGGAGTTGACGATGCGACCGAGCCCGTTGCCCCGAGCGATCGTAAGAGCGTCGATGGTGGCAACACGTAGGTCGCCCAAGTCCGCGAACTCCTCGGGCCCCCGGACTGAGTTCACCAGGAGCACGGTCTTCGCGGTGACCCCGGTCAGCAAAGCGGGGCTCAGCAGAGACGGGTCGAAGCAGATGATCGCGTCGGGCTCCTCGATGTCACACCGCTCCCGCACCGGGTCGTCGTCCACCCGGATGAACGTGGAGACCGGCGTGCCACGGCGCGCACCGCCGTACGTGGAGTAGGCCTGCACGTACTTACCCTCTTGGAAGAAGGCCGTGGCGAGCACTTCGCCCGCCAGCTGGGCCCCCTGGCCGCCCCGACCTTGGATCCTCAGTTGAAGCACGGCTGGAACACCTCCATCGACGGGTCGCGCCCGGAGGATGACCCCCGGGCGCCCTCCAACCCGTGTCGCATTACTTGGTGCGGCGCAAGAAACCGCCGATACCCGGATCGCTCAAGACCTCACCATCCTCGACGACCACCCGGCCCGCCTTGATGGTCATCACCGGCCAGCCCTTGAGGGTGCGGCCGTTGTAGAGCGAGAAGTCGGAGAACGAGTAGAGCTTGGTCTCGTCTACCACCTGCTCCTTGTCGAGATCCACGATCACCAGGTCGGCGTCGGACCCCACGGCGATGGTGCCCTTCTGCGGGTAGATACCGAAGATCTCGGCAGGACCGCGGCTCGTGACCTCCACCAAGCGCTCGATGTCGATGCCGCGATTGTTCACACCCTCGTGCAGTAAGACGGGGAGATGGGTCTGCAGGACCGCATAGCCCGGCATGGCGTTCAACAGGCCCTTCTCGGCGCCCTTGATCTCGCGGTTCAACGACACGTTGTCGGTACCGATACTGCTGATCGTACCGTCTTTGACCGCCGCCCACAGCGCTTCCTTGTCGGAGGCGTCCTTGATCGGCGGCAACATCTTGGCCAGAAGGCCCGAGGGGTCATCCTTATCGAGCGAAAGGTAGGGCGAGGTGGTCTCCACGAACAACGGGCCGCCGGATCGGTTGGCCGCCGCGGCCTTCACGCCGAGACCCGACGACATGTGCACTAGGTAGAAGCGGGCGCCCGTCTCCGCCTGGAGACGGCAGGCACGGATCACGGCGTCCTCTTCGGCCTCGGCCGGGCCCGCGTCGGCCCACTCGCGCAGGCCGCCGTCCGGCGTCTCGGCCGCCACCTTGGCAAGAGCGGCGTCGACCATGGCCTGATCTTCGCAATGCACGAGGCCGGTCAGGTGCCCGCCAATGTCCACGAGGCTCTCAAGACCCTGCTTGATGAACTCATCCTCGACGTTCGGGAACACGCCCGTGACGCCACACATGTAGAACTTGAACGAGGTGACCCCAAAGTCTTCGACGTACCGGCGGATCTCACCCAATTGCTCGGGAGTGAAGATGCTCAGGTGGAAGAACATATCGGTGGAAGACTTCGCCTCCACGGTCTCGATCAAGCCGGGGAGCATGCCGAGGTAGGACTGATCGCCACCCATCATGACGCCGGTGGTGGTCACGCCGCCGGCGAGCGCCGCGCGGGTCTCGGTCTCGGTCTCGGCGGCGAAGTCGCCGGTGAAGATGCCCAGGTGCACGTGGGGGTCGATGACGCCAGGGATCACGTACTTGCCGGCGGCATCGACGGTGCGGACGGCATCTTCCATGCCGAACTCGGGCCCTATGGCGACGATCTGCCCGTCCTTGCAGCCCACTCCACCGCGCACCAGGCCGGTCCCCGGGATCACCATGGTCCCATTGACGATCTTGAGATCCAACACGGCCTCACCATCCTCTCATTCCGTGTGACATAGCTCGATGTACAGCCTTGGAAAATGCTACTTGAGCAGGTCCTTGCCGAGAAGGTAGCCCGATGCCGCGCTCAACCCGGCACCCGGCCACGTGGACTGGCCTATCATGTAGAGATTCTTGACAGGCGTTCGATAACGAGACCAACCAGCGAATGGCCTGAACATGAAGTGCTGATCGATGTGATGGCTTCCCGAGACAGAATCGCCGCCTACAAGATTGGGGTTATCCTTCTCCATGTCGGGCGGAGCCAGCACCTTCATGGACAGCACTCGATCCTTGAAGCCGGGAGCGAAGGACTCGATCTTATTCAAGACTCGTTCTCCGTACGGCTCCCGCAGGGTCTCCCAATCCGTGGATGTCAGCTCACCCGCTGCATCTCCTTTCGGCACGGTCGGGACGGCGCGCACCTGGACCCAAAGGGTCTCCTTCCCTTCGGGAGCACGCGTCTTGTCCATGCGGCTTGATTGACCCACCACCAACATCGGGCTTTTCGGGAGATAGCCCAGGAGAGACTCGTGATATGCCCGGCTTATGTCTTCCGAGTAGGGGCCCACATGCACATACGAGCAGTCGGCCAGATGCGCCCCAGCCGCCCAGGGCACCGGTCCATCCAGTGCCAGGTGCATCATCATGGTGGCAGCGCCGTATCTGAAGCCGCGCACCTTCCTCATGAAGCTGGACGGGAAGTGCTCCTCGGCCACGAGGGGCCCGAAGAGACGGGGCGGCGTCACGTTGGCGATCACAGCCTTCTTGGCACTCAGTCGGGTGCCGTCGTCGAGGATCACACCCACTGCACCGACCTGCTCGACGGGGATCGACGTGACTGCCTTGCCGAGGATCACCTCCCCGCCCTTGGCTCTGATCGTGGCTATCATCGCGTCCATCAGCCGCCCGACGCCACCCGTGGAGAACGCCAGACCGTTCATGTAGTCGAGCGGCACTTCGAGATAGGGGAAGGCCGCGCCGCCCGAGACATCCGGTCCGTGGTCCAGGTGAAAGCCCCAGGGGGTGAACAAGGCCTTGACCTTCTCCGAGCGATAGCGCGAATCCACGAAGTTCTGCGAGGACGCCAGCAATATCTGCACAACATCCCAGAACTCGGCGCGGCCGAGACTCCTGTACATACGGTACGCGTGGCGAACCAGCGCGAACGACGGCATGGGGAGCTTGTAGATCGTCAAGAGATGGGCACTGAACCGTTCGAATTCCTGCAGCATCTGCTTCCACGCTTCGGCGTCCGCCGGATCGTGGCGGGCCAACTCACTCTCCATCTTCTGTGCGTCCATATAGCCGCAGATGGCGTCACCGTCGGGGAAAACACTGGCGTACGGTTGATCCCCGGCGGAGATGCCGAACCCATTGGCAAAGAAGTCATCCTTGAACTCGGCGAACGTACTTGATCCCAGGAAGAACCCTATGTTAGTGGCGTGCACGTCATGGGTGAAGCCGGGGAGTGTCAGCTCGCGGCTCTTCGAGGCCCCGCCCGGAACGTCCGACTGCTCCACGACCAGCACCTTCCATCCCGCGCGGGACAACAGAAGGGCGGACGCAAGCCCATTGTGACCGGATCCAACCACTATCGCATCGTAGTCCGCCACGCAGCGCCTCCTCTACCGAGTTCCAGAACAGTGTGGTGACTGTTGGTCGCCGGGGATCACAGGGCCTCGAACCATCCCGCAGTCTCGTCGAGCAGGGCATCGTAGTCGCTTGCCCACAGCTCGTCCGAGAAGATCTCGACGTCATAGAATCCTGTCCATCCTGTCGCCTCGACCTCCGCGATGAGCGTGCTCAGCGGGATGATGCCGCGGCCTGGAATGGTCCGATCGGTGAACGAGCGCGTGGGGTTGCGCCAGTCCGCGATATGTACCCCTTTGATGCGCCCTTCGGCTCCAGCCCTTCGGATGCCCGCGACGATTTGTGGGTCCCACCAGGTGTTGTACAGATCGAGCATGAGCCCGAAATGGGGGGTGTCTATCTCATCGATGATGTCGAGCGCCTGGTGGATGGTACGCACCATGGACCATGTGGTCACGTCCATGGGGTGAAGGGCCTCGAGCCCCAGGTGCACTCCCGTCTTCTCCGCGGCCTTCGCGACAGTTCGCAGACTTGGCAGGATCATCTCCATCGCCCCGTCGACACCGAAGCAGCTCACCGGTCCGCTGACGATCACCAGGCAGTCCGCCCCCAACTCGGCCGCTTCTCCTATGGCAACGATCGTACTCTCCACGGCCGCGTCGACCGTCTCTTGGCACGCGCCTTCACCCATCGTGAAGAAGCCGGCGGCACAGTAGTTGCTCACCTGGAGGCCGCTGTCGCGGAGCAAGGCATTCCCTGCGGCGAATCCTTCCGCCTCGAGCTTGTCCCTCCACGGGCCGATGCCGCCGAGACCGTGCGCTCGGTATCGTTCGATCGCCGTGGCCAGATCCCAGTTCACGGTCGTGATATGGCTCACCGACAATCTCGACAATTCCACCGTCGTGCCTCCTTCGATCGCGTTCGCGGAGCTACTCAGTCGTCTCCGCCGCTTCAGCCTTTCGCCTGCCGGACAACCAGCGCCGTAGCCTGGGCAACGCGTCGGTCTCGCGCAACACGGCAAGACCGGCCGCGATGATCAACACGAGACCTGTGACAGTTCCTTGCCAGAAGGCCGAGACTCCCTTCAGAGTCAGGCCGTTCTGGATAACCCCGAGGAAGAGGACACCGATGAACGTTCCCAAAAGACCACCCTCCCCGCCGCGCAGGCTCATGCCTCCGATCAGTACCGCGGCGATGACCACCAGCATCTGGTTGGGATCCACGATCGGCACGGCAGCCGTGAGGCGTCCATCCTGTTGCACGCCACCAAGACCACACATGAGCCCGGCCACACCGTACACGAGCATCAGTGTGAGCGGGACGTTCAGACCGTTCAGTCGGGCCGCTTCGGCGTTCGAGCCGATGGCGTAGACGGCGCGGCCGAAGGCGGTCCTGTGCAGGACGAACCACGCCAACAGGTAGAGCGCCAGGATCACCACGAGGATGATCGGGAACGGACCGATGTCCCCGTTAGCCAGCCTCTGGATCCCCGCGAACTCGGGGTAGTTGAAGAGCGAGATGGTGCTGCCACCCGTCGTGGTGAGGATGACGCTCGCGTAGATGGAGAGCGTTCCAAGCGTGACCACGAAGAACGAGATGCGGACGTATCCGATCAAGAAGCCGTTCAGGAGGCCCAGAAGGACACCCGCAAGGGCGCAGAGCGCGATGGCCACAACGGGTCCCGATCCAGCCTGGATGGCGAAGCCGAGGATCATTCCGGCGAAGCCGGTGGTACTGGCAACGGAGAGGTCGAGCCCCCCTGTCAGGATGACGAACGTCATGCCGATGGCGATGATGAACACCACGGATTGGGCTCTGAACAGGTTCATGATGTTGCCCCAGGAGAGGAACAGATCATCGGTCAGTGCAAGGTACAGAGCCACGCCAGCCAATCCTATGAGGGCGCCGGCCACGCGGCCGATCGACAACCTCCGGAGCGCCAGAGCGAGTCGCGAACCAGGGTCAGATCTTTGCACGTCTGCTGCCGCCTCTGTCGGAGCTCCCATCAAGCTACCACCCCCATATTCTTCATCTCCCCGATGCAGGCGGCATGGGCTATCTCTTCCTCCCCAGCCGTCTCCGGGTCGAACTCCCCACACAGCTGCCCCTGGTACATGACGAGGATGCGGTCCGCAACGCCAAGCAACTCCGGCATCTCGGACGAGATCATGATGATACCCGCCCCTCGTTCGGCGAGATCCTGGATGAACCCGTAGATCTCGCTTTTCGCACCCACGTCGATGCCGCGTGTCGGCTCCGCGAAGATCACTACCTTGGGAGTTAGAGCGAACCAACGGGCGAGTACGACCTTCTGTTGGTTCCCCCCTGAGAGCAGCACCATGGGAAACTCGGTGGAAGGGGTGCGCACGCCGAAATCGCCGCAGGACTCCCGCGCCATCACCTTCTCCGAACGGACATCGAGAAAGCCCAATCTCGAGAACTTGCGGAACGGCAGCCAGGGTAGCGAGAGGTTGGTGCGAACCGACCTGGTGGGGAGCAAGGCATCCCTCTTCCGATCGTCGGGCACGTACCCGATCCCGGCGGCCATTCCCTTTCGCGGATTCCGGTGCTTCAGTCGGCGACCTTCCAGGGTCACGTCTCCCGATGAGGGCACTGCTCCGTACACGGCCATGCCAAGCTCCACCTTGCCGGAGCCGACCAAGCCCGCGATCCCCAGGATCTCTCCCGCGCGGAGGTCGAAGCCGGCGTTCTGCACCTTTCCATCGGGGGTCGAGAGCCCGCGAACCGAAAGGAGCGTGTCGCCCTTCGCGATCCTGCGCTTCCCGTAGAGGTCCTCCATGGTGCGGCCCACCATCGCAGTCACAAGTTGGGACTCGGTGACACCGTCCAGGTCCATCGTGACGACGCGTTCACCGTCACGGAGGACCGTTACCCGCGAACAGCATTGAAAGACTTCCCTCAACCGATGCGACACGAAGACCACGGCGACTCCGCTGGAGCGCAGTTGCTCCAGCTTGTCCATGAGCCGTTTGGTGGCCGACTCAGACAGCGAACTGGTGGCCTCATCGAGGATGAGCACTGGAGACTGCGCATACACCGCCCGAGCGATCTCGACCTCCTGCTGTAGTTCGACCGAGAGGCTGTTCACGAGAGCTTGTTCGTCGATGCGGGCCCCGATCTCGTCGAGCGCCTCCCTGGCCTGCCGACGCGCTGCTCCCCAGTCGATGCCGAACCTACCCCGAGGCAATCTGCCCATGAGGATGTTCTCCGCCACGCTCAGAGTGGGCGCGAGGGTGAGTTCCTGCGTGATCGCCGCGATGCCGAGTTCTCGGGCACGATGCGGCGAGTCTATGGAAACAAGCGCGCCGTTGATCTCGATGACGCCCTCGTCGGATTGGACGAAGCCGTACAGGCACTTGCACAGGGTCGACTTGCCCGACCCGTTCTCACCCACAAGCGCGTGGATCTCACCGGGCAGGAGGTCGAAATCCACACCGTCCAAAGCGGTGACGCCCGGGAAGCGCTTGGTGATGCCACGCATCCTGATCACAGGCTCAGGCGCCATCTTGGCCTTTCCGGGTCTCCGCACGCGGAAGCCCCCGACTCGCCTCGCCACCGGCGCCACGGGGACTGGGCCGCAAAGGCCCAGTCCCCAGGAGGTTCAGTCCTTCACGAAGAAGCATGCTAGAGAGTCCCTACGAACTCCATGAAGTCGTCGATCATGGACGGGTCCGTGCTGTAGTTGAGGAACTCGTCCAACACGCCGAGCTCGATGATCGTGTCCATGGGGAACGAGGTCTGGTCGACATTGGTGCCATCCCAACGCTTGTACGGGCATACGACCACTGAGGGGACGTCGCCCGCGGCGATCTCACCCTTTGCGATGCGGGCAAGCAGTTCGATCTCGGCGGCCCCTACCTTCTCGGATTGACCGGCGTAGGTGGCTGTGATGATGCCCGCCTTGACGGCCTCGAGGGCCTCTTGTGTACCGTTCATCCCGGTCACCATGACCGCACCCGGTTCGGGATTGGCCGCGTTGTAGATCTTCTTGCCTGCGGCACGTAGCGCGGCAGAGGCACCGAGAGCGCTACGGTCGTTGAAGCACCAGACGATCTGCACATCGGGGTACTTGGTCAGGAGGTCTTGGACGATCACCTGGGCACCGTTCGCCTGGTCGGTCATGTTCTCCTGGCGGGAGAGTACGGTGAGTCCTGCGGCTGCTCCCTCCTCCTCCATATTCTTGCTGACGTACAGGATGTAGGGAACCGGAGGCCCGCCTATCACGAACATCTTCCCGCCGGGGTAGACCTCGGCGAACCACTCAGCTGCGTCGATCTGGGCCTTTCTGGTCATGTTCTGCTCTTGCGCAAAGACGGTGGTGACAAAGTCCCCGGGGCTGTTCTCGGTCACGACGGGGATCCCGGCGTCCTGCGCCCGCTGATACACGGCCGTTGCTGCGCCTTGGTCCAGGGTCCAACTCGTGATGCCGTTCACCTTCTGAGAGATGAAGGTGTCGATGTCCGTCACCTGCTTGGCCGGGGTGAGGTTGGCATCGGCCGTGATGAACTCCGCACCCACCAGCTTGGCCATCTCGGACTTGCCATAGCTGAACGCCATTTGGTGTTGGTTGGATGCGACCGGATTCGATTCGGCGAACTTGAGATCCACAGCCGCTGCCGTGGTCTCCGTGGTTCCGGCGGTGGTCTCAGTTGCGCCAACGGTCGTGTCTGTCGGCGCGGCCGTCGTAGTCGTAGCGTCGCCACCACATCCAACAAACGCCAACCCCGAGATCAGAAGCACCACCAAACTGATCCATAGATAGTATCGAGCAGGTCTCCTCCGCATACTGGTCCCCTCCCCCGTTCGCGAAACGCCACAGCCGAACCATCATCGTCTTGTGCGCCGGGTCTTGTCAGATACCGGATCGAGAGGAGTCCACCCCACCATGCGGCGTCCGTTCCCCGGCAGACTCGATGGCTTCTGTACCCTATTACGAGGTCCAGGCGGTGTCAACGCACCTGTAGTGATTCCTACGCGGTCGTAGTAAACTACATCTTGGTGCCAACTCTGAGGGTCTGCAACGCGATGGTGTCCTTTGATAGGAGTGACCGACGTTGATCGGCAGCGGATTCCCACGTCTCGACTACACAGGCAAACGCTTCGCCGACGCGCTCGCCGACCTGCTGCGGCAGGAGGCCGGCGACCTGCATGCCCGCGTCAACCTGCGCGAGTTCTTCGCGAGGGTAGAGGGCTGGGAGTACGAGACACTCCGCAAGCAGATCACCGGCGAGCGGAGCCTCAAGCCCGAGGCGATGGAGGCGATGGCTCAGGCCATGGGCGTCGCTCCCGAGTACTTTCAGGAGTACCGGAAGCATCAGATCGACCAGGCCATCTCCAACCATCCGGAGCTGGTGGACCTCTTCTACGATCTCCTGGTGAGCCGCGCGAAGTCGCTCGACGCCATCGCGGTGCCACTGATCTCGCGCGTGCTCGATCAGATCGCGGCCCGCCGCGACCTCGACGCCGACCTGGCCTCCCGCGTGCTGGAACTGATCGTGGAGGGGCAGGTGAGCGACGTGCAGACGGCCGCCTTCCTCATGGGCCTGCGCACCAAGGGCGAGACCGGTGAAGAGATCTTTGGATTCGCCCGCACCATGCGCAAGTACGGCACGCCCGTGGAGATCCCCACGAGCGAACCCCTCGTGGACATCGTCAGCACGGGCGGCGACTGGCTGGCCACCTTCAACATAAGCACCACCGCGGCCTTCGTCGCCGCGGGGGCGGGAGTGCGCATCGCCAAGCACGGCAGCCGGGGCCAGACATCGCACGCCGGCTCCGCCGACCTCCTGCAGGCGTTGGGCGCCCGCATCGACCTGGGTCCGGAGGCCATAGCCGCCTGCGTACGCGACGTGGGCATCGGCTTCATGTACGCGCCCCTGCACTACGCGCCCATCCGTCACATGGTCCCCATGCGCAGGAACCTGAACATGCGCACCGTGTTCAACTTCATCGCCCCAATCCTCAACCCGGCCGGGGTGAAGCGGCAACTCACCGGAGTGAGCGACCCCCGCTACCTCACCACGCTGGCCACGGCGCTCGGACGACTGGGCTCTGAGCACGCCCTGTTCGCACACGGCGACGATGGCCTCGACGAGATGACGGTCACCGGCCCCACGACTCTCGTGGAACTGCGCAACGGGAACGTGGGCGAACCGTTCACGGTGGAGCCCGAGGACTTCGGTTTGCAGCGATGGCCGCTCGTGGACCTCGCCGGGGGCGACCCGCTGAAGAACGCGGAGGTGTTGCGCAGGGTACTCGCCGGCGAGCCGGGAGCGCCGCTCGACATCGTGCTGCTGAATGCGGGCGCGGCCATCTACCTGGCCCACAGAGTGGGCGCCATCGCCGAGGGAGTGACGATGGCCCGCGAATCTGTGGAGAGCGGCGCCGCGCTCGACAAGCTCAGCGCCTTCGTGGAGTACACGCGGGCCGTCAAGCCGCCGCGATCCGCCCCACGCCGCGGGCCGTCCTGGTGAGCGCCGACCTCGCATATCCCGCGCTCGGTCACCCCGAACTGGGACACCCGGTGCTCGACATGCACGTGCACACGGTCATCGCGCGCACCTGGACCACGGGCACACAGGACTACGTCCGCGAGGCCAACCCGGAAGCCTACGCCGATTCCGCCTCCTTCGAGGACCCGGCACACTTGTGGGGCATCCTCGCCGGCGAGGGCGTCGACCACGCCGTCGTCCTGGCCGAAGAGGCTCCGGCCAGTTCGGGCATGGTGACGAGCGAGTTCATCCAGGACTACTGCGCCGATATCCCGACCCTGCACCCCTTCGCCAGCCTCAATCCCGCGATCGACGAAGACCTCGTCGGTCGACTCGAACGACTGTTGGCCCGGGGCCGGGTGGCCGGACTCAAGTTCCTTCCCCCTTACCAGCATGTCTATCCGAACGACCCCCGGCTCTATCCCTTGTACGAACGAGCCGAGGCGCTGGGCCTGCCCTGCACCTTCCACACCGGGCTCTCCCGTATCCCGGGAACGCGGCTCAAGTTCGCCGACCCTCTTCTCCTCGACGACGTGGCAGTGGACTTCCCCCACCTGCCCATCCTTCTGGCCCACGCGGGCCGGGGAGTCTGGTACGACGCTGCCGCCATGCTGGCCACGCTTCATGAGAACGTGTATCTGGAGCTGTCTGGGCTGCCGCCGCGCAACCTGCCGCGCTACTTCCCGCAACTCGAGCGGTTGGTGGGGAAGATGATCTTCGGTTCGGATTTCCCGGGAGTGCCCTCGATCGCAGAGAACATCGCCGCCCTCCGCGAGGTCCTGGGAGAGGCCGGGGCTCGGGCCGTCTTGTGGGAGAACGGCGCCCGACTGCTGGGCTTGAAGGAGTAGGCAGCGGGGGCGAGTGGGCGCCGTCGGGCGGCCTGCGAGGGCGGCGCCGCCATCAAAGCGCGCGCGAACCGCCGGCGCCACCGATGGGCGGGCCGAGTGGCCGGCACCGCCGGGCCGGGCTTAGGAGGCGGACGCCTCCAGGCACGCGGGGTCCATGAGGAAGTCGTCGGCGAAACGCTCGCAGAGGGCGTATGCCTCTTCCAGCGAGATGGGATCCCGGCCGAACAGCCATTGGAGCACCAGACCTTCCATCATCGCGACGAGCACCGCGGCCATGCTGGCCGCATCGACCTGGCGGAACTCTCCGGAGCGGATGCCGTCGGTGATGGTCCACTCCACATACGTGAGGGTGGTGTCGTAGATCACCTCGGTGTAGCCCTGCACGGCGCGCTCGCGCAGCGCCTGGCTCAGGAAGTCGATCACCACAGTGTAGTACTGGCGGGTGCGCTTGCCGTTGTCGAACAGGTTGCGGAAGTTCAGGCGTAGCCGCTCGCGGGCCGGCAGGTCGGCGCGGTAGGCCGACTCCAGGTCGCCGCGCAGCCGCTCGATCATCAGCTGAAGAACGGCGAGGAAGAGCTCGTCCTTCTTGGGGAAGTAGTAGGAGACGAGGCCCTTGCTCACCTTGGCCTGCACGGCCACCTGGTCGAGCGTGGTGTTGTGGAAGCCGTTCTTGAGGATCAGCCGCAGGGCGGCGTCCACGATCTCTCCACGCCGAGTCTCTTCGCTGCTCCTGGTGCGCGGCATGTTAGTGGAATCCCCCTGTCGTGGTTCGGAACGGGAACGCAGTCAGCCTCCCCCGATTCTGACCGGCCGACCAAGACAAGGATACTAAGGCGCGGGGCTTTTCGCTAGGGCATCGGCCCGTGTCGACTGACCGAGCATCTAATACGGAGTCGCCCCAGTCTCACTGTTGCGATGCGCGGTGGCGCGGATGAGCACGTGCCGGTCATGCCGCCCCGTCCGTAGGACGACTCACAGGCGGGCGAATGGATCTACGATCTCCATTGCCCCGATCCTCTGACCGGCCTGCAGATCCTCCGTGTAGAGCACCGCGCATGCCGCTTCCAGCGCCCCGGCGAAGATGAGTGCGTCGTAGAAGGCGAAGCCGTAACGCTCCTGGACGTCGAGAGCGCGAGCGAACAGGCCGGGACCGGCGAACACCTCACACAGCGGCGCGAGCACACGATCGAGGTAGGTGCGTCGGTCCTCGACCGAGAGGGGCACGGCGAAGCGCGTTCCGGCGACGTTCAAGAACTCTTGGATCACCTGGTAGCTGATCAGACCTTGGCGCGTAGTCAGCGCGCGCTCCACCAGTTCCTGCGCCACGGCCCTCTTCACCGGCGCCGAGTCGTCGAACGAGTAGACGAAGATGTTCGTGTCGAGGAAGAAGCGTCCCGGCGGCATTGGCTACGCGCACCCGGGTCTGGTCGAGGTCGAAGCCGAGGCGGGGGCGGGGGCGGGCATCTACCGGGCGTTCAACTCGTCGCGGGTGAACCGGCGCCCTGGACGAGCGTACGCCAGTTCGCGCATCAATTCCCGATACCCGCACGAGGCCTGTTCCTGATCGATGTAGGCGTGGAGCCACACGCGGAACTGAGAGTTGAGCGTCGTTCCCTGCCGCGCCGCTTTCTCGCGGGCGAGGGCTATCAGCTCTTCGTCCGCGCTCAACGTCACGTTCCTGAGCATCTTCTGCCTCCCCCTGGATAGGGCTGCCCGCAGCGACTTCTAGTGCGCACGCCTCCAGTGTACACGAGAACCCGCTTGAGTGCGAACGTCAGGCGGCGGCGTCTCCGCCCGGCGGATCGCGATCCGAGCCGGTCAAGTGGAAGGGGATGCTCACCACCACGACCCACGGCACGAGCAACAGCGCTCCTTTCAGCCGGAGCGCGTTCTGGTTGTGGAGGGCGGCCTCCCACCAGTGCCGCACCACGAACTCAGGTATCACCACCACCACGGTGTGGTCCGGCCCGGGTTCGAGCGAGCGCACGAACGCCACCGCCGGCCGCACCAACTCCCGGTACGGCGAGGGTTGCACTATCAGGTCGACCCCGGCGTCGAGGACCTCCCAGTTCTCACGCAACCGGTCGGCGGCCGCCTCGTCGTTGCTGATGGTGACTACCTTGATCGCATCCGCCCGATATGAGCGGGCGAAATGGAGCGAGCGTAGCGTCAGCTCGTTCACCTGCGAGATGAAGAGCACCACGGTGGTACGCTCGGCCGGTGTCACCCGCGCCCTCAGATACTCGACTTCCTGGGTTCCCACCGGCTCGAGTGCACGGGCGACATCCCGATAGTGGTGTTTGATCGCCATGAAGAGGAGCACGAGCAAGGGGACGGCCACCACGACCATCCAGGCGCCGTGCGTGAACTTCACCACGGCCACCACCACGGCCACCGTGAGCGTGAGCACCGCTCCCACTCCGTTCAAGATCGCGCGTGGAAGCCACCCTGCGCTCGAATCGCGGAGCTTCCACCAGTGGCGCACCATACCCGTCTGCGAGATGGTGAAGCTGGTGAACACGCCCACGGCGTAGAGCGGGATCATGCTGTGAACCTTCGCGTCGAACAGGATCAGAAGCACGATCGCCAACAACGCCAGACCGATCACTCCGTTCGAGAAGACAAGCCGGTCTCCGCGGTTCATGAGTTGGCGCGGCAGGAAACCGTCGCGGGCGAGGATCGACGAGAGCTGGGGGAAGCCCGCGAAACTTGCCTGCGAGGCCACTACGAGGATCGCGGCGGTAGCCGCCTGAAGCGCAAAGTACAGGGGAGTCCGCCCTCCGTACACCGCCCGCCCGAGTTGGCTGAGCACCGTCTCGGTCTCGCCGGGCACCACGTGGGCAAGGCGTGCCAAGAGTGTGATACCGATCAGCAGGAAAGCCAAGATGCCCGCCATCACTCCGAGAGAAATCGCGGCGTTCCGGCTCTCCGGAGGCTTGAACAGCGGGACTCCGTTGGAGATCGCCTCCGTCCCGGTCATGGCGGAGCAACCTCCGGAAAACGCCCGCAGAACGAGGAAGAGCGTGATGCCCTGCGCGGCTTCGATCGATCCCTCCACAACCGCCGGCGACAGCCCCCCGAACACGTAGTGCCGTGTCAAACCAACAAGCACAAGGCCCCCGCAGAGTGCGACGAAAGAGTAGGTGGGCACCGAGAAGAGCACGCCCGACTCGCGGAGGCCTCGCAGGTTGGCGAAAGCGAGCCCAATCACCATCAACGCCGCGATCAGCACCCGGTGCTCGAGCAGCCCGGGGAACGCCGAGGTCATGGCGGCCACCCCCGACGCCACACTCACCGCCACGGTGAGCACGTAGTCCACCAGCAGCGCGCCGGCGGCCACGAGGCCGGGGCCCACCCCCAAGTTCTCGCTGCCCACGATGTAGGAACCGCCGCCGCTCGGGTAGGCGCGAACCGTCTGCTGATAGGAGAGCGCTACGATCACCAGGAGTGAGGCGACCGCGACCGCGATGGGAACCGAGTAGTGCAATGCCGCTGCGCCGGCCAGCACCAAGACGATGAGTATCTCCTCCGTGGCGTATGCCGTGGAAGAGATAGCGTCCGACGAGAAGATCGGCAGAGCGATCTTCTTGGAGAGGCGTCGCGCGTGCTCCTCCGCCGTGGCCAGGGGCCGGCCGAGAAGAGCCCGCTTGACGGCGTGGGTAAGGGAAACCGTCACAGTACATCCTTCCGTATGTGCCGCCGGGGTTAGCTGACGGGCTCGGGCTCGGAAGTACCCTACGCTGTGGTCCGCCTCGCGGCGGGCGACGCGCGATTCGCCCCTGGGCGCCGCCTGTGCGGCACCCTCTGGTTCCCCCGTATCCGCCCCGCCTTCGGGGTAGATCTAGGCTTGTGCACCGCGGATGATACGCCGAACGTGGCCGACGTCAATAGACTCCTCGCGCCGCACCCGCGGGCGCGCGACGCACGCGGCCGGCAGCCGGTCGGCCATGCGACCATGCGGCCATGCGGCCATGATCACCAGCGCGGGCAACCCGCCCTGGCCACTCGACGTGCCTCTATGCGACCTTGATTCGGCCGGCTTGACGGCCGCGTCCGTGGTCCGCATGAAGCTCTTCACGCTCGATCTGCGCTTCATACGCCGGAAGATCGGCGCTCTGGGGGAGGCGGATAGGAAGGCGGTCACCTCCTCCGTGGCGGCGCTCCTGGGAACGCCGTCGAGTGGCTGAGCGGCCGGCAGGCAGGCGCAGGATGGCCGAGCGGAGCCACTGTCGCTCGCCGGGCGAACCCCAGGCGAGCGCCTGAGTCGGGCTCGACGTTGCGGCACGCTTCCTTCATGACTATAATAATGGTCATGTCGGAGACGCTGCCACTCGCCGCCGTGAAGGCCCACCTCTCGGAGATCGTCGACCGCGTAGCATCTGAGCACGAGCGGGTGCTCATCACGCGCCGTGGTCGACCCGCGGCGGTGTTGATGAGCCCGGACGATCTCGAAGCCCTCGAGGAGACGCTCGACCTGCTGTCCGTGCCGGGTGCCATGGAAGAGATCCGGCGCGCCGAGGCCGATATCGATTCAGGGCTGGGGATATGGGCGGCTGTCGCGCGGACGAAGTATGTCAAAGAATGACACGATAATGACACGGTAGAATGGGCCGCTTTGAACTGCGCCTTGCGCCGTCGGCCGAACGCACGCCGGCGCGGCTCCCAGAGTCGGTGGCCGCGGCTATCGTGGAGTTCGTCACCGGTGCGCTGCTCGACGAGCCGTCGCGAGTAGGGCGGCGGCTCAGGAGAGAGCTGGCCGAGTACCATGTCGCCCGCCGCGGCGACTACCGCGTGATCTATCGCATCGACGAGAGCGCGGCCACCGTGCGCGTCGTCCGCATCGATCACCGAATGGACGTCTACCGCCCCCGGCAGACGCGAGACTCCGCCCACAGCGCCGCCGACACCCGATCGCGGGCCGCCCAAAGAGGGCGACCCGCGCACCACTCCGGCAGGCCCTCCTGACCGAAGTGGGCCGTCCGCGGGCGTCTCGCGACGAGTCTACTCAGCCGACTCCCACGTGTCGTCTATCAGCTCCAACAGCACACCGTTGACGGCCTTGGGGTGCACGAACGCGTACTCGCAGTCGCGGAAGGGACGCAGGTCGCCGTACTTCGGATCGGGGATGATCGGGTAGCCCTTCTCCTTGAGCTCTGCCACGGAGTCGGCTGCGCTGTCGACGTTCAGTCCGATGAGCATGATGCCCTCGCCGCGGGCGGCGATGTGCTTCGATACGTCGCCGTCGCCGGTGAGGTCTTCCATGAGCTCGAAGCCGACGTCACCCAGTATGTAGCGGGCCACGCGGATCTTGGAGGCTTCGTCCACGTAGGGGTCGTCGGGCTCGACCTTGCCCAGGATCGGCTCCCACTGTTTGCGGGCCGCATCCAGATCTTTGACCGCGATGCAGATGTGGTCGATCTTGTTGATCTTCATGAGGTCTCCTTCTAGAACGTCACCGCCGAGACCGGCACCCAGATGGCCCGGTCGTCGGGGCACACGATGCCGCACTCGTTGCAGTCCTCGCACAGGAACTCGGTCACCACGATGCGACCGTCCTGAACCCGCACGGCCTCGTCGGGGCATATCTCCACGCACCGGGGCTGCGTGAGCCCGCCGCACATGGTGCACTTGTTATAGTCGACTTGCGCTGCCACAGGCCGGCCTCCTCACTGCTCCAGCCAGAGACGGCGCACGCACTTGCCTTCGCCCCTGGGGATAGCCTTGGTTGTCTCGATCTTCAGGTTGCGGTTGCTGAAGAGGGCCACGTCGGCGATGGTGGTCTGAAGAGCCAGATCGCACCCCGCCAGATCCTCCGTCATCGGCGCGCCGTACTGCTTGGCCGTCGTGGGCCACGGGCAACGCTCCCAGACGATGAACACTTCGTTCTCGTCCGCGCCCGGCTCCACCGACACCACCGCACCTTGGTTGCGCCAGCTGTTCACGAACAGCTTGGCGATGTTCTCCACGAACTTCGGCTTGTCCATCCTGATACGCGGCAGATAGCTCTTGGCGACATCTTTGCCCTTGATCTCCCACGCCTTCAAGGCGATGGCGTTCTCATCAGCACCGTCGCCCACCATCTGGATGGCGGCCTCGCGGCACTGATAGAACGTGCGCCGATTCTCGTCCTGCACAGCCTGGCACTTGGCCCAGAGCTTTGCGATTTCCTTTTCCGCATCGAACGACACTTCTGGTCCCTCCTCCTTCATAGGAGCCTTTCAGATCCGGAGCCCGATCTTGTATCCGTCGTGCACGGCGCCCGACAGGCCCCGGGGAACCACGGCGTCACCGATGACGTAGGTCTCGATGCTCTCTTCCGCGGCGGCTGCTTTCAACTCGGCGGCGAACGCACTCGGTCCACGCTCGGCGTAGACCACCGTGTCGGCCTCGACCGGGACGCGATGACCATCGTAGGTCATGATGATCACGCGGCCGTCTTCGATCTCGGCGATGTCGCAATCGTTGTAGCTGGTCACGCCGTTCTGGCGCAGGAACATGTTGTAGCGCCAGCGGAAGGACGGGTTGATGTCCTTGCCCACGGTGCGCTCCGCGCCGACGAGTGTGACCTTCTTGCCCTTCTTGGCCAACGCCAGAGCGCAGCCGATGCCGGGCTTCCTGTTGCCCCACACCACAACGCGGTCGCCCACGGGCTTCGTCTCGTACAACGCCTCGGTGAGCGAGATCACGTTGTCACGGTCGAACCCGGGCGCGCCGTTCCCGCGCAGGTAGTCGGCGCCGGTGGCGATGACCACTGTGTCGGGGAGTTCCTCCTCGAGGATCTCGGCCGTGAGCTTCTCACCGATGTGGAACTCCACGCCGCGCTTGTCGCACTGAGCCTTGTGGAACTCGATGATGCGGTAGAGCTCGTCGTCGTTGTACGGGGCGAGGCCGGCGTCGATGATCGTGCCGCCGAGCTTCTCGCGATCGTCGTACACGTGCACCTCGTGCCCGCGATCAGCGGCCACCCAGGCACACTCGAGGCCGGCCGGACCGCCGCCAGCGATGAACACCGTCTTCTTGGTGGAAGCCGGCTGCGGGTAGTAGGAGGGGTCGTTCTCGTGCGCGCAGGTGGGGTTGATGTAGCAGGTCATCGGCGCGTCGCGGAACAGGCGGGCCAAACAGACGTTACAGGCCACGCACCAGCGGATGTCCTCTTCGCGACCCTCGAGGTACTTCAGAGGCATGTCGGGGTCGGCGATCTGGGGACGGCAGTTCTCCCAGTAATCGATCTTGCCGTCGGCGATGGCCTTGTCGGCCATGTCGGCGTGGAAGAGCCGGTATGCCATGGAGAGCGGCACGTCGACGAACTTCTTCGCGTTCTCAGGCACCCAGAGCCAGGTGCCGAAGTCGATGTCGCGGCTGATCACCGGAACGATCGACTCCTGCCAGCCCACCGTGACGCTGATGGAGTCCACCCCGGCCTTCACGGCCTCCTGGTAGACGATCATCGACTCGTCCTGGGTGTTGCCGCCCACGTCGTCCAGCTGTTCCCACGCGCAGATGCGGATGATCAGCGGGATGTCGGGGCCGATCGCCCCGCGGACGCCCTTGATGATGTCGGTCATGAACTTGCAGCGGGCGTAGATGTCGCCCCCGTACTCGTCGGTGCGGCGGTTGGTGTACGACGAGAGGAAGTTCGACACCAGGTAGCCCACGATGCCTGAGATCTCCATGACGTCGAAGCCGGCCTCGATACCGCGCCGGGCCGCGTCGATGTGCTGCTGGATCGAGATCTCGACCTCTTCGTGACTCATCTCGTGCACGGGCTTGAAGAGACGCAGACGCTGGGGCAGGAACGACGGACCCTCACAGAAGGGGGTCTCGACGCCGCCCACGCGGCCACAGTGCATCAGCTGGAAGTTGGCCACCGCGCGCTCTTCGTGGATCGCGTCGGCGATGCGTTTCAGGCCCGGGATGAACTTGTCATCCCACGCCGCCGCTTGGCCCACGTAGCCCTGCCCGTAGCGGCGCTCGTCCATGTAGACGCCCTGCATGGTGCACAGGCCGCCGGCGACGCCGCGGGCGCGCTCGCGCATGTAGGCGACGTCTTCGTCGGTGATGTATCCATCGTGACTGTTGAGGTTGTCCTCGGTCGCCGCGTACTTCACCCGGTTCGGGATTATGAGATTCCCGAGCTGGATCGGCGAGAATACGTGGGGGTACTTCTTGGCCCCCGGGTAGTTCGTGTAGTCCCACTCAAAGATCTGTCGTGCCATCGCTCCGTTCCTTCTCCCTCAGGCGACATCCCTCATGTCTTGTACGGTCGCGTGCTCCCCTTATGGGGACAAAGACCCCTTCAGGGGCGTACCAGACCACCTCCTTCCCTCCCGTGCGGACGCGGGCGCCGTGGCGCGCCGCCCCGCTCTATCGCCTCGGGTGGACGCGGCGGGCCGTCAGGCATGCACGGCCGGGCCCCCGTCCCGGGCCATCACTATCTCGAGATCGCAGTTGAGACAACGCCGTGCTTCGTGCACGGCCGCCTCCGCGTCGAATCCGCACGCCACTTCACCGAACCCGCAGACCCTCTCAGCGGGGTCCAACACCGGCATGGCCACCCGTTCCAGGTCGGCAAAACCGGGCTCGCGCTCGCCGGTGTACTCGACACGGGCATCGGGCGGACCGATCACCTCGTAGGTGTCGCCGTCGCCGCCAAGGAAGGCGTCGATAGCGCCGGCCGCGCGGCGGCCGGCCGCGATGGCGTTGACGATGGTGCCCGGCGTACCGGGGGCTTTGGCGGCAGCGTCGCCGGCGGCGAACACGCCCTCGAGCGCGGTCGCCTGGTCTTCAAGGCGTACGTCGATCAGACCACCGATGAGCTGTACCTCACCCCTCGGGTCGAGGAACGTCAGGTCGGTGGACTGCCCGATAGCCAGGATCACCTGGTCGCAGGCCAGCTCCTTCGTGTCTTCACTGAAGAGCGGGCAGAACGCGCCGGAGTCGTCGAACACCGAGGTGCACTGCACCAGTTCCATGCCCGTGACGACCGGTCCACCGGCGCCGTCGGCGCCCGTGTCGGCGCCCGATTCGGAGATCAGGATGCGCCCCGGTCCCCACGATGGGACTATCTCGACGCCTTCTTGGAGCGCCTCCTCCACCTCCCAGGCGAACGCCGGCATCTCCTCCCTGCTCTCCAGCGACACCAAGACGACGCTCGAGGCCCCGGTGCGCAGGGCAGTGAGGGCAACATCCACCGCCACGTTGCCGCCGCCCACCACAGCCACCCGGCCCTTGAGCTGCACGTCGAGCCCGGAGCGGACATCGGCCAGGTACTCCACGCCCCACAGGACATCGGGATGGTCCGCGCCCTCGAGCTTCACCTTGCGGCTCACCTGAGCGCCCACGGTGAGGAGCACGGCGTCGTGCTCGGCCTGCAGCTGCTCGAGGGTCACCTGCTCGCCCAGAGCCGTATCCGGCTTGAAATCGACGCCCATGGCTAGGATGTCGCCGATCTCCTTGTCGAGCACCTCCTGAGGCAGCCGGTAGGCGGGGATGCCGTAGCGCAGCATGCCGCCCGCTTCCGCGCGGGCTTCCAGCAGCGTGACCGCGTGTCCCTTCTTGCGCAGGTGGAAGGCGGCCGTGAGACCCGCGGGGCCCGAGCCCACCACGGCCACGGTCTTGCCGGTGTCGGCCGCCGTGCTCGGCGGGGCGAAGTCGGCGGCGGCCTGATCGTAGGCGAACCGCTTGAGCGAGCAGATGGAGATGGGCTGGTTCACCGCCGTGCGCCGGCACTGGTCTTCGCACGGGTGGGCGCAGACACGGCCCAGCACGCCGGGGAGCGGCGCCGACTCGCGGATCACCGCATAGGCGTCGGCGAAGCGACCCTCGGCGATGAGGCGGATGTAGCGCGGAGCGTCCATACCCGCCGGGCAGGCCTTGCGGCACGGCGCCATGGGCGGCGTGAGTTCCTCCGCCATCATCGCGCGTAGGGTGCGCGTGGTGGTCATGATCTTGTAGCCGTTCGGGCAGGCGGCCTCGCAGCGGCCGCAGGTGGTGCAGAGCCAGGGCAGGCGCGAGCCGAGGAGCCCGTCGACCACCCCGAGCTGCACGGCGCGCTCGATGCGGCGGATGTTGAAGTCGTCGACCCCGGTGATGGGGCACGCGGAGCTGCACATGCCGCACTGCTCGCAGGAGACGATGGGCCCGCGGGCGGCGGTGACCCGTTCGGACGGCGCCTTCGTGGCCGCCGGATCGACGGCGGGGCGGGTGGTGGGGCCGTTGGCGCCCGCGGCGGTCGAGGCGACTGCGGTGGTCGCGGCGGGGCCGGTTGCGGTGGCACCCGCGGCTGTGATGGTGGCGTCGGTGGTGGCGCCGTTGGCGCCCGCGGCGCCCGTGTGTGTGATGGTGGCGTCGGTGGTCATGGCGTCCTCAGCTCTTGCACGCGGGGACGAGGCCCAGGACTTCGGTCATCTCTTTCATGGTGGCCACCCACTTCGGCCCCATGGACGCCGAGAGCCACACTTCCCACAGCCTGCTGGTGTCGTAGCCTTTCTTCTCCATCTTCTTGCGCAGACGCACCAGACGGTCGGAGCACTTGTAGTTGCCGGTGATGTAGTGGCAGGTGGGGAACTCGCACCCGGCCACCAGCACGCCGGCCGCGCCCCGGTCGTAGCAGTCGAGCACGTACTTCTGGGCCACCCGCGCGGAGCACATCACCCGGATGATGCGGGCGTTCGCCGGATACTCCGAGCGGCCCACGCCGGCGATGTCAACCGCACCGAGCGCGCACCAATGGCACACGAAGGCGATGATCTTCTCCTCCGGCTTGTCCTCAAGGGCGGCCTCGATCTGGGCCGCGATCTGGGCGTCGCCGTAGTGCACGATCTGGATGCACTCTTTGGGGCAATCGGCGGCGCAGAGTCCGCAGCCTTTGCAGAGCGCCTCCAGGATGTGAGGGTTCTTGTCGATCTCCTCGATCGCGCCGAAGGGGCAGTTCTTCCAGCAGAGGCCGCACTGCGAGCAGTCGGTGAGGTCGACCGTGGCCACGATACCCTCGGCCTGCACGTGACCTTTCGTCATAGGGATACTGGCCCGCATGGCGGCGCCCAGCGCCTCCTCGCGCACGTCGCGCAGGGGTTTCGGCGAGCGGGCCGACCCGGCCAGGTAGACGCCGGCGGCGGCGAAGTCCAAGGGCCCGAGCTTGACGTGCGACTCGGTGAAGAAACCGTCTTCGTTCGCCGACACCTTGAGCAGGCCGCGCAGGTGGGGCACGGTCTCGTCGCCCTCGAAGCCAACGGTGAGCACCACGAGGTCGGCGGGCAGCGTGAGTTCCGCACCCAGCAGCACGTCGTGCACCGTCACCGCGGCGCGGCCGTCGGCGCCGCGGGTCACTTCGGGGGGGCGTGCGTCACTGAAGCGCACCGTCTTGACGCCCGCCTTCAGGATCTCCTTCATGTGGGCATATTCGTCTTTGACGGTGATCAGGTCTTTGTACAGCAGATACACGTTGGCCTCGGGGTCACGCTGCTTGATCTCAAGGGCGTTCTTGAGCGCCACCGTGCAGCCGATGTGGCAGCAGCCCCGCTCTTCGTTGCGGGAGCGCACGCACTGCACGATGACCACGTTCTTTGCGCCCAGGGGTTCGCCCGCCTTCAGGCGTCGCTCCAGGTCGAGCTGGGTGATCACGTCGTCACCGGTGCCGTGGCCGTAGTGGCCGGTGGCGTCGAGTTCGCGCATACCTGTGGTCACGATGATGGTGGAAGCGTCGAACGTGCCGGGCACGCCGACGCGGCTCACGTCGACCGTGTAGTTGCCGATGTAGCCCGCAAGCGCAGTGATCTCGGTGCTGGTGAGCACCTCGATGTTCTCGCTGGCGACCACCTGAGCCACGAGCCGCTCGACCACCTCGGCTGCGGGCACACCTTTGGGCGCCACGGTGTTCACGTCTTTGAGCAGCCCGCCGAGCACGTCCTGCTTCTCGACCAGCCGCACCACGTACCCTTGGTCGGCAACGGCGATGGCGGCGGTCATACCCGCTGCTCCGCCCCCGATCACCAGGCAGTCGGTCTTCACCGGCAGACGGATCTCCTCGCCCTCTTCGAGCAGGCGGGCCTTGGCCACGCCCATCTTGACGAGGTCCTTGGCTTTGTCGGTGGCGACGGCCTTGTCGGCCTTGTGCACCCAGGAGACCTGCTCGCGGATGCTCACGAACTCAAGCTGGTACGGGTTCATACCCGCGGCGCCCACCGTGTTCTTGAAGAGCTTCTCGTGGGTGCGCGGCGTGCAGCACGCCACGACGGCCCGGTTGAGGTCGTTCTCTTTGACCGCCTGCTGGATGCGGGTGAGGTAGTCCACCGAGCAGATCCACTTGCCCTCTTCGGCGAAGACCACGTCGCCCAGGCCCGCGGCGTACTCGGTGACGCTCGGGCAATCCACAGTGGCGGCGATGTTGGTGCCGCAGTCGCACACGAACACGCCCACCCGGGGGTCGTCGGAAGCGCCCGCGGGCGCGGAGGCGCCGGCGGCGGGAGCGGCTGACGCGGCGGGGTTGGCGGCGGCGCCGGCGGAGTGCGCAGTGGAGGCGGGTGATACTTCGGCGCCGGCTTCGGTCGCTTCGGGGGCGGCGGCCTCGGACGCGGCGCTCTCAGGCATGGCGCTCTCTGGCGCGTCGGCGGCGTCCATGCGCTCCTCGGTCATACCGCAACCTCCTCGGCCACCCGCACGCGTCGCGCCACGGCCTTCATGCTCGCCGCAGTCGCCTGCACCACGCTCTCGGAGATGTCGATGGGGCCGGTGGCGCCGCCGCACAGGAACACGCCGGGCGTGGCCGTTTCGAGAGGCGAGAAGAGCGGGTCTGGCTCGGTGAAGAAGCCGGTGCGCTCGTCCACGTCGATCTTCAGGGTCTTCGCGACGCGCTTGTTGCGGTCGTTGGGCTCGAGGCCGCTGGAGAGCACCACCAGGTCGAACTCCTCCTCGACGATGGTGCCGTTGATGATGTCCTCGTAGCGCAATGTGAGGTTGTGCGTCTCGGGATCCTCGGTCACGTCGAACGGACGCCCGATGATGTAGCGCACGCCCAGCCCCGAGGCCTTCTGGTAGAACTCCTCGAACCCCTTGCCGTAGCTGGTCATGTTGTTGTAGAAGACGGTGCACTCGGCGGACGGGTCGTGCTCCTTGGTGATGATGGTCTGCTTGGCGGCTACCATGCAGCACACCTTGGAGCAGTAGGGCAGGCCCTTGTCGCCCCGGTCTACGCACTGGATCCAGGCGATCCTATGCGGATGCTGTTTGTCCGACGGACGGATGATGTCGCCTTCGGTGGGGCCTCCCGCGTTCATGAGCCGCTCGAAGTGCATGTAGGTGATGACGTTCGGAAACACGTCGTAGCCGTAGAGGCCCTCGGGGGGCTCGTGGCTCTTGATGCCCGTGGCCACGATCACGCTCTGCACGTCGATGTCGATGTTCTCGTCCTTCTGCCAGAGAACCACCGCGAACTTGCCCTCGTTGTTGCAGGCCTTCACGCAGTGGGCGATGGGGCACTCCCGGCACTGGCTGCAGTCGACCACACACTCGCCGATGCAGGCGCCCTCGGAGCGCATGCTGCCGTTGCGGCAGCGGATGTCGAGGTAGTTCTTGTTGGGCACCGCCTGGGGGAATGCCACGGAGATCAGCTTGCGAGTGCCGCCGATCTTGCCGTCGATCTCGTCCGGCACGGAGACCGGGCAGGCTTCCACGCACTTGCCGCAGGCGGTGCACTTCTCCTCGTCGACGTACTTCGCCTTCTTGAGCAGGCGGATGGTGAAGCCGTCGTCGGTCTGGGTGACCTTGCGGATCTCGGTGTTCGTGAGGATCTCGATGTTCGGGTGCGTGTTCACCTCGTACATCTTGGGAGCCTCGATGCAGATGGAACAATCGTTGGTGGGGAAGGTCTTGTCGAGACGCGCCATCGTGCCCCCGATGCTGGGGGTGTCGTCCACCAGGTACACGTGGCGTCCGTAGTCGGCGACGTTCAAGGCGGCGGTGATCCCGGCGATGCCGCCTCCGACTATCAGTACCGAATCAGACATTGACCGACCTCGTCTCGCGTGGGTGGCAGTTGGCGCCCGCGGGTGGCGCTAGATCTCGGTGATGGTGATGGCGCCGGGGTCGCACACTCCAAGGCACCCGCGGCAGTACAGGCAGTTCTCGGCCCGCACCACCTCGGCGGGGCCGCGGCGCATCTCGAACACGTCGACCGGGCAGATATCCACACAGCGGCGACACCCGTCGCAGAGCTGCTGATCGAGCCCGATCAGGTAGATCTCGTATTCGACTGGACCGTGACGCCTCATGGAGACGAACCCCCTCTTCGTGCCCGACACGGCCAGGGCACCTAGCCTGCGCTCCCCCTTCAGCCCGTCTATTGACCAGCCAACCAAAGAAGGATTGACCCCAGTATAGCAGGCAGATAAAGGGATGCAAGCGCTAGTACTAGAACGTCGGCCAGTAAGCGATGACGGCTGTTGGGGCTGCCTGAGCTTCTGCAGAGAAGGGAGTTGGATCAGATGAGCGCCAACTCAGCGGCCCCCACTCGGGTGGCGGGGGGAGAGATATTGGATGTCGCTCGTCGGAGCCCAGGCAGGACAATGCGGACGGCCTCCTCGTCCCGCGCCCGCCCATCGACGGAAATCGGAATGCCGGCGCCGACGGGCCTATTGCGCCATGATGAGCACCGGGGTGAGCAGGGCTAACGACCGCAACTTCAGCGGCACGCGTAGCGCAGTCCGCTGGAAGCCGTGGTTATGCGACGCTCAGCGGCTTGATCCGAGCCACGTCGTCCTTGATCGCCTGCGCCGCGTCCCACAGATCGACCGCGCGCTGCACGTTGAGCCAGAACTCCGGCGAGTTGCCGAAGAGCTTCGACAGGCGCAGGGCCATCTCGGGGCTCACGGCCCGGCGACCGCGCAGCAGCTCGTTGATCGACTGGCGCGAGACGCCGACCGCCTCGGCGAGCGCGGACACCGTCAGCCCGTAGTCCGGCAGGAAGTCCTCGCGCAGCATCTCGCCGGGGTGGGTGGGCCGGCGCGTCATCAGTCCTGTGTTCTTGATACTCATGTCACACCTCGTTCTAGTGGTAGTCGCAGACCTCGACGTCGTACGCGTCGCCATCGACGAAGCGGAAGCAGATGCGCCACTGGTCGTTGACGGAGATCGAGTGCTGCCCCTTGCGGTCGCCCTCCAGTGCATGGAGCCGGTTGCCAGGCGGCACCTTCAGGTCCTCCAGTCCGGTCGCGAGGTCGACGTATTCCAGCTTGCGCGCGGCGCGCTTGGCCACGTCTGGAGGAAACCGCTTGGCGGCTCCTGTCACATAGAGGTCCTGGGTACGCCGATCTGCGAACGTCTTGATCATACGTCAAACGTAAACTGTCACGTGACACAAGTCAAGATGAGATGCGACCCGTTCGACGAACGATCCTGCCGCCCAGCCGCGCCGCCAAGCGGCGTCGGACTGCAGCGGCTTGTTAGACGTTTCCCTCCAGATCCGAATCCATCTGTCGTTCGCTGCGCCACACGCGGACGATCGTCACCACGGACTCGTCACGACGATAGACGATCCGATACGGCGGCATTGCGAGTTCGCGAAGCCACTGGGTATCGAATTCGGGCACAGTCTTGCCGCTATCCGGGAACAGGGCGAGTTGACCGACGCGCTCCAGGACGGCCGCGACGAGACGCGCGCCGACGTCAGGCACCTTCTGCGACGTATGCCAGGCGACTATGTCAAAGAGGTCGTCTTCCGCGGACTTGGCGAACTCGACGCGGAATCGGTTGGCCATCAGTCGAGGCCCAAGCGACGCTTCACTTCTTCAAGCGACGATACGCGCCCCGCGTCGATGTCGGCCAGGCCGGCCACAACGGCGCGCATGAAATCGCGCTCCTCTTGCGCGGCTTCGTAGTCCGAGAGGGCCTGGACCACCGCGACGCCCCGGCCATGACTGGTGAGCAGGACTGGGCGGCCGGTCTCATCAACGCGGCGTACGATCTTGCCGGGATTCACCTTCATGTCGCCGAGGGGCACGACGTCCTCTGAGAACCGAATCGTGGTTGCCATAAGAACCTCCATATAGCACCATTCTTATGGTGCTGAGTATAGCACCCTAGACGAGGCCTGGAACACGGCTCACGGGCAGATAACCCGCGAGCGAAGCGAGTCGGGTTGATGCGCCTGTTAGCCCGATCGCGCCGTAACGTGCAGCTCCAACCCGAGCGAGCGAACCACCTTCTGCACGGTACCGAACTCCGGGTTGCCGTCCAGAGAGAGGGCTTTGTAGAGGCTCTCTCGCCCCAGTCCGGTCTCCCGCGCGAGTTCGGTCATGCCCTTTGCCCGGGCCACATCGCCCAACGCGGCGGCCAGGAGGGCGGGGTCCTCCTCCTCCAAGGCGGCGTCCAGGTAGGAAGCGATGTCCTCGTCGCTCTCGAGGTGGCGGGCCGGATCCCAAGGCCGGGTCTTCGTCTTCTTCTCGGGCATGGTGGTCCTCCTCAAAGACCGCGAGCGAGTTCCTTGGCCCGCTCGATGTCACGCTTCTGGGTCGACTTGTCGCCGCCGGCCAGCAAGACGACGATCGTCTCCCCTCGCTTGGCGAAGTAGATCCGGTAGCCGGGGCCGTAGGGGATGCGAAGCTCAGAGACACCCTCCCCCACCGGTTTGACGTCCCCGGGGTTCCCCAACGAGAGCCGGCGGATGCGGATGAGGATGCGGAACTTGGCCTCCCGGTCACGGAGCCCCTCGAACCACGACTCGTACGCCTCCGTCTACCGGATCTCGATCACGACACCAGTGTATCCCTTCGGATACGCCAGCGCAACCACCCCACGCCACCGACGACGCGCAAGGGGGTCGGGCTAAGGGCCCGTCACGAATTAACCGGCCCAATCTGAGGCTCGCATGGGGCGATGGCATAGTTCCACTCCCCGTGGAAGGCATCCCGCGTGAGATTCACGGCGGCCAACTCCTCGTCCCGCACCTTG
>Ga0180009_10000382_pt1 | contig 63618 bp, 58 predicted proteins | sample OS_PC_MetaG_FD_123537 | JGI IMG/M metagenome (GOLD analysis project Ga0180009, IMG submission 123537) | Groundwater microbial communities from the Aspo Hard Rock Laboratory (HRL) deep subsurface site, Sweden - OS_PC_MetaG | ecosystem: Environmental > Aquatic > Deep subsurface > Groundwater... | reverse complement strand
GCGAGAAGGTCTCTGGAGCAGAGATCAAGGCAGATTCGGGGCAGCGCCGTGCAGCTGCATGTGGTGTGGAATGTGGAGCTTAAACTCAAGTGGATTTTGTCTTGACTATGGGGTCCACTTTAGGTTGTCCGTATTCTCGAACAATCGCATTGATCACCTTACGCGCCTGAGTCAGCGAACGTAATACAACCGGGTTGCGGACATCTTCAGGGTTGATCGGCGGCAGCAGTTCGGATTGGTCAATATTGACTGGCAGACTGTGATCATAGCCAGCTTCGGTGCACGCCTCGTCATAACGCATGCCAGCTTCCAGATGTGGCATCAACTTGCGTAAGGCAAGCAGCGAAAGATGAGAAAATTTACTGAAACTGACAGGCAACAGCGCATCAATGATGGCATCATCAAATCCTTCTGCACGCAAGTAATCTGTTATTTCCTTGTCGTCCTTGAACACACTGAGTGCGTAGGCGAGCTTGTCCAGTTCATCAGGCCTGGTGGCGATGCCTTGCCATTCAGTTTTAAGTCCGGCATCGGTGAGCGTTTTTTTCAGTTTGTGCCATGACTTCAGCTCAATCAGCTTTTCGTTCTCGGCATTTTTGTCATCTCGATAGCGCAGACCAACAAACAAGACATCATCCGGCAGATCCAGTATCTTGCGTACTTGCGCATATTTGACTGTGCTTCGCTCATAAGGCATGTCGATGATTGTCCGCCTTTCTGCTGCAGTCAATGCCCGCCTGGTGCGATCACTGTTGAGCAAACGCAGGTTGTTGAGTTTTGTCAGCCAAACGAAGCGCTCTGCACTATAGCTTGACCTTGGCGCACGGTATTCATGTTTTTCGAAGGTGCATTTACCAAGCATTTTGAGCAGATTCTTACCTGACAAAGCAGGTCGTTGCTGCATCAGCAGTGTTGTGATCTGGTCAACAAAAGCATCATCCGTATGCGGATTACCATACTCTCTCTGCTTCACAGCCAGTAGCTGCAGCTCTTTCATCAACATCTTGCGATCAAAGCAGTGGCGGTAATCTCCCTGCTTGTTACGAATCGAATGACCAAACTCGACATCGTCTTTATATGCCATTTCACCTATGCTACGCCAGCCACCATTTTGCAGGCGTTCATTCATGTACTTCAGCGCCACCAATACCTTGCCGGTGTCATCGTCCGAGGTGTTTTTATCTGCTTTTCGGGTCGAAAGATAGCCGCGATGTTTGATGATGTGATAGATCACTTCAGCCCATTCAAAAGGCGTCAACAGTCTGTCGAGACCGTCTGAACGCAAGCGCCATGGATCAGCACTGAACTTGATGTTTCCACTTGTATCCAACTGGTCATGCTTGATCAGTCCTTCACGCAATAGCAATCGTTTCAAACGCAACATGCGATGAGCACGCCTGCGCAATCGCCTTCTGGTGCCTCTGGCAAGCCTTCTGGCCAGATTGAGCGACTCTCCTTCTTTGGCGGTTTCACCGCGCTCGAAGGTTCTGACACCCAGATCAATGATGCCATCTACAGTGCTGCCGTCATCACTGTTCAACACAGCCCAGCCGGTAGAAGCAATGCCTATATCCAGACCCAGCACGTACTGGCGAGAAATTTCTTTATCAGATGTGTTCACTTTTGCCCTCACTCCCTGTATAGTCTACATGTAGCCAATCGGGGTGAGAGCCGTTGCTACAATAAGGCCGTCATTCATTTGATGTGCCGTGGGGTCACTGTCCGGTCGCAAGACCGGACATCCCCTAAACCACCCTCACTCCCCATCCATTTGTACCTGATTTGATCTGAATTCGCAAACCCTTTGCGTAAAATCACTATCGTTCAAGCAAATAAGATTGTCGTTCGCAGAACACAATGCCATCCTGCGAGATCATCACACAAGTCAGTACACGATTGACTGATATACCCTGTCATCACAGCGATTTATGGACATCAGTAAGTAGTTTCGCCATGACTTGGCTGGTTGATCAGGAAGTGATGGAACACCCAAAATCTGTACGCTACTGATGATAGGTGTCCCGAGCCGCTGCCGAGCCACCGCCGACGATCTAGACATCGTTTCTACATCGGTGTACGATCTACATCATGATCAGAACCCAAATTCAATTACCTGACGAGCTTTATCGCGAAGCCAAGCGGATTGCTGCTGAACAGGAGATCAGCCTGGCAGAAGTGCTGCGACGGGGACTGGAGCACATGCAGCGTATCTATCCGCCTCGTCCTGACCAGCGCCCCTGGCGGCCGCCCGCGCCCATCAGCCTGGGAGCGTTCCAGGCCCAGGAGGACGACTGGCGCGAACTCGCGAATAGCTAAGGACTCATTGGTGCTTTCCATCGACTCCAATATCCTTCTCTACGCACAGAACGAGGACTGTCCGGAGCACCGACCGGCACGAGCATTTATCGAGGAATGTGGATCACGCGACGATGTTGCAATCTGCGACCTGGTGCTGGTTGAACTCTATCAACTGCTACGAAACCGAGCAGTTTTGAATTTTCCCCTCAATGCAGCGGATGCGGCCGCAGTCTGCTTGCAGTGGCGTGAGAATCCTCGTTGGGCAATGATAGAAAACGCGCCGATCATGGACAAAGTCTGGGTCATTGCGCAACGTCCCGACATCGCGCGACGGGCAGTTTTTGACGCCCGTATCGCCTTGACCCTGCGATACCACGGCATCACCGAATTCGCCACCCGCAATACCCGAGGCTTCGAGGACTATGGATTTACCCAGCTGATCAATCCGGTTGACACCACGAGCCACCGAATTCACGACGGATGCTAATCCAGAGACAGGGTCTTCTCAGGGATAATGGGATGGGATACCAATACTCTGAACGCTACGGATGATGGGTGCCCCGAGCCGATCCCGAGCCTTACTATTAGGGCAAAGCGCAAGACTTTGGTGTTTGTTGCTGCGCTGGTGGTTGACTTGGCCGGATGCGCTTCGCTTGTCCGACCTACGAGGTACTGACCATGTATTTTGTCAATGATTCACCTTCAACAGGCTACAAGTCGGCTTCGTTCTACTAGGGCATCTTATGGGTTTTTCGCCTGCAAGCAGGCTCCTGCATGACTCTGATTTACTTGGGTTTTTAGCGCATTTTTCGTCTGCGAGGCGGCTTTTTGTTTGAGCACAGATATGTTGGCAATGGGACGTCGTTATGGCATCAGCTGCTGGTATGCCAGCACCACCAGCATGGCATAGCCGGCGGCGAGCACGTCGTCGAGCATGACACCGATGCCGCCGTGGATGTGGCGGTCGGCGGCGCGGGCAGGCCAGGGTTTGATGATGTCGAACAGGCGAAACAGCAGAAATGCTGCCAGCCAGCCGCCGATGGACATCGGCACCAGCAGCAGCACCAGCCATTGGCCGACGAATTCATCCACCACCACGGCGCCGTGGTCGTGGGTTTTGAGTTGCCTGCAAACTGAGTCTGATGCCAACACGCCGAGCACGAACACCAGTGCAATCATGCCCAGTGATGGCCAAAGTATCGGCCATCCTGCCATGGCCAGCAACTGCAGCCACAGCCAGGCCAGCAGCAGCGCCATGGCACTGCCGGCGGTGCCCGGTGCAATGGGGCTGAGGCCACTGCCAAGCCCCAGCGCCAGCCAGCCAGCCGGTGTGCGCCAGGCCAGTTGCCACAGCTGCTGGCGTTGCTGGCGGCCGTGACGGTGTGGGCATGGGCCTGGTTTGGGTTCAGTCATGGAAATGTTGCCAGCCGCCTTGCGGCAGCTTGATGGGTTCACCAGCGGCGTCGATACAGCGCAGGCCGGGCTCGGCTTCGATGCGGCCTATGCAACTGAGCTTTATCGAGCAGTGCTGTGCGGCCTGCAGTGCCGCGGCCAGGTGTCTGTCCGGCACGCAGCAGCACAGTTCGTAATCGTCACCACCGCTGAGCGCACAGCGCTGCATTTCTGCATTGTCCATTCCGGCAGCCGCCAGCACCGGGGACATGGGCACGTCTTCAACGCACACACTGGCACCCACCGCTGAGGCCTGCAGGATGTGCTGCAGGTCTGCCAGCAGGCCGTCGGAGACGTCGATCATGGCACTGGCCAGACCGCGCAGTGCCTGCCCCAATTCCAGCCGTGGCGTTGGTCGTCGCAGTCTGTGCAGCAGTGCTGCGCTGACAACGGCACCATGCTTAAGCCCATGCAGTGCGGCGGCGGCATCACCGACATGGCCACTGAGCAGGATGTGGTCTCCCGCTGCGGCCCCGGCGCGGGTCACGGCGCTGCCAGCCGGCACGCTGCCGATGGCTGTCAGCGTCAGGCTCAGCGTGCCGCTGGTGGTGTCGCCGCCGATCAGTGTCATGGCATGCTGCTGCATGATCGGCAGCAGACCATCGATGAGCGCGCACAGCCAGTTGCTGCGCTGACTGGCCGACCAGTCTGCGGGCAGACTCAGGTTGAGCAGGCACCAGCGTGGTGTGGCCGCCATGGCGGCGAGATCGCTGAGATTGACCGCAACCAGCTTGTGGCCGATGTCGGCAGCGTTGTCGTCGGGGAAAAAGTGCACGCCAGCGTTCATGGTGTCGGTGCTGATCACCAGTTGCTCACCGACAGTAGGCTGGACGATGGCGGCATCGTCGCCGATACCCAACAGCAACTGCTCGTCGTTGGACTGCGGCAGACCTTGCTGTATGGCTGCGATCAGGTCGAATTCGGTGAATGTCATGTGGCCGGAGACGCTGTGCAGAATCGCTCAGCGCAGGCTGGCCGCTTCCAGCGCGCGCAACTGGCGAGCGAGCCGATCGAGCACGCCGTTGATGAAGGTGTGGCTTTGCTCGGCGCCGAAGCGCTTGGCCAGTTCCACCGCCTCGTTGATGACCACTTTGACCGGTATCTGCATCTGTTCGGCCAGTTCCACCCAGGCCAGAGCCAGAATGGCGCGTTCCATGGCATCAAGCTGGCCCCAGGGGATGTGCATGTGCGGTGCACACTGGTTGACGATGGCTTCCTGCTGGTTGCCGGCGCGGATCACCAGTTCGCGGAAGTATTCGGCATCGACGCTGGTGAAATCCTGCGTGGCGAGAAACTGCTCGACCACGGCGCGCGGGGTATCCGGGTTGATCTGCAGCTGGTAGAGCGCCTGCGCAGCGCGCTGCCGGGCGATGTGACGGGGCCGATGCTCGGCGGCAACCCGGCTCATGTCGCAGCCAGTTCGGCGGCGTCCAGGCGTGCGTACAGCGACACCATCTGCAGCGCTGCTTGGGCCACTTCCGCGCCCTTGTTGTCGCCGTCGATGGCGGCGCGTTGCCGTGCCTGGGCTTCGTTTTCGGTGTTGAGCACGCCCAGCAGCACGGGCACGCCGTATTCCACGCCGACACGGCTGAGTCCGTGTGCGCAGCTGGATGAGACGTATTCGAAGTGTGCGGTTTCACCGCGGATCACGGTGCCCAGTGCGATCACCGCATCGGCACGGCCACTGCCGACCACGGCGGCGGCCACCTGTGGCAACTCGAACGCGCCGGGCACATGCATGACTTCGATCTGTGCGGCGGCCACACCGGCCTGCAACAGCGCCTCGCGGGCACCGCTGAGCAGCTGCTCGACAATCGCCGCATTGAAACGTGCGGCCAGCAGCACATAGCGGGCCTGCAGGGCACTGGCGTCGACCGCTTGCGGAGTGCCAGCAGAACCGCTCATGAAAGGTGGTCTTGCGGCGTGGAGTCGACGTATTCGACCACTTCCAGACCAAATCCGGACAGGCCGAGAAAGCGTTTTGGCGCACTGAGCACGCGCATCTTGCGGATGCCCAGATCGTGAATGATCTGCGCGCCGATGCCATAGGTGCGCAGCTCACTGGCGGCGGCGTTGTCGCCGGCCTCGTGGGCGGCGGGCGCACGCTGCTGCAGCGCGGCCAGCCGCTGCTCGTCGTTTTCCTGGTTGGCCAGCACCAGCACCAGTCCGGCGCCATGCTGCTGGATTTCACGCATCGCCACCTGCAGCGGCAGGCCAAAGGACGGTTCATGCAGGCCGAGCACGTCGCCGAGCATGTTCTGCACATGCACGCGCACCAAAAACGCCTGTTCGGGATCCGGCTCGCCCTTGAGCAGCGCCCAGTGCAGGCACTTGTGAATGCTGTCACGGTAGGTGATGAGTTGGAAATCGCCATAGGCATTGCTCACCGGCTGGCTGTGCACCGGCTCGACACTGCGCTCGTTGTGCAGGCGATAGCGGATGAGATCGGCGATGGTGCCGATTTTCAACTGGTGTTCGGCGGCGAAGCGGTGCAGATCCTTGCGCCGGGCCATGGTGCCGTCCTCGTTGAGGATTTCCACCAGCACGGCAGCCGGTTCCAGACCAGCCAGCAGCGCCAGATCGACCGCAGCCTCGGTGTGCCCGGCGCGGGTCAGCACGCCACCGGGTTGCGCCATCAGCGGGAAGATGTGGCCGGGCTGGGTAAGGTCGGCGGCATCGGCATCGGGCTTGACCGCAGTGCGGATAGTGTGGGCGCGATCATACGCCGAGATGCCGGTGGTAACGCCTTCGGCGGCCTCGATGGAGACGGTGAAATTGGTGGCAAAGCGGGCCATGTTGTCGGACACCATCAGCCCCAGATTGAGCTGGCGGCAACGCTCGCGGGTCAGCGGCAGACAGATCAGACCGCGGCCATAGCGGGCCATGAAGTTGATGTCCTCGGGACGCACCATGCTGGCCGCCATGATCAGATCGCCTTCGTTTTCGCGATCCTCATCGTCCATCATGATCACCATGCGGCCCTGGCGGATGTCCTCCAGCAGCTCGGCGATGTCATGCATCAACTCATCTTCGCAGCCATCAGTGCGCTCGCTGATGCCGGCATTCACGGAAAGTTCGTTCATTCGCTTATTTTATCATCATGGCGGGACGCAGCCAGGTAACGGGTGACATAGCGGGCCAACAGATCGGCTTCCAGATTGACCGCCTGCCCAGCCTTGAGCGCCCCCAGCGTGCTGTGCTGGCGAGTGTGCGGGATCAGCTGCACGCAGAAACCCTCGCCATCGACCTCGTTCACGGTCAGGCTGACGCCGTCGATGGCAATGCTGCCCTTGACCGCGATCAGCGGCAACAGCCGCGCCGGGGCGTTGACCCAAACCTTGGCGCTGAGCGACTGCAGTTCGATGCGGCGCACATGGCCGATGGCATCGACGTGGCCGCTGACCAGATGACCATCCAGGGTATCGCCCAGCCGCAGCGAGGGCTCCAGGTTGAGCTCCTCGCCGGCATAGAGCTGGCCCAGCGTGGTCAGCGCCAGGGTTTCCCGAGACAGATCGGCCGAGAAACGCTGCGGCGAGATGTCCAGCACGGTCAGGCAGACGCCGTTCACGGCCAGGCTGTCGCCTTCTTCCAGATCGGGGATGGCATCATGCAGGGCGATGACGATGCGCTCGCCGTTGATGTTGCCTTGACGCGACAGCATTTCGCCGCGATAACGTATCAGTCCGGTAAACATGTTGCTCCGCTGGCCAATGGTGTGGTTGAGTTCAGGTTTTGCCGCAATGGCGACGTTGTGGCCGCAGTGTTGACGTGCAGCTGTTCCAGCGCGGTCAGCCGGTACAGCAGGCGGCGATCATCACCGCAGCTTTGCTGCTGTGCAGACGCCAGCTGCAAGCGCTCAGACATGCTGTTGATGTGCGGCAGATGCAGCATGGGCAGGCCGCGATCACCGAGCAGGCAATTGGCCTGATAGATCAGCAGTTCATCCACCAGCCCGGCGGCAAGCAGGCTGCCGCCCAGTCTAGGTCCGCACTCCACGTGCAACTCATTGACCTGCTGCTGCTGCGCCAGCCAGGCCAGCGCTGCATGCAGATCGACGCCGGTACCGTCGGTCGCTTCCGGCAGCACAGCAGTGTGCGCCCCGGCGGCGCGCAGTCGCTGCGCCTGCAGGTTGTGGCGGCAACCCAGCACCAGCACCTGCCCGGCCGACAGTTGCAGCATCTCGGCGTCGGTCGGCAGCGAGAAATCCGTGCTCAACACCACCCGCAGCGGCTGCCGCGTGGCCGCCTGTTCGAACTCATCACGGCGCACGTTCAGGCGCGGATTGTCGGTGTTGGCGGTGCCGGCTCCGGTCATGATCGCCGATGCCCTGGCGCGCCACAACTGATTGTCGGCACGCGCCTGGCTGCCAGTAATCCACTGGCTGCTGCCATCGGCGGCGGCCACTTTGCCATCCAGACTGATCGCCAGCTTCAGTCGCAGCCAGGGCCGTCCGCGCCGGTGGCGGGAAAAAAACCCGCGATTAAGCTGCAGCGCCGGGGTCGCCAGCATGCCGGCTGCAACCTCAATGCCGGCTTCGCGCAACATCGCCGCGCCGCCACCGCTGACCTTGGGATCGGCATCCTCCAGCGCATAGCTGACCTTGCTGACACCGGCTGCAATCAGGACCTCGGCACACGGCCCGGTGCGGCCATGATGACAGCATGGTTCCAGCGTGACGTAAGCGTGTGCGCCACGGGCACTGGCACCGGCCTCACGCAGCGCATGCACCTCGGCATGCGGCTGGCCTGCGGCAAGATGCGCGCCACGACCCACCACCTTACCGTCTTTCACCAGCACGCAGCCCACACGCGGATTGGGATCGCTGCTGTACAGCCCCTGCTCGGCGAGCTGCAGTGCTTCCTGCATGTAATGGCTGTCGCTGTCGTGCATGCCCATGGCCGGCGGCGGCGTCATGCCCGGTTTTGTTTCAGCAAGGAAATCTGCTTGAAATCCAGCGCGCCGAAATCTTCCCGCTCCAGACGTTCGATCTCATCCCGAAACGCCTGCAGGTCATCAAAGCGCAGGTAAATCGAGGCAAAACGTATGTAGGCCACCTCATCCAGCCGCGCCAGCGTGTGCATGACACACTCGCCGATGCGGCGGCTGCTGATCTCGGCCTCGTCCAGGGTCAGCAGATGGCGCAGGAGTTGGCGGATGGCACGATCCACATCGGCGGTCGGCACCGGCCGTTTTTCCAGCGCCTTGAGCATGCCGCGACGGATTTTCTGTTCATCGAATGGCTCTCTGGTGCCGTTCACCTTGATCACGTTCGGTGCTTTCAGCTGCGCCGATTCATAGGTGTTGAAACGCGCCCGACAGCTTTCGCACTCACGGCGACGGCGAATCTGCAGACCATCGACGGTCACCCGCGAGTCGATCACACGGGTGTCGGTGTGTTGACAGAACGGACAGTGCATCGGCGGCTCAGGCGGCCGTGTCCAACTGACGATAGACCGGGTAGCGCTGGCACAGCTCAGCCGCCGCCTCGGCGACGCGCTGCCGGACTGCCGCATCGTGGGGCTGCAGCAGACGCTCGCTGATGATGTTGCCAAGCAGCGTGCAATCGGCCTCATTAAAGCCGCGCGTGGTGCAGGCCGGGGTGCCGATGCGCAGACCGGAGGTGACGAACGGCGACAGCGGCTCGCCGGGCACGGTGTTCTTGTTCACCGTGATGTTGACCTCGCCCAGCAGCGCTTCGGCGTCCTTGCCGGTCAGTTCCCTGCCAATCAGGCTGACCAGAAACAGGTGGTTGTCGGTGCCGCCGGAAACGATGTCAAAGCCGTGCGCTGCCATCGCCGCGCTCAAAGCACGTGCATTGTCGATGACCTGCTGCTGATAGCTTTTGAATTCCGGCTGCAGCGCTTCCAGAAAGGCCACCGCCTTGGCCGCAATGACATGCATGAGCGGACCGCCCTGACAGCCGGGAAACACCAGCGAATTGAGTTTTTTCAGCAGCGTTTCATCGTCGCTGTCGGACAGGATGATGCCACCGCGCGGCCCGCGCAGGGTTTTGTGCGTGGTCGAGGTGACCACATGCGCGTGCGGCACCGGGTTCGGGTACAGGCCGGCCGCCACCAGTCCGGCGACATGGGCCATGTCGACCACAAACCAGGCACCGACCGCGTCGGCAATGGCGCGCATGCGCGCCCAGTCCACTGTGCGGGAGTAGGCGGAGAAACCGCCAATGATCATTTTCGGCTGGTGCGTATTGGCCAGTTGTTCGATCTGTTCGTAGTCGATCAGACCGGTGGCGTGATCCAGACCGTAATGCAGCGCATTGAAGAGTTTGCCGGAGAAATTGACCTTGGCACCATGAGTAAGGTGGCCACCTTCACTCAGATCCATGCCGAGAATGGTGTCACCGGGCTGCAACAGCGCCAGAAACACGGCCTGATTGGCCTGCGAGCCGGAATGCGGCTGCACGTTGGCATAGCCCGCACCAAACAGTTGTTTTGCCCGCTCGATGGCCAGCAGCTCGGCCTGATCGACGTGTTCGCAACCGCCGTAGTAGCGCTTGCCGGGGTAGCCCTCGGCGTACTTGTTGGTGAGCACCGAGCCCTGCGCCTCGAGCACCCGTGGCGAGGCGTAGTTTTCCGAGGCGATCAGTTCGATGTGCTGTTCCTGACGCCGGTTTTCTGCCGCGATGGCGGCGGCCAGTTCGGGATCAAAACCATCGATGCGCATGGAGGCTGAGAACATGTCTGTTTCCTGAATTCAAGCAATGACACTGGTGTAAAAAGCATTTTACCAGCAGTGGACTGCCGGCATCGTCAAAACGCCTTGCCGCAGTTTGATATGGTGGTCAAAGCTGTCTGAATCCAGCATAATAGCGGGTTTTCTGATCTGGTATTCCCATGAGTCAATACGTCTATTCCATGCTGCGTGTGAGCAAGGTGGTGCCACCGAAGCAGACCATCATCAAGGACATTTCGCTGTCGTTTTTTCCCGGTGCCAAGATCGGCCTGCTGGGGCTCAACGGTTCCGGAAAATCGACCGTGTTGCGCATCATGGCCGGCATTGATCAGGAATTCGATGGCGAGGCCAGACCACAGCCGGGCATCGACATCGGCTATCTGGCACAGGAGCCGCAGCTGGACGACGACAAGACCGTGCGCGAAATGGTCGAGGAAGCGGTTGGCGGGGTGAAGGCGGCACTGGATGAGTTCAACGCCGTCAGCGACCGCTTCGCCGAACCGATGAGCGATGACGAGATGAACGAACTGCTGGCGCGTCAGGCTGAACTGCAGGAAGTGATCGAAGCCCAGGGCGGCTGGGAGCTGGAGCGCAAGCTGGAAGTGGCCGCCGAGGCCCTGCGGCTGCCGGAGTGGGATGCGCCCATCAAGCACCTCTCCGGTGGCGAGCGCCGGCGCGTGGCGCTGTGCCGACTGCTGCTCACTGCACCGGACATGCTGCTGCTGGACGAGCCGACCAACCATCTGGATGCCGAGTCGGTGGCCTGGCTGGAGCGTTATCTGGCCGAGTTTCCCGGCACCGTGGTGGCGGTGACCCATGACCGTTATTTTCTCGACAACGTCGCCGGCTGGATTCTGGAGCTGGATCGTGGCCACGGCATCCCCTGGGAAGGCAATTACTCGTCCTGGCTGGAGCAGAAGGATGCGCGTCTGCAACAGGAAGAGCGTCAGGAAAAGGCACGCCAGAAAGCCATCGCAGCCGAACTGGAATGGGTGCGCCACAACCAGAAAGGCCAGCAGACCAAATCCAAGGCCCGTCTGGCACGCTTTGACGAAATGATGAGCAAGGAATACCAGCAACGCAATGAAACCCGGCAGATCTATATACCGCCGGGACCAAGGCTGGGCGATCTGGTCATCGAAGCCGAGCATCTGCGCAAGGGCTTCGCTGACCGCCTGCTGATCGAGGACCTCAGTTTTACCCTGCCGCCAGGCGGCATCGTTGGCATCATCGGCCCCAACGGTGCCGGCAAATCAACGCTGTTTCGCATGCTCAGCGGTCTGGAACAGCCGGATGGCGGCGAACTGCGCATCGGCCCCACGGTGCAACTGGGTTACGTCAACCAGAGCCGCGACAGCCTCAATGACGACCACACCGTGTGGCAGGAAATCAGCGACGGCCTGGACAACATCCAGGTGGGTGACTACGTCACCGCATCGCGCGCCTACGTGGGCCGCTTCAACTTCAAGGGGGCGGATCAGCAAAAGCGCATCGGCGATCTGTCCGGCGGTGAACGCAATCGCGTGCATCTGGCCAAGCTGCTGAAATCCGGTGCCAACGTACTGCTGCTGGATGAGCCCACCAACGATCTGGACGTGGAAACGCTGCGCGCGCTGGAAGAAGCCCTGCTGGCCTACCCCGGTTGCGCACTGGTGATCTCGCATGACCGCTGGTTTCTCGACCGCATCGCCACCCATGTGCTGGCGTTCGAAGGCGACAGCCAGGTGACCTGGTTCGAGGGCAACTTCAGTGAATACGAGGCCGACCGCAGGAAGCGACTGGGCAATGACGTGCAACCGCACCGGATCAAATATCGCCGCATTGATGCCTGAGTCACAGGACGACTGCGGATGCAGCCGGGTGTTGTAAATACACCTCGATTCGCTGCGCCCGCCCGGCATGACAGTCTGGTATGACGTTCTGGCACAAGGCTTGTTTGCGCTTGTGTCCCGGCTGACTACAATTCACTTCAGCCACAAGCAGGCTTAACACAAGGCTAGCCCGCAGTACGCCCACATTGCGCTGACTCATTCCGCGGCTGTCTACCGCCTGCAAGCCGTGATGTCGGCCAGCCTGGCTGGCTGCTGCGGTGCTTGCAGCATGGCTGCGGTCAGTTGCAGTGGTCGCGGAGACCAGCCGAAGTCGCTGCGTGCCGGGTGATCATCGAACAGCAGATCCTGCTGCTGGCGCTGAATCATGGCGGCATTGACGTCTCGCATTCGTCCGGCTTTGTGTGCAAGCCACAACATGGTCGTCAACAGCGCCTGCGGCACGCCCAGCACACGTCCGCGCTGCAGTGCCTGACACACTGCTTCCGCCAGCTGCCGGTAACTCAGCGTGCTGCCGCCGGCCAGCGTCCAGACACCGGAGAGGTTTAGCGCTTGCAGTTGCACGATGGCCGTGGCCAGATCGGCGGCATGCACCGGGCGACGCAGCCCGGGCGCGCGGCCGGCCACCGGGATCACGCCAAAACGCCTGGCCAGGTTTGCCAGCGCGCAGACATTGGCATCCAATCCGGCACCATAGATCAGCGTTGGCCGCAACACCTGGCAGATGATGCCGCGCTGCCGGCATTGTTCGATAAGGGCCTGCTCGGCCTGCGCCAGGGCACGGATCTGCTCGCGCTCTGCGCCATCGGCGGAGCTTTGCTTGCTCAGAATGCTGCTACTGGTGACCGCCAGCACATGCCGCACCTCGCTGCACTGCGGCAGCACCGCCAGCGTCAGCGACAATGGCCCCAGTGAGATGATTTGCGTGATCTGCTGCGGCTGTGGCAGATCAACTGTGCCACCACTTGTCAGTCGCCAGTGCAGTCGCGGGTCGTCCGGCAGATGGGGCGGGCGGGGTCGCCGGGCCAGTGCCACGATCTGCTGCGCAGGCTCGCCAGCCAGCAGCAGTGGCAGCAGAAAATGGCCAATCTGCGAGCTGCCACCGGTGAGCAGGCAATGGCTCATGTCCGCACGTCGCCATTGCGGTCGCGGTGGCGCAGCCAGAGCCAGGCATAATGCCCCCAGTTCAGCACCGGCAGCAGTGTCCAGGTGAGCGGATGCCAGCGATGATGCCGGCGCAGATAGCGCATCAGGCTGCGGTGTTTGCAGCGGGCGACAAACAGGCTTTTGCCCGCCGAGGAGTGACCGCCGGTGTGGGTGACGGCCAACCCCGGCAGGATGCCCACCAGCCAGTTGCGTTGCTGCAATCGCAGCATCAGGTCCAGATCCTCAAAATGCAGAAAATAACCGCGATCCAGCCCACCCACCTGCTGCCAGGCCGATTGCCGCAGCAGCATGCAGGCACCACTGACCGCTGGCAGCGCCTGCACCTCGTCAGGCAGCGGCTGCTGGCGCAGATCCATGCAGTCACGGCGACCAGCGGCATAAGCCAGCAAGCGCCACGGGGTCGGCAGGCGGCGGCGGCTGCCGGATTGCTCGTCACCGTGCTCGTCTCGCACCAGTGGTGCCAGCAGGGCGTATTGCGGGTGGGTCTGCATGGCATCCACCAGCGCATCCAGCGCGCCGGCCGGCAGCAGGCAATCGGGGTTCAGCAACAGCAGATAAGGCTGGTTACAGCGAGCGGCTGCCTGCATGCAGGCGGCGGCAAAACCAAGGTTTTTGGCATTGCTGACGATGCTGTCAGCCGGCAGCAGATCCTCGAGCAGACGCAGCGACCCATCGCTGGAGGCGTTGTCCACCAGCAGCAGCCGGCCAGGCCGGTTGGCCAGCACTGCCTGCACCGCAGCGCGCAACAGCTCGCCGCCGTTGTGATTGACCATGATGACGGCAACATCGCGGCTGCCGGCATGCTGGGGCGTCATCGCTGCCTGCGCTGAAACAGCCTGGTCAGGCGTTGCCACCAGCCGCTGGCAGCATGACGCTGCACATCGTCCGGCGCTGTACTGGTCTGCTGCAGTGCCTGCAGGCGCTGCTCCAGCTCGGCGATGCGGCTGTCACGGGCCTGCAGATCGTGCCCGGCCTGGATGTTTTTGCGCACCTGGTCATTGTAATGGGCATACACCGATTGCGGTTCATCACAGAACAGGTCATGCGTGCAATCCAGTTCGTGCAGGCGACTGGCATCGTTGCTGCACAGCGCGATCCAGTACATGGCCGGCTGCGCGATGCCGGTGATAAGCTGCATGCTGCCGGTCAGATAATGATGATGACAGTGTCCGTTTGACGCCGCGCCCGGAGCACCGTTGACGTCCTCGGCCGCCAGCAGGGAGGCAAACTGCAGCCGCTGCCCGAACAGGCGCACGTGTTTGAACTGCTGCTCCAGCAAGGCGACAAATTCCTGCCGGTACAGCTCACAGACATGATCCGGATTCTGATAACCGGTGGCGTCACTGTATTGCGCCTTGTCCGGCGAGGAAATGATCAGCAAGCCGTCGGCTCGCAGCACGCGGTGAAACTCTGCCAGCATGGCCTGCTGCTGGGCCAGATGCTCGATGGTTTCAAACGAGGTCAGCACCTCAAAGCTGTCGCCGGCAAACGGCAGCGCGGTGACACTGGCACAGACATAGTGGCTGCCATAGCGCTGGCAGGCGTGCGCCACAGTGTCGGCATCGATGTCCACACCAACCGCCTCGGCACCGGCCTGGCGCAGCAAAGCCGTGCCGTAGCCTTCACCACAGGCGGCATCACACAGCGTCCTGCCCTCAGCCAGTCGGCTGGCAAAGGCATAGCGGTGCATGTGTTCATACCAGATTTCCCGCACGCACTCCGGGGTGAAGCGCTCGCCGGTAAACTCCAGCACTGGTTGCTTGTTGGCCATGATGGTGTCTGCTGACGCTGTCGTCAGTTGCCTGCTGTCAACGCTTGATAGTGACCGATAATAACATCACGCCGCGCACGCAGCGGGTCTGCGCTGATGAACTGCTGCACCCGCTGCAGGTAATCAGGCCACAGCTCCAGCACACGTTGCAGCGCCTGGGCATTGGGCTGCATGGCCAGATCGGCGAACGACTGGTTGCCGATGTGGGCAACATAGGCATCGTCACAAAGTATGTTGCGCATGCCGGCGGCACGTGCGCGGCAGGAGTAATCGTTTTCCTCACCGTAACCGTGGCCGAAACGCTGTGCATCAAAATAACCCAGCCTGCTGAGCGCAGCGCGGCTGATAAGCATGCAGAAACCCACGGCGGTGGGCAACTCCGGGTATTGCGGCGGGCCAGCCGCAGCACAGGCGCTAGCCATCAGCTCGATGTCTGCCGGCGCTGGATTGTTCTGGCAGACCTGCGGCAATGAGACAATCTCGCCATTGTTGCTGAATGGGGTAATGGTGGCGACATCGGGCACCAGTTGCAGGGCACGTCCCAGCTTGGCCAGCAGTGCACGCTCGCAGACGGTGTCCTGATTCAACAGCAGGCAGTGGTCGCTGCTGTGCGCTGAAACGCGCTGCATGGCTGCGTTCACTGAGACCACAAAACCCATATTCTGATTGTGCAGCAGCAGGGTCCAGTCCAGCTGCTGCGCCTGGATATACTGCTGCAGCGCCGGCCGCACGCGGGCGTCGCTGGAGGCATCCTCAACCAGCAGCACCTGGGTCGGCGGCGGATCCAGTTTTCGGACCGATGCAAGCAGCGCCGGCAAACAGTCGTAGGCATTGTAGACCGGGATGATCAACGCTATCGGCGGCGCTGCTGCGGTCTGATATGGTGATGCCACTACTGCCACTTGTGCTGTAGACGTACGCTGCCCAGCTCCAGTGTACTGCCGGTGACTGCCAACCTGGTTTCCAGACTGTCACAAACGCGCAGCCCTTCGGGATCCAGCACGTGGCTGCGCACGGTATAGCTGCCGGGCAGCAGCGGCAAGTCCGCAAACTCCACGCGATAGCGCCACTCCTGCTCGCTGAGCTGCTCACCGGCATTGGCAACATTGCTGCTGGCCACACCATAAACAGGCAAACCACCTCGATCAATGATGCCGAATCCAGCGACTGGCTGACGCCCATCGGGTGTGCTCAATCGCATTTCTATGCTCAGTGCCTGGCCACTGCGAATCTCCTGCACGACTTGCTGCCGGGCATCCAGCAGCTGCATCGACAGCACCTGGTAATGCTCTGGATTCATCGCACGCTGGGCAGGCTGCTCGTTTTGTCTCTGCTTTTCGGCATGCCAGTCCAGATAAGCATTGATGACACGGTCTGAATCTCCCTGCATGGCCACTTTGTGATCATGAATCCAGATGGTCTGCGGACACAGCCGCTTGATCTGATAGGTGCTGTGCGACACCATCAGCAACGTACCGCCGTGCGCAAGGTAGTTGTCCAGCCAGGCGATGCACTTGCGCTGGAACGACTCATCCCCTACCGCCAGCACTTCATCGGTCATCAGCAGCTGCGGGTTCTGAATTGCCACGATGGCAAAGCCCAGGCGCACCACCATGCCGGATGAATAGGTCTTCACCGGCTGCCAGAGTGCATCGCCGATGTCGGCAAATTCTATGATTGCATCCAGATGCTGCCGGGTCTGTCGTCGGCTCATGCCCATCAGCGCGGTCTTCAGGAATATGTTGTCCATGCCGCTGAGTTCCTGATCAAACCCGGCACTGAGTTCTATCAGTGCGGCCATGCTGCCATGACGCTCTATGGAGCCACTACTGGGCATGATGACGCCGCTGAACAGTTTCAGCAGAGTGGATTTGCCGGCACCGTTTTCGCCGATGATGCCGATGGACTGTCCGGCGTGTACCGACAGGTTGACATCGCGCAGCACCTGCACGCCACTGCCGCTGGCGAGCGCACGCCCGGCGAGAATTTGCAGCATGGCGCGCAGCCTGCCGCCGGCGTGGCCAATGGCAGGATAGGATTTGCCCAGATTCTCAGCACGCAGCAGCAGCGCGGACATCAGGCGTATTCCTCAAACCATGGCGCCAGGCGCGAAAACACCCACCACCCCAACAGCAGCAGCACTGCAGCCAGCAGCCAGTTCCACCACCAACCGCCGGAGAGTAAGGTTTCACCCTGCAACAATGCGCCACGCACGGCGGTGGCGACATGGGTCAGCGGATTGTAATCGAGCAGATGCCGATACTGCTGCGGAATCATCTCCACGGTCCAGATGATCGGTGAGCAGAAGAACATCAGCATAATCAGCATGGGCATGGCCAGCTTGATGTCGCGCACGAACACCGCCAGTGCAGAAAACAGATATGCCAGGCCCAGCGCAGCCAGCAGCAGTTGCAGCACACTGAGCAAAACTATCCAGATGCGGGTGAAATCGACTCCGCCGGTGAGCACCAGCAGCACCAACAGGACCAGCAGGTAGGCGAGACTTTGCAGCGTGAACACTGAACAGACCCTGGCCGCCACCAGAGCGTGTTTGTCCAGCGCCATTTTCCGCATCAAGCCCATGTTCTCGTCCAGCACAGACAGACTGCGGCTAAGTGCTTGCGAAAAGGCAAACCAGGGCCACATCATCACCGCCAGGTACACAATGAACGGGCTGTCATGGCCGGAACCGGCACGCGCGGTAAAGATGACGCTGAACACAAAACTGTACACCAGCAGCATGATTGCCGGCTCAATCAACAGCCACAGGGAGCCTGCCAGCGTATTTTTTGACTGATCGGTCAGATCTTTACGATACTGCCGTTGGAACAGGGCCAGATCCATGCCGGATTATGCTCTGTGGCAGCGGCCAGTCGAAGTGCTGCGCAGATCAGGCCTTGCCGCTGTCGCCATTATTGCTGACGGTTGCTGAGCATCTGCAAGTCTTCCACCTGCGCCAGATAACTGGCAATGAAATCACTGACATTGTCCTGATGGACCGTTGCGGTTCCAGCAGCCTGCTGTACGCTGCTCAGATATCTTGCCCAGATTTTTTCCTTGTGATCAACCCTGGCCTCATAGATCAATCGGCCACGCACCTCCTCGTAGGGTACGGTCCGCGGTGGCGTGATCGCTTCCAGACGAATGATGTGATACCCATAAGCTGTCTTCACCGGCGCGGTCAGCTGACCCTGCTCAGTCAGGGCATAACTGGCACGCTCAAATGACGGTACAGTGCCACCGGGGGCGATGTCCAGTTGTCCCTGATTGCTGGCCGCAGAGGGGTCATCGGAATACTGCTCCACCGCTTCCTCCAGCGTGAGTTCACCCGCCACAATGCGCTCATGTATCTGCTGCGCGAGCTTGCTGGCAGCTTCATCGCTGCGATCTGTGTTGTTGATCAGCACATGCGTCACCGTGCGTGTCTCAGGCTCCACGAAATTTGCCTCGTTGAGCAGATATCTCTCACGCGCCAATGGCTCGTAATCGTCCAGCAGGCGCTGCTCCACATATTGATCCCGGTAGGCTTCAAACAGAATCTTGCGTCGCGCTTTTTCCAGCTGCATCTGCACCGTTTTGTCTGCCAGTATTGGAGTCAGATCAGCGTCTGCCATCACCAGACTGCGCAGCAACTGGTCTTGCAGTGCTTCGGCTGCGCGCTTGCGATTGAGCAGAAACGCCGCCTTGTCGTTCAGACTCAGGCCACTGAGATAGATCTCCATGTCCTCACGCGTGAGACGGCCACTGCGCCATTCGGCAAGCACATCGCTGTCGCTGGCAACACTCCCGGCTGTGGCATTGGCCGATTCATTTTGCTCGGCAACAACGAAAGTTGCCATGCAGAGCATGGCAACCACGAAAAAACTTTTACTCATTGTATGGAACTCCTGTTGTCAGGCTCACCAGCCTGGTATCAGGTGGTTGGATGGCTACTCAGCAATATGGTTTCAGCCATCTTTGCTCGCTGCCATGTCCAGCCTCAGGGCAGTGGTATGTTCTGAATCGTATTCAGATGGAAGCACTGTGACTGCGTCACTGGGCAAACCGGAAAGCGCACATTCATGAAATAGGTGCGGTTGCGCTCCAGCAGGCAGCGATTGGTTACGCCACTCTCGCTGAACGCCCACCTCAAGGTACCCGAAGTGCCATCGAATTTGCAGAACTGTCCCAGTGGCGGGAAGGCGCCGCCGTCACCGAAGTCCCCGGCACACTCACTGATGGTCACCTCACTCGGATCCAGTCCACTAGTGGACTTGCCGAAACCGTATTCACCAGCAAGGAAGTTATTACCCCCAGGGCTGGTATTGAACTCCAGAGCCTTGTATTGGTTGCGCAGTACCCCGACAGTCCTGCTCATTCCATTGTTGCCGGGCCAGGTGCCTGAAGGCGGATCAAACTGACCCACAAAAGTGGTCTCACGGGTGTCTCTGCCAGCCGGTGGTGGCGGACATGATGCACCCCCGGATTGCGTGATCAGCACCTGATCGGTGGAGAAATCCGTGGTACCGGTGGTGACATCTGGCTGGCAGGAGAAGGTGAAGGTGCGATTGCCGACCGGCGCAGAGGCCAGGATGGTGGCTGTATTGCTGCCAGCACCCGAAGACACCGACTGCGTTACCGTGTTGATGACACCGGTTGCAGTCAGGCTGCAGGTCGGATTGCTGGGATTGTTGGCAAACGAGACATTCCAGTCAAAATTGATCGTGCTGCCCTGGGCTGCTGATGTCTGCGCAATGTTGAAACTGTTGATGGTCACCACCGGCGAACTGCCGTCCTGGAAGGTGGCATTGACCGTCTGGATCACGTCACCAGTGCCTCCAACGCTGTTGCAGCGCATACGAAACTGTTTCTGCCCTGCAGTCGCACCGTTGGTGCCGGTATTAACTGGCCAGATCAGGTCGTTCACAGCAGGCTGGAAAACGCTCGGGTTCAACGGCTCGACAAAGGCAGACGGGTTGATGAAAAAACTCGGCAGCATGGATGACTTGCTGGTCGGAATGACCTGATCGATGATGCAGGTGGTGGCATTAAGACCTGGGACCACATCCCAGGACACGTTCAGGCAGGTGGTATCGTTGGTACCATCGTCATCCGTATCACAATTCAGGCTGCTGATGTCCAGTGGGTTTGGGGTAACGGTAAAGCCGTTGATCACCGGATCAACGCCGGGACAACTCAGATCCTCTGCCAGCGCATCGGCAAGCAGTATGATGTCACCGTTGTCACTGCTGATGTCCAGCAGGCTGCCAGACTCAATGCAGACATCTCTGGTGTTGTTGCTGGGCAATTGAAAGTTGATGCGCGGCAGTGTCTGCGCCTGCACAGCGGCAGTAGAAAGCAGCAACAACAGTGCAAGCATACCAGTGAAAGAGTGACGCATAATAAAGATCCGTTTGGTGGCTGTGCATTGTGCTATGTCTGCAGGTGAGGCCACTACAGCAGCAATCCGGTTGTTCATAAAATCTCCAAGCAAGTCGATGTTGATCAATCGTCCATGATTTAATCCGATTTCTCAACTTTTGGCCATAATCACCTGATCTGATGATGTGATCATATTAGCAGCGATTTCCTCAAAGGCGCAAGTAAGACTTTTGTGAAAGCCAGCTGTTACCGTGCGAGGGAGCCTGTGCAATCACTCATATCCTGGCGATCCAATCGCTGTTGCCGCTGTGAGTGCGACAATGATGATACACAACGAGCAACCAGTGTCCACAACAAAAAAGGGCTGCCCAGTGGGCAGCCCGTGTATTTAAGCAAATACGCTGTTAAGCGATTGCTAATTCAGACTCTGAATTACGGAGCCGGTACCGGGGCCGGAGCCTGGATGACGCGGGCATAAGCATGATCAAATGCCGCACCGAACAGGATGTCGTTGGTGGCATCGTCATCGCCGCCGTCAGCGTTGGCTGTACGAACCGCGAAACCGGTCACGGGCAGACCTACATACTCACGGGTACCGAGGTCGTTGACCATGGTCTGTGGGAATGAGACCTGAGCCCAACCAGAACTGAAGGCTTCCGGAATGTGGGTAGCGCTGTCAACGTCGAAGTTGATGGACAGCTTGGAACCCAGGGCTGCAGTCTGGCCGGCATCTACGATGTCCTGACCATTGTTGAAGCCAACGGTGTTCACTTCCCAGCAGAAGTTGTTGCCAACGATTTCCGGAGGCGGTGCCGGTGAAGGCTCAACATCACCCGGTGCGGTGCCACTTTCCTGCTCGTTGCGATCCCAGATACGGATATCGATCGGCTCACAGGCGGTACCGGTTTCCGGATTCCACTGAACGGTGAACGGAGCCACGGCCGGACCAGGCAGCTGGTCGAAGGTGTGGAAACGCTTGGTCGGGTGAGTAACAACCCACTCGGTCACGGCGTTGGTGGCATCTTCCACTGCGTACTGGTTCATGACCTGGTTGCTCATGAATACAGCGGTCACTGCCTGCGGAGCAATGGCCCAGTCGTCAGAAACCACAACCGGAGCACCAGCACCGGTGGCGAGCACACTGTAACTGGTGGTCGGCAGCACGTCGGTCAGATCCGGCTGCGGAGAAGCCGGCAGTTCGTGCAGGGAAACCGGATCCAGTTCACCAGGTACGTAGAAACCGTCCAGAGCGGTCGCAGCGTAACCCATGGCGCGGCCATTGGCCACATTCACGATGGTACCATCACCAAACAGGCCGCCGGTAGGCGGAGCCATGTCGGTCTGCGCGTCCAGAATCCAGTACGGGTTCGGACCCGGGTTACGCCATGCGTCAACCAGCTGCTGGCAGTCAGCAGGTGTCGGGTTGCCGTTGACATCGTCAGGACCGGTGTGGGTCGCTGCAGCCAGTGAATCTTCCACTGCATTGGTCAGCGTGCCCATTTCGATCATTTCGACGTAGCCTTCACGGGTACGATCCAGACCGCTGGTCGGGCCAGCACCGCCAACCACGTCGTTGAACAGGAAGGTGCTGAACTCGGAACCCGGCGCACCGGCACTGCTGCCGTCGACGGTGCCGTTGTTGAAGAAGTACGGTGCGGTACAGCTGTTGTCAGTGGTGACAAAGCCAGCACCGCCGGTGCCGTTGTCGCTGATGGCAGCGGTCCATACATCGAACGGTGACATGTACAAGTTGAAGTCGCGCACTTCGCGGCTGTTCATGCCTTCGATGAAGCGTACTTTCACCGCCTTGCCGTCTTCTGTCGTGTTAACGATAGAAATCAGGGTGACGTTGTCGGCACGGGTGGTGTAGTAAGGATAGACGAGTACCTGTCCGGTACCGTCCGGATTGATATGTACCGCGTTGGATACGCTGACAATACCGGCAATACCGGTAAGACCAGCCAACACTGCGGTTGTTAAGGTCTTTTTGTTCATGGAACACTCCATTGGTTGTTAACGGGCAAAAAACACGGCCAGATCACGCAGCTTGCGGGCTACAAGCCACGCACAGCGATCCGACTAGGGAGAATGTTACGTCATATTAACGCTGAACGCAAGCGCAAAATCGCTTCCATGTGAAGCTTCTTCGACATGATTGGATCGGTACCGGAACTGGAGACAGGCGGACTACCGGCTCATGGCATTGCATAATACCACTGCCCATCCACCAGCAGCCATTCATCGTGCACCAGCTTAGTAATGGGAACCCTGTCAGCACCGCGCAGCTGCCCCACCACGGTGGCATCGACATCAAATGTGGCGATACAGACGCTCTCGGACCGGCATTCCACCGACTTGAATTCGGCCGACTTCCAGCGCACTGCTGAGCGTCGCATGGTGACCGAGTAAACGTCTATCGGCGTGGTGGCCCGGTAGCCGGGCGTCAGATAGGCATAGGCATCCATGTATTGCTTCTGCACGATCAGATCCCAGCGCGCTTTGGCGCGCTGCTCGACAAGGTCTTCGGCGCGGCCGTCATCCGGCCTGGTGGTCTGCTGGCTGCAGCCCCCCAGCAGCAGAATCATGCCCCACAGGACGGCCACTGATGATGGTTTCATTCTGTTCATTGTTTGCTCTTCCAATGCTGTTGTGGTTGCACAATAGTCAGCGACACCTGCTGTGCCACGGCCTTGTCTGTTGTCTGTCCTGCCCGGGAGAATGCTTTGTGACCGGTATCCACGCCTTCGGTTCAGGGTTGTTGCTGCTGCATGTCGTCAGCTGATGTGCCAGGCCGCAATGTCGCATTGATGTCCACTTCGCGCGGGATGGCTTCGTTGGGCATCAGTATGGGCCGCTGCAATGGCTTCAGACCCCGGAACTTGCGGCTGAACTCATCCGAGACCCCCTGCAGGTTATCAATGGTCTCGACCACGGTCGGCTTGATGATGACGACGATCTCACTGCGGGTACTGGAAAGCGTGGTGGATTCGAATGCACGCCCCAGCAGCGGGATGCGCCGCAGAAACGGTATGCCGCTTTCGGTTTCTGACATGGAATCACGAATCAGACCACCAAGAATGATGCTCTGGCCGGACTGCACCGCCACATTGGTGGTCAGCGTATTGGTGTTGATGTCCGGGTTGCCGCCACCGGTGGGGCGTGCTCCCGGGGAACTGACTTCCTGGTTCAGCTCCAGATAGACCAGACCACCGGGATTGACCCGCGGCGTGACCGTCAGCGTGGTACCGGTCTGCACAAACTGCGTGCTGGCGATGGTGCCGGTGCCACCGACTCCGCCAATGCCGTTGAAGCTGGTGTTGGCGATCGCCACCTGGGTGCCGACATTGATTGAGGATTCGGTGTTGTTGCGCACCAGCAGTGTTGGCGAGGAGATCGTGCGCGCATCACTGACCGACTCCAGAGCATTGATGGTGGCGCTGAAAAAATCGCCGAAAGCATTCAACGGGTTGCTGACATAGGTGAGCAGGGTGTTGCTGCCATCAAAGCCGGCCGAGCGCGAGATAAAGCCTGGCGCATTCAGCGATGTGCCATCGCCACCGACGCTGCCTCCGGTGTCGCCATCGTCACCGCCATCACCACCATCGCCGATGTTCACGCCATCGGCATTGGGATCAAAGTTGGACAGGAAGTAGTTAACGCCATATTCCAGATTTTCATTCAGCGTGACTTCCACCACATGCGCCTCGATCAGTACCTGCAAGGGTTCGATGTCAAGGTTCTCAATGGCATTGAGGATGCTGCCATACTGACTGGGCGTGGCCTGGATCAGCAGCGAGTTGGTTTCCTCAACGGCGGTGATGCGCACATTTTCGTTGTCGCCGATGACCGCACCCTGGCGGCTGTCTTCGCCGATGTTGTCGTTGCGTGCGGCAGACTGCCCACGCGCGGTCAGCTCGGCCTCCTGATTCACCGACGACAGCGACACCGGCTCCAGCCCCGGCCCGATCGAACCGGCGGTCAGGTTATTGCGATCACCACCACTCTGGCTCTGGCTGCGGCTGCCACCGAAGATGTCCAGCAGGTAATCGGCCAGCACTCCAGCTTCCAGGTTTTCCACCCGATACACATACAGCCGGTTGGCGGCACCGGCCTGGCCCCGATCCAGCCGCTGGATCCAGGTTTCGGCCTGGTTCAGATATTCTTCCTGTGGCGTGATCACCATGATGGCATTGAGTCGCTCGATCGGCATAAAGCGGAACATCCCGGCCAGCGGCGTTTCCGCACCCTCGCCGAACACCGCCTCCAGCTCTGCGATGACATCGGCCACCTCGACCAGCTCCAGGCGGAAAATCCCCACCGACATGCCGTCGAGCCAGTCGACATCGAAAATCTCGATCGTGCGCAGATAGCTGGCCAGTTCGGCGCGGGTGCCGGCCAGTACCATCAGACTGCGCGCGTTGTCGGCGCTGACAATGGCGCCCTCGCGCACATAAGGCTCCAGAATGATCTGCATCTGCGCCGGAGCGATATACTGCAATGGTACCGCCAGCACTTCAAAACCCTTGACGCTTGCGGCTTTGGCCAGCCGGGGCGAAAGGTTGCCGGGTATGGCCTGATTGACCGGCAGAATCTGGTACTGCCCGTCGCGATAGACCATGGCCGCATTGTTCCAGCGCAGCAGCATTTCCAGAATCGGCATGATCTGCTCACGGTTGACCGGCTTGGCGGTGGCAAAGGTCACCTCACCGCTGACGCCGGGGGCGATGACATAGTTCTCGCCCAGCATTTCGCCCAGCACCGCGCGCACCACTTCCTGCACCGGCAGCGCCTCGAAATTGAAACTGATTTCACCGTCCTCAGCCAGCACCTGACGCGGCTGGCTGCGTGCCACCTCTTCGTTGATGAAGCTGCCGCTGCCGGCGATCTTTTCCACTTTGGGGATCTCACCGCGAACGGCAGCCGCTGCATCGGCTTCCGCGTCCGGCTGCATCGGCACCTCGATGCGCTCGCGCGCCTCGGTATAGGTTGCACTGGATTTGCCGCGGGTGTCTTTGGGCTCATTGCCGGCACAGCCGACGAGCAACACCAGCAGCAGTGTTGTACTGACCCACCTGCCCGCATGCGTGTTGTGGTTTTCAATCATTGTTGTTTCCATCTTGTGCCTGTCTGGCACGCTCCGCTCTTAATTGTGCCCGCCGCTCGGCAATGCGCCGGCGAATTTCTGCAGCCGTCTGTTCGCGCTGGGCGGCAGCATCTCTGGCATTGCTGACGATCTCCTCAGCCGACTGCTGCGGCCTGTCCTGACTGTTGGCAGATTGCTGGCGAGCCGCCGCAGCAGGTGCCTGCAGTCCCTTGGTGTTGACTTCCAGCTCCAGTTCAGCCGACTCGTCTCCGGCAGCAAAACTGACCATACGTTCCGCAATGCGATCAAGACGCCAGGCCGCCTGCTCGCCTTCCAGCGTCATGCCTTCGGACAGCACCATGGTTTTTTTCGACTTGTTGTCGGCGACCATGGCCAGACGCTGATCGGGCGCAATGATGATGCCGGCAAGTCGCGCATCCAGCTTTTCTATGCTGGTTTCCTGCTCTGCCTGTTCCGCCGCCGCCAGTGCCGCAGCGGCTTCCTCGTCGATGATTTCCGGCAGGCTGCGATCAGCAAAAAACAGCGGTTGCTGCAGAATTGCAGCGGTGTAAAGTTCGCTGCTGCGTTCATTGAAGCTGACCGATTTCAGGTCCTCCAGCTGCGCTGCCAGACGCTGCCCGCTGACATCCGCCGGATTGATGGCGGGGGCTTCACCGAGCAGGACGGCACTGATGCCAGCCACAACCAGCAGCAGCAGGCAGACGGTACCCAGCAGGGCGGTCAGTCCGGTCCAGAGATCGCTTTTCATGAGCGCCTGCCTGAGCTGTCCGCCAACTCGCGAGCGCCCGCCAGATAACCGAACATTTCAAACCGGATGTCCAGTTCCGCAGTGTTCTGATTGCGCAGTTCGCGCCCGGGTACCGGCACATAGCGCTGGTAGATGTTGACGCCATCAATCAGCACCATCGGCGATGACGCACTCAGCGTGTGCATGGATTTGACAAAGTCACCCAGGTTACAGCGCATGCGCACCTCCACCTTGACCTGTTCAAACCGCTCCACCTCGCGCGGTCGCACATTGCGGTTGCTGATCACCTGACAGCCGGATTCATGATCGGCCTGGGTGGCAATGATCTGCTTCAGCCGCTGGGTCAGCTCGGCGGCGGCGACATCAAAACTGTCACCGCGCAGAAACAGCTCGTCGTTGCGGTCTTCGCTGTTGAGTTGCTGCAGGCTGGCCTCGATGGCATCGCGTCTGGCCACCACCTCGGCAAAACGTTGCAGATCTTCCTGCAGGCGGCCGATCTCATCACTCAAGGCCAGATGACGCATGACGAACCAGTGAAAACACAAGAGATAGACCAGCACCAGCAGCAGCCCGGCCAATCCCAGCGCCAGCGGACGTGACTGCTCGCGATCAGGCAACAGCTGCATGACCGTCTCCTGTCTGGTTGCCGCTGCCGGTCAATGGCATGCCGGTTGCAGACTCATTGGCGCCCCCATCGGCAAGCTCATCCGACTCCTCCCCGGCATCAATGTCCTCTGCGTCGTCCACGGGGAGCAGCTCATCGCCGGCGTCCTCCACAGTGCCCCCGTCATCTGCATCGACAGCAGGCTCTGCCGTCGACACAGAAGGGCTGAATCGACTGCCCGGATCAATCTGTGCGGTGGCGGTGAAGCGCTCCTTGTTGAGTCGGCGGTCGGTGGCGATGGTGCCTTTGAATGAAGTGTTTTCCAGCATGGCCGACTGATCCAACAGCTCGATCATCTGCTGCGAGCTGTCCGACAGCCCCAGCAACTCGAGCTCCTTGCCAGTCATTTGCATGCGCTGGATCCAGGTGTGTTGTGGCAGCAGACTGGTCACCTCGGCAATCACGTCGAGCATCATTGGCGTCTGCGCCTGTTGCTCGGCAAGAAAATTGGCCGCCTCGATGGCTTCTTCAAGCTGTTGCTCCAGCTTGCTGACCTGCATCGCCTCGGCGCGCAAGGCATCACGCTGCTGCTGCAACTGCTGCAGGGTGTTGCCGCGCAGATACAGGGTCTCTGCCATCAGCAGTGCCAGCAGCAGCAGCGCTGCAGTCGCCAGCGCCCAGTTGATGCGCACCCGCCGGTTGCTGCGTCGACCGCGCTTGTCTGCCGGCAACAGATTGATGTGCAGGGGCCTGGGTGGCGACGGCGTACTGCTCTGCTCATCGCTGGCCTGGTTGATGTCCACGCCCTGCAGGGTCAGACCCAGTCGAGCCAGCTGCTGCAGCCTGGCATCGACCTCACTGCGCAGGATGATATACAGATCGACCTCAATGAAAGGTGCATCGCGCTGCACCACCTTGACGTCGTAATAAACCTCATCGGCCTTGAAAGGTGTTTGCCGATCCAGCTCAAAGCCCACCGCCTGCTGCAGATTGGCCTCGGCCGCCAGCGGCAGACGCAGGCGCTTGCTCAGCAATTGTGCCGATGGCAGGCAGTAGATGACCGCAGTGAGGGCTTCCTGGAACCGATCCAGACAGGCCTGCAAGCGCTCGCGCAGCTGATCCGGCTCAGCGTCCATGGCCAGCCGATCGAGCAACTGCTCACCATCCTTGCCAGAGCGCCACAGCAGCCATTCGCTGGCAGATGAGGTGATCAGCAGTTTCTCTCCCGGCACCTCGAACCAGCCCATCACCCGGTCCGGGATCAACGGCCGCAGCTCACCTGTCCACCATTGCAGAAAACGCGGCAGTCCGGATGCCTGGTAGCGGGTTCGCACGATGGCGCCGTATTTGCCTAGAGCTTCGAACACGAGTTTACCGGTATGATCTCAGATGTGTTGCTGTCAGAAAATCAGGGGGTCAGCCGGAACCGACGCCTTCACGCCAACGCACAACGCGAAATGGCCGACCAAGCAGATCAGTGCCCAGCCTGAACGTGGCTTCGACCTGTGCAAAGGCACCATTGTTCAATGTGCCGCGAGAGCGCACACTATACGTCAAGCCCCCGCCTTGTGCCAGCGCCGTGCTGCCATCCGGCAGCACCAGTGGCTGGCGATCGGTGCCGGTCTGCTGCCGGCGTTCTGCGACCAGATTTTCTGCGGCTGCCAAATCCATCTGCGGCAGAGCCAGCAAGGCCTCCACGGAGGCAAATCCCGCATTGACATCGGCGCGCCCGGAAAACACCGTCAGCGCCGGCTCGATCTGCCGGTACAGCGGATAACTCATGCCCAGCACCTGCTGCAACTCCTCCACCGTGACAAAGGGCTGATTGGGCGGTATCCAGCTCAGACCTGATGCGTCGTAGGCATCCGCCTCAGCCCCCAGCGGCCGGGTGGCATCGTCGGGATCACGCCAGTCCAGAATCGCGTCCACCAGCGCTGCCGACAGCTCGGCATCATTGCTGTGATTGAACAGCAGGTTGTAGAGCAGTTCCGGCGTGGCCGCATTCAGATCCAGCTTGCCGGATTCATCGGTCACCTCGACCGTGACCAATACGTCATCCAGCTGGAACTCATAACCACGCCCATCGGCAATCCATTTGCTGGCCTGATCCGGATTGCGCATTTCAAACACCGCCCGGTTGATCCCGGCTATCGCTCCCATGCGTGCCCGCGTGCCATCAAACAGCGTTCTCGCCTCCATGTTCTCGGCGCGGGCCAGCAAGGCCAGTGTGCCGGAGACGATGCTCAGCAGCACCAGCACCCACAGCACAATCAGCAGCGCCACACCACGCTGCTGACGTGGCGCGCTATGGCGGACTGTTGGCGCTGCGCTGTTCACTGGTTCAGCAGTGAGCGCAACACCGCATCACGCCCGTCGGTCTGCTGTAGCCTGCCGGAGGTGCTGTCGATGCGCAACGCGGCATACAGCTGCGGCCAACTCACCCTGGCGTCATCGGCCATGCTCAGACGCAGGTTGATGGCCACCGGCAACGTGGTGGGGGTTTCCCAGCCGGACTCCCAATCGGTCAGCTCGCCCTGATCATCCTGGCCCTTGAACTCAAACCCGCCATCTTCAATGTTGCGCAACAGCACGAACGGCTCGGCATCACGCATGCTGCCATCCTCATAGGCCAGCAAGGGCACATGTGACAGCTGCAGCTGGTAGGCACCACCGGCATCGCGCGCCAGTTCCAGTCGCTGCACCTGCGGCCCACCTGCCCCCAGATAGCCCGGCATCGGTGCGACAAACTGGATCCAGTCGCGCTCACCTTCGAACATCAGCCGCTGGTCGTCGTTGTCAACCCAGTAACTGAGCGGCAAAGCCCGCACCAGCTGGCGATGAATGAACTGTTGTGTGGCGCGCATATGAGTCTGCTGCTGCATCAGCTCGTCGGCGCTGTCGGTGGATCGGGTGATCGAGCGCAGACCACCATAGGCCAGCGCCATGACCAGTCCGAGCAGAGTGATGGCCAAGAGCAGCTCGATCAGTGTAAATCCCTGGTGGCGGTGCATGTCAGCGCCCGAATGCCCGCGTCTGGTAATTTCTGTCCTGGGCATACAAGGTGGTGAAATCGGCACTTTCCTCTCGCCCGCCCTTTTGCCAGTAGACCGTCAGCATGATGCGGTACATGTCCACCGGAATGGTCTCGGGGTCGATGCCACGCTCATCGTCCACGGTATACAACTCGGTCTGCATTTCCCAGCGATAACGCTGATCAAACTCGCCGCTGTCAGCGCCCTCTTCCACCGGCGCATCAATGCCCAGCATGTCCATTTTTGACTGTGCATACAGTGCCGCCTGGGTCAGATCACCGGCCACACGCGTGTTGCGCAGGCTGGAGCTCATGATCTGCATGATGACCGCAAACGACAGGGCAAACACCAGAAACGCGGCCAGGATCTCGATCAGCGTAAAGCCGCGACTGCGCAGCCGGCCAGGCCGTGCAGTTGTTTGCTGCAGCCGCATCAGATGTCCTGCAACTCGCCGCGGGTGATTTCACCGGTCAGCCATTCCACCCCGACCACCCAGTCACGCCCGGCGCTGCTCAGCTTGACCCGGCCGCCGGTAGAAGAGCCATCGGCAAAAAAGCGGATGCCGGCGGTGTTTTCACCGGTCATCTCCGAACGCGCCGTGTCAATGGTGATGTCCATGTCTCGCGGGATCTGCACCGGACGCCGGTCTGCCGCCTGCCAGCTTTTGTCCTCGATGTTCACACTGAACACCTGCTCGCTGTGACTGCGCATGGCCAGACTGCGGGTATAGCGCAGCGCCGCCGCCACTTCGCGATTGGCATTGCGGATTTCGGCATTGCTGACGCCACGCCCCATGGAAATGGCCACCAGACCGAACATCAGGCCAATGATGGTCAGCACCAGCATGATTTCCATCAGGCTGAAGCCAAGCTGCCGCTGCGAACCATGCATCATGATGAGGCCGGATGGCTTACTCCCAGTTGTTGATGTCGGCGTTTTTGCCTTCACCGCCCTGGGTCTTGTCGGCCCCATAGGAAACAATGTCGTACTCACCGTGCTCGCCCGGGTAGATGTACTGGTAGGGATTGCCCCAGGGATCGGTGATGAGGCTGGATTTGGCATAGGGTCCGCGCCAGTTGTCCACGCCGCCCGGCTCCTTGACCAGATCTTCCAGGCTGTCCGGCGGATTGCCGACATCCAGATAATAGCCATCCACGGCGCTGGACAACTGCTGCACCGCAGCCTTGGCCGCTCTGGATTTGGCCACCTCGGTGCGGCCGATGATGTTGGGCACCACCAGACCGGCGATCAGACCCAGGATGACCAGCACCACCAGCAGCTCGATCAGACTGAAGCCGGATCCGCTGCGCGCGGCCACCGTGCGCCGTGACAGCACAGCAGCTGTGGATGATGCAATGCGATTGGTTAACTTGTTCATGGCAATTTCCCGTTCAATGGTTTCCGTTGTGTACGTCAGTGCTCAATGATGCTGTGATGGGTGGTCGCCGGAGGCACATCAGACCAGTTCATTGATGCCCAGTATCGCGACCAGAACCGACATCACGATCAGACCGATCATCACTGCCAGCACCAGGGTCATCAGCGGCACAAACAGTGACATCAGACGGTCGACAGTGGTTCGCACCTCACGATCAAAAGTATCGGCCACGCGCAACAGCATCTGGTCCAGCTGGCCGGTTTCCTCACCCACGCTGATCATCTGCAGCGCCAGCCGCGGGAAGCTGTCGTCCCTGGCCAGCGTGCGCGCCAGCGAGTGCCCTGTCTTAACCTCATTGGCCGCATCGGCAACCACCGCCTGCAGCACGGTGTTGGTCATGACATTGCGGGCAATGGACAGGGCACCAAGCAGCGGCACGCCATTGACCAGCAGGGTGCCGGTGGTGCGTGCCAGTTTCGCCGTTTCCATTTTCGCCACCAGATCACCGATCCAGCGCATGTGCAGGATGCGCTTGTCCCATTGCAGCCGGGTTTTCGGATTGGCGAACTGGGCGCGAAAAAACCACACCACCGCCGCACCGGTGAGTATCATCAACCACCAGTAGTTCTGCAATGCAGAGCCAGCACCGAGCACAACCTTGGTCAATGTCGGCAGGTCGGCGCCCATGTCTTCAAAGATTGGCGTGAACTGCGGGATCACGTAGGTCAGCAGCAGGATCAGCGAACCGGCTGCCAATAGCATGAGCATGATCGGATACACCAGCGCCGAGCCGATGCTGTCCTTCAACTCCTTGCTGCGCTGCAGATAATCGGACAGCCGGGCCAGGGTTTCCTCCAGCGTGCCACCCAGCTCACCGGCCCGCACCATGTTCACATACAGCCGGTTGAACACGCCATGCTGGGCCTCCAGCCCATCCGACAGCGTGCCACCCTCACGCACGTGATCGCGCACCTTCTCCACCATGCGCCGGGTGCGCTCGTTTTCCGCCAGGTCAATCAGTACCTGCAGGGAACGATCCAGTGGCAGACCAGCCTGCAGCAAGGTCGCCATCTGCTGGGTGAACTGGCCCACCTCACGCGCCCCCGGCTTGCCGGAACGCACCAGCAGGGCGCGCAGATCCAGCCCGCCGCCTTCGCTGGTGGCGCGCGCCTGCAGCGGAATGTTGCCCGCCTCCTGCAAGATGCGTGCAGCATCCTCGGCGCTGCTGGCATCCAGTTCTCCGCGAATGGTTTCACCGGTGGGCGTGACCGCCTTGTACTGATAGGTGGCCATGGCTCAGTCGCTCACCGGGACCGCCGTTCTGCGAGCCAGGCAAGGCGATTGCGCTGAACTGATGGTGTGTGGGACGTTGTGGTACACAGTGAATCAACCCTCCTGGTTGACACGCAGGACTTCCTCAATCGTGGTCAGCCCCTGCAGACATTTCATCAGGCCGTCGTCGTACATGCTGCGCATGCCCTGATCCAGCGCCAGCTGATGGATGTCCGCTTCATCGGCGTGCTTCATGATCTGGCGGCGGATCGGCTCATTCACCTGCAACAGTTCCATGATGCTGAGACGGCCACGAAAACCGGTTGGATTGGTTTCACTGGTACCCGGTTTGTACAACGTGACCTGATCCCCGTCGGCCACATCGGTGAGACCAACTTCCTGCATGAACTCGCGATCCACCTGATAGGGAATGCGCGTTTTCGGATCCAGTCGGCGCACCAGCCGCTGCGCCATGATGGCATTCACGGTGGAGGTGAGCAGGTAATCCTCAACCCCCATGTCGAGCATGCGGGTGATGCCGCCGGCGGCCGAGTTGGTGTGGATGGTGGAAAGCACCAGATGGCCGGTCAGCGCCGACTGGATGGCGATCTTGGCGGTTTCCAGATCACGCATTTCGCCGATCATGATGATGTCCGGGTCCTGGCGCACGATGGCACGCAAGGCGCTGGCGAAGTCCAGTCCGATGGAGGATTTGGCCTGAATCTGGTTGATCCCTTCCAGCTGGTACTCGACCGGGTCCTCCACCGTGATGATCTTGCGGTCCGGCGTGTTGATGCTGGACAGCGCGGTGTACAGGGTTGTGGTCTTGCCGGAACCAGTGGGACCGGTGACCAGTATGATGCCGTGCGGCATGTGCAGCACTTTTTCGAAGCGCTGTTGATGAAAATCATCAAAGCCCAGTGCGGCAAAATCCAGCACCACGCTTTCACGGTCGAGAATACGCATGACCACGCTCTCGCCATGCGCGGTGGGCACGGTGGACACACGCAGATCCAGCTCCTTGCCCTGGACCCGGTGCATGATGCGGCCGTCCTGCGGCAGGCGCCGTTCGGCGATGTTCAGCTTGGCCATGATCTTGACGCGGCTGATCACCGCCGAGGTGGAGCTGGCCGGCGGCGACTCGACCTCGCGCAGCACGCCATCAATGCGATAGCGCACCTTGAGGCGGTTTTCGAACGGTTCGATGTGTATGTCTGAAGCGCGCGATTCCACCGCACGCTGCAGAATCAGATTGACCAGCCGAATGACCGGTGCTTCCGAGGCCAGATCTCGCAGATGTTCGACGTCGTCGTCGTCCACGCCCTCGCTGCCCAGCGACTCCTGCAGCTGCTGCATCTGTGATTTGCCACCGCCGTGATAACGCTCGATGGCGTCATCGATCTCGGATGCCACGCCAACCAGCGGCCTGATCTGCAGTCCGGTGGCCATGTGCAGGGATTTCAGCGCAAACTCGTCCTGCGGGTTGGTCATGACCACCTGCAGCTGATCTTCGTCCACGCGAATGGGCACCAGCTGGCTGTGCTTCATGTAGCGCACCGAAACGTGTTCCAGTTCCGGGGCCGCTTCCGGGTAATCCTTGCTGTCGAGCAGCGGCAGTTGCAGCAGCCGCGCCTGCGCCTCCGCCACATCGCGCTCGGACACCAGGCCCAGGCGCACCAGCAGCGTGATGAGCTGGCCACCATGCTGTTGCTGGTATTGCTGGGCCTTGTGCAGATCGGTCTCGCGCAGGCGCTGATGCTCGAGCAGGTCGGCGCAGATGGCTTCTGCCCCGGCATCCACCTGCAGCAGGCTCTGGTCAGCCAGCATCTGTGCGGCCTGCTCCGGTTGCAGCGACATCACAGCAGCCGGATTGCCCGCAGCCGAGTCGACAGCGCTGTCGGCGCTGTGCTCGCCCGCATCAGTTTGCACTTGTTCGGTTTCCTCTGTCATGGTTGCATTATAGCGCTTGTGTCAGTGTGAACCCTGCTGCTACGGCAAGTTCAGCCCGCACGCGCCGGACGCGCAATGTACTGATCAAGAAAGCGACGGTTCATCAGTATCCACAGCATCAGCGGCAGCACCGCCGGCATGATCAGATAACCGAGCTGGTAGCACAGCGCAATGAGATTGTCAGGCAGACCCAGTTCACTGACCACACGCGCCGCCAGCGGGCCGGTTTTCAGCGCCATGTCCTTGAGCACCTCCCAGCAGACGCCCCAGACCTGCACCAGCACCAGCACCAGATAGCCTGTCAGCATCTGCAGGATTCGGCGCCACGGGCTCAGCCCGGGGGTGGCCATGATCAGGCCGAACAGCAACGGCACACCATAGCCGTAGATCATCGGGTTGACGCTCCAGGTCAGCAGCGCCACGCGGCCTTCCACCAGCCTTTCCGCCGGGATCAGGGTGTACACATCAAAGCTGTGACGCACCTGCTGCAGACCATCGATGGCATCCGGCATCAGCGCGGTGAGGATCAGATCGGCAATGCGACCCACCGGCCAAACCAGCCAGTCGGCCAGATAAAACCAGAGAAAAAAGCCCATCGGCAGCCACAGTGCTGCGAGCAGGAAAAGCTCGCGTGCAGCACGTCGGGCATTCAGCGCGTCACGCTGCGCGCTGGTTTTCTGCGCTGGTTTTGACTGCTCTCCCATGGGTTTTCACCTTAGCTGTGCTGAATTGTCTGTGGCGCTGCCTTCATTGCAACCAGTTGCGTGCATTATGAAACATTTGCAACCATGCCGACGACTGCGGTGCCTGGCGCATCGCCGCAGCGCTCAACCAACCGGCATTCTGCCGCCGCAACAGACGCTCCGGATGCGGCATGGAAATGGTGATGCGGCCATCGCTGTTGCTGACCGCACAGATGCCCTGTGGCGAGCCATTGGGATTGTATGGATACAGCTCTGCCACCTGCCCCGGTGCCGACACATAACGCATGCTCACCGCCACCGCCTGCTGCGCCTGGTCATCGGCAAATCGCATGCGACCCTCACCGTGCGCGCTGACGATGGGCATGACACTGCCCTGCATGCCCTGGAAAAACAGAGACGGGCCCGGCTGCACCTCCACCAGACTCATGCGGCACTCGTACTGGCCACTGCGGTTGGCCACCAGATCCGGCCAGTGTCCGGTACCGGGGATCAGCTCGCGCAGACTGGCCAGCATCTGACAGCCATTGCAGATGCCCAGGGCAAAGCGCTGTTTATCGGCAAAGAAATCCGCAAACGCGCGGCGCAGCTGGGCGTTGAACAGTATCGAGCGGGCCCAGCCACGACCGGCACCCAGCACATCGCCATAGGAAAACCCTCCGCAGGCGGCCAGTCCCTGAAAGCCCTGCAACAGCTGTGGATTGGCATGCACGTCGCTCATGTGCACGTCCACGGCAGTGAAACCGGCATGCATGAACGCCGCCGCCAGTTCGGTTTGCGAGTTCACCCCTTGCTCGCGCAGGATTGCCACCCTGGGTTTGGCGCCGGTCTGGATCATCGGCGCTGCTGGCGGGGTGAAGGTCAGCTCACTGCACAGGGGCGGATTGCGCCATTGTGTGATGCTGGCAAACTCTTCGTCGGCGCAGTCCGGGTTGTCGCGAAGACGCTGCAACAGATGGCTGGTTCTGGCCCATTGCTGCTGCAATGTCCACAGCGGCTGTGGATTGATGACGTCATCGTCAGCGGCACTGGTGCGAACGATGCGCAGATCCTGATGCGCCTCGACCGTGCCGGCCAATTGCATGCACTGGTCCAGACCAGCGTCGGCAAAGCGCTTTTTCAGTTGTGCGGCTGCCGCGTCATGCAATTGCAGCAGCAGCCCCGGTTCCTCGTTGAACAGCCAGCCGATCAGGTCCTCCTCAGGGGCATGCAGGGTGATGCCGGCACGACCGGCAAATGCCATTTCCAGCGCCGTGCACAGCAAACCGCCATCGGAGCGATCATGACAGGCCAGCACGGTATCGGCCTGCAGCGCCTGCTGTACCAGTTCGAAACACTTGCGGAAAGCATTGTTGTCATCCACGTCGGCCACCGCCTGCCCGCTGCTGTCCAGCTCACGGGCATACACCTGCGCCAGCGCCGAGCAGCCCAGCCGCTGTTGCCGACCGTTGGGTGCGATCAGCCACAGGCGGGTGTCTGCCAGCTGCTGCAGCTGCGGTGTCACCGCAAGCTCGACATCAGCCACTGCGGCAAACGCCGAGACAATCAGGGACACCGGTGCCGCCACCTCACAGTGCTGCGCGCTGCCACCGTTCTGGTCTTGCTGCCATTGCACCTGCATGGACAATGAATCCTTGCCCACCGGAATGGCCAGCCCGAGTGCCGGACACATCTCCAGCGCCACCGCCGCGACACTGTCGTACAGCGCGGCAGCCTGATCATCACGACCGCATGCGGCCATCCAGTTGGCCGACAGTTTGATCGTCGATAAATCGGCAACGCCTGCGCCGGCCAGGTTCAGCACCGCCTCGGCGATGGCCAGCCGGGCCGCTGCCGGGGCGTTGCGAATGGCCACCGGACTGCGCTCACCCATGCTCATGGCAACACCGGCGCTACCGTGAAAATCGTTCAGCATCAGGGCATGATCGGCCACTGGAACCTGCCACGGCCCCACCATCTGCTCGCGACAGGTCAGCCCGCCGACATGACGGTCGCCGATGGTGATGAGAAACTGCTTGCTGCCCACACTGGGCAATGCCAGTACGCGCTCGATGGCGTGGGTTAGGTCGATACCGTGCCAGCAGCCCGAGTCGTTGCCGCCGGTTGCGGACGGTGCTGCCAGGACGGGAAGATACTCGCGCTGCATGCGTGGCAGGTCGCCCAGCAGCAGAGACATCGGCATGTCCACCGGATCATTGTCATGCCAGGCGTCGTGCAGTCGCAGTCGGTCTGCATTGCTGGCCACGCCGATCACGGCAAACGGGCAGCGCTCACGCTGGCACAGCTCGGCGAAGCGCTGCACGTCCTCAGCAGCCATGCCGATGACGTAACGCTCCTGTGATTCGTTGCACCAGATTTCCATCGGCGACATGGACGGGTCGGTGCAGGGGATGTCGCGCAGCTGCAGCTCACCGCCACAACCGGCATCGTGCAGCAATTCCGGAACAGCGTTGCTGAGTCCACCGGCACCGACATCATGGATGGAGCGGATCGGGTTTTGTTCACCCTGCATCCAGCAGCGGTTGATGACTTCCTGGCAGCGCCGCTGCATTTCCGGATTGCCACGCTGTACGGAGCTGAAATCCAGCGCCTCGCTGGCCGATCCGCCATGCTGCGATGAGGCCGAGCCGCCACCAAGACCGATGAGCATCGCCGCACCACCAAGTACGATGACCATGTCGCCCGGTCGCAGTGACAGCTTGTCAACCTGCCCCTCGCGCATCTGGCCGCAGCCACCGGCAATCATGATTGGCTTGTGATAACCCCACCAGCGCTGTTGGCTGACGTTCTCGGCCGCCGCATCCGTGGCAGCGACCGGCAGCGTCAGTGTGCGCCAGTAGCCGCCCAGAGCAGGCCGACCGAATTCGTTGTTGAACGCCGCCGCGCCCAGTGGGGCTTCCAGCATGATCTGCAATGCAGTGGCTTGTCGAGACGGTGTTTCCAGACCATGCTCCCAGGGCTGTTGCTGACCCGGGATAAGCAGCTCCGAGACGCTGAACCCGGTCAGCCCGCCGCGCGGCTGGGCGCCGCGACCAGTGGCCGCCTCATCGCGGATTTCTCCGCCGCTGCCGGTGGCTGCACCTGGCCACGGCGATATGGCTGTAGGGTGATTGTGGGTTTCGACCTTGATCTGAAATGGAATCGGCTGGGCGGGCTGAAACCGGTACTCATGCCCGAGATCGGGCTCCAGAGCCTGCCCGGCAAGACCCTGCACCACCGCTGCGTTGTCGTGATACGCAGAGAGCACCCCCGCGCTATGCTGCGCATGGGTGTGCCGGATCATCTGAAACAGGCTTTGCGGCAGTATCTGGCCATCCTGCAGCCACTGTGCATTGAAGATTTTATGCCGGCAGTGTTCTGAATTGGCCTGCGCAAACATCAGCAGTTCGGCGTCCGTGGGACCGCGTCCAAGACTGGCATAACCCTGGCGCAGCCAGTCCAGCTCAGCAGCCTGCAAACCCAGCGCCAAGTCCTGATTCAATTGCTCCAGCGTCTGCTGTCCAGCAGCAGGTTCGCCCGCAGGATCCGGCAACACAAACTGCCGCAATGGGCGCTGCGGCAGGTCAGCAGGCGCCATCGCCGCAGTACGGATTCCCTGACTGAGCTGTTGCAGCATCGGGTCATGCAGCAGTCGCCTGGCTGACTCCGGCAGGGTCTGCAGCGTCTCGCTGTCATGCCCATCTTGCTGCTGCGCGTAGAGCAGCCAAAGCACGGCGTGCTCGATACCTGCCACGGCGGTAAAACCGCAACGACGGGTGATGTCCGTGGCCTTGGACGACCAGGCCGAGCGGGTTCCGGGTCTTGGTGCGCTCAACCAGCCCTGCGCAGTCGGCAGCGCAGTCTCCGCGTCTGCCGCGAGCAGTTCCTGCAGTCTTGGCAACCACTCGGGGACATCAGCACTGCTCGTGTCCTGCTGGTAATCCAGCAGGTAAACCGTGGTGGCCGACACCGCACTCACCGGCAGGCCGCACTCAGCGATGAGCTTCTGCCGCAGGTTGTGCAAGCGGAAGTCAGGCAGCGCCTGACTCCCATACAACAGCAGTCTTTGCATCAGCTTAGCCCGGATTATTCATGACCCGACCATCGCGAGACGGTTCCAGTGCCCGTCCCGGACTGGATCCGGGGCTCTGTAGCCGTGGCGTTTCGCGACCGAGCGCACCGGAAACGTACTCGCCTGTACGGTGAGGATGCGCGACCGAACGAAATGGCGCGGATGCTGGGCTTGGGGCCGTCGCAGTAGGTTCGGTCATAAATCATACGGGCTTAAGGCATGCTGGCCGAGAACTGCGGCAGCACTAAATGGCTTGACTATTCGGCTGCTGCGAGCTGATCCAGCCGCGCCTTCAGGTCGGCCGGCGGCATGTAGCCGGGGATCAGATAACCGGACTTGGTGACGATGGCCGGGGTGCCGCTCATACCCATGTCGCGACCGGTCTCGTACTGTTCACGCACCGGATTGTCGCATTGCCGGGGCTTGGGTGTTGCACCCTGCTTGGCGCTGGTCAGCGCGGCATGCTGATCTTCGGCACACCATACCGACACCGCCTTGTCATAGGAGTCAGAAGGAATGCCGGCGCGCGGGAACATCATGTAGTGAATGGCAATACCCAGCTTGTTGTATTCTTCGATTTCGCTGTGCAGTTTGCGGCAGTAGCCGCAGTCGATGTCGGTGAACACGGTCACATCGTGTTCGATGCGGTCACCGGCGAAGACGATCTGACTGTCACCGTTGACCTGGCTCAACACCTGCTTGCGGATCTTGCCGCGGGCTCTTTCGGTCAGATCCTCGCGCTTGTCCAGATCAAACAGTTTGCCCTGCAACAGATACTCGCCCGACTCATTGACATAGAAAATGTCACCGCCCACGGTCACTTCCAGCAGACCATTGATCGGCGTGTCCGCGATGGCGATGTCACTGGCAGTGGGGATCAGCTTCTTCATGGCCGAACTCACTGCCGGATAATCCTGTGCATTGGCGCTCGCAAGCAGCGCCCACAACATAGCGCTGACAAGCAAAGTGAAAGATCGTGAAACGCTGTGGTTTCCGGAATCATAGTTGGTCATGGAGACATCCGCTGCTGAAGTTGGTGTGTGGTAATGCAGAAACAGATTATAAGACAGCGTTCTGGCCAATGGTTCACTGATTGCCTGACTGGGCTGATCAGGCCCGGGGATGATGCTTGCCGTGCAGGCTTTTCAGGCTGTCCTTGGCGACATGGGTGTAGATCTGCGTGGTGGCCAGATCACTGTGCCCCAGCAGCAGTTGCACCACGCGCAGATCGGCACCATGATCCAGCAGGTGGGTGGCAAAGGAATGGCGCAGCATGTGTGGCGATACGCTGGTCTGGATGCCAGCCTGGCGCGCACGCCGGCGGATCATGTGCCAGCAGGACTGTCTGCTCATGATCTTGCCCTGACGTCCGGGAAACAGCAGATCGGAATGCATTCCGCGCAACAGCTCAGTGCGCTGCTGCTGCAGGTAATCCAGCACCGCTTGCAGCGCCTGCTCTCCCAACGGCACCAGCCTTTCCTTGCCACCTTTACCAATCACCCGAATCACCCCCTGTTGCAGACTGATGTCATGCATGCGCACGGCAATCAGCTCGCTGACGCGCAGGCCTGCCGCATACATCAGTTCCAGCATGGCACGATCACGCCAGCCCAGCCGGCTGGTGGTATCCACATCCAGCAAGGCTGAGACCTGCTGCTCACTCATGGCCTTGGGCAGATTTCTGCGGTTGTGCGGGGAACCGATCAGCGCCGTGGGGTCGGCGTCGATATGCTGCTGCTCTTCAGCCCAACGGAAATACTGGCGCAAGGTGGAAACGGCGCGGATAACCGAAGCCGCCGTCTGTCCGCGCGCAAACTGCTGCTGCAGATAATCCTGTAATACTGCGTGGCTGACCTCGTTCAGCATCAGCTTCTGCCGCTGCAGATAGCGGTGCAGACTGAGCAGATCGTGGCGGTAGCTGCTGAGACTGTTTTCGGCCAGCCCACGTTCTGCCCAGCAACTGTCCAGAAATGCCTCCCACAAAGAAAACGCCGCCGGAGACAGTTTATCTTCGGCGGCGTTTGCTGTTTGCTGGTCGGTATTGCCCATGACCAGTCACCTGATTTGACTCACGAACGGGTGGCATGCTGACTTGGCAGCATGCCACCACTCATGCATCATTTCCGGCGCAATGCTTTCAGGGTGTTCCTGGCGGCAGTCTCCACACTGCTCAGCTGCTGTTCAGCCGAACTTTGCAGTTCATGGGCGCGACTGACAATTTCACTGGTGCGCTCATGCAATTGCTGAGTCAGCAAAGCCATGATCTCATCCACGGCTGCCTGCAGGTGTTGTGCAATGGCCGCGCTGTGTGCGCTCAGTTCAGTCGTTGCTACCTTGCTGGCGGCTTTCTTCGGCCGGCCTTTCTTGCCAACCTTTTTCGGCCGGCCTTTTTTGCCGACTTTTTTCGGCCGACCTTTCTTGCCTGCCTTCTTTGGACGGCCTTTCTTGCCAGGCGTAGCAGCAACGTCGGTGCTTACTGTTTTGCTGGCAGACTTCTTGGGCCGACCTTTCTTACCGGCCTTTTTCGGCCGTCCTTTCTTACCGGCCTTTTTCGGTCTGCCTTTCTTGCCGGCCTTTTTCGGGCGGCCTTTCTTACCAGCCTTTTTCGGTCGGCCTTTCTTGCCAACTTTCTTCTTGCTGGCCTTTTTACCGGCAGCTGTGGTGCTGGCTTTTTCCTGACCGGATTCGGTGGATGCGGCTTCGTTGTCGCCTGCCGCATCTTCCATCATGATGTCTTCAGTCATTGCTAGTCCTCTAACACGCGGATAATGGTTGTCATAATAACGCAATATTGATCATGACGCAGCTTCTTGTCGCTCCCTGACCTGTTCAATCCATTGTCTTGCCGCCTGTCTGCTTGATGTAAAGCGTTGTGCATTGTTGAACGCTTCTATGGCGGAACTGAATCGCTCCAGATTCATTTCTGCCATGCCGATCAGCAGCCAGGCATTGCCGGTTTCGTTGTCGGTAATGCCACCTTTTTCAATGGCGCGACTCAATGATGATTTGGCCGCGTCCCAGTCCTGACGATCAATCAGAATGAATCCACGACGCAGATCGAGCTTGCCGTCATCGGAAAAACGTCCTGCCTTTTCGTAGGCAGCCAGGGCTTTTTCCAGCTCGCGCGCCTGATACCAGGCATTGCCAGTGCGCTCCCAAAATTTTTCGTTGGCTTCAAGAATGCCGTCATTAATGCCTTTTTCCAGCACCGAAGCGGCCTGATAGGGAATGTCCTTAAGCTGATAAAGGCTGGAAAGCTGCTCGATTTCATTGGCTTTATCCAGATAGCCACGCTTGTAGGCCAGCTCCAGCACTGACAGCGCATCGCTTTCACGCTTGAGATTCAGATATACCGATGACAGCTGCTTCCACAAGGATTCATCCTCAGGCCAAAGCTCGATCATGGTCTTCAGCGTGGTGGCCGCTTCACCCATCTGATCCAGTTCGTAATGCGATGCCAGCTTGACCTGGTAGTAATTTTTCTTTGGCTCTTCGGACATCTCTATTGCTTTGGTGATGGCGCGCAGTGAGGCCCGGTAATCTTTCAGTTCGATGTAGGCATTGGCACGCAGCACATAGGCGTTGGCCTTGATCTGCTCCGGCGGAACCTTGCAGAACCACTCGTTGAGCGTCGCCAGTCCATCACGATAACGCTCATTCATGATTTCCAGCTGGGCAATGGCAAACATCATCTGGAATTGCTGCATATTCGGCAGTGCATCAATGGCGACTGATTCCTTGAAGTACTTCAATGCCGAATCATAGCGTTCGCGTGATGAATCGGTGTGACCCAATGCCTGCAGAATGATGGCTCTTTCATAGCCTGCGTCATCGGCCTTGTTGAGCAGTTTTTGCAGTTCAGCAGCGGCTTCATTGTAATTCTCTTCGCCGATGTCCTCATAAATGCCCGACAGCTTGTTGTAGGTCGCCTCGCTCAGCGCTTGGGCCTTGACTTCACGCTCCTCGTATGGAGGGCACGGATCCTGCGCCTGCGCCACCTGGCCTGCAGACAGCAGTGCAGCCAGCGCCAACACTGAAACGGGTAATGTGGTGTGCAGTAAGTTCTGGTTCATAATCATCAATGGTTCAGATTGCTGGGATCAGATCCTGGCTATGGATCATACGTCAATGCCTTGTCGTTTACTCAGTCGGCCAGGACGCTGCAGTTGGATCAGTCCTGTTCCAGGCTGAAAGTCAGTGTCTGACTCGCCCGTCGCGCCACCGGCTGGCCTTCGCGCATGGCTGGTTTGAATTTCCATTTTCTGATGCCTTTGAGTGCGGCATCGTCAAACACCTGCGGCGGCTGTGATGCCACCACGCGCGCATCACTGACCTGCCCACTGGCAGTGACGACAAACTCTATCGTCACCCAGCCTTCAATGCGGTTGAGTGCTGCATTGCGCGGATACGGTGGCGCGATGGTGGTGAGCGCAAACGGTTCGCCATCTGACTGACCACCTGCAGCAGGCGGCATGGTGCCGGCAATGATGTTGGTGCCGGGGCCGCTGCGCAGCAAGCTGGTGTCTATGTTCAGGGGTTCCGGGATCAACTCCGGCTGCGGTGTATTAATCGTCATCTTTGGCTGCGGTAGCTCTTTGGGTACAGGACGCTCCGGCGGTGGCGGTTTTTTCCGCTTGGGTGGTTCCGGCACATCGACGTCTTCAAAAGCGATGTGCAACTGCTCGGAACTCGGCCGTGGCATGCTGTGGTCAGTGGCAATGAGCAAAGTCATGACATAAAACATGAGCATGGTCACAGCGACCGCAGCCGATCCAGTGAAGACATAACGTAGCATTGCGTTCATATTCATTCTCCTGCAACCGATGCGGTGATGCTGTTGACACTCATGCCATGGCAGCCTGATCTCTAAAGCTCTGGTGTCCTCGCCTAGCCTGTGCTCACATGCCTCAGCGATGATGTCGCGATCCTGAGCCTGGTTCAATAACCCCAGGTTCTCCTGTCATCCAGATCAGCATTGTCTGGCATTGCCGATGTGCTGTTTGGCGATCAGTTTTCCGCCAGCTTGAAGTCAATGGTCTGCGTCGCCCGACGCTCAACAGCCTGGCCATCAATCACACGTGGCTTGAATTTCCATTTCAGGATGGCGCGGATGGCCTCGCGATCAAACACCCGCGGCGGATCGGCGTCTACCACACGGGGACTGGATACGGTACCGGCCGGGGTGATGGTGAACTCGACCTTTACCCAGCCCTCGATTCGACGAATGGCGGCTTCACGCGGAAACTGCGGCTGGATACGCACCAGCGGAATGATATCACCTTCCTCGTTCGGATCCGGGCGGCGGAATGTTCCCAGAAACGGACCACCGGTGCCGCCCATCGGCACATCCAGACTGGGCATGTCCAGATCCAGATTGGCAGTGACCTGATCGGGCTGATCAATCTGCATCTTGGGTGGTGGCGGCGGCTCTTTGGGTGGTGGTGGTGGTGGTGGCTTCTTGCGCACCTTCTCCTGCACGTTGTCAGGAATGTCCACATCCGCGAAATTGATTGTGGGTGGCCGGTCAGAATCGTTCGGCTGGTTGCCGCCACCGGAAATCAGCAGATTCATGAAATAAAAGGTCAGCAGTGTAACCACCACAGCAGCGGCACCAGCGACGACATAACGATAACCTGTGTTCATGGTTCTAGACTCCTGACGGCTCGTCCGCCGAAATGGTCAGTTTTTCAAATCCTGCGGCCTTGATCTGATCCATGACCTTGACCAGATCGCTGGTTTTGGTACCGCGATCGGCGATCACCACCACTTCACCCTCGGGATTTTCGGCCACGGCGCGCTCAACCAGTGTTCTGACCTGGCGCAGTTCGATCTCACCACCGTTCATCCATATGTCTCCGTTGGACCGGATACCGACCAGAATGTTGCCCCGCGGTTTGCGCTCGGTGCTTTCTGCGGCCGGTTTGGTGATGTCGGCACCGGTTTCCTTGGTGAACGAAGTGGTGACGATAAAGAAGATCAACATGATGAAGACAATGTCCAGCATCGGTGTGATGTTGATGTCTGCATCGTCTTTTTTGGCGTGTCTTCTGGCCATGGTTCAGTAACTCCGTTGCTGTGACAAGCTGCGCAAATCAATACTGCCCGAGGTCATGCTGATGCATTCAGTCATGGTACTGCAGCATGTCTTCCAGCCGCTCGGTCTCGGCGTCGGCCTTGTGTTCCAGATGGGTGCTGAAATAAACACCACTGAGTGCCGCCACCATGCCGGCCATGGTTGGCACCGTGGCCTTGGACACACCTGCCGCCATGGCCCTGGCATTACCGGTACCAGCCACCGCCATCACTTCGAACACGCCGACCATGCCGGTGACCGTGCCCAGCAGCCCAAGCAGCGGGCAGATGGCGATCAGCGTCTTGATCATGCTGAGATTGCGATGGGTTGCAGCCGAGGTGATCGAAATCATCTCGTCACGAATCCGCTTGGCATACCAGGAGCCGGTATCACGGCGGGCATCCCAGTCCTGCAACATCGCATTGCGATGTGCGGGCAGGCTGCGATACATGAACCAGTAGCGTTCCAGTATCAGCAGCCACATGAAGAACAGCACCGCCATGATGGCCCACAGCACATTGCCGCCGAGCTCGATGAAACCATTGATGGTTTCGAAGAACTGATTAAGCGCCAGCATTCTGTCGCTCCGCCATTCTGGCGATGATGCCGGCCGCCTGCTCTTCCAGCACCTGGATCAGCGTGCGCGCCTTGCTCTGCAACAGGCTGTGCAGGATGGTCAGCGGGATCGCCACCACCAGACCCAGAACCGTGGTGACCAGTGCGGTAGAGATACCACCCGCCATCATGCGCGGATCACCGGTACCAAACAGCGTGATCTGCTGGAAGGTGTCGATCATGCCGACCACGGTACCAAGCAGACCCAGCAGCGGGGCAACCACATACAGCACTTTGATAAAGCTCAGCCCCGATTCAATCGGCGAAGTTTCACGCAGGATGGCTTCATCCAGCTTCAGTTCCAGCGTTTCGATATCGATATCCGGCGAGTCGGTGTACACCGACATGACGCGGCCCAGCGCATTCTTCTTGCTCGCCTCGGATTTCTTCAACTGGCTGTTGATGGCACTGCCCTGTAGCAGCAACATGATTCCCTTGTACAGGGAGAACAACAGTCCGAACAGACCGATGGCGATGATCACGTAACCCACCGTTTTGCCCTGGCGGATTTTCTCAGCCAGCGTCGGTGCCTGCACCACCTGGCTGAGGATGGCACCACGGGTGAAGTCCACGGCCATTGGCACCACTACGCCGGGTGCGGCACTGGTCAGGTCGTCGGCCATACTCTGATATCGTCCGGCCGGCTGTCTGGGCAGCAGCAGCAGTTCCTGCGAGCCGCTGTTCCAGGTAAGAAACTTGTTGTCGAGTACCGCGTTGAACACGCCGACGCGGGTCACGCTTTCGTTGCTCACTGGCACACCTTCTTCAACCACGGTGGCGTTGAAAGTGACCACCTTGCCCTGCTCGGCGATCTCACGCACCATTTCCGACCACATGCGTCCCAGCTCACGGCCGGTGGGCAGTTCGCGACGCTGTGCCAGATCGCCAAAAAACTCGCCACGGTTGGGGAATTGCGCTGAGGTCAGCGAGTCATCAAAGATGGACTGCAGATCACCGGCAACCTGACGCACCACGCCAAACAGCTCACCGAGGTTGCCCATGCGCTCGTCCAGCACGGTTTCCTGTTCCACCAGCTTCTGTTCGTTGGCATCGAATTCGGTCTGCAACTGATCGCTGATACGTCGTTGTTCGGCCAATTCTGCACGCGCCTGGCGCAGCAACTCCTGCTGGTTGTTGCGTTCGCGCACGAATTTGGCTTCACGTTCCTGATTGATCTGGCCCTGTCTGGCCGAATCCTGACGCACCTTGTCAGCCAACTGATCCAGCGGACTTTGCTGCGCCATGACCAGCGCAGACAGTGACATTGAGAGTACAAAAATGATTTTTTTCATGACTGATTTCCGATAAAACTGGCTGGCCAATATGGACTTACTGGGCATCAACAGGTGCTGGCACTGGCAACTTGACCAGGTCCGGCGCGCGTCTTGACTGGGCAATGGCAATGCCATCCTTGACCGGAATCCGGTACTCGCTTCCCAGTGTCTCGAATTCGCGCGTACTCGGGTTCCACCAGCCGGTGGTTTCACCGTCCAGGCTCTGGTACATCAGCAATGTGCGACCAACCCGAAGGAAATTGACCGCTTCGCCTGAGGGCAGCTTGCCCTGCTCGGCGAACGTGGTGCGGCCATAATTGATCTCGGCCTGGTACATGGCAAGGATCTGGCGAAATTTCTCGGAAACCGTGACGTTGGGGTCATCCAGCAGCGCTTTCAGATCCTGTGCCGAGTTGCGCCGCTGCTCCAGTCGAAAGGGCACATCACGTTCGACAATTTCGGCCAGCGTGTCGGTCATGTCAATCATCAGTGGCGTCACCGCGCGATCGGTTGCTTCCAGTTCGGTGAGCTGCTGTTCAATCGAAGCCAGTTCCGCGCGCTGGTTTTCCACCAGCCGACGCAGTTGGGCGTTGTAGATTTTCAGGCTGTCTGTTTCGCTGACCACCTGACGGTAGTCGTTGAGCAGATTTTCCGTCTGATCGGCAAGGTTGTCTATGCGCTCCTGCGACTGGGCAGACTGGTTGTTGCTGCTGTTCTGCATGCTGATGGTGGAATCCAGCACCTGCGCCTGGGTGCTGGCGCAAAAACAGGCGAAGACCACGGCGACGGGAAGCCGTCTGCGGACGGCACTGAATAATGAAATGGTCGAGTTAAGCATAGATTCTGCAACCTTTTTGCCAGTGTTGAAAATGCATCCCGAATGTATCGACATCCGAACTAGGAAACTAATCGTAGTATGAATCACAAACCAGTGCAACGCAATGGTTCACTACAATGTTGTCAGTAAGCATAGCGAGTGTAAAGTTAAAATGAAAGCACAAACTCACCTGCTTTGCAATCGTACCTTCCCCGCAACAGCCACCGCCATGAGACCAGCATAATGCCGAATCGAGACGAAAAGCCCTGTTCTATCGGTCGCATGCTGGGCTGTGTCATCTACGACACGATGATACTGGCTGCGATACTGTTTGCCATCACCACCATCACCCTGGCGCTGCGTGGTGGCGCTGCCATTGCGCCGGGAAATCTTGCTTATCAGCTGTTTCTGCTCATGTGTGCCTGGCTGTATTTCGCCTACAGCTGGAGAGTCGGTGGGCAGACGCTGGGCATGCGCGCATGGCAGGTGCATATCCGCAGCCGCCAGGGCACGGTGAGCTGGTGGCAAAGCCTGATACGATTCCTGATCGCTGGTGTGTCGCTGGCGAGTTTTGGTCTGGGATATTTTTCTGCCGCGTTGCATCCCGGCCACCTGACCTGGCACGATCTGGCCAGCGGCACCTGGCTGGTGTGCAGCAAAAGGTCTTAAATAGAAAGTCCTGCTTCAGACTCCGCGACGCCGATACAGCCAACTGGCGAAGACCAGACTGAGCAGAGCCGGGATAAGCAGACTGATTGCCGGGTTAAAACGATACACACCGGTGATGCTTTCGGTCATTTCGTAGCAGATATAGAGCAATATCCCGCTCGCCATACCGGCAAGCAGCTGTCGTCCGCGACTTTTTGCCCGCGCCTCATTCAGCACCAGCGGCAGTCCCAGCCAGACCAGCGTCAACACCGTGAATGGATAATATCTGCGCTGAAACAGGGCAATGCGGTAGCGCGTGGCGTCCAGGCCGCTGCGCTGGAGAAACCGCATGTAGGCATGCAGGTCCGCCATCGACAACAGACTGGGACGCAGTGCCATGGTCATGAGCAGATCGCTGGACAGCTGGCTGGCATGCGGCAGCGCCGCATGGCGTTGGGTCTGCACCGGGTCGACACACAGGGTCAGCTGCCGCACCCCCTGCAATTGCCACTGGCCGCGAGCATGACTGCCATGATCGGCCTGCAGCCATCCACACAATCGACCATCTATTAATGTATACACATTGATGCCGCTGAAGTCAGCCTGCGCCGCCGCGTCCATGGCCGGCCACGCCACATGCATGATGTCCTCACCATCGCGCAGCCACAAGCCACCGGTATAGGACAGGCTCACCTGTCCGGTGATGCGCTGCACGCGATAATCGCGGGCGGCGGGCTCCAGCCAGCCCCCGGCCAATTCCCCCAGCATCACCGCCAGCAGCAACAGCACCAGCACCGCCTGCATCACCGGCAGCATAAGCCGCTGCTGCGAGCGACCGGCGCTGCCCATGACCGTGATTTCATGCTGCGCCACCAGTCTGGACACGGCCAGCAGCGCTCCCGCCAGGGCGGCAAACGGAAACAGGATATAAGCGCGGTAAGCCATGGTCAGCACACTGTGCCAGAGCACCTGTAAGAGCTGGTAGTCGGCGCGCATGTCACGCAGTTCACCGATCAGCTGCAGACTGCTGAACACCAGCAGCATCAGCGTCCACACCAGCATGATCTGCCACACCACCTGACGCAGCAGATAGCGATCAAACTGCCCCGGCAGCAGGCTGCGCAGCGCGTCCAGCATCAGACGGCCTGTCCGAGGTGAGGTTTGCGCCACCGCTGCGGCCACCTGACCTGTTGCCACGCCCACCCGGCCAGCAGCAGCAGGCCATGCAACCACCAGAAGCCCGGCCAGACTGGCAGCTTGCCGCTGTCGATCCACACCGTGAACAGATTGATCGTGTTCATGTAGAGCACAAATATCAGCGCCATCATCAGCAGGTCACGTCCGCCCGCCCGCGTCTCGCCCTGGCCACCACGCCTGCGATCCGAGCGCACCATGCCATACAGCCATACCAGCAGCACCGGCAACATCAGAGCGTGCGCCATGCGTCGCTGCATTTCCGCCTGCGCTGCAGCATCCAGGTTGCGCCACAAGCGCAGCCAGCCCCAACTGCGCGGGTTGGCATCCATCGCGATCTGCTGCGGCACCGGCAAGCGGACTTCCGCGAGCGCAAAATCCAGCAACTGCAGTGTGCCATCCTGATCCTCGTAACTGCGTCTGCCCTGCTCCAGCGTGACATAGCGATCGCCATCAGCCTGCATGCGGAAACGCCCCCTTGCGGCGCTCAGAATCTGGGTTCCGACCTCGTCCTGCAGGCGCAGAAAAACATTGACTGCATCACCATAGCGGTTCATTTCTTCTGCATAGATGACACCACCCTGATCCGGCAGCGTGTTGAAGCGTCCCGGCAGGATGCCCCAGAACTCGGCCGAATTGGCCGCCCGCTGATACAATTTTGCCTGCATGGACTTGGCCGCAGGATCAAGCCATGCGCCAATCAGCAACAACAGCAGAAAGCCGCCCAGCATAAAGCGGCCGAGACCGTTGCGCAGCTGCTGCGGGCGCAGTCCGGCCACGGTGAGCATGGCCCATTCACGATCACGCTGCATCTGCTGGCGGGTCAGCAGCACAGCCATGACCATTGCCAGCGGCAACACCGTGGTCAGCACCTCCGGCAGATGCAGCAGCAACTGCCAGCCCAGCATCGATACCGGAATCTCGCCGCCGGCGATGTCACCCATCACTTCTGCCGCATACAACAGCATGAGTACAGCGACAAACACCAGCGCAAAGGCCAGCGACATGCGCCACCAGCGGCGCAGCAAATAGCGCACCAACAAGGGTGATCCCGGCAACGATATTCCTAAGCCCGGATTATTCATGACCCAACCTAGTGCGATGACCCCAAGCCCACATGCGCAGCGTTTCGTTCGGCCGCGCATCCTCACCGTACAGGCGAGTTCGTTTCCGGCGCCCTGGGTCGCGAAACGCCACGGCTACAGAACCCCGGATCCAGTCCGGGGCGGGCACTGGATCCGTCTCGCGACGGTCGGGGCATGAATCATCCGGGCTAAGGGGTTCATTGCAGCTTGCTCATGTTCCGACGGGGTTACACTGACTGACCACAACAGGTGCCAGAGATTGCGTCATTGTAGTGCAACCGGCGGCACGGGAATGGCAGAGACAGATCCGCCAAGCATGGATAATTCAGTCCAGGTTGCTTAGAATGGCCGCTGGTCACTGTGCGCATGCCATGGTGCCAGCCACCCCGCCTGAGCGATGCACTGCTACCGACCAGCGCGATGATCCATCGCTGCCATGCGGCACCATTGAGCCCAGGCAATCGGCGAGGCAATCGGCGAGGAAAACTGCAAGCACACTGCACGTACCCACACAAGTTTGAGGAAACCATGAAATTCAGCCTGTATCAGCAAGCCGCCAACGATTATTCCGGTGACTGTCTAATCGTTCCCGTGTTCAGCATCCCGGCAAGCAGCAAAGCCACACAGAGCGAGCTGTTTGAGCAACTGGACCAGGCCAGTGGCGGGCAACTGCACAACTTGCTGCGCCAGGGTGACATCAGCAGCAAGCCGGGCCAGACCACCTGGCTGCTGAGTCTAGCTGGCGTGTCGCACAAACTGTTGCTGACCGGTTGCGGTAACAGCGATGAGTTTGACCAGCGCAAATTCCGCCAGGCCTGCCAGGGCGCAGCCCAGGCCCTGCGCAACAGTCACGCCCGCAGCGCCTTGTGCGCATTGACCGATCTGGCACCCTGTCAGGCTGAGCCGGATTGGCAGCTGCGCATGGCGGCACTGGAGTTTGCCCACGCCGACTACCGCTACACGCACACCAAAAAGCCCGCCGACGATGCCGCACCGTCCAGCGATGAAGTCGCCTTCATCAGTAGCGCCCCGTCTGCGGTGCTGCAGCAGGCCAGCGCCATCGCCTATGGGGTTGACGTGGCCCGCAATCTGGGCGATCTGCCACCGAACATCTGCCACCCGGTGTTTCTGGCCGAACATGCGCAGGAGCTGGCCGACGCGGCCAGCGAGTTTGCCACCGTGGAGGTGGAAGTGCTGGACGTGGCTGCGATGCAGGCGCTGAACATGAACGCACTGCTGGCCGTTGGCCAGGGCAGCGCGGTACCGCCACGACTGATCGCCATGCACTATCGCGGCAGCGACAGCCATGCACAACCCTATGTGCTGGTCGGCAAAGGCATCACCTTCGACACCGGCGGTATCAGCATCAAGCCTGGTGCCAACATGGAGCAGATGAAGTACGACATGTGTGGCGCGGCCACCGTGATCGGTGCGTTTTTTGCCGCCGTACGGCTGCAACTGCCGCTGAACATCAGCTGCGTGGTGGCCGCCGCCGAAAACATGCCCGATGGCCGCGCCTACCGTCCCGGCGATGTCATCACCAGCATGTCCGGCAAAACCATCGAGGTGCTCAACACCGATGCCGAAGGTCGCATGGTGCTGTGCGATGCACTGACCTGGAGTCAGCGTCTTAAACCTGCGGCCATGGTCGACGTGGCAACCCTGACCGGCGCCTGCGTGGTCGCGCTGGGCCACCACGCCAGCGCGGTCATGAGCAAGCATGATGACCTCGCCGCGGAACTGCTGGAGGCTGGCCAGAACAGCCTGGATCGCTGTTGGCAACTGCCGTTGTGGGACGAGTACCAGAAACAGCTGGACACCAAATTCGCCGACATGAAAAACGTCGGCGGGTTTCCGGCCGGCAGCATCACCGCCGGCTGTTTCCTGTCGCGCTTCACCGAAGGCCAGCGCTGGGCGCATCTGGACATTGCCGGTGCCGCCTGGGAATGGGGCAAGAACGAAGGCTCCACCGGCAGACCTGTGCGACTGCTGACGCAGTGGCTGCTGGACCGCAGCAACGCTGCTGCTCACTGATCAAGCTGCCGGGCCGGTGCCAGTGCGCATTGACATGTATCTGCTGCCGGATCAGCCGGCGACGGATGACGCAGCGCTGCGACTGGCCTGTCAACTGGTGGGCAAAGCCTGGCCACAGCACCGGCGCATCAGCATCTGCTGTCCGCCACCGCAGCAGGCGCAACTTGATGAGCTGCTCTGGCAGCTGCCCGCCGGGCGGTTTATCGCGCATGGCATCAGCGGCAGCGACAGTGCCGAGCAGGCACCGGTACAGATCAGCACAGAGCCGGGCGCAGCCAGCATGCTGATCCAGTTGCACGCCGAGGTGCCGGAAGCTGCCAGACTGGATCAGTATCAGCGCATACTGGATGTCATCGGCCCCGGCGAGCCGCTGCGACAGCATGGACGCCAGCGCTATCGGCACTACCAGCAGTACACCTCTGATCTTCACATTCACAAGCTGTAAGCGAAACCCTGGTCATCATGCAAACCACCTACAATCCGGAACAGATCGAAGCCCGATGGTACCCCTACTGGCTGCAGCACAAGCTGTTTGCGCCAGCGGAAAACTCCGACCGTGAAGCCTATTGCATCATGCTGCCGCCACCGAACGTCACCGGCAGCCTGCACATCGGGCACGCCTTTCAGGACACCATCATGGATCTGCTCACACGCTATCACCGCATGCGCGGTGAGCGCACCCTGTGGCAGTGCGGCACCGATCATGCCGGCATTGCCACGCAGATGGTGGTGGAAAGACAACTGGCCGAGCAGGGCATCAGCCGGCACGACATCGGTCGCGCAGCGTTCACGGAAAAAGTCTGGGCCTGGAAGGCCGAGTCCGGCGACAACATCCGCCGCCAGATGCAGCGCCTCGGCACCAGCCCCGACTGGGACAGTGAACGCTTCACGCTGGACGAAGGGCTGTCCAAAGCGGTACGCGAAGTGTTCATTCAGTTGTATCGCGAGGGCCTGATCTATCGCGGCAAGCGATTGGTGAACTGGGATCCGGTCCTGCACACCGCACTCAGTGATCTGGAGGTGATCAATCAGGAGGAACCCGGTCAGCTGTGGCACATCCGCTACCCACGCAGCGATGGCCAGGGTCACGTGGTGGTCGCCACCACGCGTCCGGAAACCCTGCTCGGCGATGCCGCCGTGGCCGTGCATCCTGAGGACGAACGCTATGCCGAGCTGATCGGCAAACGACTGCAGCTGCCGCTGTGCGAGCGGGAGATTCCGGTCATCGCCGACGACTATGTCGATCCTGAATTCGGCTCCGGCTGCGTGAAGATCACCCCGGCGCATGATTTCAACGACTGGGATGTGGGCCAGCGGCATGATCTGCCAGTGCGCAACATCCTCAACCACGATGCCAGCCTGAACGACACCGTGCCGGCCCGATTCATCGGCCTGGATCGCTTCGAGGCACGCCAGCGCATTGTCGCCGAACTGGAACAGCTTGGTCTGCTGGAGCGCACGCAGACACACCAGCATGCAATTCCCCGCGGCGACCGCAGTGGTGCCGTGCTGGAACCGCTGCTCACCGACCAGTGGTTTGTCAGCATGCCAACTCTGGCCGCACCGGCCATTGCCGCAGTGCGCGACGGCCGCATCCGCTTTGTGCCGGAAAACTGGAACAAGACCTATTTCGACTGGCTCAACAACATTCAGGACTGGTGCATCAGTCGTCAGCTGTGGTGGGGGCACCGCATTCCGGCCTGGTACGACGATGCTGGCAACATCTATGTTGGTGAGGACGAGGCCAGCGTGCGTGCACAGCAGGATTTGCCGCCGTCACTGCCGTTGCGGCAGGACGAGGATGTGCTGGACACCTGGTTTTCCTCCGCGCTGTGGCCATTCTCTACTCTAGGCTGGCCCGAGCCTGGCGAACGTCTCAACACTTTCTACCCGACCTCGGTGCTGGTGACCGGCTTTGACATCATCTTTTTCTGGGTCGCCAGAATGATCATGATGGGCCTGAAATTCACCGGCGAAGTGCCGTTTCGCGAGGTCTACGTACACGGCCTGATCCGCGACGCCCACGGCCAGAAAATGTCCAAATCGAAAGGCAATGTGCTGGATCCGCTGCAACTGATTGACGGCATCGAATTGGATGAACTGCTGCGCCAGCGCACGCGCGCCCTGATGCAGCCGCAGATGAAAGCAGCCATCGAACAGGCCACCCGCGCCGAGTTCCCCGACGGCATACCGGCCTTTGGTACCGATGCTCTGCGCTTCACACTGGCCTCGCTGGCCACCCAGGGCCGCGACATGAGCCTGGATCTGAGCCGCATTCAGGGCTATCGCAATTTCTGCAACAAATTGTGGAATGCCTCGCGTTTTGCCCTCATGCAACAGGAAGGTCGCACCCTGCAAGCCGACGCCTGGCAGCAGGCCCGGCATCCGGTCAATCGCTGGATTCTGGCCCGACTGCAGCACACGGTGGGTGAAGTACGGCGGCACTTTGACGGTTACCGTTTTGATCTGGCCACCCAGACCCTGTATGAATTCACCTGGTCGGAATTCTGTGACTGGTATCTGGAACTGAGCAAACTGCTGCTCAGCGGCGACCAGCACACCGCCCATGAACTAGAAACCCTGAGCACGCTGACACATGTGCTGGAGCAGCTGTTGTGCCTTTTGCATCCGCTGATTCCGTTCATCACCGAAGACATCTGGCAGCGACTGCGCGAGCCGCTTGGCCTAACCGCGATCAGCATCAGTGTGCGCGAATTTCCCCAGGTCGCAGCAGCGACAGATGCCGACGGCGATACCGCTGCCGTGGCCGACATCGAATGGCTGCAGGCCGTGATCATGGCCATCCGCAGCACCCGCACCGAACTGAATCTGGCACCGGGCAAACCGATGCCGCTGCTGGTGTTTGCTGATCAGCCCGCCCGGACGCGCGTGCAGGCATTTCTGCCCTGGCTGGAACGGCTGGCCAGAGTTGGCAACATAGAATGGCTGCAGCGGCCCGAGGTGGAGCAGGAATGTGCCAGCGCCACAGCCGGCGGCATGCAGATGTTCATACCACTGGCCGGACTGATTGACGTGGACGCGGAGCTGGCGCGACTGGACAAGCAACTGCAGAAAACCGAACGCGAGCAGCAGGCGCTTGCGGCCAAGCTGGCGAATGAGAAATTCATCAACAATGCGCCAGCAGCGGTGGTGGCCGCCGAGCGCGAAAAACACGCCGACAGGAGCGCCTTGCTGGAACAGCTGCGCGAGCAGCAGCAGGCCATGCTGAGATTGCAGTAGCCCATGCCACCGGCGTTGCCTGCGGCCATTGGCCGGGGATCGTTTGGCTGCCACATGCATTTGCAATCATGCGTTGCCAGCCCGACCTAAAGCGGGTTTATCCACAGACGGGCTCAGCCACAGACTACGCAGATTTCACCGATTGGCATAAAGCAGATTTTGCTCTGTGCTGATGTACCCGGCGCACATTCTGTGCAATCGGTGTAATCGGTGGATCAAAAACAGCCAAAAATCAGCCAAATACTGACTTCAGAACAACACCATCTGCAGCTGCGCCTCAACGCGGTTGTCGGTGAAATCCACCGTCTCCAGATTCGAGGCATGGTTGCGGTATTCATACTTCAGCAGTGCGGTCAGGGTTTTGCTGATGGGGACATCAAAGCGCGCGCGCAGGCGATGACGATCATCATCACGGATTTCACCAATGGAGGGTGTGATGGACTCGTAGTTGCGCATTTCAAAACGCCAGTCCAGACGCATGCGCAAAGGCCGGTTGCCATACAGATTCCAGCGCCTGGCATAGCGCACGACAAACTGGTGAGCGTTGTAGTCAAACTGGTCGGCACGGGTGTCTTCGCTCTCGAAACGGTAACCGGCGACAAAATATTCGCGTGTGCTGTCGAGAAAATAATACAGGTCGTTGTCAATGGCGTGCGTGTGCGCGTTACGATCCTTGTTTTCCTTGAAGCTCTTGTCCTGATAGCGGTAGCTGCTGCGCAAATACAGCTTTTCGGTGAGGAAGGTGGTGAAATACGGGGCCAGCTGCTGGATGTTAAGCAGGCCATCCCGATCCAGCCGGGCATGGATGGTGTAGAAATCGGCACCGACATCAAAACCATCAAAGTTCTGTTTCAGACCCAACTTGCCGTTGTGAATCTGCAGATCGAATTCTGACTCCTCGAAAAATGTGCGCTGGGCCAGACTATAACCCACACTCAGATCCGTACCTTGATTAAAGCGTTTTTTATAGTCGGCATCAAAATCGAACAATGCTGCCGTATCGCTTACATTGGAGGTTTCATCCAGTTCATCGACGGTGACATTGTCGTCATACTGCAGTCCGGCCGCGAGCGTGAGCTGTACCGGAAATTCATATGGATCTCGCTCAGCTCTACCCTCGACATCATTTGCCAGACCTGCAGCGACGATGTCGGCCTGCGATGTTTCAGTGGCCTGCGAAGATTCAGTGTCGCCACCGGTATCGGCCTGCACCGCCGGCATGCCCAGGGCGGTCAAAAACAGAACCAGCCAGCACCCTCTGATGCTGATGCTCAATCGATTTTTGTACACGTTGCTTCCCGCAGTCTGATGGAATGATTATTGTTGCTCAGCGCCGCGCCAGTCGTTATCAAGCAAGCGCTGCTCGGCGTTGCCGGCCATGATATCACCGATGCTATGCTCCATGATGAAGGCATCAATCAAGCCGGTGTCCGGGCCACTGGCGGCACGGTATGTCGCATCCGGCAGCAACGCAGCCTGGCTGCTTTGGGCCAGCTGCATTTGCCAGCCCTGCTGCTGACGACAGGCCACCGCGATGCTGCCGCGCCCGGCCTGAGTGTCCTGGATGCGGAACTGACGACAGAACTCGCCGTTTTTGTTTCTGAAGGTGAGATCAACCACGGCATCGGTGTGTGCATCCAGCCGCTGCTGGACACCTGCGGCGGCAGATTCCAGCAATGTGTGCAGTGGCTGCTCCGGGGCGACGTTCGCCAGTGGCATTGACAGCCCGGCAACTGGGCCGCGCTGCAGGGTCTGCTCACCCAGCACCATGCCCAGCCCAAGGGCTGCCAGCAGACCAGCTGCCGCCAGCACCGGGCGTGGCAGCAATGCATCCAGCCAGTTGAGCAGACGCTGTTGCCATGCCATCTTACGTTGCTTTGCCAAAGACTTTACCGGGCCCGCCGCAGGGCTGGCCTGCGCGCTGCTGCCAGGATGCAGCAGCGCCTGCAGTGCAGCCGGCACCGGCTGCTGCGCCATCTGTGTGTAGTGCTGCTGCAACTTGCGCTCGTTGCACATCATTGCGGTCAGCCGCTGTTGCAGCTCAGGCTGCTGCTGCAATGCAGCGCTGATCTGGGCCATGCTGGCAGCGTCCAGCGCATTGTCCAGCCAGGCTGACAGGGCGGCGTCATCGATCTGCTGTGCTGTGTGGTTCATGTCATTCATTCCATTACCGCCAAGCGGTGTGTTGATCATTGCACCCGCCTGCTTCAGGTCGGGTTGCTACATCAAGTCGAGCAATCGGCTTCTGGCTCGGGCCAGCCGGCTCATGACCGTGCCGATCGGCACTTCCATGATCTCTGCCGCCTCGCGATAGCTGTGACCCTGCACCGCCACCAACGCCATCACCAGTCGCTGATCACTGTCGAGCTGCTGCATGGCAGCGCCGATTTCATCCAGTTGCAGATGCTGTTCAACAACTGCTGTCCCATCCACGGCATCCTGCTTCGCGAACACCACGTCGTCTCCCGGCGTGCTGCACCTTGCGTCCTTGCGGATGTGATCGATCCAGAGGTTCTTGCATACCCGGAACATCCAGGCGGCAAACACCACATCGACCGGGACACCTTTGTCGAGCAAGCGCTCCACCGTGTTCTGCGCCAGATCATCGCCATCGGCTGCGCTGCCGGTCAGGGCGTAGCAGAATCTGCGCAATGGCTCCAGATGTGCGATCAACGCTTGTTTGAGCTCAGCTTCGGACAGTTTCAACTTGTACTCCTATAACGAACGTGATCCACAAGTTATTCCCGGATTGGCTTATAATATTTCATCAGTATGAATACCCTAAGCCGGTATAGCTCAGCTGGTAGAGCAACTGATTTGTAATCAGTAGGTCCGCGGTTCGAATCCGTGTGCCGGCACCATCTGCAGGCTTGCTGTTGACGCAAGCCGTCAGTGACCTGATGCTGTCGAACCGCCTTGCGGGACAGTGTTATCATGGCCATTCTATGTCATCAACGGGGTGAATTGATCATGCATCGTATGATTTTCGTACCGTCATGCGGCGGTGCGATCCTGCTGCTGATGACCCTGTGCGGCTGCAATGGCCCAGCATCGACAAAACCAGACAACGAGCCCATGACAGACCCCTCTGCCACCGCCAGCACTGCGGCCATTCCGGCACCTGTTGCCCAACCCCGCGAGCAGGTGCTGAGCGCGCATGGCCAGCAACGTGTTGATCCCTATTACTGGCTGCGCGACGATGAGCGCGAGGATGCCGAGGTACTGGCTTATCTGCAGGCCGAAAATGACTACTTGACGCAACGCATGGCGAGCACCGAAACGCTGCAGGAAACGCTTTATGCGGAGCTGATCGCTCGCATTCCCGACAACGACGAGTCGGTGCCGTTTCGCTACCACGGCGACTGGTTTGCCCGGCAGTATCGGGAAGGGCTGGAGTTGCCGATTCATGTGCGCTGGCGCCAGGGTGATGAACAGCCGCAAGGCGAGCCGGAAGTGCTGCTGGATGAAAACCAGCTCAAGGGTGAGCTGGAGTACTACAGCATCGGCGAGTATGACGTCAGTCCCGACGGACGCTTTCTGGCCTGGAGCGAAGACCGCGTCAGCCGCGGCATCTATCAATTGCGCTTTCGCGACCTGCATGGCGAGCTGACGTTTGCCGAAGTCATCGAAGGGGTAAGCAATGATGTGGTGTTTGCCAACGACAACCGCACCGTGTTCTACCTCAAACTGCAGCCGGAAACACTGATTCCATGGCAAATCTGGCGGCACACACTGGGCACCGACCCGAACAGCGATGTGCTGGTCTATGAAGAAACCGACAGCGCGTTTCAAAACAGCGTCGGCCGCAGCCGCGACGACCGCTGGATCGTGCTGGAACACCACAGCACCAGCAGCTCCGAGTTGCAGCTGATACCTGCTGACCATCCCGAGCGGCCACCGCAGGCGCTGATCAGGCGCACATCGCAGCATGAATACAGCGCCGACTTCCACCACGATCAGGTCTATCTGCTGAGCAATGAGGGCGCAAAAAATTTCCGCATTGTGCGCACAGCGGTTGATCGTGCCGAGGACCGTGCCAGCTGGGTTGAGGTGCTGCCGGAGCAGCCACAGGCGCTGATTGACAATCTGGCGGTATTCCGCGAACACCTGGTCGCGCAGATCACCGAAGACGCCAACAGCAAACTGGAAATCATGCGCCTGGACGGCAGCCAGCAGCACAGTATCGAGATGGATGAACCGGCCTATACGGCGGCCCTCGGCACGAATCTGCAGGTCGACAGTGAGCGCCTGGTGTTTACCTATGCCTCCCCCACCACGCCGACACGCTGGTACGAAATGAACCTGAACACCGGCCAGCGGCGTTTGCTGAAGCAGTCTTATGCCGGCGATGATTTTGCGCCCGAGCGCTATCAGACTCAGCGTCTGCACGTCACCGCCCGCGATGGCGCCGAGGTGCCGGTGACACTGCTGTACCGGCGCGGCACCCAGGCCGATGGCAGCCAGCCGGCGTTTCTGCTCGGCTATGGTTCCTATGGCTACAGCTACGATGCCGGCTTTTTCAGCCACATGCTGAGCCTGGTCGATCGCGGCTTCGTGTTTGCCCTGGCCCATGTTCGCGGCGGTCAGGAAAAAGGCCGCGACTGGTACGATCAGGGTCGCCTGCTGCAGAAGAAAAACACCTTCACCGACTACATCGATGTGGCGCAGGCGCTGATCGAGCAGGGCTGGTCGCATCCCGACAAGCTGGTTGGCAGTGGCCGCAGCGCCGGCGGACTGCTGATGGGCGCGGTCGCCAACATGGCTCCGGAGCTGTTTCATACACTCGTGGTCGGGGTGCCGTTTGTCGACGTGGTCACCACCATGCTGGATGAAAGCATACCGCTGACCACCTACGAGTACGATGAATGGGGCAACCCCAACCAGCGCGAATACCATGACTACATGCTGTCGTACTCACCCTATGACAACATTCGCGCCCAGGACTACCCCAACATCTACGTCGGTACCGGCTTGTGGGACTCGGCGGTGCAGTACTGGGAGCCGGCCAAATGGGTGGCCAAACTGCGACACACAAAAACCGACAACCATACCCTGGTCATGTACACCGACATGAACGCCGGCCACCGTGGCAATTCCGGCCGCTTTCAGCGCCAGCGCGATTACGCCCGCGAATTTGCCTTTGTGCTGCAGCAGCTGGGGCTGGCGTCGGCCAGGTGATCATGCCGGATGCGCTGCGCTTATCCGGCCTACAAGCCTGATCAATGTAGACCGGATAAGCGCAGCGCATCCGGCAATCTGTCACCCTGATCCCATAGCTGTTCGGGGTCGCAATGTGCTGTCACGGGCACCTCTGCCGCGCGGAGATGACAGCATCTGCATGCGGGAATATCTTGCATGCACCAAGACAAGCCCCAACTCTGCAGTCAATGCACAAGGAACAAAGCCATGCAACAGTTTGAAGGTACCACCATTGTTGCCGTGCGCCGGGGCGGCGTGGTTGCCCTGGGCGGTGACGGCCAGGTGACACTGGGCAACACGGTGATGAAAGGCAATGCGGTGAAGATCCGGCGCCTGTACAAGGATCAGGTGCTGGCCGGATTTGCCGGCGGCACAGCCGATGCCTTCACGCTGTTTGAACGCTTCGAAGGCAAGCTGGAAAAGCACAGCGGACATCTGGTGCGATCGGCGGTGGAGCTGGCCAAGGACTGGCGCACCGACCGCATGCTCAGACGCCTGGAAGCGATGCTGGCGGTGGCCGATCGGCATACCTCACTGCTGATTTCCGGCAACGGAGACGTCATCGAGCCCGAGCACGGCCTGATCGCCATGGGCTCCGGCGGTCCGTTCGCCCAGGCCGCCTGCCGCGCCATGCTGAACAACACCGATCTGGCTGCCGATGAGATTGTGCGCAAAGCGCTGCAGATCGCCAGCGAGATCTGTATCTATACCAACAACCACATCAGCGTGGAGACGCTGGCCTCTGCCAGCTGAGGCACAAGCCACATCAGCGCAACAACGATGCCGGCAGACTGCCTGGATAATGCTCACGGATGCGCTGCATGGCATGCTCGAAGGCATAGCGCTGACTGGTGGCCTGGTGATCAAACCAGTTCAGCCCATGACGTGTCACGCCATGATAATGCGCCACACATTGCTGTTGCAGACGCCAGTCCAGTTGCTGGAATGTATAGCCGCGCGCGAGCAAGTCATTGAAGATGATGGCACCGGTATCGTAGACCACAGCAGTCGGCTTGACGCCGAAATAGTTGTTTCGGAATCTGTCAAGCATGGTCAACCTTAGCCTGTTGCCACCCGGCAGTCGCTGGCGATAAGACAGTATCCTGGAGAGTCTCGGCCAGTTTGGCAAATCGTTGTAAATTTTTTTACCAGCAAATGAAACACCTCGATTCAGCGCCTCTTTCACCGGACTGGTGTGCAGCATGCAGCAAGGAATCCACATTCTTGAGCAATACCAGTTGAACGGCATCGAGTGGCTGGACATGTCCATGGTCTGCTGTACAAATCCAGAGCCAAACGACTGTCTGTCCGACGTACAGGCGATCATCTGCTCAAGCATTTCTTCTCCCAGCAGTTCAGCATCTGAATCCAGCAGCAGCACATGCTCGGCGTCAGTTTTCAGCAGCAACTGATCCAGCGTTTCACCATGCGGACGCAAGGGCTGTAACACCAACTCTAGCTGCAGATGTTGCGCCAGCTCGCGGGCATATTGCTGTTGATCGAGTTTTCTGCTGCAGTCAACGAGTGTGATCGGAAACTGGTAGTAACGCTGCAGACTTAACACCGCCAATGCGGTGACCGGGCCGGTATCGACATTGATCACCACTGCCCTGACGGTGTTCGTCAAATACGGATTAGCAGACATAGCGCTTTCAACTCCTTTGATTGCAGCCACGAATGTAAAATTGTTCGAGTAAACCCTTATGGCACCCACTTCAGTAAACTGATTGTATTGCGGCACTAGATGCACGCGTCTATGTACACATGATGCGCAACTGATCTTGAACAGGCACTGAATAGATGTTCAGCTGCAATGATCAAACATTGTCACGCTGATGCGAGCATGAAACGATGCGCCCTTTGCTGCATTGAGCCGTAGCTCTGCTTACGAGTTTTCCTTCGTAACCTAGTGTAGTGTCCTAAACTTAATCAAGAAATGTTATACTATCGGCATACTCAATGACCAACCGAGCCCAGTATGCCAGCACCTATAAAGATCAATTTAAGTAAAGATGAAATTAAACTGCT